>Ga0180434_10003278_pt1 | contig 20765 bp, 16 predicted proteins | sample SS_ome_7_FD_132453 | JGI IMG/M metagenome (GOLD analysis project Ga0180434, IMG submission 132453) | Hypersaline lake sediment archaeal communities from the Salton Sea, California, USA - SS_1_D_2 metaG | ecosystem: Environmental > Aquatic > Non-marine Saline and Alkaline > Hypersaline >...
AAATGGCCTGCGGAGATGAGGGAATCGATTTCGATCCCGATAGCGATTTCGATCCCGACAAACCCTCGACCCCTCGAACCCTCAATAATGAAGTTTCAGACAAGCGTTGAGATCATGAAGATGATGCTGGCCATTGGAACGTAAATGTAGTAAAATTGAAATTATTGGATCCTTGAACTCTTGAACCCCGAAGCAAAAGGCCTCCCGATGAACACCGCCGTCCACTGGGACATCATCAATCCAGAAGGAAAATTCCGCGTCGTCGTTACCAAGCAGCTGCCCGGGGAGCGATGGCTGCAAATTTTGACCGGCGCCGGCTGCCGGGTGGCGATGGACACCGGTGAGAACCGGCTGGACGCCGCCGCCATCGAAGCCGCTTTCGGCCGGCGCTGCGACGCCGCCATCGGCCAGCTGACCGAAGCCTGGGACAGCCGTCTCCTGCGTGCCTTCAAAAAAGCCGGCGGCCGCGTGTACAGCAACTATGCCGTGGGATTCAACAACGTCGACATCACGACGGCGACGGCGTACGGCATACCTGTCGGCAACACCCCCGGCGTGTTGACGGAAGCGACGGCGGAAATGGCGGTTGCCTTGACGTTTGCCGCCGCCAGGCGGCTGGGTGAAGCCGAACGCTATCTGAGAGCGGGCCGTTTCCGGGGATGGCTGCCGTCCCTGTTTACCGGCCGCCGCATCGGCGGCAAGACGCTGGGCATCATCGGAGCCGGCCGCATCGGCGAAGCCTATGCACGGATGATGGTGGAAGGCTGCAAAATGAATCTGCTCTACTACGACATTCATCCAAACCGGCGGCTTTCGGAAACGATTGCGCGCTACGCCGCTTATTTAAAAGCGCGGGGCCTGCCGCCGGTCACCTGCCGCCGCACCGCAACGGTTGAGGAGCTGCTGCAGCAGGCGGACGTGGTCTCGCTGCACACCGTTCTGGACGACAACACCCATCATCTGATCAACGCCGAGCGGCTCGGCCTCATGAAAAAAAACGCCGTTCTGATCAACACCAGCCGCGGTCCGGTCATCGACGAAACCGCCCTGGTGCATCATCTGCAAACCCATCCGGATTTCCGCGCCGGTCTGGACGTTTTCGAAAACGAGCCGCGGCTGGCGCCGGGACTCGAGATGCGCGGCAACGCTGTTCTGCTGCCCCACATCGCCTCGGCCACGCGCTGGACCCGGGAAGGTATGGCCGTCCTGGCGGCCTGCAACGTCGCCGCGCTGATCAGCGGGTATCCGGTGTGGAACGCCGCCGATGTTTCCCCGTTTCTGACCGACGATCCGCCGCCGGCCGCCCCCAGCATCGTGAACGCCCGCGATTTGCAGCTGCCGGTTTACGGCACCGGTGACAGGTCGTCGTAAACGCCGTAAGGTGTCAGCGTTCAGCTTTCAGCCCCGCCCCCTGCGGTGGCGCGTCCGATTTGATCAAGAAAAGAAACCGATTGAGAGCGTTGGGAACGTTGAGATCGTTGGAATGAGCATTCATCGAAAAGCGAACCCAACGATCCTAAGGCTCTCAACATAGTTCAGACAAGCGATTCTCAATTTCCCCCTTTCAAGCCGGCTGCAATGCGCTGGGCGGTTTGTTCCAGGTTGTTGAGGTAATCGGCGGCAAGGGGGTCCAGTACGACCACCGCCCCGTTGATGGCGCGGGCGATGTTGGCCGCCGCCCGTCGATCGAACTGGGGTTGAACGAAAACAACCCGCACGCCGTCCTGTCGGGCCCGGCGGATCATTTGGGCCAGGGCTTTTCCTTTGGGGGCCTTGCCTTCCATTTCCACGGCGACCTGGGTTAAACCGTAGGCCTCGGCGAAATAGCCGAAAGAAGGGTGAAACACATATAAACGTGCGCCCTTGACCGGTTCAAGCAGGGTCTTGATCCGGCGGTCCAGGGTGTCCAGTTCGGCTTCAAACCGCCTTAAATTGTGTTCGTAATGCGCCCTGGCGGCCGGGTCCAGTTCACACAGCGTCCGGCAGATGGCGGCGGCCTGCTGCCTGACCCGGGAGGGGTCCATCCAGGTGTGGGGATCATATCCTTCCGGCGATGCTTCGTGATCGTTTTCTTGCTCATGGGAATGGGTGCCGTGCATCCGCCGCAGGCGAACACTTTCTCGGAGGTCGACGATCGGCAGATCGGTCCGCATCTGCTGGATCATGGCCATCAGCCGTTCTTCAAAAGGAACGCCGATGCGGAAGTACACCGCGCTTCCCACCAGTTCGGCCACCTGCGCCGGCGTCGGTGAATAGGTTGCCGGGCTCTCGCCCGGCAGCACCAGCGCCTTGGCCGCCACCCGGTCTCCTCCCACCCGCTGCACGAAAAAAACCTGCGGCGGAATACTGACCATCACCGGCAAGGGGGGTTGCGTTTCAGAAGCCTGCAGCGCCGCCCCGGGCAAAGCCCCGGCACCCGCCAGCAGGACAGCGCTCAAAAGCACCGCGGTAAATACAGATTTTTGCATGTCCATTTCTCCCAGGAAACGTTACGCCGTTCCCCGCTGCTTTACCCCTTGCGGCGGACGGCCTGAACCAGCGTCACCACCAGATAGACGGTACCGGCGACCATGATGATCGTCGGGCCGCTGGAAAGACGCAAACGGTAGCTGATGGACAGCCCGATCCAGACAAAGGCCATGCACAGCAGCGTCGACAGAATCATCATCTGCCACAGGCGTTTGGCAAACTGGCCCGCGATGGCGGCGGGCAGCGTCAGCAGCGCGATCACCATGATGATCCCCACGACGCGAACGAGCAGCACGACGGTCAGCGCCGTCAGACACAGCAGCAGCAGGTAGAAAAACCCGGCGGGGATGCCGCGCAGACGGGCGAATTCCATGTCGAAGCACACAGCCAAAAGGGCGTGGTAAAAATAAGCGGCCACGGCGATGATCAATACGTTCAGCCCCATGATCAGGTAAAGATCCATCGGTCCCAGCAGCAGGATGTCGCCAAAAAGATAGCTGGAAATGTCTACGTAGCCGGGCGTGAGATCAATGAAAAGAAGCCCCAGTGCCATACCCACCGCCCAGAGGGCGCCGATGGCCGTGTCTTCGCGCTGCCGTGCATACATGCTGATCATCCCGATGGCCAGCGCCGCCAAAACAGCCGCCGCCGCTGCGCCGTGCATGGGGTCGATCCAGGCCAGCCCTGTGTGGTGTCTTAAGAAAAGGGCCGCCCCGATCCCGCCGAAAACACAGTGGGAAACGGCCCCTGCCAGATAGCTGATGCGCCGCGTGACCACGTAGGTTCCCATCACCCCGAAGGAAACGCTGGCCAGCAGGCCCGCCAGCAGCGCCGTCCGCAGAAACTGATTCTCCGGGTCGGCCAGGGCGCCGATAAAATCAATCATATTGGTGCCCCTTCTCACTGCAGCGGTGATCATGCCGAATCATTGAATATTCACCCCCGTAGATATTCTGGATGATCTCTCCGTCAATGCGGCTGGTGGGGTGAATCACCACCCGGCGGTTGACACACACGACACTTTGAACGACCTTGGACACAAATCCCATGTCATGTGAAACCAGCATAATGGTCATGCGCCGATTGATTTCCTTCAAAATATGCAGCAGATTTTCCCCGGACTGCACATCGATGTTGGCGGTGGGTTCATCCAGCAGCAGGATTTCAGGTTGAGCGCATAAGGCTCGGGCGATCAGCACACGCTGCTTCTGGCCGCCGGACAACTCGCTGAAAAGGGTGTCGGCCATGTGAACAAGCTGCACCTCCCGGAGGGTGGCGCGCGCTGTTTCCCGGTCTTCTTTTGAATAACCTCCGCCCAGATGCCGGCCGAGCCGCCCGAGAAGGACCACATCCATCACGGTCACCGGAAACTGCTTGTCCAGGTGGGCGTACTGCGCCATGTAGCCGATCCTGAGGCGTGCTTTTTGGGGCGCCGTCCCCAGGACCCGGATGCGTCCCCTGTCGGGCTGAAGCAGGCCCACGACGAGCTTGAGCAGGGTGGTCTTTCCACCGCCGTTGGGGCCGACGACGGACAGAAATTCACCGTGCTGTATTTTCAGGTTGACGTTTTCGAGTACCGGGACGGCGTTGTAGGAAAATGCAACGTTCTCAAAAACCACGTCATAGGGGCGGTTCATGGCGAATCCTTTTCCGGCGTTAGCCTTAGCGCGATCTCTACCACGTTCGGCGACAGGAGAATACAGGCAAATAAAACATTCACCTTGATCGAATAGGGCTTGCAAAAAGAATAATACTGTATCAAAAAAAGTCCAGAAAGATTATGAAGGCCGTTGTCCGGCGATCGGGGCGGAACCCGGCGCACGCCCCGGATACAACAAAACGGAGCGCATCTTGAAACAGCCATCCTCACCATCGGAAAGCACTCTGCTGAACGATCGGCCCTATCATCTGATGGACGGCGCCGCCGGCGACGCGTTCGACCTCGTCCGTCAGCTGGGCGAACGCCGCAAAATCGCCGCCGATCCTTCCCTTTCGCTGGTGGAAAGGCTGGAAGCCTACGAAGACATTTTCGATTCCGAAGTGGGAGACACCAGTCTGGTGCGCGCCCGCAACATCGAACGCAACGTGGGCCTGCGGCAGATTTATCTCAAATTCGAAGGCGGCAACCCCACCGGCACCCAGAAGGACCGTATCGCCTTTGCCCAGGTAATGGACGCCATGCGCCGGGGATTCGACACCATCACCCTGGCGACCTGCGGCAACTACGGGGCGGCGGTGGCCCTGGCCGCCGGTCTCGCCGGACTTCAGTGCCGCATTTACATCCCCTTAAATTACCACGCAAAGCGTATTTCGGAAATGAAGGGATTGTCGGCCCGCATCGAACGCGTCGCCGGCGACTACGAAAAAGCCGTGGTCGTCTCCGCCGCCGAGGCGCAAAAAAACGACTGGTATGACGCCAATCCGGGCAGCGGCAACCGGGATCTGCAAATGAAGGCCTACGGCGAGATCGCTTATGAAATTTACGATGAATTGCGCGACGCCCCGTTCGCTCTGTCGGTGCCGGTTTCCAATGGCACGACGCTGGCCGGCATTTACAGGGGGTTTCTGAGTCTGCACCGGCGGGGCAAGACTTCCCGCATGCCCCGCATCGTGGCCGGTTCCTCGTACAAAAAAAACCCGATTGTGCGGGCATTTTTGGCCAATTGCGCCACCTGTGAAGATTTGAATCCCGAAAAAATCCATGAAACCAGCATCAATGAACCCCTGATCAACTGGCACTCGCTGGACGGCGACACCGCCCTGGAGGCCATCCGCGGAACCCACGGCTGGGCATCGGATGCCTCCGACAACGCCATGAAAACCTATTCACGCCTCATCCGGGAAAAGGAAGGCCTCCAGGTGCTGCCGGCGTCAACAGCGGGTCTTATCGCCCTGATGAACCGCCACCGCCGACAAGCGCTTCCAAGCGACCGTTATGTCGTTGTTCTGACCGGAAGGAAACCATGAAGCCGTCCCCCCCGTCCGTTTCCGAAAACGACCCGGCCCGTCTGGCGGTTTTTGACCACCTGGCCGTCGGTCCGGTTACCCTGGAGCCCAACCGCATCACCGCCCCCTATCGCCTTTCCTGGAACGGCCGCGAAGAGCAGACGCTGCTGCGGTGCCGCTACGAAACACCGCTTTTCCACCCGCCGGACGCCACAGGGCGCAACCTCGCGGACATGATCGCCGTGCAGGTGGCGCTCAATTACGGCTTGTTCTGCCGCCGTATCACCTTTCACGGAGGCTTCGACCACCTCGACCGCCGCTTCATCCGCACCATCGTCGAAAACACGGCACGGGAGATATACGTCAAAAAATTTCTGGAACCCAATATCTTCCTGCAGGGCGAAGCCGCGCATCTGGCGCCCTTCAAGAAAAGCATCTATTCCAATGCAACTCTTGAATTCACTAGTCGCGAAGACGAGCCCGGCTGGCGGCTCTGGGAAACCGATCGCGCGCGCCACCTCATTCTTTCCAGCGGCGGCAAGGACAGCCTGTTGAGCCACGGCCTGCTTTCTGAAATCGGCAAGACGGTTTATCCGGCTTTTGTCAACGAATCCGGGCGTCACTGGTTTACCGCCCTCAATGCGTACCGTTACTTTCGCGACCAGGTGAAAAACACGCAGCGGGTGTGGGTCGACTCGGACCGGCTTTTTTCCTGGATGCTGCAGCGCCTGCCGTTTGTTCGCAAAAACTACGCGGCCGTCCGCTCAGATGCGTACCCGATCCGCCTTTGGACGGTTGCCGTTTTTCTGTTCGGCGCACTGCCGCTGATGCGCCGCCACCGGATCGGAAGGCTCATCATCGGCGACGAATTTGACACATCGGTCAAAAAAACCCTGCAGGGCATCCCGCACTACGAGGGGCTATATGATCAAAGTGTCTGGTTCGACCGGGCGATGTCACGCTATTTCATGCAAAAAGGCTGGAACGTCAGCATTTTTTCCATACTGCGGCCGCTTTCGGAGCTGCTCATCGAAAAAACCCTGGCCGAGCGCTATCCACACCTGCTGCGCCTGCAAATGTCCTGTCATGCCGCCCACAAGGAAGACGACCACATCCACCCCTGCGGCAAGTGCGAAAAATGCCGACGGATCGTCAGCATGCTGTCCGCGCTGGACATCGATCCCGGACGCTGCGGCTACAATGAACGCCAGATACGGCACTGTCTTGACGCCTTTGGCAAAGCGGGCGCACATCAGGAAGCGGCCGGCGTGCAGCATGTCGGTTACATGCTCCAGCAGAAGGGTCTGCTGCCGTGCGATCGAAACGCACGCTCCAAACCGCATCCGGAAATCCTCAAACTGCGGTTTGATCCGATCAAGTCGCCGCTGGACGGCATCCCTGAGAACATCCGGCGGCCGCTTATCGAATGTTGTCTGCCCCATGCCGACGGTGCGCTCAAACGCAGCGGACGGGCCTGGATCGACTTCAATCCCCTGGAAGATCCGGCGATCCGGCGGCCGTTTCCTTTTGAAGCCGCCGCACCGGCAACCCCAACGACGCTTTCACGCGATGTCAGCGACACCGATCGTTCCAGTTTGTGGGGGGAGTTGAACTGGCCGGAAATCCGGGAACGTCTGGCACGCATCGATATCGCCCTGCTGCCGGTCGGCTCCATCGAGCAGCATGGACCGCACCTTCCGCTGGATACCGATGCCTTTGACGCCGATCTTTTGGCCAAACGGGTGGCAATGGCCTGCTCTGACCCGCGCCCCCTGGTCCTGCCGCTTTTGCCCTACGGCGTCTCCTATCATCACGATGCCTTCCCCGGCACCATCAGCGTTTCCAACGACACCCTGGCCAATCTGGTTTACGACATCGGAATGAGCGCAGCACGCAACGGCATTCAAAAGCTGGTTATCATCAATGGTCACGGCGGCAACAGCCCGGCGCTCAATTTTGCAGCGCAGCTGATCAACAGGGATGCGCGGATTTTCACCTGTGTCGACACCGGCGAAACCAGCGACGTGGACATCGCCCCGCTTATCGAAACCCCCAACGATGTGCACGCCGGAGAAGCGGAAACCAGCACAACCCTGGCTGTGCGGCCCCGCCGGGTTAAAAAAAACGCGATGGCGCCCTCCATTCCCGCGTTTTCAAGCCATTATCTCAATTTTACCTCCCGGCGGGGTGTGTCATGGTATGCGGCGACAGACCGCATATCCACCAGCGGGGTCATGGGAGACCCCACCAAAGCCTCGCGCCAAAAGGGAAAAAAAATCTGGGAAATCATGATCGCCCATCTGGTGGCGCTGGTGGAGGATATTAAGCAGATGAGCCTGGACGAAATTCACCACGGCAGACCCCAATAATCATCCGGGATCAAGGAAAACGGACATCATGAAAATCATCGCCGTCGAAGCCCTTCCGGTGCGCATGCAACTCAGCGAGCCCTATGCCATCGCCTACGAGACCGTTGATCACACGACCAATGTCTTCCTGCGGCTTGAAACCAACAGCGGGCGTATCGGCTACGGCTGTGCGGCGCCTGACCGGCAGGTGACCGGTGAAACGGCCCACAGCGTCATCCAGGTGGTAAACGATGTCATCGAACCCGCCGCCAGGGGACGCGATGTATTGCGCTACGCCGCCATCCTGGAGCGCCTCAAACCGATTGTACCGCGGCATCCGTCCGCGGCCGCCATGGTGGACATGGCGCTGCACGACCTTCTCGGCAAAGCCGCCGGCCTGCCGCTCTATCGCCTTCTGGGCGGGTTTCGGACCCGCATCAAAACGAGTATCACCATTGGCATCCTGCCGCTGGCCGACACCCTTCACAAAGCACGCGCGGCCGTTGAAGACGGCTTTACCGCTCTGAAGCTCAAAGGCGGACGCGACGTGGAAAACGATATCTCCCGCCTCACGGCGGTGCGCAATGCCGTGGGCCGGCGGATCGAATTGCGCTTTGATGCCAACCAGGGTTACAGCGAAGCCGAAACCCTCCATTTTCACAAACAGACCCGCGCCGCCGACATTGCATTGATCGAACAGCCGACGCGCAGCGGCGACATGGCGCTGCTGGGGCGTCTCACCGACCGCATTTCCATACCGGTGATGGCGGACGAAAGCCTGGTGACGCTGCGCGATGCATTTCGTCTGGCCAAAGACGGTCTGGTGGACATGATCAACATCAAACTGATGAAGTGCGGGGGCATCTACGAGGCCATGCGCATCAACGCCGTCGCCCGGGCGGCCGGTCTGGAGGCCATGGTGGGCTGCATGGATGAAGCCGGCCTGGGCATCGCCGCCGGCCTGCATTTTGCGCTGGCACGCCCCAACGTTGTCTACGCCGATCTCGACGGCCACCTGGACCTTGTCGGCGACCCTTCACGGTCGGCCGTCCATCTGAAAAACGGCGTGCTTTACCCCCGCTCCCTGCCCGGCCTCGGTCTGGACGACCTGTCCATTTTTTAATGTACAAAATCCATTGAGCCTGTGCATGGCTCGTGCTATGAACTGCATCCTGTGAACCGACAACAGCACGCGGAATGGTTAAAAAATGGACATGAACGCCAACATCCTTTTTCATCGCCCCTTCCGTTTGAGGATGGTCGTTTTCGATTTCGACGGCACCCTGACGGCTCCCGGATCGCTGAACTTCCGGACACTGCGCCGGCAGCTCAACTGCCCGGAGGGCCAAGGGATACTGGAATTCATCAACGACATCACGGATCCCCGGACCAAGGCACGCGCCCTCGCCGATCTGCGCACCGTTGAGATCGCGGCGGCCCGCCGCGCCAGACCCAGCCACGGCGCGGAGAAGCTGATCGACTTCATCAAATCACGCGGGCTGCCGATCGGCATCATCAGCCGCAACAGCAGGGAATCCATTGCGACCGCCCTGCAGCGGTTCGATCACCTCCGGGCGTCGGACTTTGACGCCGTTTTGAGCCGCGACGATGCCGCCGCCCCCAAACCGAGCCCGGCGGGCCTCTTGCAGATTGCCGACCGCTTCGGCGTTGCGCCGGCCGACATGCTGGTGATCGGGGACTTTGTTTATGACATGGAAGCCGGTGCTGAAGCGGGATGCATCACCGTTTACCTGAATCATGGCGGGGAGAGCCTTCCCCCGGATGTCCACTGCGACTATGCTGTTTCCCGTTTGTTGGATGCCGTGCCGATCATTGAAGGCGGCCTGCCGTTGAAGCAGGGCAAACTGCCCAATGAATATCTGCAGGCCTTCATCAGCCCCGCCAATATCCCGGAGGGGGCGCTGATCATCAAACCGGGCATCGGAGAAGACACCGCCGCCGCCGATATCAGCGATGACGAGGTCCTGGTTCTCAAATCGGATCCGATCACCTTTGCCACGGATTCCGTCGGGCACTACGCCGTTCTGGTAAATGCCAACGACATCGCCACTTCAGGGGCAACACCGCGCTGGTTTCTCACCACACTCCTCTTTCCCCGCCGGACCACACCGTCTGAAATCCAGTCGGTCATGCACGAGTTGAGCCGTATATCCCGACATTACGGCATCATCCTCTGCGGCGGGCATACGGAAATCACCGACGCGGTTTCGCGGCCGGTCGTCGTCGGTGCCATGGCCGGAACCATTCAACGCCGGCATTTGATCGACAAACGGAAGGTGCGCCGGGGCGATGTACTCCTGATGACCAAAAAACTGGCGGTGGAGGGCACCGCCATTATCGCCCGGGAATTTGAATCAACACTCCTCTCCGATGGATTGGCGGCGGCGGAAATCAACGCCTGCAAGGACCTCATCCGACACATCGGCATCCTGCGGGAGGCACGGATCGCCGTGGATGTCGGCGGCGTCAGCGCCATGCACGACGTCACGGAAGGGGGTCTGGCGACAGCGGTGCAGGAGCTCAGCGTTGCCGGCGGACACCGCATAAAAGTCTTTATGGACACCATCCCCTGCTATCCGCAAACGGTGTGGCTTTGCAGGCATTTTTCCCTGTCTCCGCTGGGCCTCATCGGCTCCGGTACGCTGCTGATCTGCTGTCGTCCGGAAAAGTCCGCAGCCATTATGCAGGCCATCCAATCCGCCGGCACGACCGTCACCCCCATCGGCGAAATTCTAGCGCCGGGCCACGGGATCCAGGCGGTCCAAAACGGCCGTGATGTCCGCTGGCCTCGTTTCGAGGTGGATGAACTGACGCGTCTCTTTACGGAATAAATAGACAAGTCTGCCGGATAATGGTATCGTCACGCCTATGATTTTTCCTATAAAATCGAGTGCTCGGCTGCCGGCAACGGATGTCTTCCCCCTGTCGACATACGCCTTGAACTTTTCCATCGAGCGAATCCTGCCGGGCGTTGACAATGTGCGCCACGATGTGCACATCAGCCCGGGTTTCCACGGTGCCGCCACCAAGGTCATCGTCCAGCTGATCGCAAAGCATTTTCAGCTTCCGGATCGCTTCCCGGTCGACAAGCCGGCGGCTATGGCGAAAAAAACCCATGCGTTTCGAGAAATGTATCGCATCCTCATGGAAGACGCCATTCACAAATCCAAATTGTTCAACGAACGTCAGATCGATTCCCTGGCCCTGGCGGCCTTTATCCGCATGCTGGTCGAGGAAACCCGCAAACAGTTCGACCGCATGACCGGACAGATCAAAAACATCATCCGCAAATACGAACAAACCGACCACCAGGACCTGAAAGAGGCTGTTAAAACCAAGGAAGCCCTTTCCAATGTGCTGCAGAACCGGGATGCCATTCTGCGCCATGTAGGCCAAGAGCTCTTCGATATTTCGGGAGAGGTGCACCGCGGAGAGCTCAAGGCCATGCGCGAAGCCAACTTCGGTGTCGACACGCTGGTTTCCGATGATGTGCTCGACAATCCTATCTTCCACACGGACAATCCTTACAACGACACTTTTTTGATCGAAGCCTACGATGTTGTTTTCGGCCGGCGCCTGGAAGATCCGGACCGCTACGATTCCCTGATGGCGCACATCAAGCGGCTGCTGGCCCTGATCACCGGCCGGGAGGGCCCCCCTTCCAACGCTGCCGGCGATGCAGACCCGGACGGAAGCATTGATGTCGACGGATTGATCAAGCATGTCGACAACATCGATCTTTTGGTGGACTATTATGCAGGACGCGCCCGGCTGATCAAGGCCAAAAAGGCCCCGTCCATCGGCGAAAACATCCCGGCGCTGCGGCGGCGGCTGCGGGGGCAACGGCGAATTCTGAATCTTTTTTACAGGGAATTCAGCAAGGTCGGCCTGGTGGAACGAATGGCCGCCTCTTATGAAATGCGGCCGATTTACCGCAACTACTGCCCTCCCCTGGTGCCGCAGCAGGTGTTGCAGTTCATGATCGACCGGCGCTCGCGCAAAGCCGCCATCCGCCGTCTCAAACAACTCAGAAAGCTGTACAATCGATCCTTTACCCTCCGCCCGTTGAAAAAGAAAATCAAGCGGCTGCGGCTTCTCACCGGACGGGAAAAAAAAATATATCTGATCCGTTTTTTAAAGGGCATGGTGCGTTATCACCGCGACCTGGAAAATTTCAAAATCCTGAATGAAGCCATGGAACGGATCAACCTGACGAACGATGAAAAAACCATTCACCTCTCACGCGCCAACAACACCCTTTACGCTTTTCTGCTGCCGCATGAACGCAGCCAGGACGAAAAACCCATCAAAAATCATGTCGTCATCAAGGCCGATGTGCGGGGCTCCACGGACATTACGCATCAGATGAACAGGAAAGGATTGAATCCGGCTTCTTATTTCAGCCTTAATTTTTTCAATCCGATCACGGATATTCTGAACACCTACGGCGCCATGAAGGTCTTTATCGAAGGCGACGCCATCATCCTGTCGATCATGGAAAGAGAGCATTCTCCGGAGGGCTGGTATGCGGTGGCCCGTGCCTGCGGCCTGGCCATCAACATGCTGCAGATCATTCAGCGCTACAATGAAAAAAACCGCCGCAATCAGCTGCCGGTTCTGGAGCTGGGCATCGGTGTCTGCTATCTTGACCAGGGGCCGACATTTCTCTTTGACGGGGATCAGCGCATCATGATTTCGTCGGCGATCAACCTGGCCGACCGTCAGTCGAGCTGCGCCAAAACCATCCGCGGTATGTTCCAGACAAAAAAACCGCCCTTCAACCTTTATGTTTTTGAAAGCGCCGGACAAAAAGCGTCCCTGAAAACGGCCGACGATCTGCTGATGCGCTACAATGTCAATGGTATTGAATTGAATGCCCACGGATTTGCAAAGCTTCAACAGGAAATAAAGCTCACCACGATGACCTGCCAGATCCCCCGGCTGCAGTCACAGGCCATCAAGATTCACACGGGAAAATTTCCATCGACCACCGGCCGCTATCAGCGGCTGGTGGTCCGGGAAGACGTCATCCGGCGCATCGACCCTTCGACCCTGGCCGTGAGCAGCGGATCCGTAAAACAATATTATGAAATCTGTACCCACCCCCTGGTGTATCAAGCGGTTCGTGAGCGCCTTTAATCCCCCTTCAGCACCTGATCCCGCATCCAGGAAAACACCGCCGGCCCTTTAAGATCCGCCGCTTCGTCACCGGTCATGCGCTGCCTGAAACGGGCGACGCGGGCACTGTCGTCGCTGTCGATACGATCATTGAAAAATGTTAACGCATTGGTCGCAGCCGCGTAGACAACCAGCGGACCCAAGCGGTCGACGCCGTTGCCGCCCGACGTTCGTGCGCTCAACACAGTAAAATGCACCCGCTGCAGCGGGGGCGGCGCTTTGTCAAAGTCCAGCAGATCAGCCAGCAGCAGCAGGTTTTCGATCACGCCGTCTGCGTAGTGATTTTCCAGGGAAGCCGTGCCCTCCTGCGCAATGGCGTCGATGTCCTCCGGCGCAAAGGACAGATCCAGCTGGGCGATGCATTCGCCCCGCAGGCCCTCCACAGTCTCCCGGCCGCGGCTGATGACGATATCCTTGTCATTCAATATCTTGATGGCATTGCGGATGCTGATCATTTCCCTGACGGTCGGGCTTTTGCGCATGGCGACATCGGCGATCTCGCCCCGGAACAGCTTCAGTTCATTGTCCAGCACGAAAATGCGTTTGCCGCCGGCATCCGCCGTTCGAACAAACAAGTCCAGGTCCCGCTCCCGTCGGTAGGTATAAGGACTCAGCGCCATCATCCGGCGCATGGCTTCCCGGTCGAACCGGCGCACGGCATCCGGTGTACCGATCGATGCAGCGACCTTCTCCGCCAGACGGTCGATTTCCATTTTCTGCAGCAGGTTTTCTTTAAACGACATCTTTTGTCCCACCGGTTGACCCCTGTGTGGTTTTCGGTTATGGTGCACTCCCCCGTTTACATCAGGTACGTTCAACATCCATGGCAACTTTTTGCGAACAGAAAAAGAGGTCGATCATGACGGAATTTGTTGAAATGAAATACCATGAAAATACATACCGGCTTCCGGTCGTTATCGGCTCGGAAGGCGAAAAAGCAATCGACATTTCACGCCTGCGCCAGGAAACCGGTTTCATCACCCTGGATCCGGGCTACGCCAATACCGGCAGCTGCACCAGCGCCATCACCTTCATGAACGGCGAGAAAGGCATTCTGCGCTACCGCGGCATACCCGTCGAACAACTGGCCCGGAAGGCGACCTTCAAGGAAACCGCATTTCTGCTGATCAACGGACGTCTGCCCGACCGTGATGAACTGATCCAGTTTTCCATTCTGCTGAACGACCATTCCCTGGTCCACGAGGATATGCAGTTCTTTTATCAAAATTTTCCGCGCAACTCCCACCCGATGGGCATCCTTTCCTCCATGGTGAATGCGCTCAGAAGCTTCTATCCCGTTCTGGAAATCACCGAAGAGGAAATCAACATCACCGTCACGCGGCTTTTGGCCAAAATCCGGACCATGGCCGCCATGTCCTACAAAATATCGCGGGGGCACAAAGTCGTGTATCCCCGGCCCGATCTGACCTACGGCGCCAATTTTTTAAACATGATGTTCGATTCCCCGGTGAAGCCCTATGAGATTGATGAGGACATTGTCCGGGCGCTGCGGGTCTTCTGGATTCTGCACGCGGATCATGAACAGAACTGCTCCACTTCGGCGGTTCGTATGGTCGGCAGCGCCCGGACCAATCTATATGCCGCTATTTCAGCCGGCATCGCGGCCCTGTGGGGGCCGCTTCACGGCGGTGCCAATCAAGCGGTGATCGAAATGCTGTCCGAAATTCAAAAAGGCGGCGGCGACATCGTGCGGGTTCTTGAACGCGCCCGCGACCGCAGCGATCCGTTCCGCTTGATGGGCTTCGGACACCGGGTTTATAAAACCTATGATCCCCGGGCCAAGATCATGAAAAAAATGTGCCACACGATTTTGGAAAAACGCAATATTGACGATCCCCTGCTGGACATCGCCATGCGGCTGGAGGAGAAGGCCCTCTCGGATCCCTATTTCATTGATCACCACCTCTACCCCAACGTCGATTTTTACAGCGGCATCGTTCTGCGGGCCATCGGCATCCCCACCAACATGTTCACCGTCATGTTCGCCATCGGCCGCCTGCCGGGCTGGATCGCGCAATGGAAAGAAAGCATGGACGATCCCAACTGGAAGCTGAGTCGCCCGCGGCAGGTTTACATCGGCCCCACGCTGCAGGATTACGTCCCGGTGGAGGCCCGCTAGAAAAGCCCCTGAGCGCTGCGCCCCGGAAGGCATGACAGCCGCTTACTTGGTGCCGAATATTTTATCGCCGGCGTCACCGAGCCCCGGCAGAATATAGCCGATATCGTTGAGCCTGTCATCAACCGCGGCCACATAAACATCCGCGTCGGGATGGGCGGCTTCCACCCGCCGGATGCCCTCCGGCGCGGCGACGATGAAAATGCCGCGGATGCGTTCACATCCGGAGGCCTTCAGAAAATCGATCGTGGCACACAAGGTTCCGCCGGTGGCCAGCATGGGGTCCAGAATGAGGGCGGTGCGCTCTTCCATCTTGTTGGTCATTTTGACATAATACTTGACCGGTTCCAGCGTCTCTTCGTTACGATACAATCCCACGACACTGACTTTGGCGGAAGGAATGAGATCCAGAACCCCGCTCATCATGCCCAGCCCCGCCCGCAGAATGGGCACCACGGTGATTTTCTTCCCTTTGATGCGCTCCACCTCCACCGGACCGGCCCATCCCTGGATGGTCCGTTTTTCGGTCTCGAGGTCCTTGGTCGCTTCGTAGGTCAAAAGTTTGGCCAGTTCAGAAGCCAGATCCCGGAAATCCTTGACGGTTACATTGTCCTTGCGCATCAAGCCAAGCTTGTGCCTGATAAGCGGGTGCTCCACCACGTGTATTGCCACAGCCAGCTCCTTTCCGGATCAGAATTCTCCCAGCGGTCGTGCGAAGGTAAATTTGGCAGGCGCCACCACCAGCTTTTTCCCGGCTTCCCCGGCATTGCCGCCCAGCGCCGAAAACGGAAGCGAAACGATAAAAAACCCGATGCCGAAAATGGTCGCCACAAGCCCCAGGGGCCGCACGACGATGGCGTCCGCCACCATTTTTTCGGTCGTGATCTCCCTTTCCGTCAGCGTTCCCTGCGCCTGTGCGTTCACTGTCAGCGAAACCGTTGCCAGTACGGCAACCAGAACAACAGCGCACACTTTTCTCATCGATGCATTCATTGACACCTCCTGTCCTTCCATCACGATACATGTTGCGGCGCGGTTCAACAACTTTTGCTTTGCCATGTCCCCCGAAAATCAGTTATAAGGACCTTAACAGATTTTTAAATGGGTTTCAAGATAATATTTGTATTTTTAACAGGATGTTAATCAACAATCAACCACAGGACGGACCGCGGGCTCCCCTGTCCGAAGAAGCGGCGCCGTCGTTGATGGGCAACAGCGGATCCGATCATGCCCTGTTTTCAAACCGTTGCCGAAATCGCCGTCCCCCTGCCGGTGTACCGCCTGTACAGCTATTCGGTTCCATGTGAACTCAGCCCATCGACCGTGGTGGGCCGACGGGTTCTAGTGCCCTTCGGCCGACGGCGTGTGACCGGGTACGTGCTCAACATCAGCGCGTCGACCGCCTGCAGCGAACTGAAGTCCGTTCTCAACGTTCTGGACGAAGGCCCGCTGTTTCCGGAAAGCATGGTGCCGCTTTTTCAATGGATGGCGTCCTATTACCTTCACCCCATCGGCCGGGTGATTAAAAATGCTCTTCCGGCAGGATTCGGACACGTTGAACAACGGGCCTTTTTTATCACCGCCGCGGGGCAGAAGGCCCTTGTCGCGCGCATAATGACGCCGCTGGAGCAGGCGATTCTGCAGCAGCTGCGCCTTGACGCCATGGCCATGAAAGCGCTCGGAAAACGGCTGGGGCAAGACATCCCCCAAGCCGTGATGCGCGGCATGCAGCGGGCGGGCTGGATACGCCGCGGCGTTCTTCTGAAAACGAACCGCATCCTTCCTAAAACGGAGCGCCATGTGTCGGCGTTTCCCGCGGCCCTTGTCCCGTCGACGCTGTCGGACACACACAAAAAAATCCTGGCGCTCCTGAAAGGCCGCGGCGGCCCCATGCCTTTGCGTCAGCTGAAAAAGCAGGTCCCCTCGGCATCCAGGCGGATTCAGTCCTTGAAAGACGCCCGTTTGATCGACGTTTTTGACAAACGCACCTACCGTGATCCGCTGGGCAACATCGTTTTTGAAGACCACCGGCCGCACCTGACCCGGGAGCAGCAGCAGGCGGTCGACGCGATCGCCCAGCAGCTCGGCGGCGGTTTCGGCACATGGGTTCTGGCCGGTGTAACCGGCAGCGGTAAAACCGAAGTTTATCTTCAGCTGACGGCCATGGCCATGCAAAAGGGCGGTACCGTCATCGTCCTGGCGCCGGAAATTGCGCTCATTTCTCAACTGGAAGGACGCTTCAGGGCACGGTTTAAAGACCGCATCGCCGTGCTGCACAGCGGTCTCAGCGCCGGTGAACGCGTTGATCAGTGGCAGAAAATCGTAAACGGCGACGTCCAGATCGCGCTGGGCGCGCGATCCGCTGTTTTTGCACCTTTCGCGGCTCCGGGACTGATCATAGTGGATGAAGAACACGACACCGCCTACAAACAGGACGCCGCACTGCGCTACAACGCCCGCGATCTGGCCGTGGTTCGGGCCCGGCAGCACGGCGCACTGGCCGTACTGGGGTCCGCCACCCCCGCGATCCAGACGTCTTATAACGTGCGCCGCCGCAAATTTCACCAAGCCATGCTGAAAACCCGCATTGAAAAACGTCCCCTGCCGGAGATACAGGTGGTCGATCTGCGGCGCTCCCGCCCCGCGAAGGGATCCCGTTATCTGTCGGACGCACTTCTTTCGGCCATGCGCCAGACCCTGGCACGCAACGAGCAGGTGATCCTCTTTCTCAATCGAAGGGGGTTCGCGAGTTTTCCCATCTGTCGGGACTGCGGCACGCCGCTTTCCTGCCGCCACTGCGACGTGGCCCTGACGTTTCACCGGGAGGAAAACCTGTACCGATGCCATTACTGCGGCTACAGTGCGGCGGCCGGCATGCGCTGCAGCGCCTGCCAATCGCCGTCTGTACAGCACCTGGGAATGGGCACCGAAAAAATTGAATCCGTCGTGCGTCAGCTGTTTCCGAACAAGTCCATCGTCCGCATGGACGCCGACACCATGGCCCGCAAGGGAGCGCTTTTACGTGTGCTTAAAAAATTGCACAACGGCGCCGTGGATATTCTCGTCGGCACGCAGATGGTCGCCAAGGGACATGATTTTCCGAACATCACGCTCGTGGGTGTCGTCTGCGCCGATTTATCGCTGGGCTTTCCCGATTTTCGTGCCGGAGAACGCACGTTTCAGCTGCTGGCACAGGTCGCCGGCAGGGCGGGTCGGGGACAAACGCCCGGGAGGGTGATTCTGCAGACCTACAATCCTGAACATTTCAGCATTCGCTGCGCCCGCGAGCAGGATTTCACGGCCTTTTACGAAAAAGAAATCCAATTCCGCCGTTCACTCGCATACCCGCCCTTCAGCCGCATGGTGCAGCTGGTGATCTCCAGTCGAGACCGCACCAAGGGGACGGCGTGGATTCAACAGATCAGAGACCGCAGCCGCCGGCTGAAGCAGGGTCCGGCCGGCGACGGCATCACTGTGCTGGGACCGATCCAGGCCCCGCTGGCAAAAATCGCCGACCGCCACCGCTGGCAAGTGCTCTTGATGGGAAAACACGCGGATCGGCTGCACCGGTTCATCCGAACACTGCTGTTCGAAAAACCTTCGCTCATGCACCATCCCGCCGTCACGGTGTCCATTGATGTGGATCCGGTTTTTATGATGTGATCCTGCTTGACAATCGTCCGGTCGAAAAGTAAAGTGATACGCTGTCGATACATCAGATCGGGCCAGTCTTTCCACCCAAAGGAGCGTTCGCATGAGAGCCATCGCATTTCCACTCATCTCCCTTTTCTGTTTGGTCCTTTTTTCGACTTCGGCCGTTGCGGCCGAAGCCGGGCAAGGTTCAGCCGCCGCCGGTCCATCGGCGGCGCAGCCCCAAAACGCGCCAAGGGCCTTTTTTTCCGAAACGGCGCACACGTTTTCAACCGTAGTGAGCGGCAAACCCGTAGACCACACCTTCACGGTGAAAAACAATGGCACCGCGCCGTTGGAGATCGCCAAAATAAAGACCGGCTGAGGCTGCGCGGTCGCTTCGCACACGAAGCGGATCCCTCCCGGCGGAGAGGGACAAATCACCATAAAGGTCAGCACCAGCGGGTATGAAGACAGAACGCTGCGCAAAAACGTGATGGTGCTGACCAATGATCCACTGCAGCCGGAAATCCGATTGACCATCAGCGGATATGTGGAAGGATTCGCGGACGTCAGCCCCAAATTCGCCCGGCTGACCGGCACTGTCGGTGAACACACCGCCGTTGCCGTCACCATCCTCCCCAGGGAGAAATACCCCTTTAAAATCATCGGCTCAACCGTCAAGAACGGCGCCAATATTCGGTATGATATCCGGGAGGGCACGGCGGACGGCGCCAGCGGCTACACGCTGATGGTGGAAAACCGGAAGCAGGAGCCCGGCCGCTATCATGATTTGATTATTCTGAAAACGGACAGCCCCCTCAAACCCGGCATTCCCGTCCGCATTTTCGGCAATATCCTGAAACGACCGGAACCGGTGAGCGAATCTTGAACGCGGCGCTTCCGCCGCCGCCCGCCGCCGCGTCGACGCCGGCGGTGCGGGTCGTCGCCTTTGACTGCGACGGCGTGCTTTTTGACACCGAGGCATCCAATCAGGCCTTCTACAACCGCGTGCTGGCGCATATCGGACGTCCGCCGATGACACCCGGCCAGTGCCGATTCGCCATGATGCACACGGTCGACCAGACCCTGGCCCATCTGATTCAGGACCGGAACCAGCGCGTGCGCGCCGACCGTTTCCGACGAAGCCTCGATTACCGTTCGTTTGTCAAACACATGCGGATGGCGCCCCATCTGATCGAAACATTGCAAGCCTTAAAACCGCGCTGCAACACCGCGGTCGTCACCAACCGCATCGATACACTGGATGGCATTCTCGACGCATTTCATATTCGTCACTGGTTCGATCTTTGCGTCACCGCCGCGGATGTGGCGCGGCCCAAACCGCACCCGGCGCCGCTGCTTCGTGTGCTGCGCCATTTCGGCGTTCAACCGCCGCAGATGCTGTATGTCGGGGACTCCGTGGTCGATGAAAGCGCCGCGGCCGCGGCCGGGGTTCCTTTTGTCGCCTACCGCAATCCCTCCCTGACGGCGGATCGCCATATTGAGGACCTCGCGGCGCTGACGGCCTTTCTGATCTGACGGGATCAAGGGTCCGCATACCGGGCGCGGACGGCGCGGAGGACATCCAGACAGGCGAAAAAAATCTCTACCAGTTCGGGATCGAACTGACCGCCGGCTTCTTTTTCGATGGTGTGGAGAACCGCTGTCTCGTCCCAGGCATCCTTGTACACCCGTTTGCTCGACAGCGCGTCATAGACGTCGGCCAGAGCCACGATACGGCCGTAGATGGGTATTTCCTCGGCTTTTTTGCCGGCGGTCTGCGACCCGCAGCCGTCCGCCGCCGCCGGCGCCTTTCCGGTTTTTACATCGATGTGGCCGGGATAGCCGCGGCCGTCCCAGCGTTCATGATGGTTCAGGGCCACCACATAGGCGGCTTCGTCAAAATCCGATTGAAAATCCAGAAACAGGCGGGCGCCCAGAAAGGTGTGCTGCTTCATGATCTCGTATTCGCTCTCATCGAAGCGGTTGGGTTTTTTTAAAATGATGTCGGAAATGGCGATCTTGCCCACATC
>Ga0180434_10003279_pt1 | contig 20765 bp, 24 predicted proteins | sample SS_ome_7_FD_132453 | JGI IMG/M metagenome (GOLD analysis project Ga0180434, IMG submission 132453) | Hypersaline lake sediment archaeal communities from the Salton Sea, California, USA - SS_1_D_2 metaG | ecosystem: Environmental > Aquatic > Non-marine Saline and Alkaline > Hypersaline >...
AAAAAAAAAAAAAAAAAAAAAAAAAAAAAAAAAAAAAAAAAAAAAAAAAAAAAAAAAAAAAAAAAAAAAAAAAAAAAAAAAAAAAAAAAAAAAAAAAAAAATCTTGTGGAACTCGACATGGGATGTCATGAAAATTTTTCTAAAGCTTGGACGGTGATCTATGAACACAGGACAAGTGATTGAGTGTGGTTTGGGGTGAATCCGTGAGAAAAAAAGATCTACCTCACTTTGTCGAAAACGAGCCATGATATCCATCCACTCGTTTTGTCCGTTTCTGGTCTTCGGTCTTCCCATACTCCAAAAACCAAAGTTGCTCCGTTCATGTTTTCCGTGAGATTCCACCACTTTTTGGAGCGACGACCATGGGAACCCCGGTCACCCGTCATCGGGCATGGCATTTTCCCGCCAATCTACCCCGAGGTAAATCTACCCAAGTGAGGTAGATCTCTGAGGTGAGGTAGATCTTAGAGACGACGGTGACGATAGGTCATGACACGGGAAGACCGAAGACCAGAAACGGACAAAACGAGTGGATGGATATCATGGCTCGTTTTCGACAAAGTGGGGTAGATCTTTTTTTTCTCATGGATTCACCCCAAACCACACTCAATCACTTGCCCCGTGTCCATACATCATCAAATGGTCTTTGGAAAAATTTTCGCGACATCACATGGCTCGCGAGAAACGCAAAAAAAAAAAAAAATCTGAACCCTTCTCCTCATCGGTCTCGCATCACCCTGACCAATCGCTGGTCTCTCCTCTTCATCAATAACTCGTTTCTTTTGGTTTTCCATGTGCCTACCCCCACTCTGTTAATTTTTTTCTCGTCTCCAAAAACCCCCGATCCGGAATCCTCCTTGTCCGAGTTTTTACTGCAAAGCACAGGTGTACCCGTCGAATGGAGAAGATCTGCAATGCCAATAGTGGTGATGATGCTCGTCCTTGGCTGTGTAACGTGTGTTCGAGGAAATTCACGACTGAATCAGCATGGGAACAACACTACAGAGATTCCCATCGCAAGGGCATGGATGAGCTGCATAGTCACAAGTGTCAACTGTGTAACCGGACGTATGGTGACATTCACGCACTGATTCAACACAAAGAAGCATCCCATGGTATTGTGGGGATACTGGATCAAGATATATTAAAGTTCTTGAACGGAGCCAATAGACTACTGAGCGCCAAGGACATTACCAGAGGGGTACGAGATGAACTTGGTTTTGCAGTATTGAGAAAGCGTGATGTTAACCCAATACTGTACAAGCTCGAAGAGAGTGGCAAACTGAGGCGCTTTAACAAGGGAAGCACACCACTGTGGATGTCGCATGACAATAAAAACGTGCTCAATGTTGAGTGAGTTATTGTGTGTGCACAGATCAATCATCCAATTTTTTCTTGGTATTTTGAGATAGAGAGAGAGAGAGAGAGAGAGAAAAAATCAGGATCGGATTTTCCCTCCAAAAAATTTGATGTCGTCCAAAAAATTTCGAGACGAAATCAAAATTTTTTGTTTCGCTAAGATGGAAGGGTTACTCCGACTCACATCTTTTGACAACGCCAACTACGGAGACCGAGAATTGCGACGACTGGAGGCATTATGCTACAAGTACAAATACTGCTGGGAGAGCAAGTTTAACCTCAACGGCCACAAGATACATTTCACGTTGGATCCGCCACCACCAGCATCATCAAGTCCCAAGACTATGGGTGAATGTCAATACTGTCGCGCTCGTTATGGTGACTCTGCCAAGGGCAAAGCAAAATACAGATTCGCTGTCACAGGGGCTGCTAAACTTAAAAAGCACGTCGAAGGCCATTGGCATGATGCGGCCATGTTTGCATACAACAGGGACAACGCAAATCACAGTGAAGAGGGTAGCCGCGCCGCCGCCACCAATTCTGGAAAGAGACCAAGGGAGGAGAATAACGCGCCAGTGGAAACAGTGCCAGCCGTGGAAGTGGGAAAGGACAAGGAAGAAGCAGATGTGAGTAGTATGGAAGTGGTGCCATCTGAGCGCCCAAAGAAGAAAACGCAAATTGTCGTTCCTGATGTTGTTGTTGATGGCGATGTGATCGTCATCGATGAGGATGATGACAATAGCCAAGCACCAGTGAATCTCAACGATAACGCTACTACTCCGATGGAGGAAGAGGAGGTGATTGCAGTGGATAATACCAGTGAACCATTGTCGCGTTCGCCAGAGTTTCTCAAGGACGCTATGCATGCTTACGCAGTGAAGTATCTCGAAGAGCTCATTGATAATGATAAGGACTTTCTCGCAAGGGTAATGGGAGAAGTGTTTAGCAGAAGAATAAAATAGTTTTTTAGGATCGGATTTTTTTTTATTTCTCTTTCTCTGCGTTTCTATGAACTGCGCTCACTCCTTGAGCCACTGATGATCTTTGACCACATCCCTTCTGTCATCACCATAGTCAAAGAGCAGTTCCTCCCCTGCTTCAATGCTCCTCAGTGCTTTGAACACGATCTCTGGCTCCCCTCGTCTGCGTGCCATTGCCACAGGAGCAATATTAGCATTGCGTTTGCTGTGGTTAATGTACCGTGAAATATGCTCAGAGCGTGATGCATCAATGATGTGCCATTTGTCATTACACCAGAACCAGAACATGTAAGCATTCTCTTCTCCTTGCTCTGCTTGCTGGCGTTCTCTAGTACGTGCCTCTCTACATTTTAAACGCTCTCCTTCATAACGCATCACAATGGCTCCATTGGCAATGGGTTCCAGTGTCTTCACACCGGTGCCATGGTGCTCTGACTCGAAAGTGGCAAAAGATCGCGGCCCATTCATTTTTTTATTTTTTTTCTACTCCTCCACTCACGGCACTTCATGATACTTGATGCGCTTCTTTGCCAGTGCTATCGTACATCTCTTCTCTGCTTTGGCAATACGCTCATCGATTGCCTTTATGAAGTCCTTATTACGCTCCATGTGTGCCATCATCTCTTGCTCCACAATTCTGTCCAGTTCATCCAGTCCATTTGCATCTACTCGCCCCACATGTGTGATCACCCCATTTGCATCGTCTTTATCTAGTACACTCTGAACTCTCTGCTGGAGAACTTTGTGTGGTATTGCTACTATTTCTCCCGCTTCTTGTTCTTCACCGCCACCGCCGCCGCCACTCGGTCTTGGTCTCTTTCGTGGATCCACTGTACTCTTGCTCATTTGACTCCTCTTCTTCTGATTGTACGCCGCAACGTTGTCTCTGTGTCCTTGTGAGCGAGAGTGTTCCTTGATGGCATACGGGGACTGGAATAGGCGCCCATGCTCCTTGTCACAGTAATGACAAAAGAATTCATTTCTATCACGCTCTTCATTGTACTTCAGTGTGATCATACACTTTATGTTCCCTTCATTCACCCAGCACTGCATGGCATTGGAATGTGCACGACTTCCCTTGCTTATATCTGCAATGCATTTCTTTTTGGGTGTGCCACGGAGTGTGTCTTCATTATCGCCCATGGGACAATGGTAAGTGGCATTGTGTTCTTTGAAACCAGCGATTCCACTGTAAATGCGTTTCTTGTGCGATGTGCACTTTAAGCAAATCCACTTTGCACGCTCATTGGGAACATGTGAATCCAAGCACGGCCGCATTAAACTCGCAGTGTGTCCAGTGGCGATCGTCCACTCGCTGCGCATCTGAGAGATTAGGTTCATTTTGGCGTTAACGCTCATTTCACCCACAATGACTTCGTTCTCCGCGTTGTGGTCAATGTATTCATCATCTCCATTGCGGTCCAACACTGCTTCATCGTCGTCAAAGATGACACTCTGTTTGCAGTGAGTGTGACGATTGCGGGATGAAAGTGTGGGTGATAACGTAAACGGATCGTCTCCAGTTGTGATCATTTGATCTACGAACCCCCTCTTCTTTCTTTGTGATTTGTGGACGGGCAGAGTGAATCGCGTTGACTACATCAGAAAAAAAATCAATATGTCCAACCAAAATCGAGGAGACATACCAAAATCGAAGAAATTGTCCTCTGAGTCATCAAACGTCGCTCAGAGTGGCAAGGAGATCATCATATCCACAACGGATCACAATATCACTGGGTGGTGGTGGCAGCAAGCCCAGAAGGAGTTGGCAAAGAAAATCAAGAATTTTCTGGGTGATCTAATCGGCGCCCGGGAGGGATTTAACGAGGGCAAAATCATCATTGAAGTGCGGTATCTCTGTGATGTTTGTCTAAACTCGGGTAACTCGATTGCATACGCAGTAGATCCTCAGTATTCATTGAGACTCAACATTTACTTTGGGTCCACGTGTTGGTCCGTATTTAAAGACGGTATTTTGTCATTCACAGAGGGGATAGTGACACTCCTCAAAACAAAGTATGATATCGGGGGGCTTTGCTTTGACGATTATTCAATCACGCCCATGACAGCAACTCCTGATTCGATATCATTTCGCAGCAACCCTTACCGAGTGTCTGACATTGCGCCGGTACCGCCATCATCGCAGCCCATTGCGTGGACGGTGCAGATTCAATACAAAGGAAAATAAAAAAAGAAATGCAACTTTACTCATTATCCCCATCCCGTTCAAACAACCTGATCATGTCCTTTAGATACTTTCCAATAGACGCCCGACGCAGGTATGGTGCCTGCACATCATACAAGAAGTGTTCCTTGTCCAGATACTGTTTTCTAGATGTAGGGTCCACGTGTGCCCCATACGGTATGGCCTTGTCATCCTTCTCGAGTCGCTTGCTAAAGTGGTTCATGGCCAATGGTTTAATCCACCTCAGTGATTTGGAAGTTCTGTCTATGGTCTTGGTGACAAACTTACGGATACGGGCATACATCTCCATATGCTGGTCCATGCATCCTGATATCTCTGCGGACACGCGACAATACACCTTCTCCCAATCAATATCCCTCTCTGGAAACGCCCTCTCAAGACACTTCTTGGCGTGTATCAACAAGTCAATGCCGCTAAGAGCAGCACACATAGACAGCACCTCTTCTACATGTTCTTCCAAATATGCACAGGTACCTTCACTCTCCATAACGAGGCGTAAATAGTGGTCAAAAAAGTAATAATTTGTCGTCTTTGCTGCACAGCTGTGTTTCAATCGCGCAATGACAGCTGGTAAAACACGATCACGTGTCTTACCACTGGCGTGCCATTCATCAACCATGTTAACACACTCTCTTACATCATACTGAATGGCGACATCTATAATGGCTCCAAAGTCGAGCATTGAAATGTCGTTTTTGATAATGTTGTTCATGACATAGGTCACGTTTTTCATCTCTCTGCTCGTGATCGCACCGATCATTGCTTGGCATCTGCATTTGAAGAGACCAAAATCACTGAATTGGAACTTCCTCACGGGTTTGTTCTTAGTGGCGGTGGCTCCATCATCGCCCTCATCACGACGTTCTCTCTTTCCATTGGCATTGGTCACTCCGAGTGGTTCTTGTGACGTTGGAGGCGGTGGAGGCGGATCCAATGGATCAAAATCTGGGTCAATGGCGATATCAATGACATCCATGCCATTAGCCAGTGTTGCGTGTTGTAATGCCCCCTTTGTTTGGCCACCAAAAATACCAGTAAATATGTCTGCCACTGAATTGATAATGGGGAACCCTTTAGCATCCCTGGGGATATTCATGTCCACATTTTGACGGAGCCACTCTGACATCGCGTGATCCAAAAACGACAGGGCATGGAGACGCCCGTGTTTCGCGGCAGACCGGTATGCTCTCTCCGGATCGGTCAGCGTCCCTGAGAAATGACGGAACATGTAATCAAGACATCGAATGTCCCCTAGTTTGGATGCCATAGCAAATGCACCATTCATCTCTCCGTTGTGTTGTTCCATGATATAAAACAGTCGTTGTAGAGGTTGTCCATCCCGAAAACAAATGCGTAGGAACCGCTTGCAACACCGGGATAGAGCAAGCAAGTCTTCAATCGTGTTGATCCAAGGGAGCATGACATGTATCATAATGTTGTCATTGCTGAAAACATTGTACACATACATATTGCATGATGCCAAGCCATCTGTCACCGTCGCTGCTGATGAATCGATCTTTGCTTTCTTCATCGTCAGTGAGACCCTTTTGATTTCTGATTTTTTTTCCCAAAAAAATCAAATCCGGATCGGGTTTTTTTTTATTTTTTTTTCTCACTTGTCCAAGCGCTCCTCGCATACCAACTTGTGCAGCGGCCAATCTCTGATCTGGTCCTCCCTTGATTTATACAATCCACCACCACAACGACTACACTGAAAATACTCTTGCTTCATCACTTCTTCCGCGTCAATCGTGTCGGCATCTTCCTTGAGACCTTCAATTAATGCATTCAGATTCGTTGGAGGAATGTTCTCTGGCAGATTGAGGTCGTACTCCTGCAGTGGTCTGTTGAATCTCGCAAGACGATCCTCCAGATCCCGTGCATAATCGATGATAGAACGCATTTCCCTGTTGTGACTGATCACCTGCATTGCGCGGTCCTTGGCTATGGAATCACGCTGTTCAAATGCCTCCACCAGTGCTTCTTTGTATTTATCCACAACCGCGTCTCTTTCATTGAGCGCTTCTTTGTATGTAATAACAGCGAGATTAAGACTCCTCACTTGATCCGTGAGCTCATTGACACGGTTGAATAGGTATTCCACCTGTTGTTGGTGAGTCATTTGTCTCACCTTTTCTGGTAGTGGTTTTTTCACTGGTGTTGCGCGTTTCTTGAGCACTTTGACCTTTTTCGCGGGCCCCTGTGGCACATCCCCGGGATCCATTGCGTGCGCTCTCTCAGAACAATAACACAAAGACGCAACCTAATGTGCAAAATGAAAGCAAATTTATTTTCTCTTGTTTTCTCTCTCACTTGCGAGTGGTGTCTCTGGTAGACCCTCCTCCTCTGTCCGTGGAACGAGAAAATTCATTGGCTGCGAAGCGTCCAAACTCATCATTGTCTCTGAATTCACTGGTCTTCCACCCTCCCCCACTGGATGATTTCTTGCGCCTCTGTTGAAACATCCCGTTAGGTGGGTATCCATTGGAGTATCTAGCTCCTCCACCGTACTTCTTGAACCCACCACCACCACCGCCATAAGAACGCGTGAATTGTGGTTTCTTCTTTGCGGCTGCCTTGGGAAAGACATCAATATGATCACCACCATTGTATTTTGCCAATGACATCTCTTGCATCCCGCGCAGCTTGTTCTTGCGTGCATCAGCAATTGCCCGTTCTCTGCGTTCTTTCTCTTCTTGGATGCGCTGTCGGTATTGCTCCTGTGGAGTCGTCGTAGTCTGTTTTGGTTCTTGCTTCACTCGCGCCGTGGGTGGAGGCGGGGGCTGTTCCCCGTTGGCCAGACATTGTGCCTCCATGATGTCATTCAGCAAATCATCTTCCTCGTTATCATCATCGTCGTCGTACTCGCCCTTGTGTTTGGGAGGGTCTACCCCGAACAGTCTATCCAGAGACGCGTCTCCGCCACTGTCACTGTCTCCTCCTTCTTCTTCTTCTTCTTCGGAAATGAGATTGATGTCGGATTTTCTGTTGTTCACATTTGACTGGGGACGCGGTGGTGGTGCTGTTGCTGTACTCACTCGTCTACGTGCATTGGTAGCAAGAATCCCTTCCAAGAATGAAATGCGATCTTCAATGAGCTTCTTTTGACGTTTCAAAAACGCAATCTCTGACGACGACGACATTTGACGTTCAGTGTTGAATGGGACCCTTTGACCCGAAAGAAAAATAAATCTCACAAAAAAACCGGATCGGAATTTTTTTTCACTCGAGTTCAAAGTCCACTCTCGCATGGGAAAACCCACAGCCACAGCAACAAACAAACAGGACAAGAAGAAGAAGCGCGTCACCAATCAACTCCGCGCTGGGATGCATGTCAGTGTCAACAAATGCCACAGGAAAATCAAGAGAAGGTACCAAGGTAACGTGTCCACGGATGCTTCTGTGGCAATGGCAGCATTTTTGCAGTACATTGCAGAACAGTTGATTCACGGGGCAGTTGAGAATGCCCTGAAAGAAGGCGTTGAAACCCGTGTTAAGAGTAGTCACGTTCAAGCGACACTCAGTAACAACAATTGGATGCGTTCCATGATCAAGGGCAGAGTGCTGGGTGCTGCACCTATGACCAGACAGGGAGAAGATGATAATTAAAAAGGACAAATGAATCATTTTTTTTTAATTTCTTTTACGCGGGGCCACTGGTGTTTTGAATCTACCGCCATCTCCGTCTTGTCGAGGCATCTCGCCATGTGATGTCTCGTATTGGTCCGTGGCAATGTCTTTCTGCTCGACATCTGGGTAGTATTGTAACACTAATCCCCATGTATCGTTAGCGTAGTCAGCAAGCGCCTGCTCCAGTAGTTTGTAGTCAATCACAAAAAGATTTCGCTGTCTTTCCGCCCGCTCTGCGGTCATGGGCATTGAGAAAATCATGTCAGAGTAAACACCACGGTACTTTTCAATGACCGGTGAAGCAAAACCCATGTTAATGTTTTTGAACACACCAGCTTCGTGGAGTGCGGTGAGGATATCTACAATTTGCTGTTCACTGGACGTGTACACAACGGATTCACCGGTCCCATCTGTTGTCTCTTCTGGGGTCATCGGTGATGGAGGACGTATCACTGATTCCTGTGGCACGGGAAACACAAATCCATTTTGTTTGAAGTAAAACACGAGACCTTGGAAGAGTTCTGCAGGACTGTACACTGGCAATACCCAGACATCAGAAATGCGACGAGCTAGACCAGGGTTGGTACCGTAGAGATTTTGACGGATTTTGTCCTCGTACCCGAGTAACCCAATGGAAATGAGTCCTTGGTACTCATCAATGTCATTGACCAGTTGCGTAAGTGCTTCTCTGCCAAAACTATCTTGAGGGCCCGTTACCAATTCATAGGCCTCATCAATGCCCATGAATGTTCCTAGGCCCTTGAGAATGGTCATGCGTGTCAGGTGACTGCTCTGTCCCTCATACGGGGCAATAAAGTCTGGCTTGGTCATCCTGACATAATTAAGCCCTTCTTGGCCCGGTTCCATGGGAGAAAACCTCACCGGCGCAAAGCCAAGATAGTATAGAATGTCAGACAACTTACTGGCCAAGAATGACTTCCCAGTACCCGGATTACCAAAGAGACCAAAGTTCAGCATACCCGCAGTCTCTTTGAACAGCATGAGCTTTCTCACAAATGACGCTACGTCCTGCTTCACTTTGTACATTCCAATTACATTGTCGCGGAATCGCTGAAGTACCGTTTGAAATCCCATCAACCATTGGTAGCGTGCCTCTGCAATGGAGGGTACCAATCGATCCTCGTAAAATGCAATTTTCTCACCACGCTCACTCCTCAGCACCCTAGAGTAGGGCGCTATGATGGGCTCCAAAACTTCTTTTGATTTAGCTTTCCGTGCTGTTCCTGTCTTTCTTGTTGATGGTCCATCACCAAGAATAGGAACAGTCGCGTAGTGCATGACATGCTCTTGTTTTGCGTCATCCCAGTCATAATTCAAATAAATCCCTTCACCGCGCCAGTCCTTCAATCCAACATAACGCATGGATTCTATGGTGGTCTCATCATCAAACATGTCTCTGTAGTGTTCTCTGCCTTGTGGGGTGAGTGGCAGAATGAATGCATCTTGCATGGATTTGGGAGGACCCAGCAACACATTGCAAGCAGTGATCAACTTAATCAATGCCACCCGTTTTTCTTTGAGGAATTGAATACCCTGATCTGCTGGGGTCCTCCCTCCTGCTGTACCTGCAGTTTCTTGTTGCCATGCCTTTTCAATGTCTTCGATTCGCTTGAGATTTGTTTTCTTATTGATAATGGCCCACTGTCTTAGTGATGACTCCAAGTTCTGTGTTGTTGTCTTCGCAATGGTAAATGCTTTTGCGTGAATCTTTCTCAGTCTGGCCCCGACACCTCGAAAGTATTCCGTTGCCACGTTCCACCATGCATCTTCGCTGTCCTTGATTTGATCAAACATTGCCACCAGTAACATGAGACTGTCCTCTGTACGCACTTTATCAGCTGTCACTGGTCGAGGGTTTCCCTTGTGTAGTTTCCCGTCTTTGGTGCGGACGCCATCACGTTGGATCTCCTTTTCTTTTTCTGTGGGGTTGTCTTTGCTCATAGCGACAAATCCCTCAATTGGCAGTGACGATGGCACATTGAATAAGGATTCCATCATCAATGCATCACAGAGCACCTGATGCCCACCGTCCCGCCAGTCATTGACTTGACACTCTCGAGAACAGTAGCCCGTCTTTCCATCGCAACGAGAGCACTGGTAGACTTTTTCTGAATCCATTCTGTCACACCACGCACATGCACCGCTACTCATCCTCTCTCTCTCTCTCTGTGCACAGTCAGGTAAAGAGAAATTGACACTTTTGTATGATTAGATTCTCAAAATGAAATTTCTTGTTTAATTCACATCCCGCAAAAAAAACTCCCCTCCCACACGCTCACATGGGCTCGTGGTTCTCGTCTGCACAGTCACCTAGCAACACTATCAAGATCGTAATGATTGGCAACACTGAAACTGGTAAAACACACTTTCTACACAAGACATGCGGGGATGCTGAACAGAGTGCGCCAACAAAACCAACGTTTGGAAAGGACCACGGTAAACTGGTACACGGCGGGATCACTTATGACTTTACTGAGTTGGGATTCATGTCACTGAATCCGTTGCCGGACAACTACTTTGATCACGAGACCGTTCAGTGTGTGATGTGGTTCATTGATAATCACGACAGCATTGAAGATATTTTCCCCATTCGCAGTAAGTTGCTTTCTCTGATGAATGCCAGAGATGAAACGTTGCCTGATATCCCACTATGTGTTGTGCATAACGTTGGACGCAAACACCGCCGCAGACGGTCATGCCTACCAGCGGCATCGGGTCCCAAATGGGTGGACTATGACGTTGCAAAAGGAGACAAGACATCACAGCGTTTTATTGTTGAATGGAACAAGCTAAGCCGGACCATTGATATGGAGATGCTCAAGCAATACTTTTCATCCATTTGTGTCACTGAGCTCTCGTACACCGAATCAGGGACACCTGCCCTGATATTTGACTGGATTTACAAGAACGCACCCACTCTTCCTCCGTCGTCATCATCATCACTTCCTAGTCCCGGGAACGCTGAACTTCTTTCCGGGAAATGATTTCCTAGGTGGCGGTACGTCAAGATTGTTGAACATCTCCGTAGCACTGGTGTTGCGATTGAAGGAGCTGAACGCATTGTCCTTGTCAGCCAAGTAGGCCCACAAGTCATTGGGTGATGTCGTGCTTGGATGCAGTGTATCTTTGTCCGTGATCACTTCTGCCTTGTGCAGTAGTGTTGCTATCAACTCTGAGCAGAAGAATGCTTTCTCGTGTTTCTCAACGGGACACCAGTTGAACGGACACACAAAATTCAGCAAGAGACCAGCCTTGTTGAAAGGTATCTTCTCAGAGGCATAGTCACACGCAAAGCGGAACATGGCATCGTGCTGTGTTTTGGTCACGGGTAACTCGATGAAGAAGTAATCTCTGCGATCCAGCTCGCGTATGCGACAGTGCACGACACCCTTCTCAGTGACGGGGTCAGCGTACGGGGCCTTGCGGATCTTGTTGTACTCGTGAATGGAGCAAACGTATCGATTAGCAAAACGGATCTCACAATGGGTAAACGATGACACTAGACCTGCGTCAGGGCGTTTGGTCCAGTAACTAGCCATGGAAAACCAGCACCCATCTGGCTGATCAAAGGGGCTATCCGTGGAAGAAGGACCCCAGAATCCAATCTGGATGAGTGGGTCGCCATTGGCATTGAAGAATTCATTCATTGGCAGCGGTTCCTTGGGGTGATGTACTGCATAATCATCACCTTCTGTCACAGAGATGGTGGAAAAGAGATCACTATTGCTGGTCATTGTGGTAACGTGTGGTGGCGGTGGCGGTGGGAATTGTCTCGTGACAATAGGATCGACAGTGAAGTTAGAGTTCATACTTTACATACGCAAAAAATAAAATATTTATTTCGCCAGCACACATCGACAATGACTATGAAGACAATGACTCATATAAATACACCGCTGGCAAGTGTCGTGGCGATAACAAGATATATCCCACAATCAAAAACACAATGGCCATAGCTGTAGATCGCTCTTCTTGCAACACTGCCATCCAATTCAGTACACCAAGCGGGAGTACCCATGCACTCACTGCAAACGCAAAGGAAATGATATAAGAGATCCACCCACGTATTGTGTGGGACGAAGCTTGTAGATCCCGTGGAGTGAGCACAGTGTCCGTTCCTGTGAGAAGGCATGTAATTTGTTCGGGACACGGCGCTGTGCCAAAGATACAACAAAAGTAATGGGGATCATTGAATGGATTGGAAAACGTGCCACCCGCATGCACTGGTTTATTGGCATTGCGCCAGTCCCTCCATAGAGAGAACACTTTCCAGCCAGTGTAGAGAATGACGAGAAGGCGAATTAGACCCATCACATATACACAGTTTCAGGAGAGGAGCAAATCAAATGTATGACGACGATGACGATGATGACCTTTTGGCTGGACTCTACGATGACAGGGTATATCAGAATGGATCATGGTCTGGGAGCGATGACGATGATTACATACGAAGTTATTACGGCGGCGATGATTTGTGGATGACGCATTTTGTAGATAAATCGGTAACGTTCAATATTACGGATCGACTCACATGGAAGACAGATGTACCAGTGACCTCGCTGACAGATGAACGCTGCAACATTTACATGCAAGATGAGAGTGGTGTGGATGATTTGTTTTATGGTACACTGGAAAGACCACAAGGGGATAATGATGATGAAAACGTAGACACCATTCAGTATCCGGATTGTGAACATGGGTATTACCAGTTTTACTGTGAAAACGTCATCACACGGAAGTGTTATCATTTTCAAATTAGCCCAGAGTGGAACGCGAGGATACCCACGAATGACATGATCATCGGGGTGCTTCGGTCCAAAGCGGCTACACTGTGTTTCTTGTGGTGCATTAAGCAAATGCCACACCTTGGACAATTATTCGAAGACATTAAGGTCATCATTGCACGAATGATATGGGATAGCTACCCGGAGGTTGTGTGGTCACTGTCCAATCCAAAGTCAGGGGATCCACAATGCAAAAAGCAGAAATCGGAGATAACAGAGCTGCTGCTGCTGGAACACTGAACAACATCACCGACACAAGAGAAGAGAGTGGCTCGGAGAAATTTAATCGTGTCTATGAAGAAGTGTATGGTCCACAACAACGCGCTCCCGTTCTCAGAACAAGTGAAGGATACGAGTTCATTCCTGTGATGGGTGACGATCCTGACAGAGATGAACACGTTACAGATTGTGCATCACTCTGTTACTGTATCGCCAAACGGCATCTGCTCATTGGTGCTGTGGGCGGCACACTGGGTATGATTGGAATTATTATGGCTATTGCAACGGGTCTCGGTCGCAACAATACTCTATTCAATGTTGTTTCTCTGATTGTTGGTGCATCTGTGTTGGTTTTCTCTCTACTTCTTTGTGTGCTTTATGCATGTGTGGATGATCAACGCAGACAGGCGTTACAGCGCGAGGCTGAGATTGCACTGGATGAAATTGACGCGACTAGAGATGAAGAAGAAGGTGGGCCAAACATCCCACTCAATGATGTGTACTTGGATGAGCATAATTTGGTTTGGTAGTAAATTAAACACAAACGACAAATTTATTGCGTGCGCGTGTGCGTGTGTTGTCACCGCCACCCCTTAAGTGGCCTTGAAAAGAGTGAATCTGTTGCCCATGATAACCATTCAAACAGCGGTTCTGCAACAATACGCGGAAACCAGTCCAACCAATGCCACTGTGGATACACATTGAGTACAGCGTAAACATTGGCCAAAGTTTCTGGCTGTACACACGTTCCCGTGTTATCCGTGACCAACTCTAGGGTGCATCTGGGTCTCGTGTAGTCTACATCTCCTTTACTACTCCCTGATCCCGGGAACGGTTCCGTGGTAAACACTCTGGGCACTTCAAAGTAGTGTTGTTTTGTCTTCACTGCACCCATGTTGATATTGAACAGATCACGCTTTCCAGCATCTCGGCACACTGCCATCAACAATGGATGACACTGATGTAGGTAGTAAGTGAGTTCCTTGTCCTTGTGTGGGTACACCGGGAAAACATCCAGCGACAGTTGAATACCATACGATTTCACAGAATCCCACGAAGGCACGTAGATGTCATTGCTGAGTACGAGTTTGCGATTGTGTGCACGTTCTGGTAGCATCACCGTCTTCTCAAGTACCGAATAGCGAAGCGTAGAATGTGTCCCCAAGACCCATGGAGTCGTAAATAATGTAAGACCGGTCCAGTACGTCCAAACACCAAAGAAGAGGAAAACCATAGCACCACCGCCATGCTCGGTGATTGCCCTTGTTAACTGCATTTTTTCTGCATGAAGCGAGAGAAAAAAAATCCGATCCTGATTTTTGACCCAATCCTAAAATTTGTCCACGCTGCCAAAATTCATATTGATTAGAGGGGTCGACATACACGCACGCAATGCAAGAACAACAACGCAAGAAGAATAGCAGCATGTCACTTACAATGTGTTTCAGGTGCAACAATGAGTCTAAACGCTGCCGCTGCAAGAAGAGAAGGACATTCGCACGCTGTACTGTGGAAGAGAATGCTTCACTCAAGATTAGACTGACTGGGTATGGTCTCAAGGCTGCCATTTTGGGAGACAAGATGAAAGTGACGGGAAACCGTGTCATGGAACGCTTCAGAGAGCATCAGCTTCAAGAATCACGTGCCCAAGAACAGACCAGAGAGGCAGAGGGATTTAGGATCATCAACAGGAGAGTGAAGGGATCCACTGAAAAGGCAATCGAGTACCAAGTGAAACTGGGTGGAAAATGGAGACTGTTGATGGGAGTGAACACACTGGCAGACAAGTTTGGTGACACGGGGATAGACAAGGTGGTTGACTATGATGAAGCAACGTGTGTGTATTACGAAGTGAACGAGAGTAGCATTATTGAGAGTGAAGGCAAGGTTATTGTGTCATGGAAGGGGTACGATGAGAGGTTTGACACCGAGTACCCGCTGAAGGAGTGGCGTGGTGTTGAAACAGCGAATTAAACAAGTTTTTATTTATTTTTTTTTTTTTTGGAATGACTTGGAAAAAATCCGATCTGGATTTTATTTTTGTCAAAAGGAAAGAGGGTCACAAACAACACAATGGAGGAGTTAGACCACCACCAGTGCATACCAATGGATACTCGTGATGATGGCGACGAGTGTGAACAACAAGACATCCGTTTATCAGGAACTTGGAAACGTTTAAAACGACACTCCAGTGACATCACTCCTCAACTCCGTGACTGGTGGAGTTCTTCTTCGGATGCCACGCCAGTCTCTCGCGTTGCTTTTGTTAGTTGCACTTTCAGAGGTCGAGTTTCTGATGCATCTCCCAACACAAAGATTCCCATTGATCTGGATCGGATTGAACAGAATGTATCCTTTGACGACACTCCGCTGTTGGTGCTGTATTCTCTCTCCATGTCAGATGGCTGCGTCTATGTGATGGGGTGCATCGTCGCTGATCAGTTGCGTCGTCTTGTTCACGCATCACTACAGGAAGAAGAACGTGCTTACATTAGATTCTCTGATCTAACACGCAGTAAAGACGTCAACATTACGCGCTACATCCGCAATCAGGGTGTACCCAATGCCAGCGATTACTGGTTCATCATGCCTGATTTGCAGAGGAATGCTCTTGCCGGCGATTTCACGATGGACCAAGTGGCCTATCGTATGGACTTGATGCTGACTTTCTGGAAGCACCGTAACAATCCAGAATTTGTCAATGGCGACTCTCAAGAGATGCTATTGACACTACATCGCAACACCTACTTTGCACTCAACACAGAACAAGGAAGGCAATTCGATGTGGATACGTTCTGGGGACTTGTGCTGGCCTGTTCTCATGACACTCGACTCTGGGAATCTTGGGCGTACTGGGAGAGAACTCTGCTGGAGTTCCGCATCTCTTGCTACTTTTGCAAAGAGCGTCACTTCTCAGCGTTTCTGCTGAACAACAATCTCACACAGGATCTCCAAGTAGTCCAAGGAGACGCGATTGATGAGCGAGAGAAACAACTCTACCAAGCACGCCATCCCAAGGGTCCTCTTCCTCGACTCTGGGTCAGTGTTCCCAGTGATACCGTGGGGTCGCTTGTGTGTTCCAGTCCCCATTATGATGTGGAAAAGGGACGCGTCATTATCACGTACAAGGAGTTTCCAGTTTGGGCTTGGCACCAGATGGAGAAGAATGTACGAGACTTTATGAAGAAGGTCAATTTCCGCTACATTCACCCCAATATCAATGAACCTGCCCTAGTGAGACGCGACACATATGACGCAGAGTCCAACGTGTACACAATGGTGGAGTCACTGTTGCATAAGGCCCAGAGAGAACTGGGCATTGCACAGGCACGGGAAAGGGAAACGCGGATCCAGCAGAGAGCAGAAGCTTTCTTCAATGGAGACTTAGAAGCTGCTGAGACTATGGATCTCGGTGGACGTGAGTCGCTCATCAACATTGCCAAGACCAAGATGCCTCCGTGTCAAGCGAGGCACGTGTGGATGGCATTTGTCAATGGTCAGCATCCAAAGAACATGGATCGCGTATCCTTTGTCTCATACCTGTTGGAGGCTGGATACACAGTACAGGAAGTGGACAGTGTGATGTTCTTGATGTACGAAGCAGACACTCAGTTTGTCAATCAGAAATACAGTGGGCGCTGGGATCTATCTGGATACAATCGTGAATACGGGGGACAAGTCAAGAGACTGCACTGCAGTGTTGTCACAGAGAAGCGTACCAGTGCATATGGTTGTATGCATCTCATGCAAGCAGGCTCAGAGGGGAAAACGTATGGGTGCCCATTCACCAAGGGATATGCACCAATCAAGGACAGCCAGCAACAACAGCAGCAGCAACAGCTGAGATACAGACCATCTGGCCCATCAACAGGCGCCATGCCAGAGATTGTATCCATTCTACAGTGGACTGGGTGCTCAGATGGCGACATTGAGGACATCATGAAACCGAATGAGTTCCCACAGACAAAATGCTGTCGATACTATCAACACTTGAATCCCGGGAAAACATTGACAGTGAAGCATCCAAATCAATACATGAAATTTAGCAGTGGCAGCGGCGGCAATGGGATGCACACGTCGTCATCACCGCCACCTCCATTGGCAGTTACCCCATTGCCGCAGGCCGTGCCCCCTCCTGCCCCTCAACAGAATGATGATGACGGTAATGCGGTGGTGATACATAGAGACAAGCGTTTGAAGAAGTTATCAATGAATTGAATGGGTTTTTATTTTACTCTCTCCATGCACACACACATACACACCTCAATAAATCTTGATCCCTTCAATATTGAGTGCCTTCTGCACGTGCCTCTGTTTGATCGTTGATACATTGTCCAGAGTCGCCAGTCTCACGGCGTGATTCATAATTGTGCGCACTTGGTCTCTGCTAATGCCATCCATTGGATCCAGTGCACCTCCCCCAATGCGTTCGCATTTGCTACGCTTGAAGAATCGCCTCCTCACATCCTTGGGTATGGAAAGGGGGTCTCTGTGCATCACATTAGCACCACCGCCTTTTGGTTTGGGGGCCTTCTTCTTCTTTGTTGCCACTGTTGCTTTCTTCTTCTTTGCGACGGAGGCGGCAGCAACAGTGTGCTGAGGATCCTTTTTGACTTGAACTTTTGGTTTGCCCATGGCTTCTGTCGTTACTCACCCAGTGCGTATCACGAGACTAATTGATGTTTGCCCAGAGTTTCGTTTGCTTGAGAACGTTGACGCGATTCGTCTCCTGTGCAATGTACACACGCACAGAGGAAACACACAAAAAGAGCAAAAAGACTTTGCATTGTGAGCTAAATCCCAGACAATGAGTAACAGCAGCGGCACTGCCACCACGAAAAAGGCTCTATCAAAGGGCCTTCAGACTGAACAAAGAAAACGCAGACAGCACAAAGATGACAAGCATTGCAGCACTCACAAAGCCAGCTTTGCAACGGCGCAGAAGAGAATCAAACGTGACTTTCATGTCACCAACAAGATGGACAAGGACGTCTACACCAGCATCGGAAGGTGTATGGATGACGTTATGAGTGCAGTCATTGACAAATGGAATCAATACACCGAGGTCAATGAAGACGCAGAAGCAAACAAGACACTGACAGGACCCATTGCCATTTCAGCAATGATGTCACTGCTGACCAATGATGGTTCACATGGCTTTTATCACGATGACGCACTCGAGTACATCAATGAGAAAATGGACGCTTACTACGGAGTCGGACAAACCACCGAAACGACGAAATAAATTCTTTACTTTGTTTTCCCAAAGAATGGCGCAGCAAACTCTGGGTCTTCGTTGGCTTGTCTCCTACTCCTCCTGGTGGGTGCCATTGGTGGATCGTTTTTGTTTGTCCGCCTCTTTCTCGTCTTCTTTGGTCGAGGTGATGGCGGTGGAGATGGTGATTGTCTATCCTCGTGCTTCTTCTTCTCTGGAGTGACATTTTGCGCTCTGCCGTTAGTCATCTCGTGACTCTCAGAATGCAGCGGATGTTCCTCTTCTTCTTCTTCCTTCGCCACAACACATGGGTGCGCAATCTCATTGTCATTGGGTACACTCAAGGGATCAACATCATCAATGCCATGCTCCTTTTCCTCTTCTTTTCCACTGCCGGCGTCGTCGTCGATGGTATTTTTTGAAACAATCTCCTTTACAATGACTACCAAAAGATTGTCTTCTCCCCCTTCTTCTTCTTCTTCTTCATTGCTGAGTTTATCACTCTCCCGTGCGCTGCTTTCCTCCTCTTTATGATTCTCGTCCTCAATCCTTCTCGTTTTGGTGATGGGCTCGTTCACCACATTGTCATTGTCATCTCTACTGCGTCTACCTCCAAGCACAAGGTCCTCTTCATCGTCCTCCTCTTCGTTGTCGTCGTCGTCGTTCTCTTTAAATCCTGCGTGAGTTGCACTACTGTTCCCCATTTGACCTCTACTAAGGGAAAAACTTTTGCGCAAGCTCAACAACGAGTCTGTTTTCGTTCACTTTTGCACGCGCACACGATGAACTTGTATTAGTAAGCGAATCCAATATCCATGTATGTGGTCATATGGATGACCTTCATTGTCATTGCGTGGATCCTGTCTTACAAATACACGTCGCTGCATCTATTTGTTCTCTTCTCCGTCATTTACGCACTCTACTACTTTGTCTCGTGGTCGCACAAGACGGGCACTCGTCGCTGGACACGGATGCGATCCTTTGCGTTGTGGGATTGGTTGCGTAAGCGTTATTTTGATCATCACCTGCATCAAAAGGGCAACTGGTCAGAGTTTAAAAAACACGGAGAAGCGTATCTGTTCATCGTACATCCCCAGAACTACGGAGTGGCGTCATTCTTTACATTTGGAGCACATGGATGTAAATGCGCAAAGCTGGAACGATTGTCGCCATTGCTGCTGATGCCTAGGTTGTTGTTCTACGTTCCGATACTCACTGATATCTTGCAATATTTTGGAGGAATCGCAAACAGCAGAGAGCACATTGAGAAAGCACTGGGTACCCGTAAGAGTGTGGTGTGGGCACCACTTGGCCCCATGATGACAAGTCATGACATTGAGAATGGGATTATGTTGCAGGCAGATGCACTCAGTATTGACACATTTGAGTGGTTAGTCAAGTACGGAGAACGATGCAGTTTCAAGTTGGTGCCCGTGTGTCACGTGGGAGAGGAGAACGTGTACAGCAACTACAATGCCCGACTGCCGAGATGGATCAAACAGATACAGGGGTATTTCAGGAAGAGCTATGACTACGAGTGGCCATTGGCTATTGTTGGATGGGGAGGGACATTCTTACCAAAGCCTTGTACTATTTACACAAAGGTTGGAGCACCAGTGTCAACGATGCAAATGGATAACGGGGAAATGGTGAAAAAGAGTGCAGCACAGCTAAGGAGTGACGTAATCAATGAATACAATCGGTTGAATGTCAAGGAGGCGGGAGAGAATGACATGACATTGAACATAGAATAAAAAAAGATTGACCTCGGCACCAAGGTGATGACCGGTGACCGGGACCATCGAAAAAATGACTCGTCGTCAAACGACTCAGGATAGTGGGTCGATGGGCGATTTCAGTGGTCTCACATGCCTACCATGCCACATGACGGAGATAAGAAAAATGGCGGGAAAAAAATTTTTTGCCGGGTGGTGACCGGGGTTCCCATGGTCAAAATTTTAAAAAGTGGTGGAATCGCACGGAAAACATGAACGGAGCAACTTTGGTTTTTGGAGTACGGGAAGACCGAAGACCAGAAACGGACAAAACGAGTGGATGGATATCATGGCTCGTTTTCGACAAAGTGAGGTAGATCTTTTTTTCTTGCGGATTCACCCCAAACGCCCCTCGATCACTTGGCCTGTGTTTGTACATCATCAAATGAGCTTTAAAAAAATTTTCATGGCATGTCATATCGAGTTCCACAAAAAAATTTTTTTTTATTTTTTTCTCCGTGGAACTCGACATGAGATGACATGAAAATTTTTTTAAAGCTTGGACAGTGTTCTATGAACATTGGGCAAGTGATCGAGGGGCGTTTGGGGAGAATCCGTGAGAAAAAAAGATCTACC
>Ga0180434_10003281_pt1 | contig 20759 bp, 16 predicted proteins | sample SS_ome_7_FD_132453 | JGI IMG/M metagenome (GOLD analysis project Ga0180434, IMG submission 132453) | Hypersaline lake sediment archaeal communities from the Salton Sea, California, USA - SS_1_D_2 metaG | ecosystem: Environmental > Aquatic > Non-marine Saline and Alkaline > Hypersaline >...
CATGGCATAGCTATGTATGGCGACCCGGCGCTGCCACCGGATTTTGTGGCCCTGCCCTACGCCAACCCCGACGCGCCCGGGGGCGGCCGAATCGTCTTCGGCGAGTCGGGCGGCTACGACAGCCTCAATCCCTGGATCCTGAAAGGCGCCGCGCCCTGGGGCATGCGCATCCATGTCGCCGAGTCGCTGATGGCCCGCTCGATCGACGAACCCTTCACGCTTTACGGCCTTCTCGCCGAATCGGTGACCACCGATCCCGACCGGACATGGGTGGAATTCACCCTGCGCGAGGGCGCGCGATTCTCCGACGGCAGCCCGGTCACGGTCGAGGACGTGATCTGGAGCTACGAGACGCTGGGCACCGAAGGTCACCCGCGCTACCACACCGCCTGGAACAAGGTCGCCGGGATCGAGGCCACCGGGCCGCGCAGCCTGCGGATCACCTTCAACACCGCCGACCGGGAACTGGCGCTGCTGATGGGGATGCGGCCGGTTCTGAAAAAGGCGCAATGGGCCGGCCGCGACTTCGCCGAAAGCTCGCTAGAGGTGCCGATCGGCTCCGGCGCCTATGTCGTCGACGATTTCGAACCCGGCCGGTTCATCAGCTTCCGCCGCGATCCCGATTACTGGGGCGCCGACCTGCCGGTGAACCGCGGCCGGCACAATCTCGACGAGATCCGATACGACTATTTCGGCGACGCCGGCGTGGTGTTCGAGGCGTTCAAGGCCGGCGAGGTCACGATCTGGGCGGAATGGAACGCCGCGAAATGGGACAGCCAGTACGATTTCCCGGCGGTCCGTGACGGCCGGGTGCTGAAAGGCACCATTCCGCACCGCCGCCCCTCCGGCATTTCGGGCTTCGTGATGAACACCCGGCTGCCGGTCTTCGCCGACTGGCGCGTGCGCGAGGCGATGACGCTGGCGTTCAACTTCGAACTGATCAACGGCACGCTGAACAACGGCACCGATCCCCGCATCACCTCGTATTTCTCGAACTCCGTCCTGGGGATGGAACCGGGGCCGGCCAGCGGCCGGGTGGCCGCGCTCCTGGCGCCCTGGGCCGACGGGCTCGTGCCCGGCACGATCGAGGGTTACGCCCTGCCGGTGGCCGACGGCACCGAGGTCAACCGCGCCAACATGCGCCGCGCCACCGCGCTGCTGGCCGAGGCCGGCTGGACGGTCGATGCCGCCGGCGTGCTGCGCGACGGCGCCGGCGCGGCCTTCGCCTTCGAGATCCTGCTCAACCAGGGCGCAACGGAAATCGCCGCGATCACGGATATCTACGTCGAATCGCTCAAGCGGCTGGGGATGCAGGTCACGGTCACCGCGGTCGACAGCGCGCAGTATTCCGAACGCACCAAGACCTACGATTTCGGCATGGCGCATTACACCCGCGCGCTGTCGCTTTCACCGGGCAACGAACAGCTGCTGTACTGGGGCCGCGCCGGGGTCACGGAACCGGGCACCCGGAACTGGATGGGCGTCGACAGCCCGGCGGTCGAGGCGGTGGTGAACGAGATGCTCAACGCCGACGGCCGCGAGGAGTTCATCGCCGCCACCCGCGCGCTCGACCGGATCCTCACCGCCGGGCGCTACGTGATTCCGTTCTGGTTCTCGCCCGAGGCCCGCGTTGCGCATCATCGCGCCCTGCGCTATCCCGACGCGGTGCCGGCCTACGGCTACTGGCCCGGTTTCGTCCCCGAGGTCTGGTGGTGGGAGGAGTGATCATGCTCGCACGCGTCTTCGCCGTCGCCGCGCTCGTCGCGCTGTCGGCCTGCAACACGGTCGAGGGCATCGGCGAGGACGTTTCCGCCGGTGCGCGTTCCGTGCGCAGCATGTTCTGATCTCCGCGCCAAGAATTGTCTTTTCAGACCGGGGGCTTGGTGGCACCCTTGCGCCATGGGGCACCGGTCCGGGGAGGCGGAGATGAAGTGGCACCATGTGCAGGACAACTGGCCCGCGTTCTTCGACGCGATCCTCGACCGCTGGCCCGAGGCCGACGCGGCGGAGCTTGAGGATATCGACGGCGACCAGCGCGCCTTCGTGCGCTACATCGCCGGGCTGACCGAACAGGAGCCCGCCGAGGCCGCGCAGGAAATCCGCGACTGGCTGGTCGGCGAACTGCCCTCCGACGTGGTGATGGACCCGCGCCACGACGATCACTCGATCCAGCTGTCGGGCAAGTTCCTGCCCGAGGGCGAGGACGAATTCGACGACGACGCGCGCTACGGCGACGACAGCCGCGACTGATCCGCCCGCCGCGCCGCCACCGGGTTTTGGTCTTGAAATATCCCGCGGGGGAGGTCCGGCCGGACCGGCCGGACCCGGGGGCGCGAAGCCCCCGCGCGGCACCGGCCGGTCCGCCCCGCCGTCAGACCAGGCTCGTCACCCACAGGATCGTCGCGTCCTCTTGCGAGACCGAGATCACGTTGTGGCCCATCGTCGCGTCGTAATAGGCGCTGTCGCCGCGGCGCAGGTCCACCGGCTCGTAGAACTCGGTGTAAAGCCGCACGATCCCGGTCAGGACATGCAGGAATTCCTCGCCGTCGTGCCGCACCCAGCCGCCGAATTCCTCCAGCCGGCGGGCGCGGATCCGCGCGCGGTAGGGCAGCATCCGTTTCTTCGTCAGGCCGCCGGCCAGAAGTTCGTGTTCATAGGTCGCGGTGGCCTGCCCCTGCCCCTCGCCCGACACGGTCACCACCATCCGGCCGGTCACCTGGGTGTTCGACGGCGGGGTGAACAGCTGCGGGATCGTGATCGCCAGCCCGTCCGCCAGCTTCTTGAGCGCCTCGTAGGTCGGCGACATCTGGCCGTTCTCGATCTTCGACAGCGTCGAACGCGCCAGCCCGGCCTGGCCCGCCGCCTGTTCCAGCGTCCAGCCGCGGGCCTTGCGCAACTCGCGCACCCGGACACCGAGGTTGAGCGGCTCGGCCGGTTCGTCGGCCCCCTCGGCGCGGGCGATGCGGATGATCCGGGTCTGGTCGGGATCGTTCATCTCGGGCGGGCTCCTGCGGCTTGGCCCCGTATCTGGGCGAATTCCGCGCGGCTTGCAACGCCCCCGGCGGCGGCGTAGCAGGGCGCATGCTGTCCGTCGTTCACGGCCCCCCGCCGGCGCCCTGCCCCGCGCCGTTCAACCTTGCCGCCCATGTGCTGGCCGCCGGGACGGCGCGGCCCGACCGCAGCGCGCTGCAGATCCTGCGCCCGACCGGCGCCGAACGCTGGAGCCATGCGCGGCTGCGCGCGGCGGTGCTGGGCGCCGCCCGGATGATGCGCGACCGCGGCCTTGCGCCGGGTGACCGGGTGCTGTTGCGGCTGGGCAACGGGCCGGCCTTCCCGGTCGCCTTCCTCGGCGCGGTGGCGGCCGACCTCGTGCCGGTGCCGACCTCGGCGCTGTTGACCGAACCGGAAGTGGCGCTGATCGCCGCCGAAACCCGGCCCGGCCTGGTGCTCGCCGATCCGGGCATCGCCCTGCCGCCCGACAGCGCCGCCGCCGTGGTCGCCGGCGCCGAGGTGCTTGCGGCGCAGGACGGCCCGGCGCTGGACCCGGTGCCGGGCGATCCCGACCGGCCGGCCTATATCGTCTACACTTCCGGCTCTTCGGGCCGGCCGCGCGCGGTGGTCCATGCCCATCGCGCGGTCTGGGCGCGGCGGATGATGTGGCAGGGCTGGTACGGGCTGGGGCCGGAGGACCGGCTGCTGCATGCCGGATCGTTCAACTGGACCTACACGATGGGCACCGGGCTGATGGATCCCTGGGCGGCCGGCGCGACCGCGCTGATCCCCGCGCCGGGGCTCGACCCGGCCGCGCTGCCGCTGCTGCTCAGGCGCTTCGACGCGACGATTTTCGCCTCGTCTCCGGGCATCTACCGCAGAATCCTCAGGCAGCATGACAGGCTCGACCTGCCGCGCCTCAGGCACGGGCTGTCGGCCGGCGAAAGCCTGCCCGGGACGCTGCGCGCGGCCTGGCAGGCGGCCACCGGCCGGGCCGTCTACGAGGCGCTGGGGATGACCGAATGCTCCACCTTCGTCTCCGCCGCGCCGGGCCGGCCGGCGCCGCCGGGCGCGATCGGCTGGCCGCAGCCGGGCCGCAGCGTCGCGGTTCTGGGCCCCGACGGCGCGCCGGTGCCGCGCGGCGCGCCCGGCATCCTCGCCGTGCATCGCGACGATCCGGGCCTGTTCCTGGGCTATCTCGGCGCGCCGGAAGAGACGGCGGCGCGCTACAGCGGCGCGTGGTTCGTGACCGGCGACACGGTGACGATGGCCGAGGACGGCGCGATCGCCTATCTTGGCCGCGACGACGACATGATGAATGCCGGCGGCATCCGGGTCTCGCCGCTCGAGATCGAGGCGGCGATGGCCACCTGTCCCGGGGCCGGCGAGGTCGCGGTGGTGGAGGTCGAGGTCAGGCCCGGCGTGCGGGTGATCGGCCTCGCCCATACCGGCCCGGCGCAGCAGCCGGCGCTCGCCGCCCATGCCGAAACCTGCCTCGCCCGCTACAAGCAACCGCGGCTCTACCGCCCGCTGCCCGCCCTGCCGCAGACCGCGACGGGCAAGATCGACCGTCGCGCGCTGCGCAAGACCTGGGAGGCAAGCCCATGATCACGCTGGATATCTTTTCCGATCCGATCTGCCCCTGGTGCCATATCGGCAAGGCCCGGCTGGACCGCGCGCTGGAGGCGCGCCCCGATCACCCGTTCCGGGTCGAATGGCATCCGTTCCAGCTCAACCCCGACATGCCCGCCGGCGGCATGGATCGGGCCGCCTACCTGGAGGCCAAGTTCGGCGGCCGCGACGGCGCGGTGCGGGCCTATGCGCCGGTCGTCGCGGCGGCGGAAGAGGCCGGCCTGGCGCTGAACCTCGCCGCCATCGCGCGCACCCCCAACACGCTCGACGCGCACCGCCTGATCCACTGGGCGGGGCTGGAGGGCCGGCAGACCGCGGTCGTCGCCGCGCTGTTCCGCGCCCATTTCAGCGAGGGCCGCGACATCGGTGACGCCGCGGTGCTGGCCGATGTCGGGGCCTCGGCCGGGCTCGACCGCGCGATGCTGGAGATGCTGCTGGCCGGCGAGGCCGACCGCGACGAGATCGCCGCGCGCGACGCCCATGCCCGCGCCCGCGGGGTGCGCGCCGTGCCCACCTTCCTCGTCGGCGGCCGCCACGCGGTGGAGGGCGCGCAACCGCCCGACCTGTGGCTTCGGGTGATCGACGAACTCGCCGCCGGCGGTGCCGCGTGAGCGACATCGCGGCAGCCGCCGCGCGCCGCCTGCCGCTGCCGGAATTCACCGCGATGCTCGCCCTGCTCTTCGCGATGGTGGCGTTTTCCATCGACGCGATGCTGCCCGCCCTGCCCGCCATCGCGGACGAGCTTGCCCCCGAGGCGCCGAACCGCGCGCAACTGGTGCTGACCAGCTTCGTACTCGGCCTCGGGCTCGGCACGCTGTTTGTCGGCCCGGTCGCCGATGCGATCGGGCGGCGGCCGACGATCGCGGCGGGGGTCGGGCTTTATGTCGCGGGGGCGCTGCTGGCGGCGCTGGCGCAGACGCTGGAGATGCTGCTGCTGGCGCGGCTGTTGCAGGGGCTGGGCGCCTCGGGGCCGCGGATCGCCGGGCTGGCGCTGGTGCGCGACCTCTACGCCGGGCGCGAGATGGCGCGCGTCACCTCCTTCGTGATGACGATCTTCATCCTGATCCCGGCGGTGGCGCCGGCGCTGGGCCAGGCGATTGCCGGTTTCGCCGGCTGGCGCGGCATCTTCGCCGCCTTCGTGGCCTTCGCGCTGACCGGGCTTGGCTGGCTGATGCTGCGCCAGCCCGAAACCCTGCCGCCCGCCGCCCGCCGCCCGCTGCGGCTGCCGGCCATCGGCGCCGCGATGGCCGAGGTGCTGCGCGACCGCGACGTGCGGCTTTACACCGCGGTGCTGACGCTGGGCTTCGGCCAGATGCTGGCGCTGCTGGCCTCGGCGCAGCAACTGTTCGCCGAAACCTACGGAAAGGGCGAGAGTTTTCCGATCTGGTTCGCGGCGATGGCGCTGATCTCGGGGGTCGGAACCATCGCCAATGCGCAACTGGTGATGCGGCTGGGGATGCGCAGGTTGGCGCTGACGGCCTATGCGCTGCAAACGGCGATCTCGGCGGCGATGCTGGCGGCGCTGTGGGGCGGCCTCCTGCCCGGCTGGGCGGCCTTTCCGGCGTTCTTCGGCTGGGCGACCAGCGTCTTTCTGATGGCCGGCCTGACCTTCGGCAATCTCAACGCGCTGGCAATGGCGAAGATGGGCCATATCGCGGGCACCACCGCCTCGGTCGTCTCGGCGATTTCCACCGCGGTGTCGGTGGCGATCGCGGTGCCGATCGGGCTGGCCTTCGACGGCACGGCGCGGCCGATCCTGATCGGCACGCTGGCCTGTTCGGGCCTGGCCTGGGCGCTGATGCGGCGGACGGTGCGCGGGGTGTGACCGCCGCGGCGGGGGGCTGTCTGCCCCCCGGGCGCCTGCGGCGCCGCCCCCCGAGGATATTTCCGAACCAAAATCGAACCCGGACCGCCGGTCAGCGCGCCGCCTTCGGCCTGTCGCCGGACGCCTGCTGCGCGAGGTCGCGGGCGATGGCGAAGGCGCCCCTGATCCGGTCGGCCTCGCCGGCCCAGTCGCGCCGCACGATCAGCTTGTTGTCCTTGACCTTGGCCAGCCCGTTCTGGCGCTGGATGTAATCCACCAGCCCGGCGGGATCGGCGTATCTGTCGTTGTGGAACTGGATCACCGCGCCCTTCGGCCCGCCGTCGAGCCGGCCGATCCCGGCGCGCTTGCACATCGTCTTGATCCGCACGACCAGCAACAGCGTGTTGACCTCTTTCGGCACCTCGCCGAACCGGTCGATCAGTTCGGCGGCAAAGCCTTCCAGTTCGACCTTCGTGTGCAGCGTGGACAATCGCCGGTAAAGCCCCAGCCTGACATCGAGATCGGGCACGTAGGACTCGGGGATCAGGACCGGAACGCCGAGGTTGATCTGCGGCGCCCATTGCCCGTCATCCTCGACCGTCGCGATCTCGCCGGCGCGCAGCCGGGCGATCGTATCCTCCAGCATCGCCTGGTAGAGCTCGTAGCCGACCTCGCGGATATGGCCCGATTGTTCTTCGCCCAGAAGGTTGCCCGCGCCCCTCAGATCAAGGTCTTGCGAGGCGAGGTTGAAGCCCGCGCCAAGCGAATCGAGGCTGCCCAGCAGCCGCAGCCGCTTTTCCGCCTGCGGGGTTAGCGGCGCGCGCGGCTTCGTCGTCAGGAAGCAGTAGGCCCGCACCTTGGCGCGCCCGACCCGGCCGCGGATCTGGTAGAGCTGCGCCAGCCCGAACATGTCGGCGCGGTGGATCACCATCGTGTTCGCGGTCGGGATGTCGAGCCCGGATTCGACGATCGTGGTGGCCAGCAGCACGTCGTACCTGCCGTCGTAGAAGGCGTTCATCCGGTCGTCGAGCTCGCCGGCCGGCATCTGGCCATGCGCCACCACCACGCTGATCTCCGGCACCTCGTCGCGCAGGAACGCCTCGACCTCGGGCAGGTCGGCGATGCGCGGCACGACGAAGAAGGACTGGCCGCCGCGGTAATGCTCGCGCAACAGCGCCTCGCGGATCGTCATCGCGTCGAATTCCGACACATAGGTGCGGATCGCCAGCCGGTCGACCGGCGGGGTGGCGATGATCGACAGGTCGCGCACCCCGGTGAGCGACATCTGCAGGGTGCGCGGGATCGGCGTGGCGGTCAGCGTCAGGACATGGATCTCCGAGCGCAATTCCTTCAGCCGCTCCTTGTGGGCGACACCGAAATGCTGTTCCTCGTCAACGACCAGAAGGCCGAGATTGGCGAACCGCACGCCCTTGGCGAGCACCGCGTGGGTGCCGATCACGATGTCCACCGTGCCGTCCGCCAGCCCCTCGCGCGTCGCCGTCGCGTCGCGGGCCGAGACGAAGCGCGACAGCGGCCGCACGGTCACGGGCATGCCCCGGAACCGCTCCGCGAAGGTCTTGAAATGCTGTCGCGCCAGAAGCGTGGTGGGCGCGATCACCGCCACCTGGACCCCCGACATCGCCGCGAGGAAGGCCGCGCGCATCGCCACCTCGGTCTTGCCGAAGCCGACATCGCCGACGATCAGCCTGTCCATCGGCGTGCCCGAGGCGAGATCGGCCAGCACCTCGTCGATCGCCTGCAGCTGGTCGTCGGTCTCGGTATAGGGAAAGCGCGCGCAGAACGCGTCCCACAGCCCCTCGGGCGGCTCCATCACCCGGCCCTTGCGCAGGTGGCGTTCGGCGGCGATCCGCATCAGCCGGTCGGCGATCTGGCGGATCCGCTCCTTCAGTTTCGCCTTCTTCGCCTGCCAGGCGCCGCCGCCGAGCTTGTCGAGCAGGCCCTCCTCGTGGCCGTAGCGGCTGAGCAGGTCGATGTTTTCCACAGGCAGGAACAGCCGGTCGCCGCCGGCATATTCCAGCCAGACGCATTCATGCGGCGCGCCGAGCGCGGTGATCGTCTCCAGCCCCTTGTAGCGGCCGACGCCGTGATCGACATGCACCACCAGATCGCCCGGCGACAGTGTCTGGGCCTCGGTCAGGAAATTCTCGGCCTTGCGACGTTTTTTCGGCGCACGGATCAGCCGGTCGCCGAGCACGTCCTGTTCGGCGACCACCGTGAGCCGGCCCTCGTCCGACGGGCCCTCGAACCCCGCCTCCAGCGGCCAGACGGCAAGGTAGAGCCCGCCGGTGCCACTGATCCCGCGATGATCGGCGACGGCGACGGCGCCGCCGAGGCCCTCGTCTTCCAACAGCCCTTGCAACCGGTCGCGCGCGCCCTCGGAATAGCTGGCCAGCACCACGTTGCCGGCCTTGCGCCGGTCCCGAAGATGATCGGCCAGGGCCCCGAAAAGGCTGGTCTTCTCGTCCTGGCGTTCGGGCGCGAAATTGCGCCCCACCCGGCCGCCGGCATCGATCGCGCCGGGGCCGGTGGGCTGCGGCAGCGTGCCCAGCTGCACCGCGCGGCGGCCCGCCAGCGCCGCGTTCCAGCCGGCCTCGTCGAGATAGAGAAGCCCCGGCGGGCAGGGCTTGTAGACCGTGTCCAGCCGGTCCTTGCGGCGCATCGCCTCAAGCCGCGTGTCGTACTGGTCCTCGATCCCCTCCCAGCGTGACAGCCGCTGCGGCGTGACCTGCTCGTCGATCAGCACCGCGGCCTCGGGCTGGTAGTCGAACAGCGTCTCCAGCCGGTCGTGGAAGAACGGCAGCCAGTGTTCCATCCCGGCGTGCTTGCGGCCCGCGCTCACCGCCTCGTAAAGCGGATCGTCGCTGCCCGCCGCGCCGAATTCCAGCCGGTAGTTCTGCCGGAACCGGGTGATCGCGGCCTCGTCGAGGATCACCTCGGAGACCGGCGCAAGCTCCACCGCATGCAGCTTTTCGGTGGTGCGCTGGGTGACCGGGTCGAAGCGCCGCGCGCCGTCGAGCACGTCGCCGAACAGGTCCAGCCGCACCGGCCCGCCCTGGCCCGGCGGATAGATGTCGAAGATGCCGCCGCGGATCGCGAAATCGCCCGGTTCCGTCACCGTGGGCGTTTGCGAAAATCCCATGCGCGCCAGGAAGTTGCGCAGCGCCGTTTCATCGACGCGTCCGCCGACGCGGGCATGGAAGGCCGCGGCGCGCAGAACCTCGCGCGCCGGCACTTTCTGCATCGCCGCCGACAGCGTGGTGAGCAGCACGAAAGGCCCCGGCACCGCGCCCTGCGCCAGCGCCGCCAGCGTCGCCATCCGCGCGGCGGCGACATCGGGATTGGGCGAGACGCGATCATAGGGCAGGCAATCCCAGGCCGGGAAGGTCAGCACCACGGCCTCGGGCGCGAAGAACGCCAGCGCAGCGCGCATCGCCGCCATCCGCCTGTCGTCGCGCGCGACGTGGATGACCGGCGCGCCCCGCGCCAGTTCGCGGGCGAGCACCAGCGCGTCGAACCCCTCGGGGGCGCCGGAACACAGGATGTGGTCGGGTCGTGTCACCCGCGCTGACCTACCCCGCCCCGCGGCGTTGTCAACCGCCCAGAACCGAGGCCTGGAAGTTCTGCAACATGCCCCAGAGCGCGGTGACCAGTATCGCCACGAAACCGGTGCCCTGCACCCGGCGGCGGTGCCCGACGAGACGGGCGTAAAGCGCCTCGCCCGTCGACGCGCCGGCCTCGATCCGGCGCGCGGTCGCCAGCGACCACAGGAACACGAGGCTGAGCGGGAACAGCAGCAGAAACAGCGCCTGGCAGAACTGGTTGCCGTAGAAAAAGCCCAGCACCGCCAGTGTGGTATAGGTGAAGAACGCCCCGGCCACCAGCACCAGCCCGGCGGTGCGGCCGATGCCCAGAAGCCGGTTGACGTTGATCCGGACCATCGCCTCCATGTCGGCCTCGGCCTGGCCGCCGCGGCGCCGGGCGCGGCTGACCATGTCCCAGGGCACGCCCAGCACCCAGTGCGAGGCCGAGGACCATGTCACCGCCAGCGCCATCCAGTACCACACGTTGGAGAACGACCTGAGGTCGATCAGCTCCGAAATCGTCTGCACGACCTCCAAACCCGTCTCCGTCCGTGACCCTTGACCAAGCCCGGCGACGATAGGCGCGGGCGCAGGCGGATGCCAGAGCCAAGTCCGGGCGCGGCGCGGGTTTTCGGCCCGCCGTTTCGGCCTTGTCCGGCGCGGCGTTCCGTGCCACCGCTGAGGGCGATTGTCCAGCCACGCCCCGGTGCCCGCCATGACCCCGATCCATGCCCCCTTCCCCGCCGCCCGTTTCCGCCGCCAGCGCCGCAGCGCCGCGCTGCGCGATCTGGCGCAGGAACACCGTCTGGGCGTGACGGACCTGATCTGGCCGGTCTTCGTGACCGACGTGCCCGGCGCCGATGCCGAGGTGCCCTCGATGCCCGGCGTCACCCGGCGCACGGTGGAGGGCTGCAAGCGCGCCGCCGAAGAGGCCGCGCGGCTGGGGATTCCGGCGATCTGCCTGTTTCCCTATACCGATCCCGCGCTGAAGACCGAAGGCTGCGAAGAGGCCTGGAACCCCGACAACCTGTCGAACCGCGCGGTCCGCGCGATCAAGGCCGCGGTGCCGGAAATCGCGGTGATGACCGATGTCGCGCTCGACCCCTACAACGCCAACGGCCATGACGGGCTGGTCCGCGACGGGGTGATCCTGAACGACGAAACCGTCGAGGCCCTTGTGAAGATGGCGCTGGCGCAGGCCGAGGCCGGGGCCGACATCCTCGGCCCGTCGGACATGATGGACGGCCGGATCGGCGCGATGCGCGCGGCGCTGGAGGCGCAGGGGCACAAGGATGTCACGATCCTCAGCTACGCCGCGAAATACGCCTCGGCCTTCTATGGCCCGTTCCGCGACGCGGTCGGCGCCTCGGGCGCGCTCAGGGGCGACAAGAAGACCTACCAGATGAACCCCGGCAATTCCGACGAGGCGATCCGGCTGGTCGCGCGCGACCTCGCCGAGGGTGCGGACATGGTGATGGTCAAGCCGGGCATGCCCTATCTCGACATCTGCCGCCGGGTGAAGGACGCCTTCGGCGTTCCGACCTACGCCTATCAGGTGTCGGGCGAATACGCGATGCTGGCCGGCGCGATGCGCAACGGCTGGCTCAGGGACGAGGTGATGCTGGAAAGCCTGCTGGGCTTCAAGCGCGCCGGCTGCGACGGGATCCTGACCTATTTCGCGCCCGAGGCGGCCGCGGTTCTGGGCCCCGCCGGCTGACCGGCAAGGCCCCGCCGGGCGGCCGGGCCGACACATGAACTGGGTGACAGGCCCCCGGTTTTCCACTAGGTTTAGCGACAACCCGCCCGGCTGACGGGGCGGGACAGATGGTGGAGCAGGCATATGACACTAGATCGGCGGCATTTCATGCTCGCGGCGGGCGCGCTGGCGCTGGCGGGCTGCGCCAATGGCGTGGGCGGCGATGGCGGCGCCCGGATCGACGCGCGGGTGGACGCGACGCGCGATTACCTGATGGCGAATTATCCCGGCACCCGCGACCTGATGCAGAAGGCCTCGGGCGTGCTCTACATGCCGCTGATGACCGAGGCGGGCTTCGGCTTCGGCGGCGCCTACGGGCGCGGCGCGCTTCGGATCGACGACGTGACGGTGGATTACTACTCTGCCGCCTCGGCCAGCTTCGGCTTCCAGATCGGCGCGCAGCAGTATGCCCACGCGCTGTTCTTCATGACGCCGGAGGCGCTGGCCGGGTTCCGCGCCTCGCCCGGCTTCGCCGCCGGGGCGGACGTGCGCTATGCCGTGCCCTCGGGCGGCGGCGCGCTGGGGGCGGAAACGACGACGGCGCTCGCGCCGGTAATCGCCATCGTCTTCGGCCAGTCCGGCCTGATCGCCGGCGCGACGCTGGAAGGCACGAAATACACCCGGATCATTCCCTGACATCCGGGACGAAAGGCAAAGGGGCGCCACGCGGCGCCCCTTTCGGTTTCCGCCCGATGCCCGGTCAGCCGAGCGCGCGCAGCCGCTTGATCAGGCTGGAGGTGTCCCAGCGCCCGCCACCGAGCTTCTGCACGTCCTTGTAGAACTGGTCGACCAGCGCGGTGACCGGCAGGCTCGCCCCGGTCTCGTCGGCCGTCGACAGGCAGATGTTCAGATCCTTGCGCATCCAGTCCACCGCGAAGCCGAAATCGTAATCGTCCGCCGCCATCGTCTTGTAGCGGTTCGCCATCTGCCACGACCCGGCCGCGCCCTGGCTGATCACCTCGACGACCTCCTCGATCGACAGGCCCGCCTTCTCGGCGAAATGCAGCGATTCCGACAGGCCCTGCACCAGCCCGGCGATCGCGATCTGGTTGGCCATCTTGGTCAGCTGCCCCGCGCCGCTGTCGCCCAGCCGACGGCAGATCTTGGCATAGCCCGCCATCACCGGTTCGGCCTTGCCATACTGGTCTTCCGGGCCGCCGCACATGATCGACAGCTGGCCATTCTCGGCGCCGGCCTGGCCGCCGGACACCGGCGCATCGACGAAGCCGATGCCGGCCCCGGCCGCTTCGGCGGCCATCTCGCGCGTGACCTTGGCGGAAACGGTGGTGTGATCGACGAAGATCGCGCCCGCCGCCATCCCGGCGAAGGCGCCGTCCGGCCCGGTGCAGACCGCGCGCAGATCGTCGTCATTGCCGACGCAGGCCATCACGAAATCCTTGCCCGCCGCCGCCGCGGCCGGCGTGGCGGCATGGGCGCCGCCATGCTCGGCCACCCAGGCCTCGGCCTTGGCCGCGGTGCGGTTGTAGACCGTAACCTCGTGGCCCTTGGCGGCCAGGTGCCCCGCCATCGGATACCCCATCACGCCCAGTCCCAGAAATGCCACCTTGGCCATCGCGCCCTCCCACGGTCATTGCGAATTATCCCGTCCTGCCCTAGTTACCCGCCCGGGATACGCCGTCAACCGCCCTTCGCCCGAGGCCCGTCATGGTCACCGCCTTCCGCTGGCTCTCGCGCATCGTCACCGCGCTCGTCGCGCTGCTCGTGGCCGCTTTGGCGCTGGTCTATTATTTCGCGGCCGGGTCGCTGCCCGATTACGACGCCACGGCGCGCGTGGACGGGATCGCCGCGCCGGTGGAGATCGTGCGCGACACCGCCAACGTGCCGCATGTCTTCGGCGAAACCGATGCCGACGTGTTCTTCGGCCTCGGCTATGCCCATGCGCAGGACCGGCTGTGGCAGATGATGATGCTGCGGCGCACCGCGCAGGGCCGGCTGTCGGAACTGTTCGGCGCGCGCACCGTGCGGGTCGACGAGTTGATGCGACGGCTGGACCTCTACGGTCTTGCCACCCGCTCCGTCGCCGCGCAGGACGCCGATACGCGCGCGGCGCTCGAGGCCTATGCCGCGGGCGTCAACGCCTGGATCGAGACGGTCAATGCCGAGGCGCTGGGCCGCGGCGCGCCGGAATTCTTCCTGTTCCCCGCCGCCATCGCCTATTGGCAGCCCGCGGATTCGCTGGCGATCCTGAAACTGATGGGCATCCGCCTGTCCACCCACCTGGAGGAGGAGGTGCTGGCCGCCCGCGTCTCGGCCCTGTCGGCGGACTGGGCGGCGGATCTTTTGCCCGACGTGCCCGGACCGGGCACCGCGGCGCTGCCGCCCTATGCGCAGCTGATGCCGGGCATCCGCCCGGACCGGGCCGCGCTGCGGATCGCCGGGGATGCGCTGTCGCCGTTCCCGCGCGCGGGTTTCGGCGGCGCCTCGAACGCCTGGGCGGCGGCCCCGGCGCGCTCGGCGGCCGGCGGCACGCTGCTGGCCAACGATCCGCACCTGGGCTTTTCCGCGCCCTCGACCTGGTACCTCGCGCGGCTGGACCTGGCCTCGGGCGGGGTGATCGGCGGCACCCTGCCCGGCGTGCCGCTGGTGCTGGTCGGGCGCAACGCCGATCTGGGCTGGGGGCTGACCAGTGCCTATCTCGACGACCAGGACGTGTTCATCGAGGAGTTGAACCCGGCCGATCCCACCCGCTACCGCACCGCCGCCGGATGGACGGATTTCGACACCCGCCGCTCGATCATCGAGGTCCGCGACGCCGAGCCGGTGACGATCACCCTGCGCTGGACGCAGAACGGCCCGGTCCTGCCCGGCACGCATTACGATCTGGCCTCGGTCACGCCGCCCGGCCATGTCGCCGCGCTGGGCTGGACGCTGCTGGACCCGGCCGACACCTCGGCCAGCGCGGTTCTCGGGATAATGCGCGCAGGCAGCCGGGCCGCGGCGATCGCCGCGGGCGAACGGGTCGTCGCCCCGTCGCAGATGCTGACGCTGGCCGATGCCGAGGGCGTGGCGATGCAACTGGTCGGCCGGATGCCGGCGCGCGACCCGGGCCACGAGACCCGGGGCCGGATGCCGGCCCCGGGCTGGAAGGAGATCAACCGCTGGCAAGGCACCCTGCCCTACGAGATGAACCCGCGCTTCGCCGATCCCGAGGGCGGCATCGTCGGCAACACCAACAACAAGATCGTGGATGCGCCGTTCCCCAACCATGTCTCCTTCGCCTGGGGCGACAGCGACCGGGTGCAGCGCTGGCGCCGGCTGATGCAGGAGCGCGAGGTGCACAGCCGCGAAAGCTTCATCGCCACCCAGCTCGACATCGTCTCGCCCACCGCGCGCACGCTCCTGCCGCTGATCGGCGCGGACCTGTGGTTCACCGGCGAGGCGGCGCCCGCGGGCACGCCCGAACGCCGGCGGCAACGGGCGCTGGAACTGCTGGCCGCCTGGGACGGCGAGATGAGCGAGCACCTGCCCGAGCCCCTGATCTACGCCGCCTGGGTCCGGGCGCTGCAGCAGCGGCTCATCCGCGACGAGCTTGGCCCGCTGGCCGGGGACTTCACCAGCCTGCGGCCGCTGTTCCTGGAACGCGTGTTCCGCGATATCGACGGCGCGTCGCGCTGGTGCGACGTGCTGCAATCCTCGCCGCAGGAAACCTGCACCGACATCGCGCAACTCGCGCTCGACGACGCGCTGGTGGAGTTGAGCGAGCGTTTCGGCGGCACGATCGAAAGCTGGCGCTGGGGCGACGCGCACCAGGCCACGCACGACCATCCGGTTCTGGGCGAGGTGCCGGTGCTGAAATGGTTCGTCAACATCCGGCAATCGACCTCGGGCGGCGACAACACGCTGATGCGCGGGCTCACCGCGGGGCGCGGCCCGAACCCCTACCGGTCCACCCATGGCGCGGGCTATCGCGGCGTCTACGATTTCGCCGATCCGGACTCCTCGGTCTTCATCATCTCGACCGGGCAGTCGGGCCATCCGCTGAGCCGGCATTACGACGACCTGTCGGACCTGTGGCGGCGCGGCGAATACATCCCGATGTCGCTCGACCCGGCGCTGGCGCGCGCGGCCTCGGCCGGGATCACCCGGCTCGTGCCGCCGGAGTGACGGCGCGGTCCGCGCGGGGGGCTGTCTGCCCCCCGGCCGCCTGCGGCGGCGCCCCCCGAGGATATTTCCCGACCAAAACGATCTCAGTCGTCGCCGAGCCGCGCGAACCGGGCTTTCTGGCCCTCGGTCCAGCTCACCGTGAGACGGTGGCCGGTGTCGGTTTCCGCCTCGTCCAGCACCACGCCCTGATCGTGCAGCCAGGCGCGGCGGCGGCCGGCGGCGAAGGGCAGATCGATCACCGCCGTGCCGCGCGCCTCGGCCAGCGCCGCCGAGATCGCCCGCGCCAGCCCGTCGAGCCCCGCGCCGGTCACGGCGGAGACCGGTTCCACCGCCGGGCTGCGCGCCGCCTGCGCCAGCAGCGCCTCGCGCTCGGGCGCCGGCAGGAGATCGATCTTGTTCCAGACCTCGATCTGCGCGACGCCCCCGGCGACGCCGAGACCCTCGAGGATGTCGCGCACGTCGGCGGCCTGTTCCCCGGTTTCCGGGTGCGCGATATCGCGGACATGCAGGATCAGGTCGGCCTCCAGCACCTCCTCGAGCGTGGCGCGGAACGCCGCGACAAGTTCCGTCGGCAGGTCGGAGATGAAGCCCACGGTATCGGACAGGATCACCTTGCGCCCGTCGGGCAGGACGAGGCCGCGCATCGTCGGATCGAGCGTGGCGAACAGCATGTCCTTCGCCATCACCGCGGCGCCGGTCAGCCGGTTGAACAGGGTCGACTTTCCGGCATTGGTATAGCCCACCAGCGCGACCACCGGGAACGGCACCTTGCGGCGCGCGGCGCGGTGCAATTCGCGGGTCTTGACGGCCCGTGCGAGTTGCCGGCGCAACCGCACCATCTGTTCGTCGATCGCGCGGCGGTCGGCCTCGATCTGGGTCTCGCCCGGCCCGCCGACGAAGCCCAGCCCGCCGCGCTGACGCTCCAGGTGGGTCCAGGCGCGCACCAGCCGGGTGCGCTGGTAGCTCAGCGCCGCAAGCTCGACCTGCAGCACGCCCTCGCGGGTGCGCGCCCGGTCGGCGAAGATTTCCAGGATCAGGCCGGTCCGATCGAGAAGCTTGAGGCCCCACTCCTTCTCGAGGTTGCGCTGCTGGACCGGGCTCACCGGCCCGTCGACCAGCACGAGACCGATGTCGAGCGCCTCGAACCGCGTCTTCAGCTCGGCGATCTTGCCGGTGCCGAACAGAAGGCCCGGATGCGGACGCGCCAGCCGGACGATCTCGGCGCCGACGACATCGAGGCCGGGCAGCGCGGCGGCCAGCGCCGCGGCCTCCTCCAGCGCCAGTTCCGGCGCGTGGCGCCGGTCGCTGCCCCGGATCTCGGGATGCAGGACGAAGGCCCGCATCGGGCCGGCCCCCGCGGTCATGGCCGGATCGGTCAGTCCTCGCCCTCGTAAAGCGAGATCGGCTGGCCGGGCATGATCGTCGAGATCGCGTGCTTGTAGACCAGTTGCGATTGCCCGTCGCGGCGCAGCAGCACGCAGAAATTGTCGAACCAGGTGATGACGCCCTGAAGCTTGACGCCGTTGATCAGGAAAATCGTTACCGGAACCTTGGTCTTGCGGACATGGTTGAGGAATGCGTCCTGCAAGTTCTGTCTATCGCCAGCCATGGGGGTCTTGCCCTCGTTATTCGTCGCGCGTTTTTCGCCCCCGTGGTCGCGACACCCGGGGGATGGGCCGACTATGCGCGGAGAATCCGGTGGGCGCCAGCCCCAACGCATGCGCCGGGCCTACCTGTTGCAATAAAATTGCGCCGTCGCTGTCAGTTGCGCCAGAAATCGGGATTGAGGAGCGCGATGATCGCCAGCGTCTCGAGCCGGCCCAGCACCATCGCCGCGGCCAGCACCGCCTGGGCGAAGGCCCCCAGCCCCGACCAGGCGACCGGCGCGCCGCTGGCGAAGCCGGCCAGGGGCCCGGTGTTCGACAGCGCCGAGACGGTCAGCACCGTCGCCGCCTCGAAGCCCAGCCCGGCGAAGGACAGCGCCAGCATCGTCAGGCAGATCGTCAGCGCGAAGATCATGAAGAAGATCCAGGCCAGCCGCGCGCCCTGGCGGCGCAGCCGCCGCTCCGCCGCGCCGGCGCCGCCGACCGAGGACGGGTGGATCAGCCGCTCGACCTCGCGCGCGCCGTGCCGGTAAAGCGCGTAGACCCGCAAGAGCTTGACCCCGCCGGCCGTGGTCGCGACCCCGCCGCCGATCGTGGCGAGCCCGGCCAGGACCAGCCCCGGCGCGGTCAGGCCCGACCAGGCCTGCGATTCCGCCCAGGCCGAGGAGGCGAAGCCGGTCGTCGTCAGGAACGACAGCGCCGTGAAGCCGGTGCCCCAGATCGCGCGGCCGAGCGAGCCCAGGGTTTCCGGCACCGGGCTGTCGAAACTCGCGACCCAGTGCCGCAGCACCAGCAGAACGGTCACGCCGGTCACGATGATCGCCGCCAGCCGCACCTCGGGATCGGCCGAGATCCCCCGCGGGATGAGGCCGGGCCGGTCCAGCGGGTAGAGCCGCCGGCTGAGCGCGAACAGGAACACCATGAGGATCAGCGCTTCGCCCGAGATGCCGGACGGCGCCGCCGAGAAATCCGCCAGCGGCGTGATCCCCGAGGTCGCCAGCGCCGACATCGCGTGGCACAGCGCCACCGTCGGCGGATCGCCCAGCAGCACGAGGCCCAGCCAAAGGGCCGCCGTCGCGCCGCCGTAGAGCGGCAGGATCGTGAGCACCGCCTGGCCCAGCCGGGCGCCCGATTCGGCGGCCCGGAACACCCGGGTGGAGCCGACGGCGCCACGCCCGGCCGGCGCGCCGGTCAGCAGTTCGAACCCGCCCAGATGCATCGGCGCGAGGATCGCCGCCGCCGTCGACAGGGTGAAAAGCCCGCCCAGCCAGCCCACCGTCGCGCGCCACAGATGCACGGTTTCGGACAGGTCGCCGGCGGCGAACAGCGTCGCGCCGGTGGTGGTGAAAGCCGACAGCATTTCCCACCAGGCGGCGCGCAGGCCGGCGCCGGGCACCGCCTCGACGAAGGGCACCGCCAGAAGGAGCGGCAGCAGCGTGTAGGCGGCCAGCAGCGTGACAAGCTGGGTCCGGGCCGGGTTGCGGCTGCGGTTCGAGGCGGTGGCGATGCCCAGCACCACCGCCAGCACGAGGCCGAGCGCGGCGGGCTGGGCAAAGGCGCGGGCCTGGTCCCAGTCGCGTCCGGCGAGCGCATGGATCACCGGGGCCAGCATCGCCAGCGCGGCCAGCCCGATCAGCAGCACGAACAGCGGCAGGGAGGCGAGCCGGCGCATCGGTCAGAAGAAATCGATCGAGACCTGCAGAAGCCTCTCGACCTCCGGCACGTCGGCCGCCATCGCGAAGATCACCGCCACGTCGCCTTCCTCCAGCCGGGTGGAGCCGGTCGGCGTGATCACCTGCTCACCCCGCATCAGCGCGCCGACGATCACCCCCTCGGGGAACTCGATCTCGCGGATCTGCCGGCCCGAGATCGGCGAGGTGGACAGCACCTGCGCCTCGATCACCTCGGCCTCGGCATCGCCGATCGAATAGATCGCGCGGACCCGGCCGTGCCGGATGTGCCGCAGGATCGACGAGACGGTCGTGGCGCGCGGGTTGATATAGGCGTCGATGTCCAATGGCGCCATCAGCGGCACCAGCGAGGGATCGTTGACCAGCGTGATCGCCATCCGGCAGCCGGCCTGCTTGGCGCGCACCGAGACGAGGATGTTGGTCTTGTCGTCGTCGGTCACCGCAAGAACCGCGTCGGCGCGGTCGATGTTGGCCTCCAGCAGGAGGTCGATGTTCATCCCGTCGCCGTTGAGCACGATCGTGCGTTCCAGCGCATCGGCGGCATGTTCGGCGCGGGCGCGGTTTTTCTCGATCACCTTGGCGCGGACCCGGTCGGTGCGCGACTCCAGCGCGCGGGCGACCGACAGGCCGACATTGCCGCCGCCGATGATCACCACGCGTTCCTGTTTCTTGGTGGCCTTGCCGAAGATCTCCAGCGTCCGGTTGACGTCGGCGACCTCCGACAGGACATAGATCTGGTCCCCGGCGAACAGCTGGTCGCCGGCCTCGGGCGCGAACAGCCGGCCACCCCGGCGCACCCCCACCACGATCGCGCGCAGGGTGGAGAACAGGTCGGTCAACTGCCTCAGCGGGGTGTTGAGAACCGGGCAGGCCTCGTCAAGCTGGATGCCCAGCAACTGCGCGCGGCCGCCAAGAAAGCTTTCGGTATCGAAGGTCGCGGGCGCGTTCAGCCGTTGCAGCGCCGCCTCGGCGACTTCGCGTTCGGGGCTGATCACCACGTCGATCGGCATGTGATCGCGGCGGTAGAGATCGGCGTAGATCGCGTCGAGATAGCTTTGCGCGCGGATCCGGGCGATCTTGCGCGGGATGCCGAACACCGAATGCCCGACCTGGCAGGTGACCATGTTCACCTCGTCGGAATGGGTCGCGGCGATGATCAGGTCGCAATCCCGCGCCCCGGCGGCATCCAGCACGTCGGGGTAGGAGGCGAAGCCCGCCACGCCCTGCACGTCCAGCGTTTCGGTGGCGCGGCGCACGAGTTCGGCGTTCGAATCGACCACCGTGACGTCGTTCTTCTCGCCGGAGAGATGCCGGGCGATCTGCCAGCCGACCTGGCCCGCGCCGCAGATGATCACCTTCATGGCCGCCCTTTTCGCTGCCGGCACCGATCGCGCCGGTTCTAGGCGCTCGGGGCGGGCTTGGCAACGGCCCTGCCCGTCCCGCGGCCGGTGCCGCAACCGCCGCCGCGGCGCGTTCAGCCGCCGGCGAAGTCTTCGGCGCCCTCGCCGATCTCGGCCACGCGGGCCCCCGATTTCGTGGTGGTCACCACCCCGA
>Ga0180434_10003283_pt1 | contig 20755 bp, 50 predicted proteins | sample SS_ome_7_FD_132453 | JGI IMG/M metagenome (GOLD analysis project Ga0180434, IMG submission 132453) | Hypersaline lake sediment archaeal communities from the Salton Sea, California, USA - SS_1_D_2 metaG | ecosystem: Environmental > Aquatic > Non-marine Saline and Alkaline > Hypersaline >...
ATCCGGTGCTCAATGTTTACTATCAGTATATGGTTGGGGTGCTATTCTGAGTCGAGTTCTGTTTGGTACCTTAGCGGTGGGCGGGCTTCCTCTTCTTCCTCTCGTATTTCGGGCTTTAATCTTCGGCTGCCGCCTCAAGCTTCGGGGGACAGCAGTTCGCCGCACTTCGGACACTTCGGCCACTTGCTCTGGTCGACTAAATCCATCGTAGCCCCCCCCTCATTCACTCTTCTTCACGCGAGCCGCCGAATCCCGCGCAACCAGCTCGGTCAGTGATATCCATTCACACGCTCCAGTCGTGCTGTTGTAGTGAGCATAGCCAAGCTTGACGTGGTGGTCGTTCGGTTGTTCGAAACCTCCCCCTATCCACTCGGCCAGCAGCATGAATATTATTCCTACAACGAACCCTATCGCAAAATCAAACATTCCGTTAGTAATCACTACATCTCCTCCTTTTCCCATCTCCTCAACCTTAGCCAAACAGAATGCCAGCAAGAATGACCAGCGAGAGCGGGATCAACTCGATCAGTCCATACTTAAAAAGCTCCTCTCTAAACTCAGCCTCCTCAGCCTGTAACTTTTCCAGGTCAGCCCGTAACTTTTCCAATTGTAGATCTTTGTCTGATTTGCTCATCGCTATCTACCTATCCTTCCTCGCTCTCTGGCTCAAAGACCTCGATCTTTATTTCTCCAAATGGCACACGAATCCCAAGATATTTGGCATACTCCACGAAGCAATCTACGCATAACGAACCGCCTCCGGCGTCAGGCACGCCGACCACGTCACGCCAGTATTTATCCTCCACAGACCAACGTACCCTGAAAGACTTACCGCACATCCAGCAAGATTCATAAGGCCACTGTTTGAGGGTGAGACTGCGCCACTGATAAATCAGCAGCCAGCGAATGCGCCTCAACAGCCGAAGAAGTGCCACCGGGATGCGCGGTGCGCCCTCGTCGGTTAGGTATTTTCTCTCACTCATCCCTCGCCCCCTTCAAGCCACCCGGAACCCATCAGTCACAAAATCGAGAGCCCACACAAGCATACTAACCAGTAGCACAGAAGCAATTGGCATTGAATGCACCGTAGGCTCCTAACGCCGCTGTAATCCCCTCACAAGGCTTCAGTTCCTTAGCCATTTTTTACTTCCTCCTCAACCCCAGGCCGCAGGCACATTGGTTTTTTAACTTCGTAGGCTCCATCCCACGGGTCAGGAAAACCAAGCTCCTCACATGCCCACGATACTCGATCCGTGTTTCCATCGGCTAACATGAAGATGATCGCGAAGCATTCCTCCAATGCCTCATAAGCATCTCCTAAATTGCCAATCACAACTGACAATGTGGTTCAACGGTCCAGCCATCACTCGCCCTCCTCAATCCCAGGACGCACACATAGCGACTCTTTCCAGTCGCCCTGCCAATGCGGGGCATATTCTTCGGGGATGAAGAAATAGTGTTCACCAGGCCAGTCGGCGTAGAAATCGTTAGGCCTCGGGATGACGGCATGCCCGTACCAATTACCGGCTGCGTCCATAGCCACGGCCTTCGTCCACTTCGACATCCACTCCCAATTGACCACCGGGCGGTCAAGCGTCGGTATTTCTTCGCCTTCGCCGAGGCGAAAGCCGAGCAACTCCAGCGGGTAATAGAACTCCGGAAGCAAACCCGCCTCCGCCCACCCGTGGCCGGTCGTCGAGACTACTGACTCGGGCCGTTTCCTTCCCTCCTGCTTCAGAAGCTCGGTCACTTCGTACTCGTGCAGCATTCCATCGTCGATTAGGCTTTGCGCCGTAACGACGCGGGGTTCTTTGTCGCTTTGTTGCCTTGGTTTGAAATTAGAATAGTCAATGCATGATCCCCAAGGGGCACTACACCCTCCAACGCTTTCGTTCATGTGCGCACAATCGTCGCATGTTCGTTGTTTTGATGCCTCAACTTTGTCATCCTCAGCTTCCAGCTCAGAAATTCTTTTCTCTAGATTCATAATGTAATTCAAGAGATCACGCATCCCATTATGGCGCAGATAGACACCACTACCCCAGCATTCGGTTGAGCAGTATCCGGCAAGCGCCGGGCTCCCCATTTCATTGCAACGGGAGAATTTACACTTGGCCACAATTCACTCCTTTCTCAGATAGAATGAAAACAACGCCATGTACATAGAACATGAGTCTTATACCGCAAAAAAAAACAAGGCCACCCCACTCCCGGTGGAAAGGGGGGAAGAAAGAACCGGGAGCAGGGTGGCTGGGGCTAGGTGTGCAGGTCAAATTCGACAGCGTCGAACTCTCCCTTTTTGGGGTGGATCATCCACGCGCACTGGATGGGCTTGGAGCGACGACCCTGTTTGTGGTCAAGGGCATCGGTGCCACTAGCGCTGCCGCCAATCCAATACCAGGGATGGCGCAACGGAGCATGCCAGTGGCCAATGATGCAGCGGTGGAACTTCTTGTAGTCAGGTTCCCACAGTCGGCACAAGGCCTCACGGCTCACCTTGCGTTCAATGCCGTAATATGGAAAGCCAGCCCAACCGCGGACATCGTGGCCATGCGAAAGAAGATACTGACGCTTCGCAACTGTCACGGATTTAGAGTGCGAGATGTGCATATTGAATTCTACGTTCTTCAGCGCAGCAGTGCACATGTTGGCTATGAACCCGACTGTGTAGTTGTGGCTATTCAGCCCCTGTTGCTTCGCTTGGGGCTTCTTCGTCAGCCGAGAATGGTTATCCGGGACCATGAAGTGCACGATAACCTTGGTGAAGTGTGGCGCCAGGGAAGCAATAGCTTGTCCAAGAAATCGGCCGCACCTGCACGCTTGCACCGGAGTGGGCCACGCATTAGTAACCTCGAGGTCGCGATGAATGTCACCACTAATGAGGTCCCCGGTGCAAAGGATAGCCATCTCGTTGATGGTGTAGTTGTGCCGGTGCAACTCCACCCAGTTGACGAAATCAACAATCAAGTTGTTGATATACGCCTCGTGGACCTCAGGTGAAAACCCACCCATGTATTCGATTTCGTCCGGCTCTTGCACCATGCCATAATGCCAATCTGTAAAGTGCAGGGCTGGCGTTACCGGAGTGGATACCTTTAGAGATTTTCTGGTGGGTTTGTAAATCTTCGGAGTGGGGGCAATTGCGAGGAGTTCTATTTCTTCTCGCAGGTCAGTGAAGTATGACTCTAAATTGCCGTACTCCTCCTGCATGGCCTTGATCTCGGACTCTAGCGATCTTCGCTCTTTCCGTAACGCCAGAATTTCTTTCTTGGGATCTACGAGATTCTGGAGCTGGTCAAGGTCCATTGTATCACCTTTGCTTCTACGTTTTGCCATGTCCTTCTCCTAGCTATGATGCCTGTTCCGAGACGTGGCTGCACGTGCGTTCTTAATGCCTTGTCGTGAAGACCACACGGTCAAGTGCTTGCCAGTACGGGCATCCGCAAAAGAAAAATAGTGCTCTTGCAGAGCAGGCAGATTACGCATGTCTCTCCACCGTCTCTCACCTATACCAAATGTCTTGCGGAGAGACTCGTTATCTTTGTAGTCTTTCCCGATAACGTTCTCCAGGTAGGTTTTTATTTGGGTTACTACGTCAAGTCTACCCAATAGCTCATCAGCGGTGATGACCCCTTCTCCGCTTTCTTCTGGCGCCTTTGTTGTTCTGAAGGCCGTGCCGCTGTTAGTGTTTCTAGGTCTGCCGGGGTTTTCGGATTCTATGCCCCGAGCTTTCATGGAATAACAAATGCGATTGCGTATTCCTCTGGGGTTGGCGTGGGGGATCGCTTCCTTGCAATCCGCTATCATCTCTCTTTTGCCCTCGGGCGAGGCTACATCGTAATTATCCAGGTTTTCCTCTACCCAATCCTTGATGGTCCATCGGCTAGGCATCTTCTTCCCTCCTTTCGGGTAAGACCATGGCGGACTTAGTAATCAGTCGTAGCGCCCGGCATGGTGCGATTTCGTTTACGAACACATTGATGATCTCTACCCCGCTATTGTACAGCCGCCGCTTTAGCGCCCCGGTGAGCTCTGCCACAATGTCGGGCCCCTCTTCTTTTTCTTCGATTAGCTCTGCGAGCCTGTGGTGCCGCATGACTTCTTGGGCCGAGCTCATAGCAAGAGGCGGGATGTACGTGTCGAGATCATCATATTCCGTAAACGCCTTCATTGGGTTTGTCACCCGATACTGAACCACCACTCCTATACAAATGGATTTTCCGTCTTTGGACAGAACGGTTTGTGTTTTGCAATCGATGCACTGCTTGACTACCTTCCGAACGTCGATGCTGCAGAAGACAGGCCAGTAGAAATAAATTCGTTCGGGGGTGATCGGGCGTGGATGCCCAAACCAATAGGCTACTCCGGCTTCCGTTGAATCGATAATCATCGCACTTGGCAAGAGCGAAAGAATTCGATCCATAATCGTATTAAGCCACTCGAGCACAGAGCCCCTTTCCGTGTGAGTGAGGACAAGTAGTTCGGAATGCATTATACTCGAAATGTATAGCGTTTGGAAGTGATATTAGCTAAAAAAAAAGAGGAAGGTCGTTCTTTTTACCCCACAATTTGCTAGAAAATGGCAAGGAGTGGGTCGGGGGGGGGTTGTCCCACTCCTTGCCCGGACTTCGATTCTAAAGCCAAACACAGGACGTACGACGCGACTTGATCTCGCGCCGCAGCTCCGCATTTTCCCTGCGGAGCTTTTCGATCTCTTCTTCTCGTGTGCGCGTGTCCGATATGGGCGTACGCGCACGACGAGCCTCAATTATCTTCGCCGTTGCAAATCCAGCAGCGGCGCCACCCAAAATCTTCATGGCGTCACCACCATCGCAACCGCCGACCAGCACACAACCTGCCAACAGAACTCCCATCAGCGCCTTCATCGTTTCCTCCCCAGCCGACCTATCCAGCTGTTTTCATAGTACTGCCTGTACATCTCGTCGCTGGGATCTTTCAGATCTTCCCAGCGGTAGACGCGCTCCGGATTCTTGACCGGCTCGTGAGTTGTCCGGTCAAGGATATTACAGAACACCAACCGGTCGTCCGCTTCGATGACCTGTACTGGCACCAACCCAAACGCATAACAGTCCACGGTAGCCATCCCAAAACCCTCCCTCAGTTTCCCAATCTCCCCAATCAAACCTGGCCCACCCGTCGGATTGGGGACGACGGGTGGACCCCGGCGGACACGCATTCCCGGTTGTGTCCTTCTGTATCTATCTTATACCGTTTTCCTGTGTTGTGTTTACCAGCTAAAAAAAGAGGGGAGATAGGCCTCATCTCCCCCCTGGGTGGCTTGGCGGGGGCCTTCAGCTCCCGGGGGCAGCCCCACCCTCGAGTCACGGGTATAGAAGCCACAAGCTTCTATACCGTCCCGGTCTTAGGCTGCGTCCTCTCGGATCGCAGGTCCGTCCACCCCTTCCGGCTCCAGGTGTTCGGTCGCCCTTCTCAGAGAGTTCCTACCGATCTTTCGCCGGGTACTATGCCACGGCTACCCCCGCTAAAGAATAGCAGCGGTAAGCAGGATGGCCTGCTCTTTGGAGAAGCCTTCGTCTATTAGGGCCTTCTCCTGCACACGGGCCAGCTTCGCAAGAGCTCTGGGAAGCTCTGACCCTGCCGTGGCTTCTATGACTTTTGCCAACGGGTTTAGCGAATTAACAGACGATAGAGCCTCAATGGCCTCTTCCATTTGTCTGCCATTAATCATTTCCTTCTCCCTTTTTGAGCTTGGCTAAATGCTCGGGGCGCTCCTCTTTTGGTATTGTGAGAAGCTCCTCATACTGCTCTTTGGTTATCTCGGTAGCATAGGCGCTGAGCACACCTATGCTGAGGTCCCCAGTATGGTAAACTTCATACCCTCTCTTGGGGGACCTGACTTCGGCTTTCGGCGCCCTCATTGACTTTGCTTTTGGCATTGTTTCCCCTTTCTAGGTATAGTTATGATTGTGAGAAAAGAGGGGCCCGGTATGCCCGGGCCCCTTGTTGCATTACATTCCCCTGGCCGCCTTTCTCAGGCCCCCAAGGGTCCACTTGACCTTCATCAAGGCATCACGCCCGATTGCGCGATATTTGGGGCGTCGGAAATCCGGATGCCGGTCTTCCAGGAACGCTGTCCATGCCTCAAGCATGGCATACACGTCTAGCGTAATTCTGGATGTAGACGTGTCTGTCCGCTTGCCGTCCAGGCTCTCTTCGAAGTATTCCTTTCGAAGCGCCCTGACAACATGCCCCTTGGGCGCGTTATCCATGCAGAGAGTCAGGGCTACGAAGTCTTGCCCTCTACGGGGGCTGGCCTCCATAATTTTGAAGTCAGCCCCTATCATGCCCGTACGCTTGCAGGCATCTCTCTTGTTTGTGTGGAGCATGAGCGGATAGAATTTCCTGATGAAAGCCGTATATTCCATCATGGCTAGTTCTGCCCGGTGGACAAGCGAGTAGTTCGCTCGGTCCTTCCCGTATTCCACAAACGAAACACCGGACACAATATTTCGAAGGACCTGGTCGTCACACTTAGCGAAGACCCCCTCCTTCGCATACTGTTTTACCGCTCGGACCGTGTCCTCGAAGGACCGACCTTGGCCAGCTGGATCAAGGGTGGCGTAGAGGCGACACGCCTCTGTCTCGCTTTCCACCCGAAACACCCGGACGGTTGCCAGGAACGACTTGTCTTGATGTCGCTCCAGCAGCACCCGACAGCAGTGCTTCGAATTTAAAGCCATAAACTGCCTTATGTCTTTGACCCAGGCAAGCACTACGTCGGCATGATGGAACTCTGCAATATCCATCAGCCTGTCGAGAGTATTTTCGCGGATTACCTTCTTACCGCGTTCTGCCGCGCAGCGGAGCAGGTCACTGATATTGGCGGCGGCTGTCTTGTCGAACCTCGCGGCATATACCCCCAAGGTGTCGAACTGACTGTCGCTCTTCATGACTCGTCCAGACCTTACAAGCCTTTTAGCTTCTGTTAGAATCCCCATTTTTACTCCTCCTTCTATCAATAATATCGTACCCCCCAGCGGTATATTCCTCCCAGGATATCCGCTGCCTGTAGGGGGCCCCAGCTCCCTGGTTTCTGGTCAGTTCTTCCATTATTCTTATACCCGAATCTTGATACTCGATTACGGGTAAGAAGTGGCCGCCACCATGTCCCACCTGTCTCCCTGAAAGACCCAAACAGCATCGTCTGAGGGGTTAAAGTAGGCGTCTCCCTCTATGGCCACAACCGGATGTTCTTCGCTTGGGTTATGCCATCTTAGGGCCATATCGCCATATTGATGAACAAGGTCACGGCAGGACCTAGACTCCTGCTTCACCAGCCAGGAGTCTAGCCCGACAACAACCCAGCCAGTTTGAAACCTGGACCCAGATCCGGGCAACTCGTTACGTTGTATATTGATGTAGTTCGGATGCCAGGGAGTTACTAGGTTATTCGCTGTCATCCTCTAAGCCCCCCAAGATGTCATCTACATCCAGGCCAAGTTCTTCGCCAAGAGCTTTGAATTTGGACATTAAGCCAGCGAAAGCTTTTGTCGGTGTCATCTCAGCCTCTATGTTAACCAAAAAGCATTCCATGGCTTCGTAGAACTTACCCAGTATTTCCCTGTCGATGTGCTCGCATTCTTCTTCTATTTTCTTTCTGAAATGGTTGAGGAAGCCTTTTTCGCCGAAAATGTGAAACCCGTCGGTCTTCCATACGATCCATTGGCCCTTGCGAAGGTTAAGCGGTCTATGGCCGTTACTAATTTCCAAATAGACAAGCTCGCCTCTTACCGGTCTAGCCAGAAAACGCTTTTCTTCATACCGCTTACTAAGCCAGACTGGCCATTCGTCAGGAGTAAGTCTCCCGTCAAACTTGAAAGCTTTGCATAGTTCGGGCATGCTTATGTATTTGTCATCCATCGGTTCCTCCCATTGGATCCTCGATGCAAAAGTCTACCACCGGCTTTTCGATGGCAAGGCAGGCGAATTTTATCAGCATATATCCCCGTGCACGAGATTCATATTCGTCTCGTGTCCATCTGCGGTTATTGCCCGGGTAAGAGAATACTGCGTCGGCCTCTTTGCTGTACCATACCAACCCTGGCAAGCATTTGGCATTACGTCGCACAAGGTACAGCCCTTCTTCTTCCGGCCATTTGGCTTCGAACTGCAGATACACGCACGTTATTCCTCGTCCTCCTTTTCACAGATGCACGCATCAAATAGGTGGCTGCATTCTTGGCAGCGGTCGTTTTTGATACAATGATCTTCTACCACCTGCGCGGCATTCATCAGCATGTTGGCCAGTTCATAGGCTTTTGGAGCACTCAGGTAGAATTCCTCGGCTCGTGGTTCCGCATCCTTGCCATCTCTCGTGGCAAATTCAATCACAACGCATAGCTTTTCATCGGTATGTCCCACGTTGTATATCGTTAAGTATTCCGGGTCGTCGGGGTCGTGTTCTATTTGCATACGTGCGGTTAGGACATTCTTGGGCGCAAGGGCCCGGAACAGCTTGATGAGCTTCTGTCTTTCGTTGAGATTCCTGTCGTTCATAACTTAAACCTCTCTAGTTGCGCCCTGAGCCTCCTTGCCTCCTCACGCGTAATGTGATAAATTGCGTGTCCGATACGCAGCTCAAGTCGGTTCTGATGCTTCGCTTTGCATGCTGCACACTTGCACTTCTTGATTGTCACCATGCCCATCTCCAAATGAGAAAGTACATCATCGCCCCAAATGCCATTATGCACATTGTTACAATTGCAACATCCGCATAAAACCTTTGCTGCTGTAGGTCATTCATGGCTAATCTCCGTGGGCGTTTCCAATCATCCGGCCTAGCTCATCTACGTCAATGCTGAGAGCGCTTCGCATGCGTTGGGCCCGGTCTTTAATGTCTTCCGGATAGCTGCTATTGCAGATTTGCTTCAGGCGTTGTCTCACCTGTTGTAGTTCATCTTGGATCGTTTCCAGCGATGCTCGAAGCTGTTTCCAGTTGGTGTCCGGCGTTGAGTTTGTCTCGGAGCTCTTTGGCTTCCCGTTTGTTTCTGCAGTCAATTCGTCCCCCTTCCCTATCGGTTACGTAATGAGTCTTGGGCTGGTAGCTCCAATAATGACCAACCCACGTTTTACCTCCATCGGATTCGTAGTACCAAGTCATTTAGCCTCCCATCGTGCCGTCTGTAATCCAGTAAATAAGCGCGTCCAAGATGTCTGGTTCTCCTGACGTCAGTACGATTAGAACAAAAACCACCGCCGATAAAAGATAGGCGAATATCCGGTCGTTCTCCGGGCCATACGACCGATCAGACATTGGGTTCTCCTTTCTTATACCGTCGTTGTGCTTTTTGGCACGCTAATGATGAACTCCAGGTCATCGGTGAAGTAATTCTTGGCGTACCTTCGTATCACTTCTTTGTTTTTCGAGTCAAATTTAATCTCCCAGTAGAAGTCTGGGCATGGTGTAACCTCAAACCATGCCGAACGATCTATTAGGAATTCGACTATCTTCTGGACGTAGTAGCTGCCGCCGATTCTTATGGTTGCTGTTTTCATACAAGAGGTTCTCCTGTCCCAACTGACCGTATAAATGACATGCTACGCCATCGTTTTGGAACTTTTCCCCTGGAGGCATGTAGCAACAAAGAAAGGGCAATGAAGTTTTCTTCGCCTTTCTTTGTGTGCAATTGCCTGGCCGCTTCATTGTATCGGCGGCAATAGACCAAGTAGGCCTGCTTGTCTTGGTCATTGTATTTCGGTTTTGGTTTATTCATGCGATTCCAGCCTCCACAATCTTTTGGGCCGCGTAGCAGGCCATATAAACACAGAAGGTCACATGCTGATCATGACGGGTGATGTAATGATCAAAACAGAAATCTGGGTCGTATTTAGACGCTTCGTTGTATATGTGGTTGATATCATCGCTATCATGGATCTCCTCGTAAAGGTTCCATACATCACAATCCTTCATGATGCCATCGAGGCCCTGGGACATGAAGAAGTCAGCCACAATATTCAGGGGAGGCATGTTCTCGTCAAGATCCATAGGCGACCAGGGAGATTCTGCCTCGTTTTCGTCTAGCCAGCTTATCATCTCCTTGACTAGGAACTCGTCCCGCTCCCCCGGGTCGATTTCTTGCTTTTCTCGGAATGGAGCTGCCAGCTTACTGTGAATGTAGTAGTCCACGTCGTTGCCAGCTAGAAAGTGGATATCTCGTGGCACGTCCCATACTAGGCAACTGATATCGCCATTGAGATAGATGCCATAGCGGCCAACGATAATCTCGAAGGCATAGATCCTGGTGCCTGGCTTCTTGCAGAGGTATACTGCATAGCCCTCAGCGTCCACTACCTTCTCGTAAGTAAACCCTTCCTGGGCCTTGATGACCTGGCCCAAGATTTCTTGGTTCTTCATCCTTTCCCTCCTACATGTAGCCGTAGCCTCCCTTGTGGCTTACGTGCCTTCCAGGTTGATCTTTCAGAAAACGATGCCAGGTCCAGAACAGGAAAGACACGGTGAGAACCCGCCGTCCCTTAAGCGGGTTCACCCAAACGCCAAAGCCGATGCCTAGACCTTTAGTCGTCAGTCTTGTGCGGAACCATGCTGACAACCATACCCATAGCTTTTGGAGATCTTGCTGCATAGACTTTAGGTCCTCTGGCCCCTGGCGCATTCTGCTCCCCTTCCTTTGTTAATGGCGTGATGTTGGCCCGGAATGTATGCCCCACCGACAACTCTAGGGATATCACCTCTCCCGTTCCCTTTCTTTCTACCAGCACTGTCGTAGCTTGGACAACCCGGAATTGCTCCCGGGTATCGCAGCCGGACAGTGCTACCAATGCTGCCAAGACCAGCAAGTATTTCATTCTTCTCCCTCCACGGCCTCGTATGTGGCCGCAAAAATGGCAGGCTTGCATAGGTACAGTTCGCCTGCAACCCCCCTAATGATGTAGTCACCGGGGCACACGATGTGTCCGCACTCGAGCGTATCAATCCAGCCGTGGTCGTGGAATATGTGGTCGCAGATTGCACATATGTTGGTTCCAGGTACATCCGGATCTCTGAATCTGCGCACTAGCTTACCTTCATTGACCGTGCCCCGTTCATACTCGTCGAGCGGGTGGTCGCCATTCTGGAACCACTGATGGGCCTCAACTACCACCGGCTTCTTCCGGAACTTTGCCATCTTTCTTCTCCTCTGGCTCGGGTTTCTGCGTGCTCAAGAGTCGGCATCAGCTCCGGCCTCTCGCTTACGCAGCACCTCCTCTCTCTTGTCCCAGCATTTGTTGATGTGCTGCCTGTTGCTCTCCAGCACGTTATCCGGCATATCGATGTCCTTGGCCTCCTGCTCCAAGTTTTCCAGCTCGATCTCTCGACCGTACTCCAGCCACATCTGCTTCAGCCACTCCAGCTCTGCCTTTTCGTTGGCGAACTGCCCGGCCGCACACATCTCCCCTAGGGGCTTGGCTGTACCGTAGTGGTCATCAGCCTCATAGTGCAGCTCGGTGAACAGGAACGTGCTTCCGAATTGTAGATGGAGCTTACGAGGCTTCGGCGCCTTTAACCTCCTCATATTCTGGTACCTGCACCTTCGTCCTGTACCGCTTGGGGTGCTTCTCGAGCAGCAACTGCAGCGCTTTCATTGCCCAGGCATGCTCTGCTGCCCTGATGTCAGCCTTAGGGGTCTCGTTGGCATACATATGGCTAATCGAGACAAGTTCGTTCAGCGCTTCCTTGATTTCTGGGTCTTCTTCTATCCCCGGTCCTAGCTTCTGTTCTTCAGTCATAGGTTTCTCTCCTAAGAAAATTTGCTCCCGAAAGCGATGTACTGCTTACACCGGGTCTTTCCCGCCAAGGCTCGTTTTCCATTTGGTCGAGCATCATTTTGATCCATCCCTCTCTACCAGACTCAAGATCAAAGCCCTCCTCCACTACATTAACGATGAGCCTGCTATGTGGGTTTATGCCCCATGCCTGCAATAAGGCTGCGGCATAGATGTCGGCTTCACCTTCGGTTTTCACTCCTGGGGCCCGGAGAAACACAACGACAATTTTTTCTTCTTCGTTAGCTCGGTCTATGTCTTTTTGCGTAGGATGCGTGGTGATGATAATGTAAGTGCGGTCAAATTTAGGGGAGAAAGTGTCACGCGTCTGCATCTGCTCGTATCCTTTTGATTTCGGCATAGCCATCGGGCATCTGCTTTAGGAACACTTCCAGGCAATCATCGCAGAGGGACATGCTGCCAATTTGTCCGTCCTCGCCCGGCTTCTTTTCGGTGACAATCCAGCCTGGGGCGGCCTGGCAGCGTACCAGCCCGGGACGACCACCCAACGTCATAACTGTACACCCATTGGGTTTCTCTGCCTGGCATTGCGTTAAGTCTGGTGGTTTAAGCTTCTTTACTTTCTTCGACATCTTGCCTCCTTTTTGTCCCAATACCTATTGATGCATTGTCGATTGTGCTCTAGCAGATCTTTGGGCATGTTCTGGCTTCGGGCGTCTTGTTCCAGTTCTTCCAGCTCTAACTGCCTACCGAGTTCGTTCCACTTCTGTATAAGCCATCGCAATTCGAATACATCCTCAGGAAATGTAGGTGCCTCACAAAGCAGCTTGAGCGGCTTGGCAGTTCCATAGTGTTCGTCCGCCTCGCAGTGCAGTTCATCGAATAGGAATGGCTTCGGCCCGAACTTATACCGAGCAATTACGAAGCCTTTCCTTTTTGTCCTGAAAATCCCGATACTCGCGTTACGGGCGTCGATGTGATACAGCCACCCGTCCTTGCATTTGTTCAGTGGTATCGTCATGACTTTTCTCCTAAGCCGCAGAGCTTCTCACGCTCTTCCCTCGCCCGTCTCAACCAGTCCTCGTAAGCGGTTTCGTCCAAAAGATAGCCGTCGTATGGTAGGTCCTCTAGGCAGGTAGCCCTTACAATAACTTCGCAATAGCCTCGATTTGCCTTCCAAATAGCTGCCGCTAGACGAACGGAGAAATCCTCTTCGCTTTCTCCTCCGTAAAGAAAGTCAGCTCCGGAACTGCTCAGCATATGTTCGTCTTCATCATGCCAGAACTCCTCAAAAGGCCACTCATCCCTTGCTGCGTCAATGACCTTTTCTTTGCGTTCTGTATCCAGTAGTTTGATTGAAACATCCATCTGATAATTACGACTCATCTTAGCCCTCCAAGAAAGCAAAAGGTCCACGATTGACTTTCTTATGCCAGAAAGAGCTAAAAAAAGGCGCCCAAGAATGGACGCCTTGAAGGGAACCATGGGCCGAATCACCAGACTTCAAACCCACCACAGTGCCGCAGGAAGGTTATGAACTCTTCGATATGGGACCTATATGTTCCATAGGGGGACCGACAGTCATCGTTTATGCACTCGCCCTCCTTCAAAAATTGTCCTTTCGCATTTACTATCATGCCGCCAGGCTTCAGCGGGAACCGGATGAGCTTGTCTCCAAACTCTTCGCCCTCTACGCATTCTAGCCCAGTGGCTTTTATTCCGACTTCATCGTTGATGAATTCTTCGATAGCGTCTGCTAGCTTGTCACAGCTTTCCTGATCATCTAGGCCAGCTCCGTCATTGGAACCCATAAATCCCAAGGTTTCGTCGTCTACCAACTCACCCTCGTGTTGTTCGTTGACAATGCCTATAATGGCATGGATTGGCCTCCATGACCATACGTTAGCTCCGAAGTACTTTCCCTTTTCGCAGCTAGGGGCCTTTCCGCTCACGTCCATTCCCATGGCATCGCTCCTGTTCTAATGGCCTGTCGCTTCTGTTGGTGTGGGAGTAAAGCAGCCCCGGACAAATTTCCCTATGGAGTCAAAGCGATCCTTGAGAGCTACCAGCTCCCCGCCGTGGCCTCTTGTTATTTCGGTGTCAATGCAGCGGCACATCGTATCCAATAGATCTGGTAGGGTATACGTTTCGCTGTACTTTGGTTTTGGGCACGAGGGCTCTATTTCTGCCATCTTGTCTGACAGGGCGTTGATATCGTGGTTCAGTGCTTGGGGTGGGACAATAATGCAATCGCTACTATTGCCATCACCCCGAAGGATCCATTTGCGCTTTGGGTCGTTCTCATGCGACAAAGCTTCCTCTACGATATCATCCATATTGACGTGCCGCCAGCCAACAAACAAGCCTTTCCATGGGGGCTCCATATCGAAGATCATGGTGTCATAGTCGACTACCCGCTCAGACCCGTCTATTCGCATCAGAGCATAATGGCCGCCTTGGTCTCTGTTGGCGATTCCATTCTCTCGCCACGGCCGGATGATAAGCCCCTTGTAGGGATGGTTTACGGATCGCACGTGAACTCTATCCTGGAGATCTGGCTTGAGACCAGAGAACACTGTAAAGTCTGGGAAGATCCCGAATAGCCCATTGATCGCCAACTCTCCCGCATAACCAATAATGTCATCGCTTAGCCGCGTCAAGTGGTCAACGGGTTCCCGGCGTGCGGCTCCTTTGCGTTCGTCCTTCATGCCTACCAGGCGGGAGCTGCAGCGCTTGATTGTGCCCATGGCGTAGCAGATGGCCATTTCTGATTTCGTGAAGTGATGCGTCCTGGGGATTGTGGGCGGTAGCTCAGGTAGTGGTGGAGGTGGTGGGTTTTCTTTGGTTAGTATCTCTTGGTATTCGTCATCTTCATCGAAGAGCCCCATGGCGTCTCCTAAACTGCGGCCGGTTCCTGTTCTTTTGATTCGCGCAAAGCCTTGATCCCGATTTGCCCGTTGTAAGCCGACCAAAATAACTCACGAACCTCTCGAGCAAAGTCTGCCATTGCGGCCTTCATGGAACGCATGCGCCCGGTTTCTCTGCAATATTGATCCTTGAGCGAGCACTTTGCTGCGCCTGTTAACTTATACCCGTGTTCGATATCTTCTCCAGTTTCAAGATTTACCTCGCGGATTAGACATGTGGTGCTTTCCTTCTTTTTCTTTGGCCAGTCTGGCTGGCGGCGCTTATGCTGCCAGGATACTCTGTACCTTCTACGACCAAACCTAGGGTTGTCAATAAACACGTCCATGTTCATTCTCCCTTCTCGTGACCTAGCTTCTTGAGCTCTTTAGCCACCGACACCTCCCCTTGAGGCGTTACAACATACACGACGGCTATAGTTCTTCCAAAGCTTCCCGTCTTGCCGTAGGTAGTCATATACGGCTCGCCTGAGCACAGAAGATCAATGAGAGCTTTCTTGGCTTGCAGGCCTTTTTCTTTGTTTGTGCCCCTAGTTTCCCAGGTGTCTATATCTGCAAAGCGCAGAGTTTTCTCGAGCGTTATGTCCGACCAGACCTTGAAGCGGACGACGATAGTGTCGCCGTCGATGACACGTACGACGTCAATGGGGTAATTGCCACCCGGGAATAGCACCGTGGCGCCGGGGATGCGGCTAACTGTTACATTTGCAACAGGTTGGGGCTCGGCGGCTACTAGAGCTATCGTGCCCACTGACAGCAGTAGCACAGACCCCATGGCTGCTGCCCAAAATATCACTTTGTTCACGTAATTAGCTTGTTGTTGATTCATCCTTTCTCCTCCGACCCAAAATACATAAGCCCCCCCCCACAGGATAGATTCCTCCGCATCTAGAGGCCAGCGATCCGGGGCCTTCTTGTGGTTCTCAACCCAGTCAGCCACGAAGGCATCAACCTCGTCCTTTGCCTTCTTTGCGGAATCTTCGATTTTCATTGCTTCTCCAAAACGGCGACCGGCCGGGACGCGCCTTTTAATGCCCCGGTTCTCTCACCGTGCTTTCCACGGACTGCCGTTTTCCGGTCGCCTAAGTCCAAATGTACTCAATCGCGGAATGAGCCATGTAATAACATGGCTTACCACGATAAGAAGATTTGTAGTATCTCACGTGCCAGTCGTTGACCAGCATCAACCCCCGGGCAGGATGAAGGGCATAGCCCATCTGCTGTGCCACCTCGTCCAGATTTCCGCAGTGCCTCCGGAAGGTTCTGTATGTGACCTCTTGAGCACGGCGTTTCATGTTGTTGATGGAAGTAGCGTCGCTGCTGGTGCAGTTGGTTGTGTATCTCATTTTGCCTCCTCGCACGCACTCCGCATGTCTCCATCTTTTTCTCCCGATATTATTCCAACAAGGTAATCGAAAATCTCTTCTTGGCTATTGCGCTCGTTCTTGGGCAGCATAATGCTTTCGGTTCCGTGTACCTTCACGAACGTCTCGCCGTCGATCTTGCCGACAATAACCTGGCTGATGTGGACCGACAGCCAGCCACCAGGCGGATTTTTAATCACCAAAAAGTCGCCCCTTCTGGCAATCTCAGCATTCCTCCTCATTGGCCCCAAGCGCCTTTTCGTCGCTTTCTCCTTCTTTGGCCCAATACCCAGTAACCATGCGCCCATACTGGCTCTCGATCTTGAGGAGCCCAAGTTCCGCTAGCTTAGCCATAGCTAAAGCATCAGACGAGTTGCACATGCTGCATAGGCTGCCATCCTTCATCCCGCAGTGCTGCCCCACCATATCAATAAGACAATCTACGATGTCCTCAACATCATACATTGCTTGTTTAATCATCTCTTTCGTCATCTTCATCAAATCCGAGTCCTTTCCATACCCGATACGCGAATGCGTAGATGTGGTCGTTATTAGGGTCGTTGCAGACTTTGTCCAAGACCTCCCCGCTAGGGCTAGTCGTGAACGCGTCCATCTCTTCCTTGGTGAGTAATCCCTTGCATAGCGTACCATTGATGATCTGGTTGGCCATGTCGTATCGCTCATCCTGGTCGAAGATGTACTGCAAAAGCTGCTCGATGTTAAGTCGGATGTCATCGTCAAGGTCCCCGGCATCCGTTCCGTTGGTCTCGTTGAGGACAGCGCCAATGAGCTTGAGAATGCCGTCGCTCCTGGCATGGTGCACTGTGCCCTTTCTGAGCTCCTCGGATTCAGGGGCATAGACCTCGTAATCGTACCGGTAGATGTCATCTACGAAGGTTGGCTCGATGTTTCGTCCGTAGATATGGGCAACCATGGATCCGTTGATTCGAATTTCAGCGCTAAACATGCCTTCTCCTCCAGGTGCTTCCGAGTGCTCTTTTTATCCATGACCCCCACGCCCCCGCAAGCGGTTTGAAGCATAACAAGGGCTTCATCAAGCGCACGCTCCAGAATAGCAATTCGCCGATTCCGCTTGGAGCACAGGTTAGCAATGGCCTCCGGGTACATCATGGGTGGGGTGTTGCTACAATCCTCGCCCAGCTGCTCGATGGTCTCTTTGACCATGCGCAGGCAGCCGTCTGCCATATCAAGGGAATCCTTAGCACCCGCCATATCCAGCGCTACCTCTACTGGGTTTCTTCTTTCTCTTCCCTTTTTCTATTCTGCATTCGATTTTCTCCAATAGTTTAGTGAGCCGACGATAGACCTTCTTGTCCGCCAGGCCATACTCATCGGCGATCTGTAAAAGTCTTGCTGTGGCCTTCCTGACCGACGGGCGGTTGGCATAGCTCTCCTGCTTGCCGGTGCAGTCGGTCAGGTTGTGGAAGCGGTCGCAGAGTTTGATTAGGAGAGCGTCCTTGCTGCCTCGCAGCTTCTCAATTGCCTCCATCTTAGCGCCCTCGTAATCGCCCTTGTGGGTGAGCTTGAGGACTGTGTTGACCACCGGTTCTGGGAACTCGGTGATGGTCTCGTCGGTGTCCTCAAGTACGTCATGCAGCCAGGCTGCGGCGATAGCAAACGAGTCGCCACCGCCCAGACGCACCAGCCTGGCCACTGCTTCTGGGTGAGAGAAATAGGGCTCGCCCGACCCCTTGCGCTTCTGCCCGTGATGCGCCTTCCAAGCCTTGAGCTCGGCTAACTTAACTAGGAAGTACTCCTGTGGCGTCATGGGCACCCCCCCCTCGCCTCGATAAAGTACGGCTCTATGATTTCGGTGAACAGCTCGCACCATAGCGCATATTCCGGCTCTCCCTTTGGCGGAGACACAACCCAGCCTACCTGCTTCGTAGAGCCGTCCTTATAGTCTCGATACATCGGCCTGGCGGAGTTGCGACATGTCTCATGGAGCAGGGACTTCCTCGGAGCCTTTTCATTGAGTGGGCCCCATCTGTTGCCGAACTGATCCCTCGCATACAGACCCTTCATAGTAACCTCCTTCCTAGATTGTCTGTCTTATACCACAGGAGGGGCCTAATTTTCGCTGTCCTTGAGGGCCTGTGATAGGATATGGGCGATGTCCGTGTCCTGCCATTTGCTATAGGCATTCAGGGCATTGCGGATGGCGCTTCTAAGCCGCATAATTTCAACAGTTTGTTCAGCTATCCTGGTGGCCATCTGGTCGATGAGCTCCCGCTGTTTGTCGGCGGCCTTTTTGGGCATGAGCTCGACGCGGTCGGGACAGTACCGCTTGCCGTGGATATGGTATGTTGTATGACCAAGCTCTTTGTTGCAATTGAAACAGAGCTGAGGTATCGTTGAGCTACTCATGTTCCCCTCCTTGATTTTTTGCTTTCAGTTTCCCCAGCTTCCACTTATACATCTGCTGAAGTGCGGTAATGCTATCGCTGTGGCAAACCTTCATCTCCATGAGATCGTCGTGGAACCTAGCCTTCATTTCTTTCTTCAGCTCTCTTTCGTATACGAGCTGATCTCGTGTACTATGGAAGCTATGTGCGAGCTCACCGTTCTCTTCCTTAAGCCGCTTGATTTCCTCCTCGGCCCTCGATAGTGGCGTACCCCCAGCGTGGTTGGTGGCACCCTCCAGGCAGCGGATACGTTCGCGTTGTCGGTCAATCCGGCCTAGAGCATTCATGAGTTTTGTATACAGGTGCTCATAATCGTCGGCTTTGACATAGAACCCAGATTGGCTTCCGGGAGTATCGCAAGAATAGGCCGGAGCATTGTTGCCGTTGTTGAAAAAGCGCACCACCTTGGCTTCTCTCATTGGTTATTCTCCAGCACGATACAGGTCTCGGCTTCAATGTCGATTTCCACTGTACGGAGCTTCATCGTTTCCCCCAATGCTGAATTCATAGGTCCCGACGCCCTTTTTATGGTCTATGCTATACCAGTGAAGGATGCCATCTCTTTTGTCAGGATGAAGAAGCCCTACCCGATCAGGGCAGGGCCAGTCCTTATCCACTTCGTGGCACATTCCGTCGAGAGGGCCACCCTCAAGCGGGATTACTCTCATCTTCCCCCTCCGGTGTCCAGTATAGCACGATGGAATCGCCAAGGTCTTTGCCGCTTAGGCCTACCTTTGGTTCTGGGCCACGATGTACTCTACCCGCGATCACGCCAGGAGCAGGGAACGGCCTATTTTCGCCTTCATTGGGGGCCAATGAGATAGGCTTAACCGGCCTAAACGCATAGCAGCTAGACACGCTCTCTTCGGGGTGCCTGCATTCACAACGAGGACCAGTTCCGGTCATATGGTCTTTACCGTCCCAGGTCTCTAGGTGTTTAGCGCGACGCTCGCACCGATAGCATAGCGCATTAGAATCTTTCTTCATCTGGGTTCTCCGTAAAGCTATCTGCCGGTGGGGGCCCAAACTTCTTCCTGACATCTTCCCAGGTGAATGTTTTGTCGGATGACGGCTGGGTTGGTTCTGGAGGGGGGCTGGGGCTTCTTGCCTCTACCTGACGCTTAGCTATCAGCTCGTTTAGGCAATCAAGGATTATCGGCATGGTAGCCCAGAGGTATTCCGGTAGGCAACCGGAACGAAGCTCAGCGGAATCTAGCACCATAGCACGACGCGTTAGTACGACGGCCTTCTCGAGCTCCTCCATGGTACGCAAGCTGAACTCGTTCATTAATGATCCCCTTCGCTTGGGATGTAAAGCGGACATGGTTCTCCTAGTGGTTGGTCATATGGATATAGGCTAGCACACTGGCATACCCATTCGCCTTCTCCCGTATCTCGGTCCAGCCATCTACGGCAAGTTTCGTGTTGTGGGCAGCCGTCGTCAAGGCATCTAGAGACGTCATTCGGCAGTGGCGCCTTTGCTTCGTTTGCCATATCTTATCTCCGTTATTTGCTTATCTGCCCTCATGGATCCAATCATGCAGTGTAGAGATAGGAATATCACAACCGGTCCTGTCTCGAACCAAGACATGGACGGTTTCTAGATTCTCAAATCTACCCCACATGGTTTGGCAGAACCTTCTGAATTTCTTGGTTGCTTTCTTGTTTCCACCAATGAGATGCCTATATTTGCGGTCGGCAAAGAACCGTGAGCAGTTAGAGCAATGCCAGTATGCGTATTCGATTAGCTTCTGTCCACCCATAGTGAACATCAGCCGCTTTCTGTTACTATGGACATGGACCTTTGTGCTGCCACAGTGGATGCATGGTGCCGGATGGGTTTTGGAGTTAAAGACTAGCGTCTTCATGTCATTCTTCCTCGCGTTGTTCTGCCTGTTCAATGCGCAGTTCGATTTCCTGGCAAAGATCTGGATCCATATTAAGCCTATCACACGCGGCGCCTCGACCTTGCCCCAGACGTTCTTCGCCATAACTAATCCAGGCTCCCGCTCTCTGAAGAACCTTACAGGCCAGTCCTATCTCAATGATCTCCCCAGCGCGGTTAATGCCCTTGCCATAGAGAATATCAAACTTTACCACCTTCATCGGTGGGCCCACCTTGTTTTTCTTGATGGTGACCTTAGTGCGGTTGCCAACGGGCGTGTCTTCCTTGTTTATCTTTGTCTTGAGCGTCTCGATACGCCGAATGTCTAGGCGCATTGAAGCGTAGAACTTCAGTGCGTTCCCGCCAGAGGTAGTTTCGGGATTGCCGAAC
>Ga0180434_10003284_pt1 | contig 20751 bp, 14 predicted proteins | sample SS_ome_7_FD_132453 | JGI IMG/M metagenome (GOLD analysis project Ga0180434, IMG submission 132453) | Hypersaline lake sediment archaeal communities from the Salton Sea, California, USA - SS_1_D_2 metaG | ecosystem: Environmental > Aquatic > Non-marine Saline and Alkaline > Hypersaline >...
ATACCCGCTTACTCTCTGGGATGATCCCGGTGCGTCCGTCCGCAGCGCATTGACTTGATCGCACTTGGTGTCCCGCAGCGGCTTGTCGCAATATCGTTTATGGATCTTGGAATTCTTCCTCTTGCGCTTATCTTACCATAAATTTCCCCGATTCTGAAACGAGCACGCGATATACGGATATACTGCGCCACCTTGCTTTGAGTGGCCTCTCGTGTTACAATTTCCTTTCATGGTCAGCAAATCGTCACAAGTCTTAAACCGTGCTAGCTCAACCAACTGGCGCTCATTTTTGCGGGCAATATTCAAGAGCAAGAAAACACGCGGAATCTTGCAATTACTGCTGAGCCTGGCGCTTTTGGCCTGGTTGGTCAATCGTGCTGGTCTGGATTCGATCATAAGCACACTGGCTGACATAGACTGGCGCTGGTACCTTTTTGCCTTTTTGCTCTTCCTTTCCAATCTCCTGCTCCGCAGCTATCGTTGGTACCTCTTGCTCAACGCGCTTGATGACCATCCTTCCTTTCGCCAACTCGTGTATCTTTACCTTTTAGGTTTCTTCTTTAACAATTTTATCCCCTCCGGATTTGGAGGCGACGTCGTCAAAGTGCTCAGCTTGCGCCAGGAGCACGGTCGTGGTGCCGAGGCGCTCAGTTCAGTGATCATGGATCGGTTGACAGGTTTGATCGGCTCCTCGCTTATCGCCCTGATAACTCTGACCTGGAACCACTTTCAACCCTGGTTGGGCCAGGCGACCAACGATCTGACTTTGCCTTCGGCGCTGACGGCCAGCATTGCCATGATCAGTCTGGGCGTTCCTCTGGGGTTCATGCTGGTGCGCTGGACCGACCCCATAGGCTGGCTAGCCTCTCGCGTGCCTTTCCTCCGACGCTTGATCGTCCATGCCAAACTACAGAGGCTGCTTGAGACGATACATCGTTATCCATTGCCAACTTTGCTCCGGGCGCTGCTTACCAGTATCCCCTTCACTTTGAGCTTGATTGTCACTCAGTACAGCATCGCGCGAGCTTTATCGGTAGATGTACCTTTCCATCTGTTTCCCCTCTTTGTTCCCATCATCTCCATCATCAATCTGCTTCCCTTATCCTTCAACGGTCTGGGCATGCGAGAGGGAGTCTACCAATTCCTGTTCGTTCCTATGGGCATATCCAGTGCCAGTGCGATTGCGATGTCACTGGCTTTCTACTTTCTCCGCGTCGGCACGGGGTTACTCGGCGGTCTGCTCTTGGCTATCAAGAACATCAACAGCCTGATCCGAACCGCGCGAACTAATCAGATGGAGCTATAACTTTGATCAAACGAAAAGTCGCCGTTTTCGGCCTCGATGGTATCACGTTCGACCTATTGCAGCCCTGGCTGGACGAAGGACGCCTCCCTAACCTGGCCCGGCTGATGGCAAAAGGAGCCAGTGGCCCCCTCCGATCTTATATCCCTCCCGTCTCGGCCTCGGCCTGGGCCTCTTTTTTCACCGGGGCTAATCCCGGCCAGCATGGCCTGGTGGACTTTACGTATCCCGCCCCCAACAGTTATCGGATCAACGTGAGCAGCAGCCACACGCGAACGGCCCCCGCCCTGTGGGAGATCGTCAGCCAGATCGGCGGCAAGGTCGGCGTGGTCAGTATGCCCATGACCTATCCACCGGAGCCGCTTAACGGCTTTATGCTCTGCTCCTTCCTCACCCCAAGCGACGACAGCCGTTACACCTACCCCGATTCCCTCCAGGAGGAATTGAGTGCTGCTGTGGGTCCTTTCCCCTTGCACATGTCCGAAAAAGGACGCGGCCAAGATCCGCGCCAATTCGTGCGTGCTGTCAAAGAGATGGAAATTGCCCGCGCCCGTTCAGTCTGCTACCTGCTAGAGAATAAACCCTGGGACCTCTTTATCTATGTCATCGAAACCACCGACAACTTGCAGCACGAGGTCTGGCACCTACTCGACGAGACACATCCGCGCTACGACCCCCAGATGGCGGCGGACGCGATGCCTGACATACTCGACTACTACGAAACCGTGGATCGCCTGCTGGGCGAGATGGTCACCCTCGTGCCCGATGACGCCTTGATCGTCATCCTATCCGATCATGGCTTTGGCCCCTTTCACAAATTCTTCCACATCAACAACTGGCTGGCTAAGCAAAATCTGCTCAAGTTTCGTCGCTCTCCTCTCAGCTTGCTCAAGCGATTCGCCTTCAAGTTGGGCGTCACTCCGATCACTGCTCTCAAGTGGGTCATCCGGCTGCACCTGAGCGGCATGCGCAAAAACGTCAAGCGCGGCCGGGGACGCGGCGCCCTCAAGCGTCTCTTTCTCTCCTTCGAGGACGTGGACTGGACGAGAACCAAAGCCTTCTCCGTCGGCAATTTTGGACAGGTATACCTGAACGTCGCTGGACAGCGGCCAATGGGCGTAGTCACTCCCGACGAATACGAGGCCCTGCGAGATCAGATCGCCCAAGCCGCACTGGCCTTGCGCGACCCGGCCGATGGCGCACAGGTCGTGCGGCGGGTTTACAAGCGTGAGGAGATCTTTCACGGTGCCAGCACCAAACATCTGCCCGATCTGATCCTGCACACCGATCGCGCCCGCTACGTCTCCTTCGGCCACGCCGATTTCGGCTCCAACAAAATTCTCGAGCCGAGCATCGGCCAGACTGGCCACCATCACATGGTCGGCGTATTCAGCCTGACCGGGCCAGGTGTGCGCCAGGGCACGATCATGGACGAGGCCAGCATCCTAGACCTGGCGCCCACCATTCTCCACTACATGGGCCTTTCTGTGCCCGACTATATGGATGGCACAGTGTTGGAGCAGGCTTTTACCGATGATTTCAACGGGACCAATCCCATCCGTAACCACGGTGGCGAATTGGGACCTCAGGTCGAGGACACCGGCTATGCCGCCGATGAAGAAGAAGAGGTGCTGGCCAAGCTGCGCGATATGGGATACGTGGCTTGAATCGGCATACAAACGTGCCTGTCACAAATAGTCCCCCATCTCTCGCACTCCGCGTCGCTGTCGTCGCGACCAGCGTCATTGTTGGCATAGCCACAATCGCTCTGGTAACTACTTTGGTCCATACTGTCGCGAACACCACGATTCCATTCGACAACGATGAGGCCAATCATGCTATAGATGGCTGGGAGGTTTACCACGCTCTCGTCAAACCATCGCTCTCAGACCTATTCCTGGCGGTGAGCAATCAAGGCTTTTACCCTCCTGCACACTCGTTCTTTATCGCTGCTGCGTATATCGTCGCTGGGCCAGGCGTTGCGTCCAGTCGTATGCCGACCGTGATCAATTTCGTTCTGATGGCGCTTGGCCTGAGCTGGCTCACCTTTCGAATCGCCCGTGGAGGAGATGGGGGTTCAAGATCCGATCCCTGGATCGCCGCCGGCGGCGCCATCTTTGCCGTCGCCCTGGCGATCACGAGTCACATCGTTGTCGTCAATGCAGTGCTCTGTATGCTCGAGATAACCGGGGCGATGTTTGCCATCCTTTTACTGGTAATCGCCGAACGTGTGGACAGGCTTCCTCCTGGGCGCCCTCGATGGCTTGGAACCGGCGCAGCAGCCTTTGTCGTCGTGCTCATCTTTTTGTCCAAATACTCGTTTGGGCTTTTCTATGGGCCCGGCTTGATCGCCGCTTTGGTCACGGTGACCTGGCCGTGGAAATCAGACCATCGCGCCCGGCTCCAGGCAATTGTGGCGGTGGGCGTCTACGTCGTTGCGGTTATCGGTTGGATCCTGATTACGCACCGGCAGACCATGTGGATGTTCTTCACGGACCACCGGCAGTACGTGCCGGTTTTGTCTACCGAGAACCTGTTCTACCTTCCCAGGCTTTGGCTCAACGGGTATTCCAACAATGCGGTGATTGGAACCATCGCCATTACCCTGGCTCTGATCGGCGCAATCGGTCAATGGAAACGGTTGTCTGTACGGGTGGCGGTTTGGTCCATCCTCGCCGGGATCGTCACGCTAACCATCTCGACCACCAATGAGCCTCGTCACATCCTGGTGGTTATGCCCGCGATCTGGATGCTCACCGGCCTGGGACTGGCCGACGTGCTCCGGCGGTTCCAGAGCCTCCCCGGCAGTGGAGTAAAGAGCGTGGCTTTGCTTGCATCGCTCATGGCTCTGATCACCGGCGGGGCGATAAAACCAGCTTCCCGGCTTCGTGCAGATCTGGTGAACGAGTTTGAGGGAACGCCAATCCAGGCCGAGATGCAAAAGTTTGCCCTTGAGAACGTTGACCTCGAGCAACCCGTGCTCTTTATGGGCGATTTAAGCGATCAGAACGGGCTTTTGGCCATACGCTGGCGCGCAGCTCTCCTGACGGGCGAGAGCTTGTGGGATCTGGATATAGATTACCTTCCGTTCGAGAATCGAGAGCATTCCATTCAACGCACCCATCGCAAGCCCCAGATTGTCAGCATCGATCCCTCTTTTCCCCGCGAACCCCTGAGCGCCATCCTCGATCGCGCTCACTACACTCACCTGGTCGAGATGCGGCGTCTCAATGGAACATCGGATTTTTCCCCGCCGGATTCTTCAAGCCCTCTCTACGACCGTGTCGCTGCCTATAGACTTTTTCCCTCCTGGGTTGTGGTCATTTATGACCTCACTAACTCAACGATTGAGTAGGCTGGCCACGATGATGAGCCTGGCCAAGGATCACGATAATCTCCCTCATCGAAACTGCACCTTGGGATGGAAAGAGCAGCAGCCTGGACTGAACGGGTTTGGTCGGTCCAGCCTGCTGGCTCTCCTGGGATATGCGCTACTCACGCTCGTGATGACCTATCCCGTCATCGCTCAACTGAGTACTCACCTGGTGGGCTTTGGCGACGACATGTGGGTGCACTATTGGAACGGTTGGTGGGTCAAAAAAATATTGACAGAGGGCGGGAACGTTTACTCAACCAACTTGCTCTTCTACCCGAAAACGACCAGCCTGATCTACCACAACTTTGGCTGGACAAACATCGCGGGCTGGCTCGCGCTGGAGCCGTTCGTCGGCGGCATCGCCGCTTCCAATCTGGTCTATCTGATCAACATCACCCTCTGCGCCTTTGCAATGTTCCTCCTGGCCCGTTATCTCCTCGCCGCCTCCCCCAGATTTGGGAGGAGGGGGGAGGGAGCGGCCTTCGTCGCGGGACTGGTCTATGCTTACTGGCCCTACCGCCTTTCGGACTATGGCCATCCCAATATGGTCGCGATGGAATGGCTGCCATTGACCTTACTGGCCGTGATCTTGCTGGTGCGAGAAGGTGGACGCTTGCGACACGCGCTGTCAGCGGGGATCTTTTTGGCGCTGACCGGCTTTTCGCGCTGGCAGATGCTGGTGCCGGCCGGTATCGCCATCGCCTGCTACTTGCTCTTCAATCTGGCGTCCGAGCGGCCACGCTGGTCCTGGCGTGTAGTGGGGATGCTGGTGCTGACGATGGCGGTGACCTTACTGTTGATCGCTGCACCCGCCTATCCGTTGGCCCGCGGGATGATCGCGGAGGAAACCGACAGCCAGTTGTACTTACAGGAAGCGGCGGGGACACAGACAGATCTGGTGTCCTATTTCGTGCCGCCGATGAACCATCCGTTGGCCCCGCTCTTTGATGACCTGAAATACACGCGCTGGCGTCTCGGCCGCACGCTGGACAGACCCATGCGCATGCCCTACAGCGCCTTCCTGGGGTATACCGTCCTTGCCCTGTCTTTGATAGCTGGCGCGCGGCACTGGCGAGAGACACGCGTGTGGGGCGCCCTCGCGTTGGTGGCCTTTCTGCTGGCGCTGGGGCCGGTACTCCGTTTCAATCATCGCTTCTACCCGTCCGTGCCTATGCCCTATCGTCTGGTGGGTTGGTCGGCCCCGCTGCGCTTGATGCGTAACCCCCATCGCTTCAATGCACTGCTGGCCTTACCGCTGGCGCTGCTGGTCGGGTATGGCGCCGCCGCGCTTCAGGATCGGCTGGCGTGGCGACGACCGGCTTTGCTGTACAGTCTCCTTTCGGCACTGATCCTGTTTGACTACTTTAACCTACCCACGGCAACGATCTCGGCTCGCGTGCCAGATTTCTACCGCTCAATCGCCGAGAACCCAGAGGACTTTGCCATCGTGGGGCTTCCCGGCGACCGGCAATATTCGGAATACCATATGTTCTACCAGACGGTACATCACCGGCCGCTTTTGGTGGGCCACATCTCTCGGCTTCCACCTAATGCCCTGGAATTCATCTCATCCATCCCCCTGGTAGACGGCATCTATCAGAGCGGGACGATCCACACCGACCGCCCCGATCTTTCGCGCCAACTCTCGCTATTGGCCGACGCCGGCTTTCGCTACATCATCTTGCACAAGGAGCTTGCCTCTCCCGAGCAATTGACCGAATGGCGGTCCTACCTGGTCGTATCGCCGCGCTACGAAGACGCTCAAGTAGTCGTCTATTCCACAGCGCCGGTGGTGGGGCAGGATTGTCCGCTGCGCCATGACCTGGGGGCAGGCCTAGGTTTGATCGAAGCTCAACTGTCCACGGAAACCACCAGTCCAGATGCCGTTTTGGAACTCCAGACCGTGTGGGGGACGACAGTGCCTCCAGGGAAAGATCTTCAGATCGAGATCGCCCTGGTAGACGAGGAGGGAAACGTGGGTCAGACGCAGCGTTTTCCGATTTCACCCGACTGGCCCACGGGGGAGTGGCCGGCTAACGCCATCGCGCGAGACCGATACTCCTTTCAGGTCCAACCGTGGCTGCGAGATGGGAGTCACAGCATCGTATTAAGGATTATGAAAGAAGAACAGCCGATGGGCAAGAAGGTGGAGGTGGGTGAGATGGTGATGCTGGCGCCAGAGCGCAACTTTGCCGCGCCGTCCATGTCCCAGACAGTGGGGACGACCTTTGGCGACGCACTGCGACTATTGGGATATGACCTGGAGATGCAGGATAGCTCAGTCCATATCACCCTCCACTGGCAGGCGCTTCGACGCATGGAGACCTTTTACAAATTCTTTATCCACCTACTGAACCGCGACACAGGGGAACTCGTTTCGCAGACCGATTGGGCACCGCGCGACTGGACGTATCCGACTCACTGGTGGGAGACTGGCGAAATAGTATCCGAAGACGTGACGCTGCCCCTGGCGACGATAAAGGAAGGAACGTACATATTGGCCGTGGGAGTCTACGTTCCTGAAGGTGAACGACTTGAAACCGACGATGGTGCCGACCAGCTCATCCTTGACGACGAGTTTTTCGTACCGTGAATTCTGCAGGTAGGAGAGGAGCTTGCGAATCTAGCAAAGTCGGGTAAAATAACTCGTTTGAAATCTGGACCTAATCTACACCCATGGAGGTAACTATGTTTCATCGCTTGACGCTTTTGAAAAGGCTCGTAAAAGGAATCGCTCTACTTTCTGTTTTCTGTATCGCGATATCTGGCGGCAGCATCAAACCACTCATCGCCCAAGGCGCTCCCCCAACGCCAGAAATCGACCTGCTCGATAATGACACCTCTTTGGCGACGTCCAGCCAAGACGCTTTTCAGGGGCAAACAGTGACGCCGGCTGACACGGTCATCAACTCAGACATTACCGCCGACACGACCTGGACGTTGGCTGGCAGCCCCTATCGCATTACAGAGGAAGTTCACGTAACCACGGGCGCCACGCTGACCATCGAACCGGGTGTGACAGTGTGGATCGAGAAAAATTTGAAACTCTACGTGGACGGAGGCGCGACCATCATCGCCAAGGGGACTCCGACAAACCCCATCACCTTCGACCGCTACCGCGATCCCGAAACAGGTCTAGCGCCCCGTTGGAAAAACATTCGACTCTATCCCAATTCGACTTCTTATTTCCGCTACGTTGATTTTGCTTATGGCGGAGCGTCGAGTGAAGAATCCACCATTCTACACGTCGAGGGACCTGGTACGCACGTATTCAATATGTGTACTGTCCGAGACAGCAAACTACAGGGCATCACCGCACAGGGAAACTCGCTCGACCTGACGATTGCCGGCACGCTGTTTGCAGACAATGGACGTTGGTCTCTGGCGTATGACAGTGGCGCCGACATCACCGTCACAGGGAGCACATTCGACGTAGCCGATCGCATCGCCATTCGTCTGCGCGACAAAGGCGCGGGAACGGCCACGATCACCGTCAGAGATTCAAACTTGCTATCTGACGGCAGCGATGTTGTCGTCTGGAACGAGATGGCCGGGAGCATTGTCATGGATGTCGAGAACAACTGGTGGGGTCAGGCGAGCGGGCCCCATGCCGGCGCGGTAACCGCTGGCGTGGACTATACCCCCTGGCGCACCACCGAAGCATCTCTCGTCGGCATCACCACCCCGCCCACTGCCACGTTCACCGTCACACCCGACCCCACTATCGCGCAGCCGCCGGGCACCATGTACACCTTTGACGCCTCGGGGAGCGCCGACGTCGAAGACTACACATCGTCTCTGGAAGTCTGCTGGGACTGGGACAATGACAGCACATGCGACACATCCTGGACGACGACCAAGACCGCCACGCACAGCTTTGGCTCTGGCAGCGCCGTGCAGACGGTGCGCCTGATGGTGCGCGACACCGATGGCCTCACCTCCGAAGCGACGCAGGATATCGTTCTCAACGCGATTCCTACCGCCGTCATCAGCGTCTCGCCAGACCATTACCCCCCCCTTCCCGAGGGCACCGTCTACACGTTCGACGCCTCTGGCAGCAGCGATGAGGAAGATCAGGACAGCGAACTCGATGCCTGCTGGGACTGGGACAATGACGGCGCGTGCGACACGTCCTGGACGGCGCTATCTGTGAATGCCACGCACAGCTTTCTCTACGAGGACGGCGCAATGCAAACCGTTCGCCTGGCCGTGCGTGACACCGATGGGGGCATCGGCGAAGCTACCCAAGACATCTTTATCTCACCCAACCCACCCCCTGTCGCTGCTTTCACCTTCACCCAAGCGCTCTGGAACCTGGTCCACTTTGACGCCTCAACCAGCACCGACGAAGACGATCCCCTGGAGGCGCTCCAGGTGGCCTGGGACTATGAGGGAGATGGTGAACACACCAGTTACGCGATCACCAAGACCACCAGCTACACCTACCCGCACCTGGGACGCTACTGGCCCACCGTCTATGTCAAAGACACAGTTGGACGGGTCGGCACGGCGCGTCAACCGCTCGACATCATCCCGCCGACAGCCGCCATTTCACTCACCAGCAGCGGCATGTTGACCTCTACAGACGGCACGGTTCAGGTCGCGGCCTACACCGACACGGTGGCAAGTGACGTCATCAGCAATGGCCTGGTCATCACCCACACCCCCTGGCTGACCCTGCCTCAAGGCGCTCTGGAAGGTTTCTTTACTTACCAGGGGTTCAGCCTGAGCGCCCAATCGCTGCTCAGCGGCAGCCAGCCCCTCGATGAGATCAGCGGCACCTATACCATAACCATCTCGTACGACAATGACTACTTTGCTGACGTGCTTGGCCTGCTCTTTGAGAGCAATCTCAAACTGTACCACTGGTCAGACATCGAGACTTCCTGGAAACTGATTCCCTTTACGCTCAAGACGGACGACGACCAGATCGTGGCGACGATGAGTTCTCTCGGTGACTTTGCCTTGGCAATGGATATGAGCCGTGCGTATTTACCACTGATCTCCAGAGAATCATGATCTATCCGTGAGCCGATCACTTTCAGGCGTCAGGCGTCCTTGATCGGCGCCTGACGCCTTGTTTTCTATTTTGACCAACTGCCAGCCTGCCATGTACGAACACCAGCGGTTCTTCTTACTCATCCTGATAGGCTACCTGGGCCTGGGCCTGGCCTACAGTCTGGTCAATCCCCTGTTCGAGAGTCCAGACGAGGCGCTGAACTATGCCCAGATCCGCTTCATGGCCGAGGAGCGACGGCTGCCGGTGCTCGAGCCGGGCCAACCCACCAAGGCCCATCACCCTCCCCTATACTACGCGCTGGGAGCGCTGTTCACCTCCTGGGTGCCTGACGACCACTTTGAGGCAGCCGTCGAGCACGTCAACCCCTTCTGGGCCTACCGTCCGTGGGAGCCAGGGGTGGACAACAAGAGCCTGTACCTCCACGATCCCCAACTGGAGCGCTTCCCCTACCGGGACGTGGCGCTGGGCGTCCACCTGGTGCGCTGGCTCTCCCTGCTGATGGGAGCCGGGACGATCTGTTGCGTCTACTGGACGGCGCGGGAGTTGGTGGGCGATCGCAAGGGATACGCCTGCGTACCATCGGGGGCGGCGGCGTTGGTGGCCTTCAACCCCATGTTCCTCTTCATCACCACCTCGGTCCACGACGACGCGCTGGCGAATCCGGTAGCGGCGGCGATCCTGTACGCGACCGCCCGGTTCCTGGTGCGCGGCCCGACAGTACGACGAGCAGCGGCTTTGGGTCTTTTAATAGGATTGGGCTTCCTGACCAAGTTAACCTGCCTGCTGGTGATGCCGACCGTGGGGCTGGCGCTCCTGTGGCGATCTCGCGCCGATTGGCGAAAAGCCATCCGACTGGGTGGGATCATCCTGGGGGTGGCGCTTCTCGTCGGCGGATGGTGGTTCGTTCGCAACGTGGCGCTCTACGGCGAGCCAACGAGCATGGTGCGCCAGACGGGAGTGTGGGGGGTACGGGAGAACGCGCCAGACCTGGCGGCAGCGGTGCGCGAGCTGGGCTTTTTGCACGATTCCCTTTGGGGCGTCTTTGGCTACGGTCAGATCCCAATGCCCTCCTGGATCTACAGCCTGGCCCGGCTGCTGGGACTGATGGCCGCCGGAGGGCTGGCCCTCGTCTGGGCGCGCCGCCGGACCGAAACCACGCTCCTGATCCTGGCGAGCGCTCCACTGGTGGCCTTTGCGGTCAACTTTGCCCGCATGACCGTGAGCGCGGCGGCTGATTTTGGCCGCTATCTCTTTGTGACGCTGGCGGTGCTGGCTCCTCTCTACGTGCTGGGACTGAGCGAGTGGGTCTCTGCCCGGCGACGCGGCTGGCTGACTATCGTTCTTTCCGGCGGGATGCTGGCGCTGGCGGTCTATGGTTTGGTGGGCGTGCTGGCCCCGGCCTACGCGCCCCCGCCCCGTTACGCCTCGCCCGCCGAGGTCGCCCCGCAGCATCCGGTGGACGTGACGTACCCGGACCTGGCTCGCCTCCTGGGTTACGACGTCGCCCCCGTAGTGGCGGTGGCCCCTACGGGACGCCGCCCCGACACGCTCTACCCCGGCGATGTGCTGGAGGCGACCCTCTACTGGCAGGTACTGGGGGAGACGAAGCAGAATTACGTCTCTTTCATCCAGGTCTTTGGACGGGGAGAAAAGATCGGAGAGCGAGACACTCACCCCGGCCTGGGACGCTACCCCACCAGCCGCTGGCAGCCCGGCGAGATCATCGCCGACACGATCCCGGTGCCACTGTCGGAGGATGCCCCGGCTCCGGCTGCGCTGCGGCTGGACCTGGGCCTTTACCCACCGGGCGCTTCTCGGCTGACCACCGCCGATGCGCGGGATACGATCAGCGTGGGGCCGGTGCGGCTGGCCACGCGGGAGCCAGCGACGCCCACGGGCACACCCCTGGCTTATCGGCTGGGAGAGGGCGTGCGACTGGCGTCCTGGGATCCTGAATGGGATGGCTCGACCCAGCCCGGGGCAACGTTACGCTTCACCCTCTACTGGGCCTGCGACGCGCCCCCGGAACAGCCCCTCAGCGTCTTTGTCCACCTGGTGGGAGAGGGGCCGCCCGTGGCTCAGGGAGACGGCCCGCCACTGCGCGGCGACTATCCCACCGACCTGTGGGCCGCCGGAGAGGTGATCGCCGACGAGCGAGCCGTGGTGCTGCCCGACGATCTTTCCGCGGGTCGCTACACCCTACTGGTGGGACTCTACAACCTCCAGACGGGGGAACGACTGCCGGCCTTTGACGAGCAGGGAGCGCGCCTCCCCGCCGACGCGATCCCACTGGGTCCGGTCGAGGTGGGCCAATGACCCGCTCCACCAGGTACCGTTCGCTGTTCGTTGTTTTTCTATTTCTCCTCGGCTTTCTCCCTCGCGCCATCGAGCCTGTCTCCCGCCCGCTCGTCTGGTACCTGCGCTCCGCCCACTTTATCGAAGCGGTGCTGGCGGGCGACTGGGCGAACACCGTCTACTCGGAGCATCCGGGCGTGGCGCTGATGTGGCCGGCGGGAATCGGCCTCAAGCTCTACTGGACTCTCTCCGGCGTCGCTCCTGCCGCCCACACCGTCCCGCCCGACTTTGAGCCGATCCATTTCTTCGGGCCGGTGCCCGTCGCCGAGATCGCCGCCGCCCTGACGCCCCTGGCGCTGCTGATCGCGTTGAGCATCGTCGGCGTCTACCTGATGCTGCGAAGGCTATTCGACGAATCAACCGCCGCGGTCGCCGGGCTGCTTCTGGCTCTCAGCCCTTACTACTTGACTCAATCCAAAGTCCTCCACCTGGACGCCTGGATGTCCACACTGATGCTCCTTTCTGCCCTGGCGTTGCTCGTGCATCGCCGGGAGCGCCGTGCCCGCTGGCTGCTCCTCTCCGGCGCGCTGGGCGGGCTGGCCCTGCTGGTCAAAACACCGGCCCTATTTCTCCTTCCCTTTACCGTCCTTGTCTTCCTGGCAGACGTGTTTCACAATCCCTCAGCCCGTCTCCGCACCCTAGTCCCTCTGCTCCTCTGGCTTCTCGCCGCGATGCTCGTCTACGCCGCCCTCTGGCCGGTGATGTGGGTGGAGCCGGGACGCGGGCTGGCAGCGGTAAAGTGGGGGCTGACCCGTCACGCCGCCACCGCCCACGACACGCCGACCTTCTTCCTGGGCCAGATCTTGCACGAGGATCCCGGCCCGCTCTTTTACGCGGTGGCACTGCTGTTCCGCAGCAGCGAGATCGAACTGATTTTCCTGGCCGTGGCGGCTGTGCTGGGGGCCGACCATCTGCTCCGCCAGCGACGGCTCTCCCACGCTGGACTGGATGGCCTGCTGCTCCTGGCCTACGCCGTCTTTTTCCTGGCCCAGATGTGCCTGGCCGCAAAAAAGATGCCTCGCTATATCCTCCCCGCCCTCCTGGCGCTGGATGTGCTGGCGGCGGTCGGCATCGTGGCCTGGGCGCGGAGGTTGGCGGGTGGAAGACGGAGGCTGGCATGGATGGCGCTCCCGCTACTGATCCAGGCCGCGCTGATCCTGCCCCACCACCCGTACTATGGAACGGTTTTCAACTGGCTGGCCGGTGGGGCCCCGGCCGCCGCCCGGGCCATCCTCATCGGCGAGGAGGGAGAGGGGTTGGCGGAACTGGCCGCCGTCCTCAACGCCCGGCGCGGCGCGGAGCGACTCACCGTCGCCGCGCAACTCGAGCACGTGTTCAACCAGACCTTTCGCGGCACCACGGTGGACATTGATGAGCCGGCCGACTATGTGGTATTCCATCGCAACTATACCGTGAGGGATTACAAGGCCGCGCAATGGGCCGAGCTTTGGGAACGGTACGCCGCTCGCACGCCGGAGCGTGAGGTCAACTTTGAAGGCGTGCCCTACGCCTGGCTTTACCCGGCGCTTTCGCCAGAGACCCGGCCCGAACAATCTCAACCGGCTTACCTGGGAGATCGCTTCCGCTTCCTGGGCTACGATCTGGGATCGACGGAGGCAACGCCCGGCGACCATGTCCCCCTGGCTCTCTACTGGCAGGCGACAGAGCCGGTCACGGACGACTTGAGCATCTTTGTCCACCTGCTCGATCCCGCCGAAAGGCTGATCTGGCAGGACGATGGTGCGGCTGCCCACAACACACGCCCGACCTGGAGTTGGAACCCTGGCGAGGCGATCGCCGATCCACACACGATCGCACTTCCTCCAGACCTGCCGGAGGGCGATTACCTGCTGGCGACCGGCCTCTACGACTGGCGAACCGGCGAGCGTCTGCCCGCCGCCGAGCCGGAAGGAAAACCCCTCGCGGGGGATCAAGTAACGATCACTGCCCTCGCCGTCCGCGAGCCGCGAACCCATCCCCTGGCGTGGCTGGTGCGGGGCCTGGCATCGCTGGCGATCCTCGCCTCGCTGCCGCTTGCGCTCAATCCCGGCGAAAGAACGATTTGACAATCGCAGCGTTTTGAAATACAATAAACCACCCTACAGGCTAGCCGTGTAGGTTCCCACTTGAGCAATTGCTGTTCCACAACGTCATAATTGGGCACATTTGGAGAAAACCAGCTTTGCTCCCGAGAGGATACCACAAACAACCTCAAAGACGATACGACCCATTGAGACGGAAAAAGCCAGGGACCGGCTCCCTTGCGAAATGTGCCCCATGATAAACTCTACGGAGTTGCCTTCTTCAAACCCGTGGAAATTTTTCAAGGAGGCGTGTATTGTAAAAACAACCAACATAAATGTGTAGACCGATAGACCGTTTCTGACAAATCATACACTTGAAAAAAGGAGGAAAGAGATGCGTGTGAAAACAATGGTCGTGTTTACTGTAATCGTAGCCCTGGTTCTCACAGCTTGTGGGGGACAGGCAGCAAAGGGGCCTCTCAAGATCGCCGCTCTATTGCCGCTGAGCGGTCCTGTGGCGGCTTTTGGCGCGTCCGCTCAGAATGGCGTCCAGACAGCCGTTGACGAGTTTAACGAGGCGGGCGGTGTCCTGGGGCGACAGGTTGAGTTGATTGTAGAAGACAGCCAGTGCAGCGCCGAGCCTGCCGTCAGCGCGGCCAACAAGGTCATTGACCAGGATGGCGTCAAGTTCATCGTCGGCGAGATTTGCTCCAGTGCCTCGATCCCTCTGTCGGAGGTCGCCAATTCCAAAGGGGCGGTGCAGATCAGCCCTGGTTCCACCAATCCCCAGGTCACAGTGGACGACGCCGGAAACGTCAAAAAGTTCATCTTCCGCGCCTGCTTCATCGACCCCTTCCAGGGTAAGGTAGGGGCCAGGTTCGCGCTGGACGATCTGGGAGCCAAGACCGCGGCTGTCTTTTTGGATCAGGGCAACGACTATACCCGCGGCCTGGCCGAGTTCTTCCGCGACGAGTTCGAGGCCGGCGGAGGCGAGGTCGTCGTCTGGGAGACCTACACCGCCGACGACCAGGACTTTTCCGCGATCCTGACCAAGGTGAAGGACGCCAGTCCCGACATCCTTTACCTCCCCGACTATTACTCCACCGTCAATTTGCAGGCGGCTCAGGCTCGCGAGATGGGCGTCACCGCCACGTTCCTGGGCGGCGATGGCTGGGGCGCAGGAGAGCTGGATCCGGCCCTGGATGGTGGGTATCACACCGATCACTACTCCCCAGAAGATCCCCGTCCCATCGTTCAGGATTGGGTGGAACGCTACAGGGCGGCTTATGGTGAAGAGCCCAACTCCCTGGCGACTCTGGCCTACGACGCCACCAAGATCATGCTCGAAGGCATCAAAAAAGCCGGAACGGACGATCCTGCCCAGGTCGCCGATGCGATTGCCGAGATGAGTTTCGATGTGGTCTCGGGAAATATCTCTTATGACGCCAGCCACAATCCAGTCAAGTCCGTCACCATCGTCCAGATCGAGGGTGGCGAGCCTCAATTCGTGACTATCGTGAACCCTTAGGAAGCGACGTGTTTAAGGCTTGGGATGGCCGGGGAGAAAAATCCCCGGCCATATGATAATTGTGAATGGAGATATTATGGCTACGATGCAAACAAACGAAAACAGTATGCTCGCGCGCCGGAGCAGCGGCAAAGTCCTGAACCAGATCAGCCAAGGTATTCTGGCCCTGGGAGGGCTTTTTGTGCTGTACCTGCTCGTCAAAGCAGCGGCAGCCAAACCAAGCATATTTTTTGCCCAGATATTGAACGGTTTGCAGCTAGGATTCATTTACGCCCTCATCGCCCTGGGGTACACCATGATCTATGGTATCATGAAACTGATCAATTTTGCCCATGGCGACGTATTCATGGTGGGGGCCTTTTCCAGTTTCTATGCCATCTCCTTGATGGATCTGCACCGCTGGCCGTTGTCGGTCTGGCCGGGCGTGAGCGAGGGGGTGGCGACGTTCATCGGATCGGCGACGGTAATCCTTCTGGCCATGGTCGTCGCTGGAATATTGGCGGTGGTGATGGAACGTTTTGCCTACCGCCCCCTGCAAAGCAAGCCCCGCATCGCCGCGCTGATCACGGCAGTTGGCGTCTCTTTGTTCCTGGAGTATTTTGCGGCCTTGCCCTTTGTCTATACCAACAACTTTATCTCGTATCCCCGCCCTTTTGAGGTCATAGTGCTTCATGCCCAAGATGTACCCGCCCTCACGCTAGGACTTGTGTGGGGGGTCTTTGTGATCTCTCTGGTCCTCTACGGAGTGTTTACTATGTTGGGGAGACGGGGAAACCAGCGAGCCTACACCTGGCGCAGACACCCGCTGATGCAGTTGGGGATGCTTCTGGGTGGATTCCTGGCCCTGGTTTTGACGCTGGTCGGCGCCGACCTGTCATCCGCCGGAGAAAAGTGGGATCTGATCGTGTCGAACAACATGTTGGTGATCATGATCTCCTCGATCGTGCTTCTCATCGTGCTCCAATACATCGTCCAATACACGCGCCTGGGGAAAGCGATGCGCGCTTCTGCCTACGATCGGCCGGCGGCGCGGTTGATGGGCATCAACGTGAACATGATCATTGCAGCCACCTTTGCGGTAGGAGGGGCGCTGGCCGGGGCCGCGGGCGTCCTCTTTGCCGTCGCCTACCCGCGATTGAATTATCTGATGGGCTTTATGCCCGGCCTGAAAGCCTTCGTGGCGGCGGTGATCGGCGGTATCGGCAGCATCCCCGGCGCGGTCGTCGGCGCCCTGATCATGGGGCAGGCCGAGATCCTCACCGCGGGCTTTATCTCCACGCCGATGCGAGACGCGATCGCCTTCACCATGCTGATCATCGTCCTCCTGATTCGGCCCCAGGGCATCTTTGGCGAACCGCCCACGGAAAAGGTTTAGGAGAGAAGAACGATGCAACAGCTACGAAAATCGAACGTTTACTTCATCGTGGGCGCTTTGGCGCTCTTTGTCGTGATCCAGGTGTTCCTTTCCGTGAGGATCGGGGGAGAACCGATCATCAACAACTATTGGCGCGGCATCATCTTCTGGGGCGCGGCCATCACCATCGTGAGCCTGGGACTGAATTTGATCTTTGGATTCAACGGTCAGTTTTCCCTGGGACAGTACGGGTTCTACGCCATCGGAGCCTACGTCTCTGCGGACATCACGTACCGCTACGTGCGTGGCGACATGTCGGCGTTGATCGTCGTCATCGGCGGCTCCATTTTGACGCTGCTGTTGATGTGGGGAGTATCTCTGCTCCTGAAACGATTTTATGGCGTGCACGTGACCACGCTCTTTGTGTCCAACTTGTTGGCGACGGTGCTGGGGTTCTGGCTGGCGGTGCGTTTACTCGTGCCCCTGTTGGGGCCGGTGGTATCCACGCTGTTGCAGGCACTGCCCCCAGGCCTCGCTCAACAGATCGTTTTCTTCTTCGCGCTGCTGGGTGGAGCAGCGGTGGCGGGGATCGTCAGTTTCCTCTTTGGCATCCCGGTGTTGGAGCTAGGCTCCGACTATCTCGGTATCGCCACCCTGGGCTTTGCCATCATCGTCTTTGTGCTCCTGAACAACTCGGACACCCTCCTGCCCTTCCCAGAGATGAAGGGGGCGCGAGGGATGGTGGGCATCCCCCAATGGACCACCTGGCCCTGGGTTTTCTTTTCGCTCCTGCTGGTGATTCTGGTGATGCGCAACTTTTTGTACTCCAGCACCGGGCGCTCCATCATCTCCGTGCGAGAGGACGAGCGAGCCGCCGAGTTGATGGGGATCGACGTGGGCCGCGCCAAGATCCTGGCTTTTGTCCTGGGGAGTGTCTTTGCCGGGCTGGGAGGAGGGCTTCGCGGCCACGATATGGCGTTCCTCCATCCTTCGATGTTCAACGTGATCCAATCCCTCAACCCTTTCATCATCGTGGTGTTCGGCGGAGTGGGAAGCATGACAGGCACGATCCTCACCGGATTTGGCTGGATCATCTTTCTGGAAGGAGTATTGCGCCTCTACTTGCCGGATGGTTTTGAGAACTGGCGGTTCGTGATCTATCCGATGATCCTGGTTTTGATGATGCTTCTGCGTCCGGAAGGATTGCTGGGAAAATACGAGATCGGCTTCTTGCGTCAGCGCTTGCCAAAGCCACGGATGAAATCGAGCGAGGCTGGCGAGGAGGCGGCGGCATGAAAGGGCGACCGGAATCCTTGAGCCAGGAAGTGGAACAGCGGCCCGTCGTGCTAAAGATTGACGAGTTGACCCATTTCTTCGCCAGCCTGCGGGCCGTCCACGATTTTTCCGTCACCATCAAACAAGGCGAGCTGGTGGGGCTGATCGGCCCCAACGGAGCGGGCAAGACGACTGTCTTTAACGTGCTCACCGGGGTCTATACTCCGACGCGGGGAAGCATCCGTTACAACGACGTCGAATTGACCAACCTGCCATCCCACGAGATCATCCAGATGGGTGTCGCCCGGACGTTCCAGACCATCCGCCTCTTTTCTGATCTGACGGTGTTGGATAACGTGCGGATCGCCTATCATCGGCACGCCGGGTATGGGCTGGTCGATTCGATCCTGCGGCTGCCGCGATTCTACGAAAAAGAGGCCGAGATGACGGAGCAAGCGCAAGAGTTCCTGGCCATCTTTGGCCTCGAAGAGCGTCAGAACGACATCGCGGGGGGGCTTCCCTACGGTCTACAACGACGGCTGGAGATCGCCCGCGCCCTGGCCACGCGGCCTCGCCTGCTCCTGCTGGACGAGCCTGCCGCCGGGATGAATCCCCAGGAGATTGACGAATTGATGGAGTTGATCCGCTTCATCCGCGATCGCTTCAGCCTGACGATCTTTTTGGTGGAGCACCGGATGCGGCTGGTGATGAACATCTGCGAGTGGATCACGGTGATGGATTTTGGCGAGATCATTGCCCAGGGGACGCCGGAAAACGTGCGCAATGATCCAGGCGTGATCGAGGCGTATCTGGGCCGCCAGGCGGCGACCTAGCGGGTGGGGGTGAGATATGGCATTGTTGAGCATCGAGGACCTGGTGGTATCTTACGGAGCGATCCTGGCGTTGCACGGGATCTCGTTCCACGTGGACGAGGGAGAGATCGTGACGCTGATCGGAGCCAACGGCGCGGGAAAGTCAACCACCCTGCGCGCGATCTCTCGTCTGCTCAATTCGGATCGAGGCAGGATCATGTACGACGGGGTAGACTTGGTCAGGGAAGAGGCGGATGCCATCGTGCGGATGGGCGTCGTACAGGTGCCGGAGGGACGCCGCATCTTTGCCCCTCTGACGGTGCGCGAGAACCTGGAGATGGGCGCCTATACCCGTCAGGATAAGCAAGGGATCGAAGAATCCATGGAGTGGGTGTTCCAGATGTTCCCCCGATTGAAGGAACGGGCAGAGCAGAGAGGCGCCACGCTTTCTGGCGGGGAACAGCAGATGTTGGCCCTGGGCCGGGGGCTGATGGCCAAGCCGCGCTTGCTCCTGCTGGATGAACCTTCGATGGGTCTGGCGCCGATCCTGGTTGAGGAGATCTTTGAAACGATCCGGCAGATCAACGAGGAGGGGGTTACCATCCTGTTGGTCGAGCAGAACGCGCACATGGCCCTCTCTGTGGCGCACCGCTGCTACGTGCTGGAGACAGGTGTGATTGAACTGGAGGGGACAGCGGCAGAGTTGCGAGAAAACCCCCAGGTGCAGGAGGCCTACCTGGGAGGAGACTAGTTCAGCCAGAGGAAGCGTTATGAAGAGATCACGCATATTGGTCGTGGATGACCATAGCGCGCTCCTGGCGGGCGTTCGGTTTATCCTGGAGACGGAAGGCTACACCGTCCTCACTGCTACCGACGGCAAGCAGGCGTTGCAGGTGATGGAGAAGGAGGCCTGTCCCGATCTGATCGTCTCGGACATTATGATGCCCCGGATGGACGGATATGCCTTCCTTGAAGCGGTCCGTACCCGTCCAGAGTGGGCGCGCATTCCCTTTCTCTTTCTGACCGCCAGGAAAGATAGCGAAGAAGTGTTGCAGGAAAAGAATCTCAAAGTCGAGGGCTTTATCACGAAACCGTTCGCGCCTCAGGATTTGGTTTCGACAGTCCGTACCTGGTTATAGTGCAACGAAGGCACAAGCCCTTCCCGTTCAGGGATTGTCCAACCTACCCGGCCGCTCCATACATCCAAGAATAGGTGCTCGCGCCATTGAGAGGCATCTCCAGTTCTTGACGCGTAAGCGTTCACCCATCCCTCGTAGGGAGGGGCAGGGGGAGGGGGTGAACGGTTACACTCAAAAAGTGCAGGAACTGCTGGGCGCCCAGTAGCGACCGGCAGGGGCCAGCTCCCAAGTCAATTTCCTACTTGTGGTGAGCAACAATTCCATCCCGAGTTCTTTTCAGGAGATTGTTCAGCAAGGTCTCGGACCGCAGCTTGGTTGGGCGGCGTCCCGTAGGGGGTCAACGCTCCTACGGGAAGACCTCGCCCAATGGCAGGACTATTTCGGAGAAGTTGAATGATTGCTATCCACATACGAGTTGTAGGCGCGGGATTGTTTTTTCTCTTTACCTTGACAATGGCACATTAGGTGAGAGTTTTTCTGGCATAGAACCTTGACAAAAAAGGAGAGAACGGTCATGCTAGTAGGCATTACCTCGGACAAAGGAGGCCTGCTATGCGTGACCGTC
>Ga0180434_10003285_pt1 | contig 20741 bp, 12 predicted proteins | sample SS_ome_7_FD_132453 | JGI IMG/M metagenome (GOLD analysis project Ga0180434, IMG submission 132453) | Hypersaline lake sediment archaeal communities from the Salton Sea, California, USA - SS_1_D_2 metaG | ecosystem: Environmental > Aquatic > Non-marine Saline and Alkaline > Hypersaline >...
CCAGGAGGGCTCACCAGTCTTGGACGCCTTCCACAGGGCAAAATCGAGCGGGTTCTTCTTCGACTCGTCCACCTCGACCCGCGCACCTGCCATCATCTCCTCGGCCTTCCTGTGGGTGAGCTTCCCGTAGTCCTCCAGGGACTCCACCGAGAAGTAGACGCTTCCCTCGGAGATATAGGCGAACTGCTTGTCCAGGAGCATCTGGATGATCTCCTGCATCTCCGCGATGGTCTCCGTGGCCCTCGGTTCCTGGTCCGGCTTCATGACCCCCAGCACGTCCATGTCATCCCGGAAGGCCTGCTCGAACTCGCGGGCGATCTGCTCCCAGGAAACGCCTGCTTCCTTCGCCCGAACGATGATCTTGTCATCCACGTCGGTGATGTTCCGAATGTACTGGACGCGAAACCCTCGAAACCGGAGATACCGGACCATGACATCGAAGACCACCTCTTTTCGCGCATGCCCGAGGTGACTCAGATCGTAGACCGTCGGCCCGCACACGTACATCCGCACCTCACCCTCGACCAAGGGGGTGAACGGCTCCTTCGACCGGGTAAGGGTGTTGTACAACGTCAACGTTGGTGACTGCATCGATCTCGCTCCTCACGGCAGGCGGCAACGCTACAGAAGGCCCTCTCGGGCCACAAGACGGGTCCTGTCGTTCGTTATGATCTTACGTTTTCGTACGAAATTAGTAAAAGGTAGGAGGGCAGCCTTCAGCCCATGAGCAAGCTCTGCATCTCCTCGCGGGTGGTCTCTTCCTTCTGTTGCTTCGCTACGGAGATCTCCTTGATCAGGAGGTTCTGTGCCGTGTCGAGGATCTTTTTCTCGCCGAAGGAGAGTTCTTTCACCCGTTTCAGGCGAAACAGGATCCTGAGCACTTCGGCGATTTCGAACACGGACCCTGTCTTGATCTTCTCGGTGTATTGTCGGTACCTGCGATTCCAGGTCTGGTGGTTCTCCCGAGGCATCTCCTTCTGTTTCAGGATCGTGTAGACCTTGGTCACCTCCTTCTCGGATATTACCTGCCGCAGGCCGACAGAATTCACATTGCTCTTTGGAATCATGATCGTCATGCCGTTGTTGAGAATGCGCATGACGTAGAAGAGTTGTTCGTTCCCGGAGATGACTTTCCTTTCTATGGCCTCGATGATACCCACCCCGTGTCCGGGATAGACCGCCTTGTCGCCAACACTAAAGTCCCGATGATTATCACCAATAGGTGGATTCATGTCCCCCCCTGAAAAGGTATGCCTTCGAGATCCCCGATTTCACCATCCATGGATCATGATCCTGATCTGTCCCTCACCTCCTCATGGTCGGCGGCACCTTTCGCGGGCCGTTTGTATATCTACATCTTTCGTATAACCACAATCCCAATCGACGCGTGGTATGGTAACATCCCCTCACTCCCTCCGTCAAGGAGTCACGAGGCGTCGCGAGGTGTATTCATCGACCCGTACCGGTTTGACGCGAGAGAGCGCCCGTGATAAAGTGGTTGCTTATTTTCATAATTATTTCAATGAGTTAGTAAATGCAACAGGAGCCGAGCCGTGACACAGGAAGCAAGGGATGCGAACCGCAATGATCTCGTTGCCGGCGTTGATTCGGGCAGCACGACGACCAAGGCGATCCTCCTCGACCCGCAACGGAAAGTTGCGGCCTTCGCGATTCTGCCCACGGGGGCGGACAGCCGGGATGCGTCCAGAATCGCCCTGGCCGAGGCCCTCGCAAAGGTCGGCGCCGAGCCGTCCGAGCTGGCCTTTGTCGTGGCCACCGGGTACGGACGAGAGATCGCCAGTGAGGCCAGGGGGACGGTCACCGAGATCACCTGTCACGCCCGGGGAGTCCACGCCCTGATGGGCCCGGTCCGAACCATCATCGATATCGGGGGACAGGACAGCAAGGCAATACGAATCAACGGGCAGGGCCGGGTCCAGGACTTTGCGATGAACGACAAGTGCGCCGCAGGAACGGGTCGCTTCCTGGAGGTCATGAGCCGGAGCCTCGGCGTACCTCTGCAGGCGATGGGGGACCGAGCGGGCACGGCCACCAGGGATGTCCGCGTGAGCAGCATGTGCACCGTGTTCGCCGAATCCGAGGTCGTCTCTCTCGTGGCAAAGGGCGAAAAGGTGGAGGACATCTTGAGCGGTATCCACCAGGCCATTGCGGACCGGGTTGCGAGTCTTGCCCTCCGGGTCGGGCTCGAGCTGCCCGTGGCGGTCACCGGGGGCGTGGCCATGAACAGCGGCGTGGTTCGTGCCCTGGAGACACGGCTGGAGACCCGCCTTTCGATTCCGGAGGACCCGCAACTGACCGGCGCCCTTGGCGCGGCCATGATCGCCCGGGACAGGCTGGAGGAAGGGGATGGCTGAGGGCGGCTCAAAGGCGTCCGCATCGATAGAAGAAAAAACGTACCATTTCCCGGTGCAGATCTACTATGAGGACACGGACCATTCCGGGGTCGTCTATCACGCCAACTACCTGAAGTATTTCGAACGGGCACGGGAGAACCTCATAGGGACGGATGCACTCGTGAAACTGTGGGAGGAAGAAGGGATCGGGTTCTCCGTGTACAAGGTCGAAATGGGCTTCTTTGACGGCGCAACCTTTGGGGATCGGCTCGATATACGAACAACCGTCGAGCAGGACGGGAAGTACAGGCTTGTCCTTCATCAGGAGGCCTGGAGACCCGACGGAAAGAAGCCTGCTGTGACGGCCGTGATCGAAATGGTCTGTCTCGACAAGAATCGGCAGCTGAAGCCCATCCCGCCGTTGCGTCTCCGCTGAGCCGCAGACCTTTCCAGAGCCTCACAACTGCCGAGCGAAGACATTCCTGCAGGCGAAAGGGATGGAGCAAGAACCCGAGGGGATACCCGAGAATCCTTCCTTCAAGACGTCGACCTCCCCTTGACCCTTTGCCCTTTCCCCTTCTGTTGTCTTTCAGCCCAAGAAGACCGTCACCAGGATCGTCCCGAAGTCGCTCCGGTTCTCTGTCTTGAAGTTCTCCGGATCCTGCAGGCCCGCCAGTCCGTGATACCTGTAGGAAATGAGCACCCTGCTGTATCCGAGAACAACGCCCCCCGACAAGCTGAGGAACCAATCGTCCCGGTCGCCGCTTCGGCTGTCGGCAATGGTGTTGCCGTCCGTGGGCAACCACCGCACGACGCCGAATCCCTGCGCTCCAAGGAACGCGTACACCATGAACTTCTTTCGCGGAGGCGCGACACCCACAGTGTACTCGGTCCCGCCCAGAAGCGGCGTGATCCCGTAGTTGTCCGGCACGCGGTAGCCTATCCTCCCGGTCAGGCCCACGTTGGCGCCGATGTAGTAGTTGCCCGCCCCGCCCCCTCCGTTCCAGGAAAAATCGAACCCGAACCGGTCCGGCGGCGCCCGCCTGAGGAGCCTGCGGTTGTACTGGTAGAAGAAGTTCACGATCGGCTCGTTCTTGATCTGCGTGTCCCACCCCTGCGGGAGCGGTGACCCGATGATCTCGTGGATCCATCTCTGGACTTCTTCGGCCCCCGTGGCCGGGCCCACGAGCCCGAGCCGCAGCGTGAGTTGATGTCTCGCAATACGGCTCATGGAGAACAGGGAGCTGTCCACGTACACGACACCCGCGTAGGGGTGCTCCCCCGGGGGAGGGTCCAAAGACCTGATGTCAGTGGGGGTATACGCCTCCATGCCCAGCACGAACTGCAAATAGTTCCGATAGCCCTCGTCGTTCACGGTAGGCAGAAAAGAGAAGGCGCGCATGATCTTGCGCTGGAAGGCCCGTTCCGGGTATGTCTCGGCGGCCGCCGACGTCCAGGCAAACCCGAGACCACCCGTGTACTTGTTGTCGTTTCCGGTAAAGACGTCATTGTCGAAGTAGATCGACATGGCTCCCAGGAAGGGTTGCGGAGGGGCTTCTCCATGCAGGGAGGGGGTCGTGGGAGGATCGGGCATCTCCTGCGCCGATGCGGCTGAAATGCTGGCGGCGAGAAACAGGAAGAAGAAGCAGAGGGTCGATCCGGTTCTTATCCCAGGGGGTCCGTAGGGCCTTACTTCGCGGCTGAGACCAAAGCCGGGGTCCGGCTTTCGTGCAAACAGACTTCCAAGGGCTTTGCAGGTGGCTGCGCTCGTCACAGAACAATTCCGGTGTGCCATACGTGCAGATCTTAGAGCTACGTAGCATGCCACGCACCGGGGCAGAAGTCAAAACGACAGGGGGGTGACGAGTCCGGCCGGACGGGCCGGAATACGTCATATACTCTTCTTGGCGTATCTCCTCCTGAGAAGGGCCAGGGCCAGCAAAGGCGCGAAAAACGCAAAGATCACTCCGAACCGGCCGGATGCGGGCGCGAGCGGCTGACCCGGCCCAGCCGCCTCCGCGGAAGCGGGCAGGCTCCAGAGCAGCGTAGGGACAGACTCGGAGTACCTGATCGTGACATAGTCCTTTCTCGTTCCAATGCCGATGCTTCCGCCTGCCACGAAGACTTCGCCCGCGTCGTTCACGGCAATGGCGGTGCCCTCGTCGGTACATTGCGCCGGCCCGTCGTAGGTAATCGCCCACATTTCTGATCCGGAGGGGCTGTACTTGATCGTGACGATTTCGTGCATCAGTAAAAACAGTAGCGATCTGTACCCTGTCACATAAACATTGCCGGCACCGTCCACGGCCAGGTCCGTTGCCCCCTCGTCCCAATCGCGCAATCCCAGCAATCCCTCGTAGCGGGCCACCCAGACCTGGTTGCCCGCAGGATCGTACTTCACCGTTGCATAGTCATCGGTGGAGTAGGCCATGGCCGCATGATAGTCGCTTCCAAAGCTGGCCGCATACGGACTAAAGGGCACGGGCTCACCCACTGTCATTTCACACAGGGGAAACCCTCCAAAGGCACCCGGCGCCGTGAAACTCATGCTGGCACCGGTCACGTATACGTTGCCGGCGTTGTCCACGGCCAGGGCATTGGGCCGGTCCGGGCCCGGCCCGTACGCACCTCCAGGGCCGTCGTATTCGGCGACCCAGAGCTCGTTCCCCTGCGAGTCGTACTTGACCGTCACATAGTTCCCGTTCGTGCCGGTAGCGATGACGTTCCCCCCATTGTCCACGGCCAGGTCGGTCAATTCAGCGCTGCCCTCGTAGCGGACAACCCAGAGCTCGTTCCCCTGCGAGTCGTACTTGATCGTTATGTAGTCCTCGTACTGGTCGTCCTCGTATTCGTATTCGCCGGGGATGACCTTGTGTCCGGCCACGACCACGTTGCCCAAGCCGTCCAGGGCCACGTGCCTCGCTTCCTCCGATTCGCTCAGAGGCCCGTCGTACCAGGCCTCCCAGAGCTGGGTCCCGGCCGGGTCATACTTGATCGTGCGAAAATCCGTGTCCGACCCGGACCGGTACTGAGAGCCGGCAGCATAGACGTTTCCCAACCCATCCACCGCAACCGACCTGCATCCGTCGTGCACCGACCAGAGGAGAGTGCCGCCCCCATCGAGCTTCGCCGTGCCTTTGCTCGTTCCGGCCAGGAGCACATGGCCCGAGGCATCCAGGGCCATGGACAGGCCCCCTTCGGCCGCCGTCCAGAGCCTGGCTCCCGAAGGGGCATGCTTGACCGTTCCGCTCGTGCCGGTCACGTAGACATTGCCCGCATCGTCCAGAAGGATCTTCTCTGCACGGTCGTACCCGGGCCCCTCGCCACTGTAAGCGGCCTCCCAGAGCTGGTTTCCGCCCATGTCATAGACCAGGGTGGCAAAGTCCGGGTCGTCGTGCAACACGTTCTGTTCAGGGCCACCGTAAAGGAAACGTGCGTAACTCATTCCCGTGACGGCCGCACGACCCGACGGATTCACTGCGAGCGCCACGGCCTTGTCTCCCCCTTTCCTGGGCCCGTTGTAGGTCGCGACCCAGAGCTGGGTCCCGGTCGGGTCGTACTTCACCGTGGCGAAGTCAAGGCCGCCGTCCAGGGAGACCGTTCCGGTAACGAGTGCATTCCCTGCACCGTCGAGCACCAGGGCTTCCGCCGCGTCCTCCCCTTGATCCGGTCCATCGTAACGGGCCACCCAGAGCTCATTGCCGTTCGAGTCGTACTTGACGGTTGCGTAATCATCGCCCGTTAACTCTCCTTCGCTCGCCCCGGTGACGTACACGTTGCCCGACGGGTCTACACCGAGTCCGGAAACGCTGTCGTTGCCTGGGCCGGGGCCTTCATACAGGGCCGCCCACAACTCGTTGCCGTCGTTGTCGTACTTGATGGTTGCATAAGCATCGTCCTCCAGGAAACTCCCGCGAGTGCCTGCAACGTAAACATTACCTGCCCCGTCCAGTGCGATTTCCTTGTAGCCATAGTTAGAGGCCCAACCCCAGTCGTATGTGACCGCCCACAACTGGTTGCCCGCGGAGTCGTACTTGACCGTGCCGCCTTTTCCGGTCACATAGACGTTGCCCGCGCCGTCCACACTCACCGCGTCAGCCCCTTCGTCCTCATCGTTTTCGTAACGGGCCACCCACAGTTCGTTCCCGTCCGGATCGTATTTCACGGTCGCATAGTCGTACTCCCAGCTGCTCATGAAAACCTCACTGGCGCCGGTCACATACACGTTGCCAGCAGCGTCCACGGCCACGGCCATCGCGTAGTCGTTCTCCTGCATCGGACCGTCGTACTCGCGCACCCACTGCTGCGTTCCATCCGCGTCATACTTGATGGTCAGGTAGTTTGTCTTTGTCGCCTGATAGGTGCCGATCACCCCGACCACGTAGACATTGCCTGCCGGGTCCACGGCCAGGGCGAAGGCGCCCTCAAGGGTTCCACTATCGTAGCGGGCCACCCAGAGCTCATTGCCTGCGGAGTCGTACTTGATCGTCGCAAAATCTATCGCGGCCCCCCCTCCCGTACTCTGCCCGGTTACGTAGACATTCCCGAGATCGTCCATCACCACGGCAACGGGATCGTCCGAACCGTTGGGCGGTCCGTCGTACCGATCCAACCACGCAATGCCGGGAGTTGCTCCCTTGACTTCGGAAACAGGGACGAGCAACAGGACGAGACCAGCGATGCAGGCCGGTACCCAGAGTGCCGACAACGGGAAGAACCGTTTGAAGATCATCATGGGGATCCTTTCCTGAAAAGGGGGGGTGGAGGTTTCGGACATCACCTGCTCTTCAAGAGTCTCCTTCTGAAAAGGGCCAGGGCCAGCAAAGGAACGAAGAATGCGAAGATCAAGCCGAACCGGCTGGATGCGGGCGCGAACCGCTGTCCAAGGCCGGCCGCCTCTGCGGAAGCCGGAGCGTTCCAGACAGACAGGGCGGATTCCGAGTACTTGATCGTGAGATAGTCCTTTCTCGTTCCGAAGCCGATGCTGCCCCCTGCCACGTAGACGTCGCCTGCCTCATCCACGGCCAGGGAGGTGGCTTGCTCCTTGCAGTGGGCCGGCCCGTCGTAGGCAACCTTCCACAGCTCGGCACCGAAAGGGCTGTACTTGATCGTGACAACGTCGTGCATCAGGAAGTAGTAGGCCGAGCGGTTTCCGGTTACGTACACGTTGCCGGCGGCGTCCACGGCCACATCCGTCGCCCTTTCGTCCCAGAAATACAAATCCAGAAGCCCGGAATAACGGGCCACCCAGAGCTGGTTGCCGTTCGGGTCGTACTTCACCGTTGCATAGTCAGAAGTATACGTGGCGCCGCTCGTGTGAAACTCCTGGCTGCACGCAGCCTGGGAGGCCCTCCGTGGAGCGGGCTCGCCCACCATCATCTCGCACTGGGTCTCCGGCGGGAAGCCCGGCGTGGAGAAAGTCCTGCTCTCCCCCGTCACGTACACGTTGCCGGCATCGTCCACGACCAGGGCGGCGGGCTGGTCAAAGCTGTATCCGTAACCATCCCCAGGACCCACGTATTCGGCTACCCACAACTCGTTGCCGTTTGGGTCGTACTTCACCGTAACGTAGCTCCCGTTCGTGCAGGTAACGATGACGTTGTCCCCACCGTCCAAGACCAGATCGGCCACTTCGGAGCAACCCGCGTGACGGGCAACCCAAAGCTCGCTCCCCTGGAGATCGTACTTGATCGCCACGAGGTCGGTGTAGTCGTACTCATGGCTGCTCTGCCCGGCCACGACCACGTTGCCCAGGCTGTCCAGGGCCACGTGCCTGGCGACATCCGAACCACTCAGAGGCCCGTCGTACCAGGCCTCCCAGACCGCGTTGCCGGTCGGGTCGTACTTGATCGTGCGAAAATCGGCGCCTGAGCCGGCTCTGTATCCGGGACCAGCAGCATAGACGCCGGCGGCGCTGTCCGCCACGATCGAGCTGCACCCGTCGTGCACGGACCAGAGGAGACTGCCGTCTCCATCGAGCTTCACCGTCCCCTTGCTCGTTCCTGCCAGGAGCAGGTTTCCATCCGGATCCAGGGCCATGGACCCACCCCCCTCGGGCGCAGTCCAGAGCCGACCTCCCGTCCGGCTGTACTTGATCGTTCCACTCGAGCCCGTCACGTAGAGACCCCCCGCTTCGTCCAGAAGCATCTCTTCCACACGATCGTATCCCGGGCCCTCACCCGCGTAGGACGCCTCCCAAACCTGGGCGCCCCCCGAATCGTAGACCACGGTCGCATAGTCCGACTCTCGCCAATCGGGGAAGTCTACAGCGTTCCCCTCGTACCCAAAGCGGGCTCGGCTGTTCCCGGCAACGGCCACACGCCCAGCGGCGTTCACTGCGACCGCATGAGCCCAATCCTCGCCCTGTCGGGGCCCGTTGTAGGTTGTCACCCACAGTTGGTTTCCAGCGGAGTCGTACTTCACCGTGGCAAAGTCGGCACCGCCCGAAACCGTAGCGTATCCTGTCACAAGGAGATTGCCCGCACCGTCGAGCATCAGGCTTTCGGGTGCGTCCTCCCAGTGATCCGGTCCGTCGTGGCGAGCCACCCACAACTCGTTTCCGTCCGGATCATATTTGATGGTCGCGAAATCGCTTTCTGTGTCCACCCCCGCACTTCTGCCGGTCACATACGTATTGCCGAGACCGTCCACAGCCACGCAGGCGGGGCTGTCGTATCCATGGGCAGGGCCACTGTAGCGGGCTGCCCAGAGTTCATTCCCGTCCGGGTCGTACCTGGTGGTCAAGATGTCCTTCCAATCGTCAGGCAGAACCCCTGAACCCCCGCCGGTCACAACCGCATTCCCCGTATCGTCCACGGCCAAATGGGCCGGGGTATATCCGTCGATAGGCACCAACCACAGCTGATTCCCTGCTGCGTCGTACTTGACGGTGCCCGCGCTTCCCGTCACATATACGTTGCCCGCACCGTCCAGAGCCATGGCCGTCGCCCGTGCTTCCCCGGAATCCGGATCTTCGTACCGGGCCTCCCAGACCTGATTCCCGTCCGAATCGTATTTCACAATCGCATAGTCATCGCTGTAGTCCGTGTCCAGGCTCGACCCGGCCACATAGACATTGCCGGCCCCGTCGACCCCAAGGCCCACGACCGTGTCGTCCATGTTTCCGGGACCGTCGTAGCGGGCCACCCACAACTCATTCCCGTTCGGGTCGTACTTGATCGTCACATAGTCGGAGAGGTAATAGATCCATTGATCCCGATGGTAGACGCCTATCGAGCCGCCCACGTACACGTTACCCGCTCCGTCCACGGCCAGATACCAGGCCCCATCGTACAGATCCCAGTCGTAGCGGGCGACCCAGAGTTCGTTGCCCTCGGCGTCGTACTTGATCGTGGTCAAATCGGAACCTGCGCCCCCTCCCGTGCTGCTTCCGGTCACATACACGTTGCCTTGATCATCCATTGCCACGGCCGAAGCGTGGTCCAAGCCGTTGGGCGGACCGTCATACCGATCCAGCCACACCGTGCCGGGAGTTGCGCCCCGGACCTCGGAAACGGGGACGAGCAACAGCAGGAGACCTGCGAGGTAGGCCGGCGCCCAGAGTGCCGGCAACGGGAAGAGCCGCTTGAAGATCATCACGGGGGTCCCTTCCTTGTTCGGGAGGCTTCGGGCATTCATCTGGCCCAGTTTATAATGAAGAATTACGTTATGTCAAAGACTTTTTCTCTGCCTTTCTTGGGCCGTGTTCCGGCGCTGTTCCTTTGACAACGATGCTTTGCGGCCGCTATTATGTAAGATTACCCTTTTCGATCAAGAGGCAGCCCATGTCGACCAAGAATCCCACAAGCGAACCTTCCCCCGTGACCGGTAAAGGCCCGAAGGAGCTGCGCGAGGAGGTACTGGATGCAGGTCTCTGCACGGCCTGCGGCATGTGCCTCGGTCTCTGCCCCTACCTCGAGGAGATGGGAGAGAATGTAGCGTTCATCTCCGACTGCAGAGGGGACGAAGGGCGTTGCTACGCGGTCTGCCCACGAACCGCAACCGACCTGGACGCCCTGCGGAGACTCACCCACCCGGACAGGCAGACCGACTTTGTTCTCGGCCCGTACGAGTCCATATGGATGGCCAGGGCAAAAAACGAAGGAGTCCGCTCCCAGGCCCAGTACGGCGGAACCGTGACCGCCCTGGCCCTGTTCGCCATCGAGACCGGCCGTGTCGACACGGCCCTGCTCACGGCCTGGTCGCAGGACCCTGAGGAACCGCACGCATCCACACCTCTCGTGGCAAAGACCCGGGACCAGGTGCTCTCCGCCTCCGGGTCGAAATACACGGCGAGCCCGACCCTCAAGGTGCTCGACGGCATCCTCAAAGAGGATGCCGAGAAGGTCTTCGTCGTAGGCAGGCCCTGCCAGGTCCTGGCCCTTCGAAAACGCATGCAGATCGAAGACCCCACCTTTCCGGGCGAACGCATCGCGCTCATGGTGGGCCTCTTCTGCATGTGGTCCCTTTCGTATCGTGACTTCGAGAAGATGATCGAGCCACTGGCCGGGGACGAGAAGCTCAAACGGGTCGACGTACCCCGGGGGCGCTTCATCGTGGAAACAGACCGCGACTCTTTCGACCTGGACCACGATGCGGTGCGGTCCCATTCCCGGCAGGCCTGCCAGAGTTGTTTCGACTTCACCTCCGAGCTGGCCGACCTCTCGGTGGGGTCCACAGAGTGGAAGGACGACTGGAACACCCTGATCGTCAGAACCGATGCGGGCCGCGCCTTCCTGGACGCTGCCGTGGAACAGGGATGGATCGAGGTCGAGCCTTTCCCAGAGGATCGACTGCGTCTTCTCGAAGAGGCCTCCTTCAACAAGAAGCGAAGGGTCCTGGAAGACTTCGAGAGGGAGACGAAGAAGAACGGCACCGAGCCCTATCTGAGAATCTCGCAGGAAGAAAAGGATTTCCTCCTGCGCGCCCATAGTCCCGGGACCGAGGAGTAAGGCATGGAACCACTGCAAATCGACGAACCGGGCCGAAAAGTCCTCCTCATGGGAAACGAAGCGATCGCCCGCGGCGCCATTGAAGCGGGCCTGCACTTCTGTGCAGCCTATCCGGGCTCCCCCTCTTCGGAGATCATGGCCGCCCTTTCCCGCGTAGCTACCCACTTCGGCCACTACACGGAGTGGTCCACCAACGAGAAGGTCGCCCTGGAAGGGGCTTGCGGGGCCGCCTACACGGGCCTGCGGGCCATGGCGACCATGAAACAGAACGGCGTCAACGTGGCCTCGGACATCCTGACCGCCATGGCGCTTGCCGGCAATCCGGGAGGACTCGTTCTGGTGGTGTGCGACGACCCGGGCGGGATCTCGAGCACCAACGAGGTGGACACCCGCAACTATGCCCGGCTCGCCGACGTCCCGCTCCTCGAGCCCTCCACGTTCCAGGAGGCCAAGGACATGGTCCGCTGGGCCTTCTCCCTCTCCGAGGAACTGGAACTTCTGTGCATGGTCCGTTCCGTAACGCGCATCTCCCACGCAAGAGGAGTCGTGGAACTCGGCACGATCGAGAAGGTCGAAAGAACGCCGGTCATGAAGCCGGAGCAGCGATACGGTTCGTTGCCCCCCTGCCCGAACCACGCCGAGGTGAAGGGCAAGCTTGAGAAGGCCCGGGAGATCTTCGAGGCCTCCCCCTTCAACCGGTACGCCGGACCCGAGGAGCCGGAACTCCTCGTCGTGACCTGCGGAACCGGCTGGTGGTACAGCACCGAGGCGATCCAGATGCTCGGCGTGACGGGCCGCGTGGGCGTGCTCAAGCTGGGCACCACATGGCCCCTGCCCGAAAAGCTCCTCAAGAAGCACCTCGAAAAGGCATCGTCCGTTCTCGTGATCGAAGAATCGGACCCGGTACTCGAGTACAACTTGAAGGCCCTCCTGTTCAAGGAAGACCTTCAGGCCGTCGCTCCCTCCCGGGTCCTAGGCAAGGTGACGGGCACGGTTCAGGGCCTGTACGGCCCCGGCGTGGGTGAGATGAACCCAAACGTGGTGGCAGACGCCATCTCCCGAGCCCTGGAACTCGAGGCCCCGTCTCTTCCGGAGAGCTTGAAATCATCCATGCAGGGGCAGATCGATTTCGAAATTCCGAAGCGGGAAGTGGCCTTCTGCCCGGGCTGCCCGCACCGGGCGTCCTACTGGGTCATGAAGAACGTGCTCCGCCTCGACGGACGGGACGGTCTGCTGATCGGCGACATCGGGTGCTACACCCTCGGGTTCGGCCGAACCGGTTACTACATGTCCCGCACCATGCACTGCATGGGATCCGCCATAGGGTTCAGCTCCGGCATGGGCAAACTGGAGAGGTTCGGGTTCTCCCAGCCCACGATCGCCGTGGTCGGGGACTCCACCTTCTTTCATGCATGCCTGCCCGGGCTCGTGAATGCCCGGTACAACCGCTCTCCTTTCCTCTGCGTGGTCCTGGACAACAGCGCCACCGCCATGACCGGTTTCCAGCCCCACCCGGGTACCGGGAAAACCGCTCTCGGGGAGGAGGCCCCCAAGCTCTCCATCGAATCATTGTGCGCCGGCATGGACATTCCGGTTCAGGTCGTCGACCCCTTCGACGTTCCGGCGGCCACTCGAATCCTCTACCGGGGCCTGCAGAAGGAAGAGCTGCAAGTGGTGGTCATGCGGCACAAGTGCGCCGTCCTTCAGGGTCGTGAGGAGGGCCTGCCGGCCAGAAGGGTCTGGGTGGACGCAGAGAAGTGCATCGGCGAGCAGTGCGGGTGCAACCGTTTCTGCTCGACCGCCTTCGGGTGCCCTGCCCTGATCTGGGATGAAGACAAGGGAATCGCCGCCATCGACGAGGTCATCTGTTCACGGTGCGGCCTGTGTACGGAACTCTGCCCCGGAGGCGCCATCCGCATCACCGAAGAGGAACCCCGGCCATGACGGATCTTCAAAAAGACCCATTCAACCTGATCATCGCCGGTGTGGGCGGACAGGGAAACATCCTCGCTTCCCAGGTGGTGGCGCAGGCGGCCCTGATGGAAGGCCTGAACGCAACCATCGGAGAGACCTACGGCGTCTCTCAGCGGGGTGGCTCCGTCATGAGCCATGTACGCGTTACGGCTGGAACGCCAGTGGGCCCGTTGATTCCCCAGGGCCAGGCCGACCTGCTCGTCGGCTTCGAGCCGATCGAGACGCTGCAAGTGGCCATGGATTTTGGAAACCCCCAGATCCGCGTCATCCTCAACCCGAGGCCCGTCTACCCCATCGGGGTCCTCTCCGGCGACCTGGCTTACCCGCCCATCGACCGGATCCTCGACCTCCTGCAACAGCACGTGGCCGACCTGAAGACCTTACCGGCAACAGAGATCGCCAAGGAAGCGGGAGAGATTCGGGCCATGAACCTGGTCATGGTCGGGGCCCTCGCGGCCACGGGGCTCCTTCCCATGAAGAAGCCGAGCTACCTCAAGGTCATCCAGGACCAGTTTCGCGGCCACACCCTGGAAATCAACCAGCGGGCCTTCGAGAACGGCTACAGGGCTGGTTGATCAAGGGACGGGTGCAAACGTGGTCATGAAGGTCGCACGGGAGACATCGGTCTTTGGGACGGCAGGTGGTGCTCGGCGGGTCTGTCCTGAACGGCCGCTACAGGCAGGAGAAAGAAGAACGTGCTCCCCTTCCCGTCTTCACTCTCGACCCAGATTTCACCGCCGTAGTGGGCTATGACTTCTTTGCAGATGGGCAGTCCAAGCCCCGTACCCTTGGGCTTGTCCTTTGAAGACTCGGTGGATATCTGATGGAATTTGTCAAAGATGACCTCATAGTCCTTCTCTTCAATCCCGATCCCCTGGTCGGAAACACTCACTCGGATCCATTCGGAGGCGTCACCGGAACCCCTTCGGTCTTCAGGTTCCGCTTGAACGCGGATTTCTCCCCCCTCGTGGGAGAACTTGATGGCATTGCCGAGCAGATTGGTAAGCACCTGGTAAATCCGGTCACGATCCGCATGGACCGTCGGGAGTTCCGGTGAGACGTTCAGCTTCAAGTGGAGAGACCTTTCCTCCCGAAGCTGGTGCTGCGCCTTTGCCACATCCTCGATGACCTCCCGGATGGACAGCGGACCGTCCTGCCAGACCATTCCGCCCGCCTGAATGCGGCTGAGATCGAGCAGATCGTTGATGAGTCGCGTGAGCCGCTCGCTTTCCGTATTGATGATCTGCAGGAATTCCTTCTGGGTCTCCGGATTCTCACGGTCATACTGAAGAAGGATCTCCGAAAAAGACCGAATCGACGTAAGCGGGGTCCGAAGCTCGTGCGACACGGATGACAGGAACGCATCCTTCAGTTCGTCCAGCCTCTTGAGTTCCTGAAGGGCCAGCTCCAATTCGGCGGTCCGCTCGTTCACCCGCTGTTCGAGTCCGGCATTGAGCCTTCTTATGCCCTCTTCGATGCGCTTGCGCTCCGTCACCTCATGCTCGAGCCTTGCCGTACGCTCCTTGACGAGTTCCTCGAGATGCTCTTGATGCTCCCGCAACTCGTCCTCTGCCCGCTTTCGCTCGGAGATGTCCCGTATGATCCCCAGAATCCCCTGCGCCCGGTTGTCCCGGTCGCGCAGAAAACTCATCTTCACCTCGGTCCAGACCGTGGACCCGTCCTTGCAGTTCAGTTCCACCTCGATCGTCCTGGATCTGGACAAGTCCACCGGTTCCCCACTCTGTTCGCGGGCCAGTTCCTCCAGGAAAACACGCGTCGAAAGCTCGGCCGAGGCGGGCGTCATGTTCTCCGCCATCGTCTGCCCCAACACCTCTTCCGCACTGAAGCCGCGCAGACTCGTGATCGACGGACTCACATAGGTCACCCGGAGGTCCATATCCCGGGTCCAGATGACATCCGTGGCATTGTCGGCAAGGAGGCGGTACCTTCGTTCACTCTCCCGGAGAGATTCTTCCGCCTGTTTCTTGTCCGTGATGTCACGTGCAATCGCCTGCACCGCGTAAGGCTCTCCATTCCGGAAGAGGAGAGAGCCTTCCGTCTCCACCCAGACGAAATCGCCGTCCTTCCTTCTCAGTTTGTAGCGGGAAAGCTTCTCCTGCCGTCCTGTTCGCAGGATTTCTTCCAGTACATCCAGGGCAATCTGCAACTGGTCCTGGTCGAGCAGCGAAGCGAAGCCAAGAGAGCGCATCTCTTCCCGCGTATATCCGACCAGGTCGAAACAGGCCTTGTTCGCATCCAGGAAATTACCATCGAAATCATGCACATAGATGCATACGAGGCTCCGGTCGAACAGGGTGCTGTACCTCTCCGCTCGTTCCCTCAGGGCCTCGCCTGCTTGCCCGCACGGGGATTTCGGATCGACAAAGCAGTCCTCAGCGTTGGTCCTGCAGTCACAACCCTCTGATTTAAAACGGCTTTCAAATGTCATGTCAGATCCTGTTCCCGTCCGAGATCTCGGCCTGGAATCAAGATCGACACAAGATTGAACATTCTTGAGAAGCAAAGGGGCGAATCGGGCCTGGCCCTCGGGGCCCGGCTGTCTGTAACCGACACCCGAACCGCGACGGCCTTTTTCGGCCCCGTGGTATTCGGATTCATTTCAAATGGACACACTTCGGAGGCCTTGCAGGCGGGTCATGCCACGCACTGATGAAGGCCTGCACCAACCTTAATCACATTCACTCCGACCCTTCGAACAGCCCGATGGCCTCGGCAATCCTGTCGGGCGCACCTAGGACGACAACAACGTCATTGCCCAAGATTCGGGTCTCGGCACCCGGGTTGGAAAGGGTCGTTTCCCCCCGCCGTATCGCGAGGACGGAGACACCGTATCGCTTTCTCAGCTCGACCTGTCCCAGCGCTTGCCCGTCCACAGGGGATCGTTCGGCAACCCGAAGGGTATTGATCTCCACATCCGGAAGGTTGAGGCTCAGGTCGGAAAAAGAGAGGGAATCCCTTGAACGGGAGCGCAGCATCTGGTAGCCGTCCGATCGCACCTCGGAAACGAACTTCTCGATTTCGTCTCTGGCGATCAGGTATTTCCGCAGAACCCGTGTAAAGATCTCGACCGAGGTTTCGAATTCCTCGGGGACCACCTCGTCGGCTCCGAGCTCGTACAGGGGCTTCATCTCCTGGACAAAGCGGGTACGCGCGATCACCTGCACCTTCGGGTTCAACCTCCGGACGCCTTCGGTGATCCTGCGGGTGGCCGCAGCATCGGATATGGCCACCACCGCAACCCTCGCCTCTGTGATCCCCGCGTGGTGAAGTACGGTCTCCTGTGTCGCATCCCCGTAAAAGATCGGCTGTCCCTTTGCCTTCTCCTGCCGAACCGACTCCGGGTTCATCTCGATGATCACGTGCGGAATCCCCGCTGCCGTGGCCGCACGGCCGAGATTCCTGCCGTTCACCCCGAACCCGATAATCACAAGGTGGTCCTTGTGAGTTTCATCTGTCACCCCTTCCACCGGATACAGGCCCGATTTCAAACGGGCCGGGATCGGCAAACGCGTCATGCCGTCCGCCACGTACGGTGCAGAGAAAATGATGAACGGCGCCACCGCCATGGTCAGCACGGAGACGGCAAGGAACCATTGATACCCATCTCCGGCAAGCAATCCGTAAGCAACCCCGCTCCGTGCCAGGATGAACGAGAACTCTCCTACCTGCGCGAGTGTCAGCCCGACCAGGATGGCGGTCCGCAAAGGGAACCGAAGGAGGAATGCCGCGGATCCCGCCACGAGCGCCTTGAGGATCAGAATGATCAGAACGATGGACACGATGGTCCCGGGTCTCGCGACCAGGAAGCCCACATCCAGGAGCATGCCCACAGAGAGAAAGAAGAAGCTCGTGAACACGTCCCGAAAGGGCAGGATGCTCCCGAGTGCCTGGTAGCTGTATTCCGACTCGGACAGGATGAGTCCGGCCAGGAAGGCCCCCAGGGCGAGAGAGAGCCCCAGGCTCGATGTGAACCAGGCGATCGCAAAGCACAGCACGACCACGCTCAGCAGGAAAAGCTCCCGGCTGCGCGTTCGAGCGATCTGGTAGAGTACCGGCGGCACGAGCCACCTTGCACTCACCACCACCAGCAGGATGATTCCGATTCCTTTGGCCAGGAGAAGGAGAAGGGACCGGCTGATCTCCCCTTCCGTCCCGGCCAGCAGAGGCGTAAACAACATCATGGGGATGACGATCAGGTCCTGAAAGATCAGTATGGCAAGAGAGGTCCTTCCGTGTGGGCTGTCGATTTCGGCCCTTTCCTGCAGAACCTTCAACACGATCGCTGTACTGCTCAGGGAGACGAGGAACCCGATGAACAGGGACTCCCTGACGGTACGGCCGATTTGCATGTGCACAAGGACGGACGTGGCGAGGATCGTGAGCCCAACCTGGAGGGATCCGCCGAGAAGGGCCGATTTCCTGATGCGGACCAGGCCCTCGAGGGAGAACTCCATACCGATCGTGAAGAGCAACAGGACCACCCCGATCTCGGCCAGCACCTCGACCTCGTGAACTGCCTTGATCACTCCCAATCCGTACGGCCCGGCCAACACCCCGGTCAGAAGGAACCCCACGATCGAGGGGATCCGAAGGCGACTGCACACGAACAGGACGCCGATGGACATCCCGAATATGATCACGATGTCTGCGAGTAAGGGAATTCCCATTTGTGGGTCCACTCCCAAGAAAGATTCATCTGTCCAGCATGGATACTCAGCAGAGAGGCCTCGACATGGTCAGCCCTGATCCCCGTCTTCGGGAGAGGATGCGACCCTCTCAAACCAGCGGGGATCTGCCATGTCCCACTCCCAGGTTGTGGTGTTCACCCCGAGTATGTTCCAGAAGGAGGGCCAACCCGTGCTGACCTGTTCCCACCAGGAATCGGAAATTGAGAACTGATCATCAAGAACCCATTGCCAAATCGGGACGTATCCAAAAACGGGGTAGTGGAACACTGTCAAGAACCCGAAGGCGTCGTAGATACCTGGGGTCCACTCGAAGGTCGGCGCGGACGAAAGGGCTGCCCCGTTCTCAGGGGAACGCAGACGGAACGGCTCCTGCCCGGAATACTTGATCGTGGCAATATCCTCGAGAGTCCCGATTCCGGTGCTTATTCCAGTCACATAGAGATTGCCCGCCGAGTCGAGGGCGAGTGCGCTGGCCGCGTCCAGGTCATCCCCCGGCCCTCTGTATTGGGCTGCCCAGATTTCGTTTCCCATTGAATCATACTTGAGGGTGATCGTGTCGAAGTCCAGCTCGTCAAGATTGTCAGGATTGATCATCAAGATCGTCCCCGCGACGAAGATATTGCCCGAGGGATCCACCGTCAGTACCGGAATGCCCGATGGGGCGAGTATCGTGTTCAGAAGACCGACGGTTCCGCTATCGTGGGCAACCCACATCTCCCGGCCGTCCTGATCATACCGGATGGTTGCAAACTGATACATTTCCGAGAGAAAAAGCCAGTGGCTAAAGCTCCATCCTGTCACGACCACGCCGCCTGCGGGGTGAACGGCCAGGGACACGGCCTTGTGTACACCGCCGGCTGAACCCTCGCCGTCATATCGCGCGATCCAGAGCTGATTCCCGTCTCCATCATATTTGACGGTGACATACTCGCGCTCAGAGCATCCCGTTACAAACACGTTCCCAAACTCGTCCACGGCAAGGTCCCGGCCGCCAGAGCCATCCGAGCCGCCGGCAGCTTCGTGCCTGGCAACCCAGAGCACGTCTCCGTTCGGAGCATACTTGATGGTGGCGTAGTCTGCTTCAACGCCGTATTCATCGCTCGCTCCTGTTACGTAAACGTTTCCTGAAGTGTCCACGGTCAGCGAAGTTGCAGCGTCATCAGAACTGCCCGGCCCGTTGTACCGAGCAACCCACAACTCTGTTCCACTCGTGTCATACTTGATGGTAGCGTAGTCCTCCTGTGTACCCTCCCCTTCGCTCCTCCCTGTTACGTAGACATTTCCCGAGGAATCCACCGCAATATCCACGCCTGAATCGCCGGCGCTCGGAGGTCCGTCGTATCGAGCCACCCAAAGCTCGTTTCCGTCCGCATCATACTTGATGGTGGTGTAATCCTCTCCTGTTGCCCCCCCATGGCTCGTACCGGTTACATAGATATTGTTCGATGCGTCAATTGCAAGCGCCTCGGCAAGGTCATCGGCGTCTGCCGGGCCGTTGTACGTGACCACCCAGATCTCGTTCCCCTCTGCATCATACTTGATGGTTACATAGTCTCCCCCGAAGCCCTCCACGTAGCTCCTTCCTGTCACACAGATGTTCCCCGCACCATCCACGCCAATATCCATGGCGCCATCTACACCCCTTTCCGGGCCGTCGTATCGCGCCACCCATTCCTCTGTCGGTTCAACCGCGAAGCCGACCTTCGCCAGGGCCGAGCATATGAATGGAATCAGCATCCAGAGAAGCACGTTACGCACCGGTGATGACCTCCTCATCTCATCTCCTCGGTCCTGTCAATGTCACCCCTCATGGCAACGATTCAATCCTCTGGAACCAGCGGGGATCTGCCATGTCCCACTCCCCGGTTGTGGTGTTCAGTCCGAGTACGGTCCAGAAGCACGGCCATTCCGTACCGATCTGTTCCCACCAGGAAGAGGGGATCGAGAACTGGTTATCGAGAATCCAGAACCCGATCGGGACGTAGCCCAGGGCAGGATAGTGGAAGACCGCATAGAACCCGAAGGCGTCGTAGATACCCGGGGACCACTCGAAGGTCGGTGCCGACGAAAGGGCTGCCCCGTCCTCCGGGGAGAGCAATCCGACCTCTTTCGGCACGGCAATGTGGATATCCCTCCCGCCCCATACAATCAGCCCTGTATCGCTGATCTGTGCACAGCAGATACGAGAAGAGAGTTGGGAATCATCCGCGATCTTGGTTTCCGTGATGCCGTCAGAGAAGAAGATACTGGAATTCTCTCCGGGATTCTCCCCACAGGACTCCACGAAGACGAATTGGCCTCTGTTATTGAAATCATAGTCCATGTCGAGCCGACAATCACCCGTCCTGACCGCAAGCTCGGTTATCTGGTCGCCATCGTATGTGAGAATCCGGGAGCTTGGAATGCCATAGGCCGGCTCGCTCCAGAAGACATTCCCCCTACGGTCTATTCGCGGCCACATCTGGGGGCCGTAGCCTCCGATGTACCCGGTATGCTCCGTAACCCTTACAGCGTCCTCTCCGTCATAAAGGATCACGTCGTGTGCATACGTGACGCCGATGTCGATAACCGTTATGGCTTCCCAGGTTACGTACCCATTGTTGCTGATGCGGGGCAGCCATCCCCCAGCATTGTCTGGGTCTGATATTTGGCTGACTCGTGTCCCATCGTAGAGCAATATGCCGGCCAGGCCTGACCAAACCACGTGGCCGTGATCGTTCATATGAGGGGCAGAGAAGGTGTGTATATCCTCA
>Ga0180434_10003286_pt1 | contig 20739 bp, 33 predicted proteins | sample SS_ome_7_FD_132453 | JGI IMG/M metagenome (GOLD analysis project Ga0180434, IMG submission 132453) | Hypersaline lake sediment archaeal communities from the Salton Sea, California, USA - SS_1_D_2 metaG | ecosystem: Environmental > Aquatic > Non-marine Saline and Alkaline > Hypersaline >...
CCACGTCCCTGGCATAGAGGTATCCGATCCGGAAACCGCACATTGCATAGGTCTTTGAAAAGGAGTTCAGTGTGAGAACGTGCTTTCCCTTGATGAGGTAGTTTTCTCTGACATAGATCAGGTCTTTGTAAACTTCGTCAGAGATGACCCACACGCCGAGTTCTTTTGTCAACTTTTCAATCTTCTTGAGAGTTTCGAGATTTTGCACGGTGCCCGTCGGATTGCTGGGTGAGTTGATGACGACCGCCTTGCAGCCTTTCACCTTCTGTTTGAAGTCATCGAATACGATCTTTCCCTTGTCTTGCTCGTAATAGACGGGTTCCATATGGGCAAATTTCACAATGTAGGGATAAGAATAATAGTACGGCGTCGGAAGCAGGATCTTTGCCCCGGGCTCGAACAGGGCCCTGAGGGTGAGGTCCAGGGCTTCGCTCGCGCCATTGGTCACGACAAACTGTTCTTTGGATGATTTGGGATACTGGGCGGTGAGAGCCTGTCTCAGTCTTTCCTGTCCCTGGATGAGGCCGTACTTGAAGTCCCTGTAGGTGGGAAGGATCTGGTACACCTCTTCAGGGGGGGGCAGGTCCGGTTGTCCCGACCCGAAGGAGATCAGTTCTTCGCTGTCTTTCCCGATGAAGAATGACGGGCCCTTTATTTCTTGCATGGTCTGCCTCTGGCGTTCGTTCTTTAGGGTTATGAATATGTGAGTCTCTGGAAAGTAATCGATTAGTATAGCAGTTCCAGCGAAGGCTTCAAAGGGGGCTTGGTGCTGGAGACGCCCCCATGCCCCGTGGCGCGTAGGCCGCCTCGCCGCGTCCGGCGGGTTGACACGGATCCCCGAGCGGGACAAACTCAAGACAAGGCAGCCGAAGAAACAAGGACGGACTCGCTGCATCGTTCGCTAGGGAAGGAGGGAGAACGATATGAAGCCACTCGATCGAATTACCATTGACCCCGAAATTTGCCTCGGTCAACCTACCATCCGCGGATTGAGGATAACCGTATCCGTAATCTTGAAGCTTGTTGCTGGTGGAATGACAAGGGAAGATCTCTTGGGGGCATATCCAGAGTTGGAAGAGGAAGATATTGTTCAGGCATTGAAGTATGCTGCATGGGTTTCGTCCGAAAAAGCAAAGCTGGTCCCGGTGAAGGGAGCAGCAGGTGCCTGACCTCCACTTCCTTGCTGATATGAACATTTCGCCGCTGACGGTTGAGGAGCTCAAAGAGAGCGGCTGGAACGTTGTACGGGTCTCCGACGTATTGCATGCAAATGCCAAGGATGAGGATATTTTTGCTTTCGCCAGACGAAACAACGCGGTTCTGATCACCCAGGATCTCGATTTTTCGGCCTTGCTTGCCATTGGGGGGCATGCGGGCCCAAGCGTTATTTCCCTCCGCCTTGAAGATCCACAGCCCCTGTCGGTGGCCGGGCGTCTCATTGACGTTGTTTCTGAACTAGGCGGGCAACTGACAGAAGGAATCATTGTCTCTGTTGACGAGAGCTGTGCGAGGTATCGCAATCTCCCGATCGATTCAGAAACTTAGTGACCAATCGCCCCGGACCTGGGGAAATCCGCGTATTCTTGCAGTGAAGGACTCTGCCCATCTTCAGAGGGGAGAAGGAATTCCCTGTGCTGGGTGGATTGCCGCGGCGCCTTCGGCGCCTCGCAATGTCCATAATTAGGGGCTGATCTTCCTAAGTGCGTTGACCATTGCCTCGATAAGCTTGCAGGCCGTAGGTTGGTCGGTCTCGCCTAATACCCCACCTACGAATGATTTGTAGAGGAAGACCATCTTTCCGTCAGTGGTACTCATCGTTTGGTACTCAGGTTTCTTGTCTGAAATCAGGCCGGTATTCTGGGATACGAGGTGTTTCCGGTACCGGGTGAAGGCGGCTTCGGCCTCGGCCGGGGAGGTGGTGGGGACGAGGAAGAGCTGGTAGTTGCCTCGGTCGCCCTGGTAGTTCACGCGGTAGCCGGCCTTGAAGAAGGGGTGGCCCAGGAAGTTCTTGGGGATGTAGCGTTCGCTCTTGGCGACCCGGTTCTTTGCCGGGAAATGCCCGAAGGCCTCGGGTTCGGTGTATCGGCCCGGGATCTGGGAGGCCACGGTGCCGGCCAGGGCCTTGAGAATTCCCTTTGGATCCTCGCGGGTCCTGTAGGAGCTGAGCTTGGCGTAGTAGGGGCCTTTCCAGAAGTTGAGTGTGTTATCGCTGAGGTATCCCTCTGCGCCGATCCGGATGAATTCGTCCTCGGGTGAGCGCTCGGCGGCATAGATGGCAAAGGCGTGGAGGGGGGTCTCCATGCGGTAGATTTCCAGGGCGGCGGTGCTCTTTCCGTCGGTGGTCTTGTAGTACGCGGTGGCCAGGGAGGTGAACCCGTAGTCGAGGTAGAGGGCGGCGGCGCCGTTGATGTGGTCCCAGAGGTTGTGAGGGCCGTAGTAGGTGGGGGATTCGGCCCGGTTCCAGCCGGGGAGGGCGCCGTCTTGGGGGAGCAGGGCTGCGAGGGGGTGGTTGGGTTGGGTGGGGTCGGGGGAGGTAGTAGCCACGGACAGGACCAGGGTGAGGAGTAGGGGAATGATTGTTTTCAAGGACGTATTCCTTCCTTGCAGAAGGGGGATGGGGGGCGCCCCCTCATCCTGACCTTCTCCCCGAGGGGAGAAGGAATTTGGTTTCGGACATGTTCATGGCCATGAGGGAACGGAGCCGGGTGTGGATGGCTATGCCGTTCGGGCAGGTGGCGGTGCAGGTCGGGCAGTGGGTGCAGGCGGCCAGGCCCTGGTGGGGTGGGAGGTCTGCGACGGTCGTTTGCGCCTGGTAGAGGTTGCCGTAGCCCTCCTTGTACATGTAGGCACGCATGAGGGTGGGAATCCGTACCTGCTGAGGGCAGGTGGGGATGCATTCACGGCAGTTCTGGCAAAAGAGGGGGCCCTGGAGCATGGCCGAGATTTCCAGGTCGCGCAGCTCTTCCGGGGAGAGCTGGAGGTTGGCCATGACGCCGAAGTCGAGGTCCATCTGATCGAAGGTGGTGATGCCGGGGATGGTGGTGCACACGTTCTGGTCGTTCAGGACCCACTTGAGGGCGGCAGCGTGGTTCACCTCCACCTTGTTCTCCTGGTTCAGGCGGACGCCGCCCTGGGTCTTCATGGCGATGATGCCCACGCCTTTGGAGGCGGCGTAGGCGTTGGCCAGCTTGATTTCTTCCCTGTTCTTCTTCATGAAGTTCTGGGCGGTGAGGACCACGTCCCAGATCCCTGCGTCTGCGGCTGCACGGATGCAGGCCGGTTCGTCTGTGTGGGTGGATATCCCGATGAACCTTGCCTTTCCCTGTTCTTTGACCCTGGTGAATGCCTTCATCAGGGGCTCGTAGGTGACCATTGCAGGGGTGGAACAACTGTGGACGTAGAGGATGTCCACATAGTCCGTGCGGAGGCGCCGGAGGCTCTTGTCGAGCTGCTGGGTGAGACTCTCTTCGGTTGCAGCGGGGTAACGTAGGCCGCCCTTGCTGGAGAAGGTTCCCTTGTCGCGGTCCCTCTCGAAGATCATCTTGGTGGCGATGTACACCTTGTCCCGGCCGCCCCGGTCCTCGAGCACCTTGCCGATGACCTTCTCGCTCTTTCCCCGCATGTATTTGTGTGCCGTGTCGAGATGGGTGATGCCCATGTCGAGGCCCTTGTGTATGAGCTCGGGGCTGTCGGAGTTCATGACGCCGAAGCTGACGAGGGGGAGCGAGAGCTGGGTCCTGCCGAGGGTGCGGTAGAGGATCTTGGGGGGTGCAGGGGCGTCCTTGGGTTCGGCGGCCCTGAGGATGGGCGCGCGGAGGCCTGCGGTGACGGCCCCCAGGGCGGTGGCCTGGATGAACTGGCGGCGGTCGAAGCCTTTGGGTGCCATGGGTTGGGCCTCCGTGGGGGTGGGTGTGGTGTTCGGGGGATTATAGCGCAATGGGGAGGGAGAAGGAATGCGGGGTGCTGAGGGCAAAAAAAACCCGGCCTGAGTGGGAATGACAGGGCCTCAGTAGGATTGTGCAGGTGCAAAGGTGCTGGTGGTTCCTGGACTGAGGTAAGTCCGGTCTATCGGGTGCGAGAGTTCAGAGATGCGTAGTCAGGAGGCTTGTCTCGCAAGCCTTTGATAGGGAACTCATTCCTGTCACTCCCGCAAAGGCCGGGAGATGACATTCCGTGCTGATGTTGCGGCGTTCCAGAGGGGCCTAGGAGGCCGCCATGCTCTCGTACTTCTTCTTGTAGACAAGTACGTCGTTATGTTTGAAGCGCCAGAAGCGGCCCTGCTTCGAGGCTCTGAGTTTTCCCCGCCTGGCGAGTTCGATCACGTCGTCAGGGCTGCAGTCCAGGATGTGGGCCACGTCTTTGGAGCGAAGCAGGTTTTCCTTCTTCGTGGGCATCGTCTTCCTTCCTCTGAATAAATGAAGCGTGTCGGTTGCGGTCTCACCCAGGGTTGCTTTTCTTGACTTGTATGTCCGGGAAATGCAATACCGGTGCCGGGGCACTGACTCGTGGGGAGGAAAGATGGATGGGGGAGGTCTTTGGTGAAAGTACTATTAATAATAGATAGTTAGATGGGTTGCCCAGCTTATACCTGTTGCAAGAACGTTCGGGAAAATCGTGTAAGGAATGGGTGTGCGCTGGGGCGAGTGGTACATTATGGCTCAGCTTGTGATCAGATTCGACAAACTATTATGAAATTTAGAAAGTTGCAGAGAAATAGAACAGTATTGCATGTGGTTCAAAATGTTCCAGTGGTTGGATCGATACGTGCCGGTTTATCCCGTGGGTTCTGCTTCTTCCAGGATTCTCCGAAGCCTGGCGCGAGAAATTCCAAGAATTTCGGCCGCCCGGCTCTTGTTTCCCTTTACCGAGGCGAGAACGGAGCTCACGTAGTTTCGTTCCATGTCGCGCAGGGGGAGTTGAGGGCCCCAGGGGGTTGGCGCCGGGGCAGGGGACGGCGCGCCGCTCTCGGTCTTGATGTGCTCCTCGGAGAGGTACCGCCCTTTGGACAGGTGGACGGCCCGTTCGATCACGTTCTTGAGTTCTCGGATGTTGCCGGGCCAGTTGTATTCGATGAGCTTCTGCTCGACGTTCGGCATGAGGCCCAGGATCTCCTTGCCGAACTCCTGGTTGAAGATGTTGATGAAGTGGACGGCGAAGAGGGGGATGTCCTCTTTTCGTTCCCTCAGTGGGGGCAGGTGGATGCGCATCACGTTCAGCCGATAGTAGAGGTCTTCCCGGAACTGCCCCTGCCGGATGTTGCCCTCGAGGTCCTGGTTTGTGGCTGCGATGACCCGGACGTCGAGCTGAACGGTCTGTGTGCCTCCCACCTTCTGGATTTCTCTTTCCTGAAGGAATCGCAGGATCTTTGCCTGGGCGTCGGCGTGCAGGTCCCCGATTTCGTCCAGGAAGAGGGTTCCGTCGTGGGCGAGCTCGAAGCGGCCCGTCTTGCCCGAGGTGGAGGCCCCGGTGAAGGCGCCTTTCTCGTAGCCGAACAACTCGCTCTCCACGAGCTCCTTGGGCAGGGCACTGCAATTGACCGTAACGAGCGGCTTGCCTTCCCGTGGGCTGCTGTAATGGACGTACTTGGCGAGGAACTCCTTTCCGGTGCCGCTTTCCCCGGTGACCAGGACGTTCAGGCGCTCGTTCTCCGCGGCGCTCCGGGCCAGGGCGTAGCACTCCCGTGCGGCCGGGCTCTGGCCGACGATGTGTTGGGACAGGAAGTGGCTCTCCTGGTCGCTCCGGATCTGCTGGACCTCTTTCTGAAGGCGGACCTGGGTCAGGATGTTCTCGATCGTGGTGTCCACCTTGGTGAGATTGACGGGCTTGGTCAGGAAGTCCCAGGCACCGAGCTTGAGGGCCTCTACGGCGGTCTCCACGGTGCCGAAGCCGGAGACCATGATGATCGGGCTCGGAAGGTTCATGGACTGGAAGCGCTTCATGAGATCGATGCCGTTGATGCCCGGGAGGTTCAGGTCGAGGAGGATGAGGTCCGGGACGACCTCCTTGAAGGTCTGGAGGGCCTCTTCGGCCGTGCGGGACACAAGCGCCCGGTGGCCCTTCTTGACAATGAGGCGCTCCAGGGCGCTTGAGACGAGGTCGTCGTCATCGATGATGTGTATCAGGAGGTCCACGTGGCTCCCTTCTGGGGGTGGGCGAGTGGCTTTGTTGCCCGAATGCCCCTATTGTAGCGCAACTCTGTCGTAGGTTCCAAGAGGGAACCCGAAGGAAAGATTCTTGTTCATTTTCTTCCTGCAATGGACCGACGCACTTAAATTTTTTTTGTTTCTCAATCATCTTCCTTTTTGCTGAAAAACGTGATAAATAAGGACAGGTAGCGGAGAAAAGAGACAGGGTTTCTCTGGGAGGGCCCAGGTGGGAAAACATATGCGCTGAGCCAGGCTCGGGTGACGGGCCGGCTTTCGGAGTTAGGAGTATGAGCATTAAATGCAAGATATGTGAAACCGAGATGCTGCTGGACGATGCGGTGGAATGCCCCTTCTGCGGAGAGCTCTTCTGTCCGAACCACGTGATGGCATGTGATGCCTGTGGAAAGCTTCTTTGCGTGGACTGTATGGAATACCCGGAGGACGAGCCGATCTGCCCTTAATGCGAGAAGATGCTCCAGGGGGATTGAGGCAAAGGGGACGAGAGTTCTTCATGTAAGATAAAAAAAGGCCGGGGTAGACCGATGGCTCACCCCGGCTTTTTTTTGTGAAATGTGCGGCCTCCCTACTTCGCTGTTATTCCCGCGAAGGCGGGAATCCACTGGATTGGGGAGTTCCGGAATCCCTTTGTGCCCCCAGGGCTTCGATTCGCCGCTGCAGTACGAGGTGCGAGTTCAGGATTTCCCTGAGGACCCAGGGGAGCAGCACGCCGATGATCAGCAGGAAGAGCAGGAGGAACAGGAGATAGATGTTGGCGGTCATCAGGAAGAAGACGAAGCAGAGGAGCACGGGCAGCAGGGCGCCGACCTGAATGTTCCGAAGGCGCAAGATGTCTTCTTCCTGCACGGGCTTCCGGAACATGGAATAGCGGAAGGGCTGGGAAGACAGAGACATGCCTATCCCCTCGACAGGAGAACGGGTTCGGCCTGCGCGGTGCTGCGTCTCGGATGTGGGCGGACAGGGCCTGGGAGTCCTAGGGCGCCTCTTTTCCCTTCGTTGCCGCGATCTCTTCGCGCAGGATGAGGTGGGACTGGATCAGGTCCCGGTAGATCTGGGGCAGCAGGATGCCCACGACCAGGATCAGGAAAAAGACAATTGTGCCCAGGATCGAGCCTTTGAAGCGAAACATGAGAACAACGGAAACGAGGAGAGGCAGGATGGCCACGAGCTGGACCATTCGCCACTTCTGGATGCTCTTCTCGGTGATCTCCCGGGAGAAAATGCCTCCTTTTTGAATATGATGACTCATAGCCCCCCCTCTCAAAAGATTGGTAACTCGATTATACCAGATTTGCCCTTCATGATTATATCTCTATAATTTATTTTATAGGGATTTGCGATGTCAAGAAAAAAATACATTTTTCTTTCTTTTTGGAGGTTTTTGGATCTCGAGGCGAAGGGGGCTCGCAGGCGATGGATCTCGTGATCGATCAGATCCTGGTAGGCAGATTCGGGGTCTTCTGCTACCTGGTTACCGAACCGGCGACGAGGGAGGCCATGCTGGTGGACCCTGGGGCGGAGCCGGGCAAGATCCTGGGTCGGGTCCGGGAGCGTGATGCACGGGTCCGTTGGATCGTGTGTACCCATTCGCACCCTGACCACGTGGGTGCGGTGGCCAAGGTCAAGGCGGGGACCGGTGCTTCCGTTGTGATTCATCGGAAGGAGGCGGAGACCCTGGGCAAGCTGAACCACCGGGTGCTGGTTCGCCTGATGGGTGGCAAGCCTGTCGGGAGGGCGGACCTTCTGGTGGAGGGGGGAGACCGATTGGAGATCGGTCCGTGCGCTGTGCAGGTGCTCCACACGCCCGGGCATTCCCCCGGGGGGATTTGCCTGTTGGCCGAGGGTCATCTATTCTCAGGGGACACGCTGTTCGTGGGCGGTGTGGGACGAACCGACCTGCCCAGCTCCTCCTGGGAGGAACTGAGCGCCTCGCTGCGTGAAAAGGTACTCAGCCTCCCCGGAAGCACCCGGATCTGGCCAGGCCACGACTACGGCCCCACCCCCACCAACCGGCTCGACGCCGAGAAGCAACAAAACCCCTTCCTCCTGGAGATCCTGAGGGCCTAGAAGGCAAGGAAGAAGAAGCCGGGAAACAAGTTAGGGGGTCATGGACCAAGCGAGTTTGGGGACAGGCACTAATCTTTGTGGAGTTTAGTGCCTGTCCCCAAACTCAGGGAGCGAAGCTAGAAGGGAAGGGTAAGGTGGAGTTAGAAGAGCGCAAAAAGATTGTTGAGATGCTTCGGGAAGAGCTGCGTGGCTTTATCGCTTGGACGATGGAGGAACTCGGCGGGGAGTACTACCTGGAGCAGCCCGACCAGCAGGTTACCGCCTGGGATGAGACGGCACAGGAGAGGCTCAAACAGCGAATCGAGTCGGAACGGGTCCGCGTGTGGGAGCGGGACCGGTATGCCTTCTTCGACCACCCCCGACATGCCTCCGTGTACGCGGTCATGGAATCAGAGGATCTGGAGATCGTCCACTACCTGGAAGAGTTGTACTGCGACCACTACAGGGTGGAGGAAGAGATTGAAGGGCTGTCCGAGGAGGAAATTCAGGACGGCAAGCGGTTTGACGAGAGCTTCGGGGTTCTTCTTGCCTCCCAGACGCTGGGATGGATGTACCGCCTGGATTTCTGCGATGTCTGCGGGATGATAGAGATCTGGTCGATGGAATACGACCCGATGGAGGTCGCCCGCCACGCGGGGGAGGAAGAGTGAGGGAGAAGTCGAATTCGTGGCGCCCCTTACCCGACCGACGGTGCGGAATTCCTCGAATTCAAGAGGCGCCCGGCCCTGACCCCTGATCTCCGACCCCCGATCCCTCTTCTTTCAAGATTGCCTCGTTGATGAGCTTTGCCAGATCCTGAAATTCGTCGGTTTTTCGCAGGCGGATCGGCTTCGGGGGCTCACCCCGCAGACAGGCCCGCAGGATCCTCTCCATGTGTCGAATGGGGCCGACCATCCGGTGGGTCGCAAAAACGGTGAAGACAAAGGCGATGAAGATCAGAAGGAAGAGTCGTAGGAGGACCTTTTCCCCGATCTCCGTCCGAATCGCCTCCCGGAACCGCAGGGCATCGGCCTGATCGATCCTTTCCCCCCCCAGCAGTCGCTGGAGTTGTCCCTCTGAGGCATTCCAGACCGAGTAATACACGGTCCAGCCGATCACCATGGATGTGAAGATCAAGAGAAGCAGGATCTGAAGGGCGAATCGAAGCTGGAACCGGCGGGCAATCAGGTAGTGGCGCCGTTGCTGGTTGTTCGTGGTCATCAAGTTGTGGACCTCGCTGTGTAAGAGGGAGAAGGAATCCGCTGTGCCATTGGATTGCCGTGTCCGCGATTGACACGAAAAATAGCCGGATTGAGAGGCCCTGTCAATACGGACCGTGCCGAATTTGTTATGGAGATCAACAAGTAATGAGAGCAAGGGTGCCGGGGGATCCCTGCCTTCGCTGGGATGACGGCGAAGAGGCGTTCGCCGAGTTTGGGGACAGGCACTTATCTCTCTGGAGATAAGTGCCTGTCCCCAAACTGTGGAGGGGCTGTGGGGGGGGGTGCGGACGGAGAAGGGGGCTTATTTTTCCTGCTTGACGAATTCGATGAGGGACAGGGGGGCGTTGTCGCCTCTGCGGTTTCGGTACTTGTATATCTGGGTGTAGCCGCAGGTCCTGTCATCGAATCGCTTGGCAATGTCATCGAACAGCTTGGTTGTGGCCTTTCTGTCGCGCAGGAAGGCGAAGGCGAGTCTTCGGGAATGAATGTCGTCCCGTTTGGCCAGGGTGATGATCTTGTCCGCGAACCTTCGGAGCTCTTTGGCCTTGGCCTCTGTGGTGCAGATGCGCTCGTGTTCGATCAGCTGCATGAGCTGGTTGCGAAAAAGAGCTTTTCGGTGGCTCGGGGAGCGATTCAGCTTTCTTCCTGCTTTTCGATGTCGCATGGCTCAACTCGCCTTTTTTCTTTCTCTGTGATGGTTCCTCGGGCGGCCGGGAAGGGGACTCAGGTGCTTGGCGTCGCTTCCGGGGTCGCCACGGTTTCCGGTGGGGGGGGCACACCGTCGAGCTTCATGCCCAGGTGAAGGCCCATCCCGGTAAGTATCTCCTTGATCTCGTTCAACGATTTCAGGCCGAAGTTCTTGGTCTTCAGCATCTCGGCCTCGGTCTTCAGAACGAGCTCGTAGATGGTCTTGATGTTCGCGTTCTTCAGGCAATTGGCGGACCGGACCGACAGCTCGAGTTCCTCCACGGTCTTGTAGAGGTTCTCGTTCATGACGGGGTGCGCGTCCATGCCTACGATACGGCGGGCTTCGTCTTCCTCTTCGAAGTGGATGAAGGTGGTGAGCTGCTCCTTCATGATCTTCGCCGCGTAGCCCAGGGCATCCCTCGGCGCCACGCCACCGTCCGTCCAGATCTCCACCGTGAGCTTGTCGTAGTCCGTTCTCTGGCCGACCCGTGCCTGGGACACCTTGTAGTTGACCTTCTTGATGGGAGAGAAGACGGCGTCCATCAGGATCGTCCCGATCGGCAGGTCTTCGTCGGTGCTCCGCTCGGCGGGGTGGTAGCCCCGGCCGGTGCTCGCGGTCATCTCTGCGGTGAGCTTTCCGTCCTTGTTCAGGGTTGCCAGGGGATGTTCCGGGTTCATGATGGTCACGGAATCATCCGCCTCGATGTCGGCCGCGGTTACTTCGCAGGGGCCTTCCTTCTTCAGGGTGAGGGTCTTCTGTCCTTCCCCATCGATCTTCAGGCGAACCTCTTTCATGTTCAGTACAATATCTGTGACGTCCTCCTTCACACCGGGGATCGTGGAAAACTCGTGGAGGACACCCTCGATTCTCACGGACGTGATGGCGGCTCCCTGGAGGGAGGACAGAATCACGCGCCGCAGGGCGTTGCCCAGGGTAATGCCGAAGCCTCTTTCCAGGGGCTCGCAAACGAACTTCCCGTAGGTGGGCGTGTTTTCGGCATCGTCTTCCAACCCTTTTGGCATGATCAGGTCTTGCCAATTCATCTTCATAGTCTAACCCCGTTCAATCGTGATCTGAGGAGAGGGCGGTACAGTCGCCTTCTTGGGCCGATTGCTGGACACTATCGGGTGTAAAAGGCCACGATCAAGTCTTCATCGATACTCATGGAAATATCTTCTCGCGTGGGCGAAGACTTTGCGTGACCGAGAAACTGGTCCTTGTCCAACTCGAGCCAACTCGGAACGCTTCTCCTGTCGACTGCTTCCAGGGCCTCTGCAATACGCTGGATTTTTCGGCTCTTCTGCCGTACTTCGACACGGTCGCCGGGTCGCACCTGGTAGGACGGAATGTTCACGGTCTTTCCGTTTACCTGGAAATGGCGATGTCGGACGAGTTGCCGGGCTTCCGCCCTCGAGCTTGCCAAACCCAATCGATAGACCACGTTGTCCAAGCGGCATTCCAGAAGGAAGAGCAGGTTTTCCCCTGTGATGCCCTTCTTTCGAAAGGCCGTCTGGAAGTAGATTCGAAACTGCTTTTCAAGGACACCGTAAATCCTCTTGACCTTTTGCTTCTCGCGGAGCTGGGTTCCGTAGTCAGAGAATTTCCTCCGAAGGTGTCCGTGCTGCCCGGGGGGATAGCCCCGTCTGTCGATGGCACACTTGTCGGTGTAGCAGCGCTCACCCTTCAAGAACAGCTTGGTGTTGTCCCGCCTGCAGTAGCGGCAGACGGCTTCGGTATAACGCGCCAAATTATCTCCCTCCTATTGGTTCCCAGGAGGTTGCCCGAAAAGTCCCATCTGCGGCGTTCGGCTTCATCCCTCGTCATTCAACGTACAAAAAGTACGCCTCATTCCTCGAAATTTCGCCTGCCTTGCATCTGGAACTTTTTGAACAACCTCCTTGCCACTGCTCTAACCGTCTCTTAAACCCTCCGGCGCTTCGGAGGCCGGCATCCGTTATGAGGTATGGGGGTAACGTCCTTGATCAGGGTGACCTGAAACCCGGCACTCTGAAGGGCCCGCAAGGCGGACTCACGGCCCGACCCCGGGCCGTTGACGTGGACCTGGATGGTCTTCATGCCCTGCTCCATTGCCTTCTGTGCTGCGTCCTGTGCGGCCACCTGCGCCGCAAAGGGCGTGCCCTTACGAGAGCCCTTGAACTTCATCGTCCCGGAACTGGACCAACATATGGCGTTCCCGCTCATATCCGTGATTGTGATGAGCGTATTGTTGAACGTGGACTGGATATGGGCGATCCCGTGGGTCACGTTCTTCTTGATCTTCTTCTTCTTGGTCCCTCTTTTGGCCTTTCCCACAATCCTACCTCATTTCGTTGATGCTATTTACTTTTTCTTCTTCCCCATCACCGCTCTGCGGGGGCCCTTGCGAGTTCTGGAGTTGGTATGTGTTCTCTGACCACGGACGGGCAGCCCCTTCTTGTGGCGGAGTCCGCGATAGGAATTGAGGTCCGTGAGCCTCTTTATGTTCATGGCGATTTCTCGGCGAAGATCCCCCTCGATCTTGTACTTGGCGTCGAGGACGGTACGAATCGTCGTGATCTCCTGCTCGGTGAGGTCGTCGGTCTTCTTGCTCCGGTCGATACCGGCCTCATCGGCGATCTTCTGCGCGCTCGTTCTTCCAATGCCGAAGATATAAGTGAGCGCGATCTCCACCCGTTTCGCTTTCGGTAAATCCACACCCGCTATACGTGCCAAGACTCTCCTCCTTAATCAGTCTCCAAACGGGGAGGGGGGTTGGTGGGCCTGATCCGTGACCCCTGACCCCTGACCCCTGCAGTTAACCCTGGCGTTGTTTGTGTTTCGGGTTCTCGCACAGGACGCGTACGGATCCCTTGCGCCGGATGATCTTGCATTTGATGCATATCTTCTTCACAGAGGCTCTGACTTTCATGGTCTTCGTCCTTCGCTACTTCATGCGGTACGTGATCCTGCCCCGGGTCAGATCGTACGGGGACAGTTCAACGGTCACCTTGTCTCCGGGCAGTATCTTGATAAAATGCATCCTCATCTTCCCCGAAATGTGGGCGAGAATGCGATGACCGTTTTCCAGTTCCACTCGAAACATCGCGTTCGGCAGGGGCTCGATGACCTTTCCCTCTACCTCGATCGGCTCTTCTTTCGCCATGGTTCATTCCCCGAGTGCGACCGCGAGGTCGATTCCGAGGTTTGTTCCCGCTGCGTGTCTCTCTCCGGGCCGTTTCTACTGCAGCTTGCTCAAGATGCAAGGCCCGTTGTCTGTAATGGCGACGGAATGTTCAAAATGGGCGGACAAGGAGCCGTCCTTCGTGACGGCGGTCCATCCGTCCTTGAGAATCCTGATCCCCCAGTCTCCCTCGTTTACCATCGGTTCAACGGCGAGGACCATTCCTCTCTTGAGTCGAATGCCGGTTCCGGACTTGCCGTAGTTCGGCACCTGCGGGTCTTCATGGAGACTACGGCCGATCCCGTGGCCCACGAAATCCCGGACGACTGAATACCCGTGCTTTTCTGCGTGCTCCTGAATCACGGCGGAAACGTCTGCGAGGCGATTGCCCTCGTACATCTGGCCGATCGCCTTTTCCAGGCATTCCTCCGTGGTTCGCATCAAATTCTCGGCCTTCTCCGATATCTTTCCAACCGGAACGGTGACGGCGGCGTCCCCGCAGAAGCCCTTGTAGACCACGCCGAAGTCCAGGCTGAGAATATCTCCTTCTTTGAGAACTCTGTCCGAGGGGATGCCGTGCACGATGACTTCGTTCAGCGACGTGCACAGGCATTTCGGGTACCCTCGATACCCCTTGAAAGCGCATTTTGACTTGCGCTTGACAGCAATGCGTTCCGCAATCTTATCGAGCTCGCCCGTGGTGGTCCCCGGGACGGCTCGTTGCTTCAGCTCCTCGTGAACTTCAGCGACGATCTGATTCGCGTCCCGCATGATACCGATCTCTTCTGGTGACTTTAAGACAATCATGCTCGGGAGTCGATCGAATGTGTACTTGTTATCTGTCTCCGCGGCTGAAAAAAATCAGCCCCGTCGTCCTTTCAGTTTTCCCTTCTTCAGGAACCCTTCGTAGTGCCGGGTCAACATGTGTGACTCCACCTGGGTCATCGTGTCCAAGGCGACACCCACGACGATCAAGAGCGCCGTGCCTCCAAAGTAAAAGGGAACATTGAACTGGCTTATCAAGATCGTGGGGAGAACGCAAACGGCGGACAAGTAGAGCGCGCCGCCGAGCGTAATCCGGGTCAAGACCTTGTCTATGTAATCGGCGGTACGTTTCCCGGGTCGGATTCCGGGGATGTAGCCCCCGTATTTCTTCATGTTGTCTGCCACGTCCACCGGGTTGAACTGCACGGCGGTGTAGAAGTAGCAGAAAAAGATGATGAGCAGCACGTAGATGATGTTGTAGAAGATCGCCCCGGGGGAGAGCAGGTTGGCCAGGCCCTGGGCCCAGGGGTGATCGATGAAATTGGCGATGGTGGCCGGGAACATGAGCAGGGAGGAGGCGAAGATCGGCGGAATCACGCCGGCGGTGTTCACGCGGAGGGGCAGGTGGGTGCTGGAGCCCCCGTAGACCTTCCGGCCCACGACCCGCTTTGCGTACTGTACCGGGATCTTCCGGTGCCCCCGTTCCATGAGGATAATAGCGCCCACGACGGCTACCATGACAAGCCCGATGATCAGCATCATGAAGATGCTCATTTCACCGGTCCGCATGAGCTGGATGGTGTTGAAAATGGCGGTGGGGAAACGGGCCACGATGCCTGCGAAGATGATCATGGAAATGCCGTTTCCGATGCCGTTCTCACTGATCCGCTCTCCGAGCCACATCAGGAAGGCCGTGCCCGCCGTGAGGGTCATGACCGCCATGATGCGGAAGCCCCATCCGGGCGTCGGGACGACGAGGTCCCCGATGGGGGACTTCATGTTCTCGAGGCCAAAGGCGATGCCCATGCCCTGGATGATACTCAGGCCGACGGTTCCGTAACGCGTGTACTGGGTGATCTTCTTGCGGCCCGCGTCTCCTTCCTTGGAGAGGCGTTCCAGGTACGGGATCACCACGGTCAACAACTGGATGATGATGGACGCGCTGATGTAGGGCATGATGCCGAGCGCGAAAACGCTGAACTGGCTCAGGGCGCCCCCGGTGAACATGTCGATCAGGCCGAGGAGGGACCCTCCCTTTGCCTGTGCCTCGAAAAAGGCGCCCAGGGCCTGCGTGTCGATGCCCGGAGTCGGGACGAACACGCCGATCCGGTACACGGCGAGCATGCCGAAGGTGAAGAGGATTCGATTCCGCAACTCGGGGATCTTGGAAATGTTTTGGAAACCGGAAATCACTTCAGGTTATCTCCTCGACCTTACCCCCGGCAGAAAGTATCTTCTCCTTTGCCGTGTGGCTGAACAGGTGAGCCCGGACGGTGATCGGCCTGGACAGTTCGCCCCGTCCCAGGATTTTTACCCCATCCCTTGCCTTCTTGATGCGCCCCTCCGCGATCCAGACGAGCACGTTGATTTCGGAGGCTTCCGGCTCCATGCGAGCCAGGTCGTCCAGGTTCAGGGTGGCAATCTGCTTCTTGAAGGTATTGGTAAACCCTCTCTTCGGCAGGCGGCGATTCATGGGCATCTGCCCGCCCTCGAAGGCGGGGGAGATCTTCGGGCCGCTTCGTGCCTTCTGCCCTTTGTGCCCCTTTCCGCTCGTCTTGCCGCGGCCGGACCCGGTGCCTCTTCCGATCCGCTTGGGCTTCTTTGTGCTGCCCGGAGAAGGCTTGAGGTTGCTTAACTCGTTCATCCGATGCCTTCCTTTACGCTCTCTTCACGTCAACGAGATGAATCACCTTGGCCACCATGCCTCGTATCTCCGGCGTGTCTTTCAACACCACCGTCTTGTGGAGCTTCGTGAGGCCCATGCCGCGCAGTGTGGCCCGCTGGCGCTGCGGTCTGCCGATACCGCTCCTCTTGAGCGTGATCATCAATTTTCGTTCCGCTTCCATGAGACTTTCCCTACATTAGGAGGAAACAACGTCTTCGTCGGTCATCGACCGGGGGAAGAGATCTTCCGGGCTCTTGCTGCGCTTCTTGGCGATGAAGTCGGGCGACCGGAGCTGTCTCAACCCTTCCAAGGTGGCCTTTGTTACGTTGTGCGGATTTCGTGTGCCGAGACACTTGGTGGACACGTTCTTCAGGCCCGCCGCGTCCATGATGGCCCGTACCGCTCCACCCGCGATGATCCCGGTCCCCTGGGCCGCCGGTTTGAGAAGCACCCGGCCGGCGCCGTAGCGCCCGACCACGCGGAAGGGAATGGTGTCATTCAGGATGGGTACGGTGATGAGATTCTTCCGGGCCCGTTCGATGGCCTTGCGAATCGCATCCGGGACTTCGTTTGCCTTCCCGAGCCCGACCCCGACCTGTCCCTTACGATCGCCCACCACAACCAATGCGTTGAAGCTGAAGCGTCGGCCGCCCTTGACGACCTTGGCCACGCGGTTGATGTGGATGATCTTGTCGACAAATTCGTCTTCCTGAGCGTACGCGAAATCAGCCAAACTCTATCTCCTCTAAACTACCTGACTGTACTAAGGGATCCCCGCCTTCGCGGGGACGACTTGCTCTTTTTGTGGAAGGGGGAGGCCCTTTCGCCTTTGCCCTTTCGCCTTTTACCTTAGAACTCCAGACCCGCTTCGCGGGCTGCATCCGCAACCGCCTGTATGCGGCCGTGGTAGAGAAACCCGTTGCGGTCGAACACGACCTTCTGGATGTTTCTTTCCTGCGCCTTCTTGGCGATCAGTTCCCCCACCTTCTTGGCCCCTTCCTTGGTGGCCCGCTTCTCGGCGAGGCTGGCAAGCTCCTTGCTCAGGGTGGAGACGGCGGCAAGGGTCCTTGTCTCCTGATCGTCCACGATCTGGGCGTAGATGTGCTTGTTGCTGCGATATACACACAAGCGGGGCCTCTCGGTCGTTCCTTGAATCTTCTTCCGGAAATGCTTCTTGCGCCGCTTGCGAGCCAACTCTGATGGATTCGTCTTCTTCATGGAGGAGACTCCTTGTCCCCGATCAGTATCTTATTTTGCGCCTGCCTTGCCGACCTTCCGCCGAATCTTCTCCTCGACATACTTGATGCCTTTGCCCTTGTAGGGCTCAGGTCTCCGGAGATCCCGGATCTTTGCGGCGGTCTGTCCAAGCAGGGCCTTGTCGATGCCTTTCAGGATGATCTGCGTCGGTTTCGGAACCTCTGCAGTGATGCCCTTGGGCAGGGGGAAATTGATCCGATGGGAGTATCCCAACTGAAAGTTCAGGGCGTCCCCGGCGAGCTCTGCACGGTACCCGACGCCCACGATCTCCAGTTCACGCTTGTACCCTTCCGTCACGCCCTTGACCATGTTGGCGATCAGGGTGCGGGTAAGTCCGGAAAGGGCGTCCGCTTTCCGCTGGTCCGGGTCCTTTTCGACCTGGATGCCGTCCGACTCGATTCGAATCGAGAGAAAGGGATGGATCTTCTCGGAAAGCTCGCCGTTCGGCCCCTTGACGACGAGCCGGTCGTCCGTCTGGGAGACCTTGACCGTGTCGGGGCACGGTATCTTCAGTTTTCCTATCCGCGACATACCACTATCCTTTATGAAAAAGCTCAGCCGATTCTGGTGCGTAACGTCTCGTGCGGGCCGGCTACCAGACCTCGCACAACACCTCTCCACCCACGCCCTTTGCCCGTGCCTCGCGGTCCGTGAGAATCCCGTGGGTGGTCGACAGGATGGCCACGCCCATGTATTTCCGGACGGGCTTGACTTCTTTTCGGTTCACGTAGACCCGGATGCTGGGCTTGCTCACGCGACGGAGACCCTCGATCGCGTTCTTCTTGTCGTCCAGGTACTTCAACTGTACCCGCAGCACGTTCTGCTTGTTGTCGGGCAGAACCTGGTAATCCAGGATGTACCCTTCTCGCTGCAGGAGGCCGGCGATGGATTCCTTCATCTTGGATGAAGGAATGTCTACCGTCTTGTGTTGTGCCCGGCACGCATTCCGGATACGGGTGAGCATATCCGCTACAGGATCCGTAAGACTCATGCGATGGTCCTTCTTGAGAAAGTGTCTACCAACTGGATTTCGTTACGCCCGGCAAGTCACCGCGCAAGGCGAGGTTCCGCAGGCAGATTCTGCACAAATGAAACCTGCGGTAGAATGCTCGCGGGCGGCCACAAAGGCTGCAACGGTTTCTGATACGAACGTCGAATTTCGGCTTCTTCGCGTATGCCGCCAGCTTCGCCTTCCGTGCCAAGGGTCTTCTCCTGTTTGCGGAAAATGAAATCAGTTGCGAAAGGGCATTCCCATGTACTTGAGGAACGCCTTGGCTTCTTCATCCGTTTCCGCTGATGTGACGATTGTGATGTTCATTCCCCGGATCTTGTCGATCTTGTCATAGTTGATCTCGGGAAAGATGATCTGTTCGCGTATGCCGAGCGTGTAGTTCCCGCGACCGTCGAAGGCCTTGCCGGAAATCCCCCGGAAGTCCCGGACGCGGGGCAGGGCGATATTGATCAGCCGATCGAGGAACTCGTACATCCGTTGCCTTCGCAGGGTGACGGAACATCCGATCGGCATGCCGGCGCGGAGCTTGAAGTTGGAGATCGACTTCTTTGCCCGGGTGACGATCGGTTTCTGACCGGTGATGAGGCCCAGTTCCTCGCTCGCGTGGTCGAGGACCTTGATGTTGTGAATCGCCTCGCCCAGGCCCATGTTCACGACGATCTTCTCTATGCGAGGTGCCTGGAGAAGGTTCTTGTACCCGAAATCCTTCACCAACTGCGGAACCACTTCGCTCAGATACTTGTCTTTCATCCGAGGGATGGCTGCTTCTTCCTTCTTCTCTTCGCCGGCCACTGCCGTTCCTCCAAGGTTCCTACTTGTCCAAGACGTCGCCGCATTTCTTGCAGACGCGGACGCTCTTACTGTCTTCCAGTCGCTTTGTGCCCGTTCGAACCGGTTTGTTGCACTTCGGGCAAAGGACCATCAGGTTGGACAGGGTGAGGGGAGCCTCTTTTTCGATGATGCCCCCTTGGCGCATTTGCTGGTTCGGTTTGGCGTGGCGCTTGATGAAGTTGACCTTTTCGACAACCGCCTTGTTCTTCTCGGGGAACACACGCAGAACCTTCCCCGACTTGCCTTTTTCCTTGCCCGTGGTGACGATCACCATGTCGTTCTTCTTGATGTGGACCTTTGCCTTTTCCATGCCCTTTTGCCTCGTATCTTCCTCAGACGACTTCAGGCGCCAGAGAGATGATCTTCATGAAATTCTTTGCCCGGAGTTCTCTTGCCACAGGGCCGAAAATACGGGTGCCGATCGGCTCGCGCTGCGGGTTGATCAAGACAGCGGAGTTGACGTCGAACTTGATGTAGGAGCCGTCGTTTCTTCGGATCTCCTTGCGGGTTCGGACGACAACGGCCCGATGAACCTCACCCTTCTTCACCTTGGATGCAGGCAGGGCTTCCCGGACGGAGACGACGATCACGTCTCCGACGGAGGCGTACTTCCTCCGGGTGCCCCCGAGCACCTTGATGCAGAAGAGTGTTTTTGCCCCGGAATTATCCGCGACCTTGAGCTTCGTTTGCATCTGGATCATGGTACGGTTTCCTTTTGCGCTGCATCCAGGGCAAGGGACGTGTCCGCGGGCTTCAGCACCTTCGTGACCGCCCAGCGCTTGGTCTTGCTCAAGGGGCGGGTGGACACGATTTCGACGATGTCACCACTCTGGCAGCGATTCTTTTCGTCGTGAGCCGAATACTGCTTGTTCCGGACGAGGTATTTCTTGTAGAGGGGATGCTTGACTCTTCTCTGAACGGTGACAACCACCGTCTGGGTCGTTTTAACGCGCGTGACGGTACCTTTGAGTCGCGTTCTTCTCGTGCCCTCAGGCATGCTCGTCCCCTTTGCTCATCGTTCTCTCCCGCTGAATGGTGCGCAGTCGTGCGATATCTTTCTTCACGTGAACGATCCTCGCGGTGTTTTCCAACTGGCCGGTAGCGTGTTGGATGGTCAAGTTGAACAGTTCTTCCCGCAGATCCTGTTCTTTGTGCTCGAGTTCCTCGTCTGACAACTCTCTGACTTCTGCAGGCTTCATTATTGCTCCTCGCGCAACAAGAATCGGGTCTTCACGGGGAGTTTGTGCCCTGCGAGGCGGAAGGCCTCCCGAGCGACCTTTTCTTCCACGCCGTCGATTTCGTAGATGATTCGTCCCGGCCGGACCACGGCCACCCAGAGTTCCGGGTTCCCTTTACCGCCGCCCATGCGGGTTTCGGCCGGTTTCGCCGTGATCGGTTTGTCCGGAAAGATTCGAATCCAGATCTTTCCACCCCGTTTGACATGGCGGGTGATGGCGATACGGCCTGCCTCGATCTGCCGCGATGTGATCCAGCATGGCTCCGTGGCCTGGAGTGCGTACTTGCCGAAACTCACGAAGGATCCGCCGAGCCTCGAGCCCTTGAGCCTGCCCCGCCGCTGCTTCCTGTGCTTGATTTTTTTGGGACGTAACACAGCATACTATGCTCCCAGTTGGTCTTTGCGTTTTTTTGGGTCACCGGGGAGGACTTCGCCATTGAAGATCCAGGCCTTCACCCCGATGATGCCGTA
>Ga0180434_10003288_pt1 | contig 20734 bp, 11 predicted proteins | sample SS_ome_7_FD_132453 | JGI IMG/M metagenome (GOLD analysis project Ga0180434, IMG submission 132453) | Hypersaline lake sediment archaeal communities from the Salton Sea, California, USA - SS_1_D_2 metaG | ecosystem: Environmental > Aquatic > Non-marine Saline and Alkaline > Hypersaline >...
CCCGGTGGAACGACTGGTTCGTTCTCAAACATCCCTGGTAAATACCATGCTCGCCGAAGCGATTAAGCTTCGCGAAGATGGCAAGGAATACGAATTCGCAACCCGCATACTTCAGGTGAGTCGATGCGCCCCTAAAAACAAACGATTCATGAAAGTCATGAAGGAGCAGGGTGTACAGCGAATGGTGGGTAAAGTTGAAGCGGATTATATGAGGGATAAACGTCTTGGGGAACTGGACGAGGAACTCTACTACGCTATTGACGAAAAAGCTCATACCGTGGATCTGACTGAAAAGGGCAGAAACTTCTTCTCCGAATCCGAGCGTTCGATGTTCGTGCTTCCGGATCTGAGTCTCCAGATTAAGGACGTCGACGACGACACCTCCCTGTCACCCTCGGAGCGTGCCGAGAAAAAACAGATTCTCATGCGCGATTACGCGATCATCAACGAGCGCATTCATAATATCAGCCAATTGCTCAAGGCTTACAGCCTCTATGAAAAGGATGTGGAGTACGTTGTTCAGGAAGGAAAAGTACTCATAGTTGATGAATTCACCGGAAGACTCATGCCCGGTCGGCGGTTTTCGGACGGCCTCCATGAAGCTCTTGAAGCAAAGGAAGGCGTGAAAATCGAACAGCAAACTCAGACATTAGCGACAATCACGCTTCAGAACTACTTCCGTTTATATGGCAAACTGGCCGGTATGACGGGTACCGCCGAGACCGAGGCTGGTGAATTTCACGAGATCTATGAACTCGATGTCATAGTTATTCCCACGAACGAGCCGATTCGACGTCAGGACTACGATGATGTTGTATATAAAACCAAACGAGAAAAATACGCAGCCGTCATAGAAGAAGTCGTAAACATGCACAATCGAGGACGTCCCGTTCTCGTGGGTACCGTGAGTGTAGAAGTATCGGAAACATTGAGCCGTTTATTGAAACGGCGTGGAATAAAACACTCCGTCCTTAATGCAAAGTATCATCAGCAGGAAGCGGAAATCGTTACCAGAGCGGGTGCTCCCGGTGCCGTCACCATTGCCACAAACATGGCGGGTCGCGGTACGGATATAAAACTCGGAAAACAGATAGTTAAATGCAAACACTGCGCCATAACTCCCCTTCCCGAATGGGGCGAGAATATAGGTGAGGGCATTCCCGAAGATTGGGATGTCAATCGCTGCATCAAGGATATGCCGTGCGGATTGCATATTATCGGTACCGAACGGCATGATGCCAGAAGAATAGACCGCCAATTACGGGGACGAAGCGGTCGACAGGGGGATCCGGGTTCTTCGAGGTTCTATCTCTCGCTTGAAGACGACCTGATGCGCCTATTCGGGTCAGACCGGGTCGCCGGCATAATGGATCGTATGGGTGCCCAGGAAGGCGAGGCCATTGAACACGGTTTGGTAACCCGGGCTATTCAGACTGCTCAGAAACGCGTTGAGGGCAGGAACTTCGATATACGAAAGCATCTGCTCGAATACGACAATGTCATGAACCAGCAGCGAGAGGTCATCTACGATCGGAGAGCGGCGGCTCTTGAAAACGAGAATCTCCGTGATGAATTCCTTCGCGTACTTCATGAAACGGTGGATGCATCGGTGGATATCCATTGCCCCGAAGGATCATATCCGGATACATGGGATCTTACCGGACTCAGGACCGATTTCGCGCGGTATTTCCTCGCCGATATCGGACAGAATGATGAGAACCTGCGTGAAGCCGGTCGTGACGAGTTGATCGAAACACTGCATTCGGTTGCCGAGAACGCGTACGAACGTCGTGAAAAGGAGTTGGGTGATGAAGCCATGCGGGATCTGGAGCGGCTGGTCACGCTGCGGATAATAGATGACCGGTGGCGGGATCATCTGTATGAACTTGATCAATTGAGATCCGGTATCGGTCTGCGCGCATACGGGCAGAAAGATCCGCTTCTTGAATACAAACAGGAAGCGTTTCAACTATTCGTGCAGCTTCTGGAGGAAACGGATCAGCAGATACTGGAGACCGTATTCCGCGCCCAGATAGTTCCAAAACAACCGGAGCGGAAGCCGATACATGAAATGCGGGCACATCATGCATCCATGGGATACGGCGGATCCGAGACTCAGGCGGCAAAAACACCGCGAAAGTCAATTAAAAAGGTTGGGAGAAATGATCCATGTCCCTGTGGTAGCGGAAAGAAATACAAAAAGTGCTGCGGGCGGAATCAATGACACACTTCACTGATCTGAACGTTTCTGGAGGCATACATTCATGATACGATGGTTCTTCTGTGCATCTGGTTTGTTTCTCATACTTCTACTGGCGTGTGCAAGTACCACCGCCGAACGCGTTCAAACGGGAATTACCTATTCCGATACGCTTAAAACCGCCGTTACTTTGGTCGAGGCAAGAGATCTTGACGGTGCGGAACGGGAATTGAACAGAGTTCTGGATACAACGGCATCTCGTCCCGTTCGTGCCGAGGCGTATTGGCAGTTATACCTCCTTAACAGAGACCGAGGGATGAGTTTCGAAGCACTTCAAGCTCTGGTAGGATGTCTGGAGCTGGTCACGGATCAGAGATCCGTTTTGTATGGACGAGCTCGCTCAAGTCTCGGGCCTTCCGTGGCGGAAGCATTGGAAACCGATATTCCGCGTTCGACCATCGAGCGACTGCTCGGGCGGCTTGAGGATGTTTCGCTCTATCTCGACATGGCCGATTACCTGGTTGAAACTCAGCATTGCTACGCTGCAACGGTATTTCTTAACACCTTGGCCAGACGGGGATTGGATCCACTTACTGATCAACGTCGTATTGCCATAGATCGTGACGCGCATAGATGCCTCCAGAAAACGGCACGGAGCATCCAACTCATCGTTCCGCTCACAGGAGATTTTGCCGAGTACGGAGCAAACCTCGCGCGAGGAGTTGAATTGGCGTTACTCGATTCAACACTGGAAAGTGGGCTTCTCCTCGAAAAGATCGACTCCGAATCGGATCCGGTGAAGGCAACTCAATCCGTAATACGGAGCGCGGGGACACAACATATTGTGGCAGCTATCGGACCACTTCAAAGTCGAGCGGCAACCGGGGCGGCACTCGCCGCTGCGGACGGCGAATTACCTCTTCTCGTACCTATACCCGCACCACGGGGTTTGTCTCGATTCGGAGAATGGATTTTCCAGAGCACGGTCCCCGTACAGGCCGAAGCACAGGTAGTCGCGAAATACGCCATGGTACAGGGTGGCATGTCACGATTCGCCGTATTGTATCCGGCCCATGCCACGGGTGAAAAAGCCATGAATGCGTTCAAGGATCAGGTCTTTGATCTCGGGGGAGAAGTTGTTACCGTAGAACGATACAGTGAGGACAGAGATACCGATTTCAGAAATCAAATCGTCAGTATCAAACGTGCCTCCCCCCAGGCTGTTTTTATTCCGGGACAACCTCGCGAACTGGTACAAATCGCCAGACAGGTGGCGTTTTATGAACTGGAGTGCCAACTCCTCGGAACGGATGGATGGAAGTCACCGGAAGTGATAGATCGTGGCGGTCGTTTCGTCGAAGGCGTCATATTCGCCGATTTTTCCGGTATGTCCGGTGATGATTATGAGAAGGAGCTGTTCAGGGCACGATACAGAGAACACTTCGGTTTTGATCCTGACCACTATGCATCCACGGGTTTTGACCTGGCTATGTGCCTTCGTCGCGCTATGGAGGAGGGAAAGACGACGCGTAAAGGAATCCGGCGCTTCCTCGAACAGATTGGTCCGGTCAACGGCGTATCCGGTGTACTGAGCTGGCGAGATGAAACATCAACCCATGCGATTCAGCTCTTCACTATTGCCAACGGTCTCGTTGTTCCGATTACATCGATACCACAGGATCAGTAGCCAACGAATTCTATTGCTGCATATCACATCATTGTCCCTCGCGGCTCAGGACACCCGTGGCAATCCGAATTCCTGTTCTGCATAGGAAAGTCTGCGGTGGGGATCCATCGGATGCGGATGTGGTTTTAACCATTCGGATGTTCCTGCAACGTATTACAATCATCATGTGTCAGCTCGTATAGAAGCGGTGAATCATGAAGATACAATCGGGCTTCTGCCTATCGTTCAGGCTGGGATTGTTGTGTATGCTTGTTGCCGCGTCTCTCCACGGTCAGATCGCTCCCACGGAACGATGGATCAAATTCCAGGCTGAGGAATCTCGCTCAAATTTTAAACTGGGCACAACTTCACTTCGGGGAAATGTCCGCGCGTGGGCTGAAGATTGGTTCCTGAGATCAGTTTGGGGTACCTATCGCGAACAGCCCGAAATCCTTCAGGTGGGAGGCGGGGTGAGAGCGATCTGGCGCGGCGACACGCTGTGGGCCGGGGAGGCGACTGTTCTCCCTGCGGATTCCTCTGTGAAACTTTCCTCGGACGTACGTATGGTACGAACCGATGGTTCACGGCTTTCAAGCACGATATTCACTTTCTCTCGCATGACCGGATTCGGTACTCTATCCGGTCCGGTGACCATCACCGACTCAACCGAAACCTACGAAGCACTTTCAGATACGGCATGGTTTTTTGAGGAGACGCAGACGATCCATCTCGCCCGAAACTGTACACTTCACATTGAGACATCAGCCGATGAAGTACTGACCGTACTTTCCGATACCACTATCTTCGAGTCGGATACCGATAGACTTACCTGTTTCGGCGATGTGATCGTTCACGGTGTGAGTGTTGAAGGTCAATGCAATCGACTCGTCTATGACCGAAGCACAGATCGTGTTGAGCTGGAAGGAAATCCGTCGCTTCGGAGCGGCGGGTTCAATTCAATCGCTGAAAAGATAATCCTTACCGGCAGAGACGGAGTGATAACGCAGGTTGTTCTGGAACGCAATGCATGGGCCGGTCAGGAAGACGCCACCAGGGATTCACTACAATGGGACCAGGCATGGGGAGACCGCATGGTTCTGTGGATCCATGACCGGAAACCATCCGCCATGCTCGTCACTGGAGCTTCCCGGGCGTTTCATGCGGTTCTCGATTCAGCAGGAATCATTATGGGCACAAACTCGGTGACGGGAGATAGTATCCATCTTGGATTTAAAACCAGTGAACTCGAGGAACTGCGGATATCGGGATCCGCCAGAGGAACTTACACCGCAAAAGCCGGCGGTCCCGAACTTCCCGGCGAGATAGTCGAGTACGAAGCGAATACTATACGGTTCAACCGCTCAGACGGCCTTCTCACACTTCAGGGTGATGCATCTCTGAACAGCGGGTCCCTCGGACTCACAGCCTCGGAAGTGAGATTCTCCCTGTCTTCGGAAGAAATGGTTGCTATCGACGACGCAGTGTTGAAAGACGGTGATCAGGAGATCACCGGCAACTACATGACATTTAATACGAACCGGCGTCAGGGGCTCGTTGGGAGTGGATTCACGAAGTTCGAACAGGCATTCTCATTTGGACGCAAAGTTGCGCGGGTTGACAAACGCTCACTGAATATCAGACAGGGATCGTTCACATCCTGCGATAAGGAACACCCCCATTTTTACATCACGTCACCAAAAATCCGAGTAACACTCGATGATAAGATCGTATGTCGCCCGGTGGTTATGTGGATACACGACATTCCCGTATTCGGGCTTCCCTATTGGGTCTTTCCCATCAAGAAGGATCGGCATTCCGGTATTCTTGTTCCCAGTTTCAGTTTCAGAAATATCGTCGGGCTCGATCAGGGCGCTGCGAGTATCCGCGATATGGGGTATTACTTCGTACTCGGCGATTACGGCGATGCAACCTTTTCCCTTGATTGGCATGAGACCCGAGGGTGGACCATCAACGCCCTTGGCCGCTATGCGCTCAGGTATAGAATCAACAGAGGTAACGTCAGTACAAAATTCGCCAGGCGTGACGGCGTAACGGAGTGGGAATACAAACACCAACACGATCAGATTCTGCCGTACGATTGGCGACTCAAGGCGAACATTGAAGCTACAACGAGTAGAGAATTTCAGGAAAATGAGACCTGGAATATCGAAGACATTTTGGACCAGCAGCGAGGCCTCAAATCCAATCTAACGCTTTCCAATAAACTCGGACCCTGGAGTGTTCGTGTTAGCCTCAGGCGCGACCAGGAATGGGAAAGTACCACAGAAGGGGATGTTGAAACTGAAACGGAGACCATTACCACGGTATTGCCCGAGATCAGTCTTTCACATCCGAGCAGACGAATCATCGCTCCCGGGAGTGCCACCGTCCCCTGGTATCAAGACATATACGCGTCACTCTCAAGTTCTTTCAGAAATCGAAACACGAGCACTGAGGGAGCAGAGATCACCGAACGTCATACCGCGGGAACCATCCATAACATTCAGTTACGATGGCAGCTGCCGAAGATTCTCCAACGCATCAATGTTTCACCAAACGCGTCCTACCGGGAAACATGGGTTCATCTTGGTCTTGAACCGGACGAAGAGGAACGAATGATCAATGAACGGATCGGCGTCCTTCATTCAATAGGCGTATCCGCATCCACGAAGCTCTACGGATTGCTCAGCTACCCGATCGGACCGCTGGTGGCACTTCGTCATGTTGTCACTCCCAGTATGAGTTACAGCTATACTCCCGACTGGTTTACATACGGGTGGGACTTCAGCAAAGGATCGTTCGAAAACGGCGATGATGATCCCTTTGCCGCGGCCGGCTTCAGTACCGCTTTTTCGAAATCGCGAAGACTGGGCATGTCCCTGAACAACGTTTTTCAAGCAAAATTCCGCCGTGGTGATGAGATCGTGAAGAAGGACAATCTCGCAACCGCGAAATTCAGTACAAACTACGACCTCGAAAAGAAGAAAGAGGGCGAAGATCCCTGGTCGAACCTGACGAGTTCTCTCCAGCTGTCCCCGGCGAGATTTTTCAGTTGGAACATGACAGTATACCATAATCCGAACGAATCAATGGAGTTCATTTCATTCTCATCAAATACGACGCTTAGATTGAGGGGGAGCTGGGCAAGACCGTGGGTAGTTGATGCGGGGGGTAGTGTTCTCGAACCCTTGAAATATAGCTGGAATCTGACAGCCACACACCGGTTGTCTCATCAACGGGGTGCGACTGAAGATCCTCAGACACTGCAGGTCATGGCGGGAATAAATCCCACCGGCGGCTGGCAATTACGTGGATCATTTAACTATGATCTTGAATCGGAAAAGCTTATGAACAGGAGTATTTCCGTTTCACGCGATCTTCATTGCTGGCAGATGGATTTTTCGTGGTACCGATCCGAAACAAAATGGAATTATAACTTTAAAATCTACGTAAAGGCATATCCGGATGCTCTCTTCATCAAGCATCAGGAGAGTAATTAATTATACGCCGTTACCTCAATTGATATGCTTTTAGTTCTTTATCTTTCTCTATTGTGCTGAACACAGTTGGCTCGTGTATAGTAACGCGCCCACAGTTGTGGATTTTTTTCCCAACAATCCCGGCATTCTTTTGTACTTGCCGACGGATGAAGACAACTGCTTTTTTCTAAATCGTGTATAACCTCAAATTCCTCTTCATCAGTTTCAATTTCTTTCACCGAAACATTTTCACTAACTGAAAAGAGATCCAATTGTGAAGACGTATCTTTCATCGCCACTCCTTCTATTTGCTCTGTCCTTCTGTAATTAACTATCAACATGCATAATTGTCAACAATAGATTCTCATGAATTATTGTAAAAACATAGTAACTGTTCTTTAGTGATATTACTATGAATATTGTAATGCTGGTTCTATTGGTCTGCTCCCTCTATACCTGTACGAATGTAGTCCGGCGCGCACTGCGTGTTCGATAGACACCACAATTGACGTGATCTTCGTATGAGCTTTGCTTATTCTATAGTATTGCATTAATACTCTATGAATTGATTGCATTATTACCACGTAATCGAGTTGAACTGTGAATCCAGAGAATAAAAACGACACGATACGAGCATTCGGCATGGCTTCAGGCGGCTTGGATAGTCGCCTGTCTTTGTGTATTGTTCGGGATCTCGGAGTCCATGTCATCGCACTTCACTTCTTTCACCGCTTCAACAGAGCGGGCGCTCCCGGTACATGGCCGGACACTACAACGCTCCCTCCACAGGTAGAACAGATAAGACGGGCGACAATCGACATGGGAGTCGAGTTTCACGCGGTGGATTTTTCGGATACGTTTCTCTCCCTCGTGAACAGACCACAACATGGAAGGGGAAAGGGTTTCAATCCCTGTCTCGATTGCAGGATCGAGATGCTTAATCTGGCTCGTGGTTTGCTGGGGAAGTATGACGTCTCTTTTGTATTTACCGGTGAAGTACTCGGTCAACGGCCAATGAGTCAGACAAAACAGGGACTTGAGCGAGTAGAAAAGAGGAGCGGGTTGGATGGTCTCCTTGTACGACCATTATCGGCACGACTCCTCAAACCGACCATCCCTGAACATAAAGGGTGGATCGACCGGGATTCACTATATGCTTTTCAGGGTCGAAACCGCAAACCGCAGTTTGAACTCGCAGAGAGTCTCGGTATTCGGGATTTCCCGCAACCGGCTGGAGGGTGTTTTCTTACTGATCCGAATATTGTTTCACGGTTTTTCACCTGGGCGGAACAGCATGGTGATATCGGTCCTCGTGAAATGGTCCTTTTCCGGATAGGTCGACATTTCGATCTGCCCGGAGGATCTCATGCAGTCATGGGCAGAAACCGCGAAGAAAATGAGTTATTGGAAACCATATTACCTGATGAGTGGCACCTGTTCACCAGAGAACCCCGCGGCGCATCCGTATATCTTCTTCGTGCCCCTGACGACAATGACCTTACTCTTGCGGCACGCCTGGCTTCACGCTACTCAAAAACTCGCACCGAGGCACGTGTTGACGTAGTGATCCTATCGCCGTTCGGCAGGCAGATTCTGCAAGTAACACCCGCTGATGATGAACTGGCCGGACAATTTCGAATATAGTTTAATGGCTTCAGTCCGGGAATGCGCCATTTGCTCTGTTATTCTTTCACTGATCTTCCCGCGTATCATCACTGACGTATATGCATTTACGGAAGTCTTTCATGTACCGTGGGGTACTCAACCGGAATCCGTTTCGTATCGTCACTCCCATGCCGGAACATTCGGTCCCACGGATTTTTATGTGGAAACCGGGGCGGATGGAGAACGATTCGCAACTATTCTCGACCGCGAACAAGCCCTGCTCAAACGGTTTACGATACCCGAAGGAAAACTAATCGAAGCGTCTGAGGTCCCCCCGTTTTCTGAGCTGTTCGCCGCTTCAGGAGATACCACCGTGTATTGGAACGGTGACGCACTGTTAATCCATTCCCACTCCCGCGCCGATACTGTTCGACCTGATTATCGAACAGTGAGAGCAGTACAGCGGATATGGATCGATACAGGTGGAATCCATGTTCTGGATGAACGTCAGAACACATGGGATGTTGAGACAACCGCTACTGAACAGTGGTCGATCCGCTCCAGCGACGTTCTGTCCTCGGTTCGTAGAATCTCTCCGGATACTATCATCATCGGAACTGAAAACGATGACTCTATACGGTTCTCATGTTCCTTTGAATTAGGGACGATACAGTATATCGGAACTCTGAATGGGTATCATGTCGTACTTGCCGAGCGAATACTCAACCCATCACCCCTGGACGTTCAGGAACTCCTGTTACTAGTTTCCGGGACAGGGTCGATTCACCATGAAATCCATCTCCCGCGAATATACTTCAGCTGGATACCGTCCAGAATTCACATAATAGACAATACGCTCTATCTCATGATCTCGTCACCGGATGCACTGTTCATCTATGAATTCACAGCGGATATGGCGGAGTCGCCCCTTAAACTCGATACATCTTCCCTGGGTAATCCATATCATTACAATGAACATCTTCCGTTGATCACTGAAGAATCCGTTGGAGGGAATAATCGTGATGAAGATCCCATGACCCGCTCCCAGATCATGGAGATAGCCGGCGGCTACGTAGACGCGCAGTGGACGGCGACATCTGCGAATATCACGGATGGAATAGAGATCATGCCCGATGGTTCATCCGTCAGAACACCAGCCTGGGTCGTCTCGGGACAGCGACGGAAAGTTCCGTATAAATGGGGAGGATGGACTTCATTATCGGTATTTCTCGCCGGTGTTCCCCCGGGAAAAAAATGCGGTGACGATTACACAAACTCCGTGAGTTGGACGGATCTGTACTGTATCGGCGTTGATTGTTCAGGATATATCAGCCGATGCTGGGATACTGATATCAAGTATGGAACCAGCACCATACAGAGCATATCATCAACCCTTAGTTCCGTGAGCGAACTTCGACAAGGAGATGCATTAAACAACGCGGGAAGCCATATCAGACTCTGTGCGGAGAACCTGCCCTCCGGTATGGTTCTGACCATGGAGGCATCCGCCTATGATTGGCGAACCAGTTATCGCGCGTATCGCCTCGTTGACCTGACCGCCTACACACCCATCAGATTCGACTGGATTATTGAAGAAGAATCGCCCGTAGATCCTTTTGTGATAATGGTTAAGGAGTGGCGTGAATCACTCAATGTCAGGTCCGGCCCCGGAACAGATGAATCCGTATTCACAACTATCGAATCAGGACAGCGCTACGTCGCGGTTGCAGAGCATAACGGGTGGTATGCGTTTCACATCCCGGCCGGAACGGGAACATATATGGGCTGGAGTTATGGCGGTACGAGTTCAACCAACGGGTATCTTAAAGGCGATCAGGCTACCCGTATAGCCACGGTAACCACCGGCGCATTGAACATACGAACGGGGCCGGGAACTGGTTACCCGGTCATCACTGCGGCGAGTAATGGTCAACGTTTCGCCGTGCTGGACAGCTCGGGAGTATGGTATGGAATCCAACTTGCAAACACGCCGGGATATGTATCCGGCTGGTCTTCGTCTGGTGCATCGGGCCAGTATCTGGATCTATCTTCCGGTGGACCCGCCGACGGGTATGGCGCCCACATTGAATCGATCTTTCATCCGGCGGAAATGGATGAGCGCGAGACCGCGGTATGTTCGTTGCAGGTGATGAATAACGGATCATGTAGCTGGGATACTGAGACATTTCTTCGCACAACGCTACCGCGTGAACGTCAAAGCACCTTTTTCTGTGACGGTTGGATCGATTCTTCGACAATTTGTTCCGTAGATCGACACGTCCTTCCTTTTCAACGGCATACAATTCAATTCGAACTGCGCGCTCCGTTTTCCGGTGGAACCAGTGAATATCACGAGTATCTGGGATTCGAGCAATCGGGCTTCTGCTGGTTCGGTGATACCGGTCAATTTGGTCCCGATGATGAAGGCTGTGTACTCACCATCGTTGTTGAGAATACAGGTCTTCCCTCAACTCCGATAATCCAGGACGTGAAGATATCGGGCGGATCGGTATGTCTGGAATGGAATACGGTGAATGAGGCAACGCTCTATGGCGTTTTCAGAGAGTACATCGGGTCGGAACAGGAACCGGTACCGGTGGTTTTTTCACCTGACACGGTCTTCATGAGCAGTAGTGGCGTAGGGGATCCTATGATCAATCCCGTCTATATGATCAAGGCATATGTACCTGCCGATTCTTCAGGATTTTCGCCACGCATGGGAGAATTCGATTATGATCTTCCGTGATTTCCTTTCGAGAATGGAACCGAGCCCGGAGCTCTACCTTCATTCATGCGCCTGGAGCGCAACGATCTGATAGACTTCTTACCATATCCATTCCGGAATCCTCATCAACGCGCGCAATTATCCCTGTTCAGGCAACAGCTCAAACGAAGCTGAGGCGAGCACCGAATCATCCCGGCAAATCTCTACGGTATATGAACCAATATCACGTTTCCGGTCGGGATCAATACTGATGCTGCTTTTCAGAATGGTTTCAGAGGTATCAGGGAGGAGATCGAGGTTCTTCGTATATACGCTTCCTCCATCAGGACCAACCCATCTGACACTCAAATGCTCCTGTAATCCCGGTTCCAATCCCTCGACAACGGCCCGCATACGAACCCGGGCACCATCTTTCAAGCGTGCCTGCGGAATGCTCTCCGCTGGTTCAGTAAAATCACCTTCCACTTCCACGACACCTCGTAACACCGGTCGTGATCTGAGCTCGAATGCCGACGAATCCAGTAAGGTTCTGAACCGGTATAGTTTAACCTCATATATCCCGATATCGCGATCACGCTCGGGATCGATGGATATGGTCGATGAAAACCGATCAGTGTTTTTATCCGCTTCAAATGATTCAAGTTTTCGGAACATCTCATTACCATCCGGCTTGAGCCACACGAAGTGATACTCTTCATGGCGGCCCGGTTCCAAGCCGGAGAGCGATATCAGGGCTTTGATCTTTGAACCCGGAGATGGTCTGAACAATGCGATACCGGAAGCAGTAGTATCCGGCGCAACGTCACCACGCTCATCGCGCAGGAGAAATGAAGTATTCCCCTGCACTGCAGGAGGAACCCGGTCACAGGCCGAATGTATGAAAATCAATACCATGAATACAATCAACCAGGGGATTCTCCGAATCGTATGATGCGGTCTCACCATGGACCTCCGTTTATATGCCCAATACATCGTTATGTTATCATCCGTCGAAATGACTAATCAGACTGGATGTATACCCGTTCAAAGTAATATTCACTGATCCGATGTTCCTGTTCCCGGGTCTCTATGGCACCGGGTTGAACACCGCGAATTCTCGCAACGGCTTCAGTGGGTTGAAAACCCGTGGAAACAAGATACGCCGCAAGAATAGTCCCGGTACGCCCGCGACCCGCAAAACAATGAACCACGACCGAACCGCCGGAATCTATCTCCTTGCCAATAAAGGAGACAGCGTCATCAATCTGCTCCAATGACGGCGCATGGAAATCATCAATGGGGAGATGTAGCCAGGAAAGACCGGCATTATGAGCGGCACTGCCGATATGGGATGCCTCCTCGGTCAAAGAAATGATGCCTGTAACACCATGAGCGGCCAGAAGTGCCATCTCGCCCGCTCCGGGCAATGACATGCCGCCGAGTACCCCGGGAATAATCCAGTGAATCCGTTCGTCAAATTGTATCATGCAACGCTCATATTCCATAATGCAAGGAGCCGATGGGAAAATCCCATCGGCTCCGAAATGTACCGTATCCCCGATTAATCCAGACGAGCCACCCGTACCGAGGCGTCCTCATCCTCACCGGCCATCGCTTCGGCGAGACCGTACCGGAGAAGTAACCCATAACCTTCGCTTCCCTCCAGAGGAGGTATACGCAGCTTCATACCGGGCCACAGAATATCCGGATCTTTGATCCGATCCAGGTTGGCCTTGTAGATCACATGCCATTTGGATGGATCATTATAGATCTCTGGATATCCGGCGATCTTCGACAATGTATCGCCCGGTTTCACCGTGTACCACCGCTCCTGAGGAGGAGGCGGAGGTGGCGGTGGTGGAGGAGGCGGTGGCGGCGGTGGCGGCGGTTTCTCTTCCGTCACCGTTGTATCCGGTTCCACCTTCTTAACCGGTTCTATTATCTTTTTCTTTTTCTTCTGGATCTTCGTCCAGTCTTTATCAACCTCTTTCCCGAACTCAACGGTGAGGCCGACGATGATACTTCCACCGGCTTCCATGTCTCCCATGGGCATGAGGTAAGCGGCATCAACGCCGAGACCGAGACCGTTATTCGTATCCTTATTGAATCCGAACCCGAGGCTGAGTTCGGTTGCGGGACCGGCGGTAAGACCGGCGCGAAGCGCCAGAGGCCGTTCCTCCAAAAGCCCGAGTTCAACACCACCATGAAAACGGAGTTTGTTCTCGTCATTCGGAGTTTCGCTCTGGAGTTCGATACCGACGGTGGGCATGATATCGAAACTTTCGCCGGCAACCATATAGGAACCGCCGAGGAACGTTACCATGCTCAGGTTATCGTCGTCATCGTCCTCATCAATGGCCTGATTCGGCTGAAGGAGGTGGAACAGCGACGCACCGAGGGTCAACTGCTCCGTCACCTTTGCCATGATACCGAGATCGAGATCGAAAGATCCCACACCGGTATCATCGGCGAAGAGCGGATCCGCATCAAGGACCGGATCTCCGCCGGTATCATACCCCTTTGACAGATATTTTACATTGATACCGAGACCGATGGGAATACCGCCGCGTATGCCGTATGCATAGCTGAGCAATCCGGCGGTCTCGCTGTAATAATCAGTGCCGAAATTCCCGCCGCTCAGTGCAAACGTTCCCATATTGGCTGTGGGATACGACACACCGGCGGCGAAAAATCCGAGGTTATCCTCATCGAGGCTCATATGCCGGACCGCATAACAACCGGTAACGGCAGCCCGATCGAGGAACGAAAGCCCGGCGGGATTCCAGTAGGGACTGGATGGATCCCCGGGAACCCCGACAAAGGCGCTCCCCAAACCCAGGGCTCGTGCTCCGCCGCGGTCTTCAAATCCGGCCGAAGCCACACCCGACCAAACGAGCAGCGCGGCCAGGCAGAGGAGGACCACGCCTTGCTTCGTCTGCGGCATTGGAAGCCTCCTTTCGATGGTTCTTCGCGTACTCATGACATCACCTCGGCTATCTAGCGACGACAACGGTGCCCGTCTTCTTGTCACCGTCATTGTCTATCTGGTAGATGTAAACGCCGGACTTCACGAGTTCGCCTTCCGTATCGTAGCCGTCCCACATGATGAACCAGCCGTTGTAGAAGCGCTCGGCGGCGGTCAGCTCGATTACCTCCTGTCCGTCTCGAGTAAAGATGGTAACCGTGCTTCCCGATCCGTCTACAGGGAAGCTGACTTCATCGTTGTAACCGTCATTGTTCGGTGTAACGATGGCGTGGAACTCAGGCGTTTCGGGCGGAGCCCGTTCCACCGTTATACTTGCAGTCACTTCGGTCAATCCATCGCCTACCGCGGCTATTGTATTGATTCCGACATCGAGATGAATGCCCGAAACAGACCATTCACCCGTTCCCATATCAAGGGAAGCGTCGACGCCGTTCACCGTTACGCCGAGTAATCCAGTGGAGGTTCCCGTGACTGTAATCAATGAATCCTCATATGCGAATTGAGCCTCGTCTTCCGGGCTCGTTATTGCTATGGATGGTTGATCGAGGCGATAAACCATGACGCTGGCGGTGACCGTTTCACCGTCGAAGTTCAGCCCTTCGGCGGTAATGGTATTCGCTCCCATGGCGAGAGCAACGTCATCGAAACTCCACGCACCGGTAAGAATATCAAATACCGCGGTTTCTCCGTTCACCGTTATTCCGGTAACGCACTGCGACGTTCCCGTGACATCGATGGTTTCCGCATCGGTACGAGTACCGTTTTCAGGGGATACGATGACGATTTCACCGGGATCCCCGTCACAGTCTGTGTTCACGTACACAGCGATGCTGTCGCGGGCTGTCTGTCCATTGGAACCGTAGCCCACGGCAACGATATCGTTCCATCCTTCCTGGAGGAATTCGATACTCGCATTGAAATCCGGCCTATCAAGTCCGGCGAGTACTCCGTTTACCTCCACTCGGCCGACCCGTTCAGCTTGACCGAGTACCACGATGACCCTGCGATTGATGGCAGCGCCATCCTGCGGCCAGGTGATCTCAACCGTGGGAGCACCGGACTCCACCACGTGAACGGTGATCTGGTCCTCCGCGGTTTCAGAGACACCGTATGCCGTTGCCGTTATGAGTACATCGGCATCCGGGGCGGGAAGATCCAGCGGAACGGACCAGGTTCCCGCGTCGAAGTCGATCTCCGCCATGACGGGATCGATTCCCTCATAATCCACCATGACAATACCGGCATTCGTAACCGAACCGCTGATGGTAACGCTCCGGAGATCGGTCACGAAACCATCCGCCGGATCGGTTATTTCTATAGTTGGTGTTACATCTTCAGGAATCCGATATACGGTGATCATATCCTCCACCGTCGCCATATCAGCACCGGTGGCCACGGCGGTTATCGTATTTTCTCCCAGATCAAGGGCGATGTCCGCCGCCATGAAGGTATCATCGGTTTCGTCGAGATCCGCCATGACATCGTTGACCTCGACCTTCCATGCGCCGCCGAAGTCACCCGAAACATCAACCTCTGTATCAGCGGTGATTAACTGATCGGGCGGCGACGTGATGGCCACACTCAACGCGGTCTCCGGAATCACGTAGAATGTTGCGTCGTCCTCTGCCTCTCGGTCGTCAAGTTCACCGGGAGGAGGACTTCCCAGTCCCATGGCTTCTATCGTGTACATACCGTAATCCGGCACTGGATAATCGGGAACCAGGAATGTCCCTGCGCTGAAATCCTCGTTGAACTCAACATCCTGGACCCAGACGCCGTCTATGAAGAGGAATCCAACATTTTCTATGGTCCCCGTGATGTCGAGCATTCCGAGGTCCTGCGTACTCTCATCCTCGGGTTCCACGATATCCACCACGGGATCTCCGGAACCCTCCATGAGGCGGAACACGTAAACCGTATCGGACTCGGCGCGCTCGAACGTTCCCGTCCCTACGGCGATGATGAGATTGAGTCCCATCTCCAGCGGAATATCGGTTATATCAAATTCGCCCGCCGCGGGATCCAGGGTCATTCTCGCGGGTCTCCCGTTCACGTGGACCGCCAAGGTGTTGTAGAAGACACCATCAGCGTCTATGGTCGCCTGTTCGGTAACGTAGTAGGTAGGCGGCCAGACGAACTCCACGTCGGGATCTCCGAGAATGATCAGCGTTGCGTCATCCTGATTGTTTCCCTCGGTTGTTTCGTTCTCGAACTCATCCACCGGTTGGACAGTGTAGTAGTAAACAACGTCCGGTTGAACATCGTCGTCTGCGAAGTAACCAACGGTAACCGTCTCGTCGCCGTCATCGATCCGCTGACCGAGTTCACCCATGGTTTCAGATCTATAGACACGGAAGTATGCGAATCCGATGCCGTCGTCTTCCACCGTGGACCAGTTGAGTCTGATGTAAGTATATCGACCTTCCGCCACGAGATCGGTGACCGGATCAGGTCCGCTGGCATCCTGCGTGGATGAAACCAGCTCTTCGGACCAGCCGCTCATCTCGAGATCGGCGTTCCTGCTCTGGACCCGATAGTAGTACAGAACACCGTCTTCCAATACCTCATCAAAAGTATAACTCGTTTCCGAGATCCAGCCACTGGAAAGATCCAGTTGCTGCGGCTCGGGAAACTCCATATCCATTGAAGCTCCGACAAAATATTCCGTGGCACCCGAAGCGCTTTCATCGCTCCACGATACCGTATTCGACAAACCGGGCGTAAATACCGGTTCCTCATCGAGTACGGGTGGATCGGGCGGCACGGCCCATGAAGCCCCCACCAGCAAGACCAGGGCGGCTGTGAGGAGCTTCGAGATCGTACCGAATTGATTCATACGGCTCTCCTTTCTCCTGCCGTCTATGGTTAGGCGCATGCCCACCGTACGGCCCTACTGGGTCCGGATTACGCGAACCACCGAAGCATCGTCGTCAACTTTCAGTCGACAGAAGTATATGCCCGGAGCGGTACGCAGTCCGTGATCAGTGGTTCCATCCCAGTCAACATGGTAGGAACCGGGCATCGCCTGGCCGGTATAGAGCCATCGCATCAAACGCCCGTTAACGTCGTATACGGCAAGATCGACGTTCCGGGATGACCCGAACTCACCACGCCCGTCGGCGGGTTCGATCCGGGAGCCGGCCGGTATCATGAAATTGATTGATGCGTCGTCTGCCGATGGATTGGGCCAGACGTTGATGGAGAGGGCATCGGCCACCGGGACCGGAGCGTTTCCGAATGTCGCGGATAGCGGACCGGTCCTGTGCTCTTCCCCGTTAAGATCGATATCCGCAAGCATGTAGTAGTATGTGTGACCCCACTCAACTGATTCGTCGAGATACTGATATGACTGAGGTACAGTTGTCGTACCGGCTCCGGGGATGAGATCACTCACATCATCGTAGGGCCCCGAGAGATGCTCACTCCGAAGCAACCTGAATCCGAAATTCTCGGTTTCGCTCTGCGTTTCCCATTGAATCAGTAATCCACTCTCCGCTATCTCGTAGGAAAATGAGTTGAGTTCCACGGGAACATCCTGACCCCACCAGATTCTGATCATGAGGTCGGAATCATTAACGGGAACCCACTCGTCGCCTTCGTAGAAATAACTTCTATCTGCACCTCCTGCTACATCCCCTAAGGGATTCGGCGCGCCGCTCAGGAGTTCATATCCGATCCATAAATCGCGCTCTACCTGCTGGTAGTCGGGATTCGGGGTATCCTCGAATCGGATATCCACGAAGGAGTTCCAGATATGATCTGTGGGTGAAGCGTACTGCGTGGGTGTAACCTCCATAGGTGCGATGAGATTATTACCCGGAAGGCCGCTCTCATCCTCCCATACATGAAGGATGATATTTCCGGGACCCGTTGCATCGTACAGCATCACCTGGATGGAAAGAACCTCAGCCGAATCCAGCTCTGTTGGTGCGGGGGTCGTGAACTTGACCGCCGCCATATCTCCGCCGCTGAGTGCCCAGTAGTAATAGGGCTCTCCGTCATCGTAGTAGATATATTCCGAATCCTGATCAGCGGGGGAATACTGTGGTCCAACAGGAGCATCCTCGACTTGAGGGAACAGATAGCGAGGAGCAGCCAAGCCCGTCACGGGTACGAGCAGCACGAGGAGCACTGCTACCACGGACAACTTTATCGGCTGGCTCATACATTCGCCTCCCTTCTGCTCACCCGGGTGTGATATTCCTCGGGAGCACGGTACTGGGTGTGGCCCGGTCATTCCGGGCATACCTCGTCGGCTCATCCAGCGTACAAAATCGTACGTTGGTTGTCAACGCTAATCGCCTTCCAGAGCCGCATGTTGTTCGAAACCGTATACAACATGCATGATACATGCCATCAACTCCGGTTTCTTCACTCTGATGAGCGGCGTAGAAGATCAATTATGGTGCCTATAAGATACAAGCTTCCGCATACAATAACCAGCCCTTTTTTACCTGCCATTCTTCGTGCAGTCTGCAATCCCTTTACCGGGGAATCCGCACGAAGGCAGGTCATACCGAGGCGGCGGGCTTCTTTATCAATAACCGGGACGGATAGTCCACGGTGTATATCGGCGGTACAAAGAACCAGAGGTATATCGAGATCCCGTATGATGCCAAGTATGGTCCGCGCCTCCTTTCCGCGACTCAAGGCGAATAGACATGCCATTCGATCATAGTCTTCCACGAGATGATCCCGTACGAATGTAACAAGTGAACGAACGGCCTGTTGATTATGAGCACCGTCGAGCAGGATATCGGGATGACCGCCCCGTAGATCAAGTCTCCCGGGCCAGATCGTCTTCTCTATCCCCCGTACTACGGTCTCCGAGGATATATCCGGGTATAACGATTCGGCCGCGGTCACAGCCGTTACACAATTGACAACCTGATGTTTTCCCCTCAGAGGGAGTTTCGCGATTTGTATACGACGATCAGGCAATCGGAGCGAAACGCCGTATTTTCCATGCTCCGGCTGACGGCTTCTGTACCGGATATCAAATCCTATCCTTATCCATCGACGCGGATGTTTCGCGTCCGCCACGCGGCGAATCACCGACCGTACCGCCGGGGTCTGCGGGGCCGTTATCAGAATATTATCATTCCGTATCACCGCGGCTTTATCACGGGCGATCACATCGAGAGTCGTACCCAGGGTGATCATGTGGTCACGATGAATCGGGGTGATTATGGTGATCTCCGGCTTCACCACCACCGTGGCATCCAGCCGCCCGCCAAGACCTGCTTCCACCACTGCCACATCAACCTTCGAATCGGCGAAAAACCGGAATGCCGCCGCCGTGAGGAGCGTGAATGTGGTCCGGTACCCGGGACTCGAGATGTTAGCTGTTGGTTCATGCTGTTTCAGTATTGAGATCGTACGGGCAAACGCATCCTCGCTGATACACGTTCCATTGACTGCGATACGTTCGCGAACTGTTACAAGATGGGGACTTGTATATGATCCCACATTCAATCCATGCTCCCTGAGAATGGTGGAAAGCATGGCACATACGGAGCCCTTTCCATTGGTTCCTACCACATGAATCGTGGGATACGAAAGGTGTGGATCCCCGAGCGTGGAAAGAAATCTCGAAAATTCGTGAATATCATTAGATCGCGTAGGGCGACCTCCGCGTTTCTCCCAGTCAACGAAGCTGTAGATGAATGAGCATGCCTCGTCGTAATCCACGGTATCCTCCCTCCCCGCTGTTGACAACCGTTCAGGGAACAAAGAACTGCTCACTTTGGTATGCATAGAGTCATAATTAAATCGATACTATCAGTCGCTCAATGAAGATAATCAGCATATAGCCTCGGAATACGAGAGGAAACCAAATCTGAAATCCCAATTCCTTGCGTCAGTGTCGTCTTGAGTGATTCCTGAGTTTAGGTATCTTGTCATGCCGTATTGTTTTGTGGGTTTCTGAATTCCTAAATTGAGCGATTGTTATCGTAACGAGACACAGAAGAGGCTTACGAGTCATGAAGTTGGAGTGATTTTGTGACGATAGCGTATCCAACCGATACGGTGGAGGAGCAAAATCGTGAAACGATTGACGCAGTAGTCTCCTCGAAGCCGCAGTAGATGAGAA
>Ga0180434_10003290_pt1 | contig 20731 bp, 14 predicted proteins | sample SS_ome_7_FD_132453 | JGI IMG/M metagenome (GOLD analysis project Ga0180434, IMG submission 132453) | Hypersaline lake sediment archaeal communities from the Salton Sea, California, USA - SS_1_D_2 metaG | ecosystem: Environmental > Aquatic > Non-marine Saline and Alkaline > Hypersaline >...
CTGGGCTACGATCATGCTGTCCCTGCGGAACAGTCAGAGCGCGTGACAGCCCTTTTCGGGCAGCGAGCACGTCACGTAGCCGGTGCCCTCATTCGCCGCCGGTTTCGTGGACCTCGACGCGCGTGATCGTCACCGTCGCTTCACGCCACTCCGGGCCGTGCGTGCGCTCCCAGTAGCTGTGGACGCGTTTCAGACCTTGCCCATCACTCTCAAATGTGAGCTCGCCCCGGCCGGACAGAACCGGCTTCTGTTTGCCGGCCCAGAATTCGCAGGTCAGGTGGGCGCTGGTCGGCGTCACCGACTCCACGTCGAAGTGCATTGCGCCGACGAGGTAGTCGAGCACGAACCAACCGAACCCGAACACCGAGAACTGGTCACCCGCTCGCCAAGGGCCGCGGAACAGCGGCACGTCGTGCGCCAGCACCGCGTCGTGCGTCACCGCGACTCCCTCCGGGCTGTGATTCGCCAGCAGGCAGACCGCCAAAGCGGTGATGCCGGCCGCCGGGTCGAGCTCGGGCGGCGGCGGCAACATCCGCAGGATATACCCGGGCTTGTCCGCCTCGGGAGCGGCGACTTCCAGCACGAAGTCCGCCTGCTCATCGACTTGCCGTTTATTGCCGGGGTAGGCGATCGTTGACTTGTGATCAACCCGAAAACGGTGCTGCGTGCCAATGCGCAGCTGGGCCGGGAACCACCAGGTGACGCCGGCGGACTCACGGGTTGATTTGACCGAGGATGGTGTTACCAGCGTACCGCGGGGCCGCTGTTGCGCGCAGCCGACGAGGGACACCAGCGCCAGCACCGCACTCCAGGTCCCAACGCGGCGAAGTAGACGGGGATGGCTGTCGACGAAAGGCATTACAGCTCTGGACATGACCTGCTCCTTATCCGCCGTGCGCGAGGAACCGCATGGGGAGCGGCGAGCATCATTATGGTACGCGACCAGCACGTGCGATCAACTATTGCCCTCCCGGGACTGGGCTGGTTCGCGGGAAAGCTGCGCTGGACCATGCCACGCATCCACGCTGGCGCGCCTCGGCAGCCCCGAGGAATACGCCCGCCCGGTGTGCTTTAGTCCACACCGTGGCGTATCATCATGCGTACGGCTCCGTATCCGACGAGGTTCATATGCTGCGCTGCCCCAAGTGCGCCAAAACCATGGACCACATTCGCTACGAAGGCATCCCCGTGTGGTCGTGCGGCGAGTGCGGCGGTTACTGCCTCGAACCGACCCGGCTGGGATTGATCCTCGCGCAGGGCAGCGCCGACATGCCAGAGGCCGTTCAACAAAAGATGACCGAAATCGCCGAACGTTCGAATACTCCCCAAACGGTGCGGTGCCCGCGCTGCATGCGCGACATGATCAAGGAACGGTTCAGACACGCGAAGGATATTGAGCTGGACTTCTGCAAGCGCTGCGGACTGGTCTGGCTCGATCAGGGCGAACTGGAAAGGTGCCGAATCGGCTGGGCGGAAGCGAAGGACAAGCCGGCCCAGCCCTAGGATGACTACTTAACCGCACACGCGAGTTTGTGCGTGCCACGGATCAAGCGCCCGCCGGGTTACCACGGGTTCTTCACGTGGCACACCCCGCCGGTCTTGGTGATGTAATCCTGGTGGTATTGCTCGGCGGGCCAGAACGTCTTGGCCGGCTCGATTTGCGTCACGATCTCGCCGCTGCTGTAACGCTTCCGGGCTACGAGGTTCCGGATGTGCGCCTCGGCCTCGCGGCGTTGCTCTACGCTGGCGTACCAGATGCCGGAGCGGTATTGGCCGCCGACATCCGGACCCTGCCGGTTGAGCTGCGTCGGGTCGTGCATCTCGAAGAATGCCTCCAGCAGCCGGCCATACGTGATCCGCTTGGGGTCGTAGACGACCTTCACGGTCTCGGCGTGGCCGGTGCGGTCCGAACAAACGTCCTTGTACGTCGGATTGTCCGCGTTGCCCTGCATGTACCCGCTGACCGCCTCAAGAACGCCTGGGCCTTGCTGGAAGTAATGCTCGAGGCCCCAGAAGCAACCGCCGGCGAAGTAGGCGGTCTCGGTTTCCACCGGCCGGCTCTCCGCTGGCAACTCGTGCCCCTTCTCATCGAACTTGAGGGCGGCGGAGTTCAGGCAATGGCGCTCGCCGGTCGGCTGCGGCCCGTCGTCGAATACGTGCCCGAGATGCGCCGCGCAGCGGGCGGAAGTGATCTCGGTGCGGACCATGCCGAGGCTGTCGTCCGATCGGCGGGCGACATGCTCCGGATCGAACTCACGCCAGAAGCTGGGCCAGCCGGTGCCCGAAGTGAACTTGTGCTCGCTGGCAAACAGCGGCAGCCCGCAGACCACACAGCAGTACACGCCCTTTTTCTTGCTATCCAGGAAGATGCCACAAAACGCCGGCTCCGTGCCCGCCTTTTGCGTGACGCGGTACGCTTCGGGATCGAGCTTCGCGGCCAGCGTTTGCACCTGCTCGCGCGAGAGCGGGGTGATGTCATAGTGGGATTCTGAGTATCTCGGTTTCACAGTCTGCGCCGTCTCAGTTTGTGCTCGCGGAGCGGCGGACGCCCGTTGCTCTTTCGCAGGACGGGTCTCCTGCGATCCTGCCGGCCGACAGCCGACCAGCGTGATCGAAAGCAGCGCCGCGAAGCCAAGAGCCTCTCTACACCTCATACCCTATGATATGCGGCTGTGCAGCCGTGTAGCAATGTGTCGGGTAGTGTTTCGGACTATCGGGTCCGCCGAAGCGCCGCACTGATCCACACGAGCAGACCCGATGCGAGCGAAAGCGTCGTCGGTTCGGGCACGGGTGTGAAATCCAGCCAGAAGGCATGCTCGACGTAGCCGTAGGCCCCCCAGTTTTGCTGGGTGATCAGGTCGAAGTCCATCCCGTTATCGATGGCGACCGGCATGCCACCCGGGTACACGTCTCCCTGAATGGCCCCGAGCATCGACTGGACCGGCGGCTGACCGAAATACCACGATGCGCTGAAGAAGGCCACGTAATCCCCAGGCGCCAGAAACAACTCTTCGGTGTCAGCCGCGAATTCCTCGAAGCCGTCCTCGCCGCCGTTATTGCTCGTGGTGTATGGCCCCCCTTCGAACAAAACGTCCCCAGTTGCCTTGGCCCCGTCCCAGGCCATCACGTAGGCGCCAAACGTGAGGAAGTGACCCCAGTAGTCATAGGAGTCGTCGACAAAGAAAGCAAAGCCCGAGAGCAGGGTCTCCTCATCGACCATGAAGGTCTGCCCGACAGTCGCCGCGTTCGGCACACCAAATGGTCCCATGGCGCTCACCCCATCCCAGTAGACCGTTGTGTCGACGTCCGCCACATCAGCTCGGACGCTAGGCCAGGAGCAGATTGTCGCCAGAGCGAGCGTCACCCCGATTCGCGAAAGCCGAGCGGAAATCATGCTCTGTACTCCTTGTACATCTGACTGCGCCGCTCCGCGAGTGGCGAAGCTACAAGCGAATCCGCCCCGAGCTGACAACGTGCTGGCGTCGGCGTAGCTGAGACGCGGCCGCTATCGCCATCAACCATACGCAGGATGGCTCGGGTATGTGCGCGCTCCACGCCTCATGGTGTCCGTCGTGAATACCGACCCCCACGATCGTTCGGCCGTCCGCGGATATGTCATAAGCCCGGAGAAGTTCCCAGCCAGTCAAGTCGAGGCCGTAGTCGTTCTCCAGGACTTCCGGAAGGGACCGCATGCTGCCGAGGGACTCCCAGATGAAAGCCGCCTCGGCCGATCCGTCCCGCGCCCACCCCACGGCGACCGAGCCGTCAGCCGACACGGCTCGCGCCGTGTTTGTTTCCGACGGATCGAGGAGCCAGCCCAGGTAAACGCGTCCGTCCTCCTCGGTCCAGCGCCATGCGTGCTCGTAACTCCCGACGATGACGCTTCCGTCCGGCGTGACGTCGCGCGCGACGCCGGCGCAGATGGCCCGGACATCGTGCTGGTCACTCCAGACGGTCGCGTACCAGACTCCGGGGCGGCCCGTGGCTCCGACAATCAGAGAGCCGTCCGGCGTGATCGCGCGTGCGAAGCCCTGCTCGTAGTACGGGGGCAGTTCCAGCGCGATGGGCTGTGCATCGAGGCCCCATTTGACCGGCCGATACTCGCCAGTGTAGCCCACGGTGACGGCTGCATCGGTGGCGCCATAGGCACGGCCGCGAGGCTGATTCGGGTCGAGTGGAGCAAGGCCGGCCAGTCCTTCATCGGCGGTCCAACGCAATGGCGCAAAAGTGACCGCTGGAGTACGTGGATACCACTGCCCGGCAATCACGTTTGCCTCCGGGCTTACACCCAAGGCTTCGTCACCCAGCGAGTCGGGCAACACACCAAGGCCGACCATCCCGGCTTCAGTGGTCCACCGGAAGGCTTCAGCCAACGCCGTTGAGGAGCTGGCGACGCCGACGATGGTCGTCCCGTCGTCGGAGATGCCGTAGGCGTAACTGTCGCTCGTCCCGCCCGGCAAGTCACCCAAGCCCATGAAAAACGGCGCATCGCCGAGCGCGATGACTGCGCCTGAGATGCCGACGGCAATCACAACGGCGATCGAGGCCTTGGTCATGGCTCATCCCTCGGAGACGTCGCGCCGGAGACAACCGGCCGATGTGCGGCAGCTCCGGCTACGCGCGCTGCTGCGCCTGATTATCGACGTCCAAGGCGGAACAACTGAACGCCCAACGCGAGGGCAACCGGTCAGGTACGTTTATGACGACGCAGTTGGGTGGTACGGTCTGATAAAATCTGGTCTGACGGCGTGGGTGCTTCGCCGACAAGCCACGCTGGAGCGGGTAACGCGGCCGGAGGTATCCGAAGGCGGGCAGGGCACACACCGGCAGCAGGACTGCACAACTGTGCGCTTATGAATTTACACCTAGTTTGTACTTGTTAGGCAAGCCCGATGGGGGCATCCTACGGCTGGCGGATAGGCCGCCCGCAGCAAGCCAGCTTCTGTCGGCGTTGCGGGCGGCGGCTGGACGTGCCGGGTTGGCACTGGTCCGAGGGAGGATGGAGACGCCGCTGGAGCGGGGAGGATACCTGGCTGTTCCTGTGCTTCGGCCCGCTGGCCTGGTTGTTTCCACGCTTCAGGTGCCCCCAAGACTGACGCGGTCGAAGGACTTTAGGGGGGTATGCAATCATGAGGTCACGTCCGGAGACCGCAATCATCGGCTATCCGGGATTGAAGTACGTTTCGCGGATGGTCTGCTCGACGTCGTCGGGGACCAGCAGCCACAGGGCGATCGCTCCGGCGAGCACGACGATCAGGTACACCGCCAGGAACCACAGTGAACGCCTGCGCCGCCTGGGGAACATGAACCATAACATTCGCGACACTCCTGGGCGCCTACAGCGGCCAATCCTCGGTCTGGCCGGGATCTAATGTGCGCGCCTCACCGCGGACACGCACTGGCACCGCAACCTCTCCGCGATTGGCCACCGAGAGCTTGTCGCGCGCGATGTCGACGTAGACCCGCGCGCCTTTCCACGCCACCGGAAACGCGAGCCGCGACCATTGCGCCGGCAGGTGCGGCTCAAACATCAGCACGTCCGTTTGCAGTGCGGTTTTCATGCCGGCAAAGCCGAAGACGGCAATCTGCCACAAGCCGGCCGCGTTCGAAATGTGGATTCCCTCGGCGGCACCGCCGTGCTCGACGTCGAGGTCGATGCCGGCCGCCATGTTCCAGAAGCGCCAGGCCTCGTCGATCAGTCCCAGTCGGCAGGCCACGACGGCGTGGATGCAGGCGGAGAGCGACGAGTCGTGCGTGGTCAGCGGTTCGTAATAGTCCCACGCCCGGCGCAGCTCGGCGTCGCTGAATTCATGCGGGAAGAGCATCATCAGCATCAGCACGTCGGCCTGCTTGAGACACTTGCTGCGGTATAGCCGTTCTTGCGGGACTTGAGCTCCGAAGGTCTTGCGGCGGTCTTTCCACAACTCGTCGAAGCGTGGCTCAGCAAGATCGTTAAAGCCTTCGCACTGCCAAACGAGAACGCCGTCTTCGTGTCGCGGGATCGGCAGCCCGTCGGCGGCGCGTTCGAATGATTTGCGTTCCTCGTCGGACGCGCCCGCGGCGTCGCCGACCTCTGCCGCCAGTCGCAGCGCGTACCTCACCAGCCGGTTCGTGTACGCATTGTTGTTGGAGATCGGTGCATATTCGTCCGGCCCCATCACGCCGAGCAGACTGGGGTGATCTTCACCCGCCCGCCAGTCCAGCCGCTGCATCCAGTAGCGTGCCGTCTCGACCACGACCTCGGCGGCCCGACCGCGCAGATAGTTCTCGTCATCGACGGCGCGGGCGTAATGCGCCAGGCCGTAGACTACGTCCGCCGTCACGTGCACCTCGTGGTCGGCGTATTGCCAGTTCGGGCAACATTCGTTTCCGGCCGCGTCGGACTCCCAGGCGTAGCGCGCCCCGGCGTAGCCGTATCGGTTCGCATTGTTTCGCGCGCCGGCGAGCGTGCTGACGCGAAAGTCCGCCAACGTGCGTGCGCGCGGTGGATCGGTGTACAAATAGAACGGCAGCAGGAACATCTCGGTATCCCAGAAACACCGTCCCCAGTACGCCTCGCCAGCGTAGCCCTTGCCATCAATCGCGACACGGTCGTCGTTCGGGACGTGAGCGCGCAGGAGGTGATAGAGCGACGTTCGGAACGCGAGCTGTGCGCGCTCATCGCCTTCGACCACCACGTCGCAGCTCCGCCAACGTTCCCGCCAGACTTCGGCGTGCTCGGCGTGCAACTGCGCGTACGATAAACCTTCGACGTGCCGCAGCCACTCCAGCGCAGATCGTACAGCCAGATCGCGACTGGTCGCGACCGCGGTGCGCTTTTCGACAGAAAACTCCTGTTGGCCGGCAAGCTTCACGGACGCCATCAGTCTTGCCACCCGTGGTGACTCCTCGTACTGCCAGTCGCAACCGGGTCCGCCGACGCGCGTGATCATCTCGACGGCGTCTTCACCGTCGGTGTGCAGAAGGCATCCGATGCCGTTGGCACCCACCTGCTTCAACATGACGCGGCGGAAGTGGTCGTGGCCGTTGGTGCGTACGTCGGCATCGAGCCCCGCCTCGATCCGCAAGTCCACCACCCGATCCGGCTTCAGTTTCATACGTTGGACGCAAATGTGCGGGCGGGCAGCGCTGACGAAACGCTCGAACTCGACGGTGATTGCGGCGCCGGACTTCGTTTCCCAGCGAAGTCGGCGCGCCAACGTCGCGTCGTTGAGCCGCAACCCTCGCCGATCATCGTCAATCTGGCACTTCTCGACGTCGAGCCGCTCGCCATCCACGATCGGCGCCAGTCCCAGGAACCACGGCAGATTGATCATCTCGGCGTTGAGCAGCGGATGCGGCCCGAAGACGCCGGGAACGTACGTTCCCCACTTGGCCTTCGTTTCCGGGAAGCGTTCAGTGGTGACGTTCGCCGGCAGCCGCGTGTATTCGACGTTCTGCGGCGCGTCGGACAGATGCTCCTCCAACGAGCCGCGCACGTGCAGATACCCGCTGCCGAGCGTGAAGAGTCCCTCGTACGCCCGGGCGGTCTCCGCCCGAAAGGCTGTCTCATCGATCATCCAAGTCGCTAACATTCCGTTTGACCATTCGGGTTCCCCACCGCTGAAGCGGTGGGCCACCCGTCGGGAGAGCGAGGCTCCGGGAGGGCGAGGCTCCTGCCGAGCCCAGCAGCTCACGGCCGACACGGCCGTGCCACACAATTCGGCCGGGGCGGAGCCCGGCCGCTACATCTAACGCAGTGCCAACTTGGCGCTCTTGGCGCCTTGGCGGTTCAATTCCCGACTCTACTTCGGCGCCGGGTACGGCGGCTCGTCCGGGCGCGGCAGGCGCTCCTCCACCGGCGGCAGCAGCGGGCCGCCGCGCCGCACCTTTTCGAGATAGTAATACGCCGTGCTGCTGTAGTCATTGCTGAGCTTGTTGGCGTGGCCGTGCTCGATGCTGACCAGGACCGATTTGCGGAAGCGGATCGGGTCCTCGACGTGGTAGCGGTAGACCGACTGCTTGCCCTTCCACTTCCACTGCTCGGTCCCGCTGTAGAGCAGCACGCCGTGGTACGGAGCCTGGTATTCCTGCGTCGGGCAGAACGCGCAATTGTACCAGTCCTCAGTTCCGGTGCCGTGCAGCGAGGGTGGCCACTTCTCGCCGTCGATGAAGACCATGTCGTCGCCCTCGCCGAACCAGTCGTTCTTCTGCCGGGCGAAGACGTCGACGTCCAGGTGCGCCCCGCAGTAGATGCCGTTGCCGGTCGCGTCGAGGATGACGTAGTTGTCCTTACCGGTGGTGTTCAGGCTGCGCGGGTCGCCGCCGTACCACACCTGCTTGAACCACTCCTTGCGCTTCGGATCCTGTGCGAGGAGGTGGTCGTGCTCCTCACCCCATCCCTGCGTCGGGTCCTCTCGCCGCCACTGGACGTGGAAGTAGCCCTGCCCGTCGAGCGGCGTGGGCGCGTCGTACGCCTCGTAGTCGATGTAGAAATACAGGCTGTACTTCTCGTCGCTCTCGTTGCTCACCTCGATCCGAGCCCCCGACCGAAACGGCATCGGCCAGTAGCTGTTGAACCCGCGACCGTCCTCCGGGCTCATCTGCAGCACGGCGGTGACAAAGTTCTTCCGCAGCGCGTGCCCGAGGCCGAAGAAATCGCCGATCGGGCACTCGATGCTCGGCTCGTCGTGACCGTCCCAGAAGAACCGCAGCACGATCCGCCGCAGATGGTCCGGCTGCGGATGCCACATGGTCATCCAGATATGCCGGATGCAGCCGGGACCGTTGATCCCGGCGATGGTTCTTGTCTCACCGCCTTGAAAATCCCAGCAGTCATAGTTGCCGCCGGTGTGATCGTAACTGCTGATGCGTTTGCTGTGGTAATCCCGGAACTTTGGCAACGCGGCCAAACCTGCCATCGGTAGCATCGTGTTTCTCTCCCACTTAGCAGTGACTACGCCCCCGAGAGACTCTCCGCTAGTCTCCAGCTCCCGGCGGCCGACTCATCGGACCATCGGCTTCATTGCCGCCCACCGCTGACTTCGCCAGGGTGAATGTTGGCATCAACCGGCCACAGCGGTCAAGCGGGCTCCGTCGGTTGGATCCGGGCGCGTTGTACGGCCCGCGGAGTTGGCGCGGCTCCCCAGCGTTGAGAAAGCTGCTACACTTTGCTCTTGATCCGATGAGTACAAGCCTCATGATCCTGGCTGACGCGGAGCTGAGCTGGTTTAGCGTGCCGGTTCATGCTGCGCTGTTGCTGCTGCTGGTCGTGTTGTCGGGCACGTTCTCCGGAAGCGAGACGGTGCTCTTCGCGCTCACACCCGCCCAACTTCAGCAGCAGGCCAGCAGCACCAATCCGTTTCGCCGCCTCGCGGCCCGGCTGATGAAGCAGCCCAAGCGCACCTTGACGACGATTCTGGTCGGAAACACCACCGTCAACGTGCTGCTGTTCGCGACGTCGTATGTCCTGTTTCATGGCCTGGCGGCACAGGTCGGGGCCTGGGTGACACCGGTGGCCGGCGTTGCCAGCGTGTTACTGGTCGTCGTGGGGGGAGAAGTCGTTCCGAAGGTGCTGGGCGTGACGTTGGCGCAGCGCCTGGTCCCGTTCTCGGCGACCGCCGTGCAGTTCTCGGGCTACGTGCTGGGGCCGCTGGGGCGGATCCTGGACATTTTGTTGGTCGAGCCTCTGACCCGATTGATCTTCGGGCAGCCGGGCCACCGCATCGCCCGCGAAAGCCAACTGAGCAGTGGCGAGCTCAAGACGCTGCTCGAAATGAGCCGGCGGCGCGGATTGATCAATCGGACGGAGGACGTGTATCTCCGCGAGGTGATCGACCTGAGCAAGTTTCGCGTGCGCGACATCATGGTCCCACGGGTCGAAGTGACCATGTTCGACGTCAACGGACCACCCGAGGAGCTCCGCGACCTCATGCGCAGCACGCGGCTGACGAAGATTCCCGTGTACGACGGCGTGGTCGACGAGATCGTCGGGCTGGTCTACGCCAAGATCCTGTTTTTCGAGCCGGACAAGCCGCTGCGAGAGTTGGTGACCCCGGTGCGGTTCGTACCCGAGCTGATCACCGCCGAGCAGCTCCTGCTGCATTTCCGCCAGACCAGGTCGCAGCTCGCGATCGCCGTCGATGAGTTCGGCGGGATGGCCGGTCTGGTGGCGCTAGAGGACGTGCTGGAGGAGATCGTCGGCGAGATTCACGACCCGGAGGAGGTGGAGACCGAGCCCGAAATCGTGCAGCTCTCCGAGACGGAGTACGAGATCGGCGGCCGATTAAACGTGCATTACTGGGTCGAGATGTTCGACATCAGTGGTTTGACCGAGCGCGTTACCACCGTGGCGGGTCTGGTCACCGCCCGGCTCGGACGGCCGGCGCAGGTGGGGGAGAACGTCACCATCGGCAACGTGCGGCTCGGCGTAATCGTCACCGACGGTCCGCGGATCGAGCGGTTGCGGCTGACACTGCTAGGCGGCCCGCTGGGTGATGATGAGGGTGCCGCATCATGACCGTGCTAGCGCTGGTCATCGGGGCGATTGTCGCGCTGGCGCTCAGCGCCTTCTTCTCCGGAACGGAGACGGGGGTGTATTGTCTGAATCACGTGCGGCTGAACGTGCGCGCCGCGCAGAAGCATCCGGGGGCCCGGCGGCTGACCGCGCTCATGCAGCGCCCGCAGGAACTGGTCGTCACCACGTTGGTGGGCACGAACGTGGCGGATTACCTGGCGACGGTGTGCGTGACAGCGTTGCTGCTGCAGTTCGCCGCGGCGCGAAATCTGGCTCAGGTTTACGCCACCGCGATATTGACGCCGTTGATCCTGGTCTTCGGCGGAGTGATTCCGAAGGACTGGTTTCAGCGCCAGGCCGATCGGTTGATGTATCCGTTGGCGCTGCCGCTGACCTGGTGCCGGCAAGCGGTTCGCTGGATCGGCCTGATGTGGGTGCTGACCCGGCTGACCGAGCGCTTAACGCGTTGGATCGACCCGTCGGGCGTGGCGGCGGAGACCAACCTGTTGCCGCGGGCGAGGATCCGGCGACTGCTCAGCGAGGGGGCCGTCAGCGGAGGGTTGAGCGCGTTTCAGCGTGACACGCTCGAACGGGTCATGAACATCTCGCGGGTGCGCCTGGCCAATATCATGATTCCGCGGCGGCGGGCGGCGCTCGTGCCGATCGACATCCCGCGCGACGAGCTGTTGCGGATCGCCCGCATGGCGCATTTCTCACGCCTGCCCGTCTACCGAAATGACCCCCGCCGCATCGTCGGCATCGTGAACATCTACGACGTTCTGACCGACCAGCAGGAGAAACCAGTTGCTGACTACGTTCGGGACGTCGCCGCTCTGCCGGCCACCGACACGGTCCCCGCCGCCTTGCTGAAGCTGCAGCAGGCTCGGCAGGTGATGGCGATCGTGACCGATCGGGCGGGCAACTGCCTGGGGCTGTTCACCATGAAGGACCTGGTCGAGGAGATCGTCGGCGATCTGGAGGCGTGGTGATCCGGCTGCTTGGCGAAGCCATTCCTGCGAGACTACAATAGACGCCAGCCCGGGGTGTAGCTCAGCCTGGTTAGAGCGCGTGGTTTGGGACCACGAGGTCGCAGGTTCAAATCCTGTCACCCCGATTGCCGCGAAGCGGCAATAGAGCAGGTGAGCAGGAGAACAGGGGAGCAGGAGAGCGCGGATTCTCGCTCTCGGCCCCTCGCGGAGAGGCGGCTCACCTGCGGTCACCTGTGCACCTGATCTACTGCCCAACCATGGCCTTCATGTTCGAGAAACTGGAGGTCTACCAGAAGGCGATGGACTTTGCTGAGGTCGTCTGTGAGCGTGGCAGCTTCGCAGATTGGCGCGCAGCCCCTCGTGTGCGGTTCGTCAGCACTTGGCTTCGACGAGACTGCACACGGGGGGCGCGTTCAGACGTCAGACCATTAAGAGGGGGGATGACACGGCGTTAGGCGCTTCGACGGCGAAGCAGGGCCAGCAAGCCACCCGTGGCCAGGAGCGCCACGCTGCCCGGCTCGGGGATCGCGCCGATGTTGACTCCGACGCCATCGCCCGCCGTGTGGTCAAAGTGGACGGTCAGCGAGCTCACGGGATCGTCGATGCGCACCAGGGCGAGCCCGGTGTTCCACCAGGGGTCCTGGCCGCCGGGCCCGGTCAGTGAGTTAATCATGGTGAAGCTGCCCGCGGCGGGCGTGAACAGCGTCGGCCCGACGTTCAGGCTGCCGGTCCAGTCGCCCAGGTGTGTGCCGTTCTGGAGCACGGTTGCGACCGTCATGTAGTTGAGAGGGCTTTCGCCGGGGGGTGCGTCACGCCGACCCAGGCCCTGCACTCCCAGGATGAGCTGCCCCGCGGGAACCGTGCCGGGGAACGTGTAGGTCACCTGCCACGGCGAGTTGAGCACGCCGGAGTACCCCCAATTCGTCCGACCCAGCGCCTCGTGGTTGCTCCAGGAGTAGGTATCGCCGGCGTAAGCCAGCGTGCCGGACGCCAGCGCCGGAATCTGCACGCGCGCCTCGGTGAAATCCGGGTCGGCCGCGTACGTCATCTGGACGGTCCCGATGCCCGGGAGGTTGTAGGAGGAGCTGAATGGCGGCGGCGAGCCGAACGGCGTGGGCGCCATCTGCATCCAGTCCACCGTGTAGTTCGTCGCCGCGTAGGTGGGGGCGGCGACCGCGAGGGCCAAGCCCGCGCAAGCCAGAATCCAGTTTGTACGATTGGTCATGTCCTGTTCCCTTTCATTCCCAGCGGATGACCGGCGCGCGACGCCGCGCGCCACACCGCTCGGGAGTCCTCAGGGGAGAATGTCGGGAGGGGTGTGAAAAGCAGCCGGGTCTACACTCCGCGGGCAGGCACCCACCGCTCCTCTGATTGCAGAGAGTATAGAAGCGTCAACGGGATTGGTACGAAAATGGTACTAAATTTTTTCCCGCCCCCGATTACTGCGCAAACCAGGCGGAAACCACGACCGGTTGGCGGCGGGCACGCGGACCTGCACGTCAGCCGGGAAACCCGCCGCCGCAGTCGTCACGCCTGCCAGGCGCGCGGCTCGCGTCGCGCCGATCAGTTTGGATCGGCGACGATGATGCGTTGCGCCGGGGCGCGACTTGGACGCGAACCGGCGGTTCTGGAGCAGTTTTCGCCGTGGCGTCGGCAAACGGAGAACTTGGTTCAAGTCTCTCTGCGCACGAACGCGATTAGTAGAAGTGACAGGCTCGGTGTCTGCCTGTGAATATCGGACGCTCATTGCCGAAACGGAAGAGCTCAAGACACTAGGTCGGTTACGGGCGGCCGCGGGACCATCGCCGGGCTCGTGGTCCCACCGCCTGTCGGCGAAACGGCGTTCCGCGCATCGCTTGTTGCGCGGCCTTGGCACGTTCGGTACGAGCCACAGTGGCTCTCGACGGCAACGGGACGCGCCTGCCTGTGCCGCCAAAACGACTGGCTCTTGCTGGCAGGAGTCTGCGGTGTCTATCTGGACGACAATCGCTCTCGTGGCCGCCCTGGCGGCGATACTGGCCTTCGTAGCCGGTCGTCTCCTGAGCCTCTACCGGGCATCGCCGCAGCTGGACCCTGCGCACCAAGCTCCAGAGGATGCTCCTTCTGACGCAAACGAGCCCGAACAGGAGGAGGTTCCCAGCCAGACCGAAACTGTCGTCTGGGACGACGATGGCTGGTGGCTGCCAGACGGCATTCCCGTCCTCGTCGCGCCCTCGAGTGACATGGACGCAGATCCGTCCGCTCAACGCGTTCGTGAACACGTCCGGGCTGCCATCGACGATCCAAACGTAGACCTGCCGGCATTCCCGCTGGCCGCCCAACGCGCCTTGGAATTGATGCAGAACGAGGACGTGGATTATGGTCGGCTGGCTGAGATCGTCGGAGAGGACCAAGCTCTCGCGGCGGGGGTGCTGCGGCTCGCACACTCCGCCGCGTATGCACGCATGTTCAAGATCGATCGGCTTGACCTGGCCTTCGCGCGCCTGGGGCACAGCACGGTCCGCTTGGTGCTGATCGCCAAGTCGCTGAAGCAAATCACGACCAGCACGCCTGCCGGGGGCCGGGACATCGGAGCCGAGCTATGGTCGGGCGCGATTGTTTCCGGCGTGCTCTTGAAACACATGAGTCCACATTACGACTTGCCCAAGGACGAAGCGTTCCTCGTTGGGTTGCTGCATGACATCGGCAAGCTGGCCATCTTGCGCGTGCTGGATGACTACCACCGGGCGCACGGTGGCACACTATCGCCTGTTATGTTCGACTGGCTGTGCGACGAATGCCATGAAGAGTTCGGGCTGCGGCTCGCGCACGCCTGGAATCTGCAGGAACCGCTCCCGGACCTGATCGGCGACCACCACCAGCCCACCACGCCGAAGAATCGGTTAAGCCGATATCGACTCTTGCTCCAATTCAGCGACGTGGTCGCCGCGATGACAGGTTACACGCCGTACGTCCCATACGACTTCTTCAATCTCCCGTGCGTACAGGAGCTGAACATCAAAAACACCCCCGAAACGCGCCGCTGGCTGGCCGGCCTGCCGGCGCTCATTGCGGAGAAAGCCGGGGACTTCTGACCTCGATCATCGGTCTCCCGGGTCAGCACGTCAGAAGAACACCTGTAACACCTGCGAGCCTCCTATCCAACCTGAAAGACAGCGCGGCCCGGAAGCATATGAGGTCGCTGGTCCGAATCCAGTCACCCCGACTCATGCGAACGCCGGCTGATGAACTTGGAGCTTGAGCGGTACCGGTGGGCGGCAGATTCCAGAGCATTCCGGACGGCCTTGCGGGCGCAAGATTGCGTTTGACGGCCGGGGGGGCGATTCTCTATCCTGGATGGCGCGCGGGACTGTAGCCCACTCGCGGCGGTTCACGCGTTCCCCGTCCTTTCTGGCGCGCGCCGACCAGCGATGACCGAGCCGGCGCGGCGGAGGTGAGAAGCCATGCAACGAATGACAAAGGCGATTGTGATGATCTGTGTTGCCGTGTGGTTGACCGGCAGCGCGGTCGGCAGCCCGCTGACCGACGGGGTCTCCATCGACGGCGACGGCGGCCCGCAGCGGACCACCTGGGAGCGACCGGAGCCAGTCGACCGGCGCGCGTTTCCGTCGGCCGGCGTGCAGGGCGCACGCGTCGACACCATGTTCCTCAGCGCCGATCACGACCCCGAAGGTGACATGCCGCGCGCCGTCGCCTTCACTTTCGACGGCACCGCCGCGGTCGTACCCAACCGCGACACCGACAACGTGGCGTTCTTTGACGTCGCCACGCAGACCGTCACCGAGATGGTGCCGGTCGGTGATTTCCCGGTGCATGTCGCCGTCACGCCCGACAACCTCTACGCCGTCGTGCCGAACGTATTCAGCAACGACGTCTCCGTGATTGATATCGCCACCCATACGACTGTGGCCACCGTCCCGATCACCGGCGAGCAGCCCTATCGCGTCGCGATCACGCCTGACAGCGCCTTCGCCGTGGTCGGCGTGATCAATGACGCCGAAGACTCATCGTTCTCGATCGTCGACCTGACCTCCTTCGACGAGGTGCAGACGTTCTCGAGCCGGCCGCAGGGTGTGATCGGCTGGTTCTCTACGCCGGAGCCGATGATCTTCGGGAACATCTTCACGCAGTTCGCCCTCTCGCCGGACGGCACGAAGATCGTCCTGCCCGACCGCGGCAACGCGCAGGTCGCGATCTATGACCGCGCGTCCGGTGCCGAGCTGGCCGTCCTGCCGACCGCCGACCTGCCCAGCGCGGTGGACATCAGCTCCGACAGCACGCTGGCGGTCGTCTCACACGAGGGCAGCGCCCAGCGGATCTCGACCATCGACCTGACCACGCTCGCGGTCACGAACTCCTTCCCGACCGGCGACAGCCTCAGCGACCAGATCATCCGCATCACGCCCGACAAGCAGTACGCCATCGCGGCGATCTCGAACAACACGATCTTCACCGACCTGACGACCGGGGCCCGCACGGCCACGCTGTACACGGGCGTGGTGGGCGACATCGAGCTGTCATACGACGGCCAGTACGCGTTCGTCTCGAACTATAACGCCCGGGTGATCAGCATCGCCTCGCAGTCGATCGTGCAGACGATGACGTTCGCGGCCTGCGTGGAATCGGCCACCAGCCCGACCGAGCTGCGCGCCGTCGCGCTCAACAACCGCTTCCGCGAGAACATCCACCTGTACAACATCGACGGTTCGTCCGGCCACTTCGAGGGCTTCGCCCTCAGCGGCCCCCCGCCGGAAGGTGACGCCCCACGCGACCTCGCGATCTCGGCCGATGGTCGGCTCGCGATCTCGTGCAACAACGTCTCACGCAACGCCTGCGTGATCGACATGGATACACGCACAATCCGCTCCTACGTCGACGTCGGCGACCGCCCGCTCGATGCGGCCGTCACGCCCGACGGCGCCTACGCGGTGGTCTGCGCGGCGGACGAGAACTACGTGCGGATCATCGACCTGTCGACGGACACGGTGGTCAGCTCGCTGTACATCTATCGGCGGCCTTCGCGCGTGCGGATCTCACCCGACAGCCAGTACGCGTACGTCCTGAACGTGGCCGGCACCGACATGATCAGCTTCATTCGGCTGGACGGGGCCGACAGCGCCATCGAGACGCAGCTGTCCGCGGGGCAGACCGGATCGATGTACGTCTTCATCAGCGGAATCGAGCTGAGCCACGACGGGGCGACGCTGGCGGTCTGCGACAGCTTCAACGACTTCCTGCGGCTCTATGACACCGCGACGCAAACGCAAGTGGCAGAGGTCCCGGTCGGCGACTTCCCCCTCCGCGTGACCTTCACGCCCGACGACTCGCGGGCTTACGTCGGCAACACCGGCGGCGATGGCGATAACGTGTCGGTCGTCGTGGTGGACGGATCGAGCTCCTACCTCCTGACAAACGTCGGACCAATTGACTATCCACTAACCTTGAATGCAGATGCCGACGGGTCGAACGTTTACGTGGGCAATTACTCCGGGAGCCCCGGCGTCCGCGTGATCGACACCTCCAGCAACTCGATCGTCAAGACGCTGCTGTTCAGCGAGGGCGCCCCGATCGCGGCCTACCTCTCCTGGACCGACCAAACGCTCTACGTCGCCTCGACGGCAAGCGAGTTGGTGCGGGTCAGCGCCGCCGGCGTGGACTCCGCGATCATCGACAGCACCCCGCTGTCAGCCTCGCCGGCGCACATGGTGTTCGATAACGCGTTGGGCATCGCGGTGGTGGGGCAGCCGTCGATCGACGGTCTCGATATTCTCCAGTTCGGCTGCGTCGCCGACCTCGACGCCGACCGCGACATCGACCTGGCCGACCTGGCCCAGCTGCTCGCTCACTACGGCACCACCAGCGGTGCCCTGCGCGAGGACGGTGACCTGGACGGTGACGGCGACGTGGACCTGTCGGACCTGGCAACGTTGCTCGCCGTCTACGGGACGACGTGCGAGTAACCGCCAGCCGCCATCGCCGGCGGCGGGCTGCCCCGATCCAGCGATGGTCCGGCATTCCTCCCAGCCAGATGGTTCATTCTGCGCTGCACATCTGGCTCAGATTCAGACGCGCTTTCCCGCCTGGCCGCCGTTGCGCCGGCCAAGTCCCCATGAGCCTCCGGGGGAAGTCGTTCGCACTGCAAAGAAACGGCTGCCGTTTGCCTACTGAGAGCCGCTAGCGATGAAGCCGCGCCGCGCATATTGCCGACCGAGTTCCTCGCCGACGCAATCGAGTATAATCAGCGCGATGGCCGGGTGAACGTCGAGGGCGCGGCCGACGGGTAAGTTACCTACTTGTCGGTTACCGACACCGGCAGCGGGGCCTTTCGGGGCAGCAGTCGCACGGGTTCGAGGAGATCCGCCGGGTAAAAGACAGAGGCACCGTCGGTGTGAACGGGCCCGGCGCGGGCTTGCCGATTTGCTGGAAGAGCGCCGAACGACTGGACGGTCAAATCACGCTGCCGAGCAGGGTCGGGGCGGCTCGACGCTCCCCGCGGAGTTGCCCGGGAATCGTGCGAAGTGCCGTGTGTCCAGTATCGCCGGCCAGCGCGACCGGCTGGCGAAACAGGGAGCGCCCATGAGAATTCCGCGCCGGAGAGACTCGCTGAAATGGCGCATCGTCGTCAGCTATTCGGTCATTCTGATCGTCGGAGGGGTGTCCACCTCGATCATCGGGATTCGCGTCACGGGTCGGGCCTTACTCCGGCAGGCCCAGCACCAGGTCAATGCCGGCCTCGCGCACGCCCGCACCGTCTATCTGAATCGGCTGACCGAACTGCGCCAGTGCGTGGAGCTCCTGGCGACGAGCCGGCGGGTGCACACGGCCCTCACGAGCAATGAACCGGCGGCCGCCCGGGACTTCGTGAGGGACATGCAGCGGTCCCGCGGTTTGGACTTCCTGTCCATCGCCGACGCCACCGGCCGAGTCGGATTCCGCACGACCGGAGCGGGCATCATCGGGGACACCGTCGGCGACCTCGCGCCCATCGCGCGGGCACTCGGTGGCGAGCCGGCCGCGGGGACCGAGTTGCTCCCACGCGCTCGGCTCGAAAGAGAAGACCCCGCTCTGGCCGCGCGGCTCGGCATCGAACTGGCAGCCCCCCCCGCGACCGACCGACGGGCTCAAAAGGCCCTCGAGGCCGGCTTCGTCCTGCTCGCGGCGGCGCCCGTCAGGGATTCCGAAGGCCAGCTCGTGGCCGTGCTCTACGCGGGTGAGCTGCTCAACGAGATCGAGACCAGCCCCAACTCGGTCGAAGCCCATCAGATCGTGGACGAGATCAAGAACGAATTGTTCCCCGGCCTGCAGTATCGTGGCCGGCCCGCGGGCACCGCAACGATCTTTCAGGACGACGTCCGCATCACCACGAACGTTTTGACCGCTGAGGGTCGCCGGGCCCTGGGAACGCGCGTCTCCCGTGAGGTTTATGACGCCGTCATGATCCAGGGCAAGACCTGGCACGATCGGGCCTTGGTGGTGGACGACTGGTACATCTCCGCCTACGAGCCGATCACGAACCTGGCCGGTGAGCGGATCGGGATGCTCTACGTCGGTCTGCTGGAGCGGCCGTACACCGCGATTCGCGACTACGTCACGCTGGCCTTTGCGGCAATCGCTTTGCTCTGCTTCGCCCTGATCGTCGTGGTCACGTACTTCCTCACGCGCAGCATGGTGCGCCCGCTCGAAGAGATGGTCGCCGTGTCCAATGAGATTGCCGCCGGCGACCTCGACCGCCGCGTCCGGGTCGCGGGCCAGAGCGAGTTCGCGCTGCTGTCGCGCTCATTCAACGCGATGCTTGACCGCATTGGCGAAATGAACACCCAACTCGAGCAATGGGCCGAGACGCTCGAGCGGAAGGTCCAGGAGCGCACCGAGCAGCTCGCCAAGACCCAAGCCGTGATGGCGCGCCAGCAGCACCTCGCTTCCATCGGTCAGCTGGCCGCCGGCGTCGCCCACGAGATCAACAACCCGCTGACCGGGGTGCTGACCTTTGCGCACCTCCTGCGGGACAAGGAGAACATGGACGCGCAGGACAAGGAAGACCTCGACGTGATCATCAACGAGACGATCCGCGCCGGCGAGATTGTCAGCGGTCTCCTTGATTTCGCGCGCGAAAGGACTTCGAAGCGCGAGCCGCTGGCCATCAACGACGTGATCCGTCAGACCATGCGGCTGATGCGCAGTCAGAAGCCCGTCAAGCGGGTCGCGATCGAAGAGCAGCTGGACGGGAACCTGCCCACGGTGAACGGGGACAAGAACCAGCTCGAGCAAGTGCTGCTCAATCTGTCGCTGAACGCCTGCGAGGCCATGCCCGACGGCGGCACGCTGACGATCCGCACACTGGCTCAGGATGGCAACGTGCTGGTCAAGGTGACGGATACCGGCCAGGGAATCAAGAAGGAGCATCTCGACCGGATCTTCGAGCCGTTTTTCAGCACCAAGCCCGTCGGGAAGGGCACCGGCCTGGGATTGAGTGTCAGCTACGGCATCGTACAGCAGCACGGCGGTTCCCTGGAGGTTGACAGCGCGGAAGGTGCAGGCACGACGTTTACGATCGTCCTGCCTTCGATTCAGGGGAAACAGTCCGAGAGCCATGAGCAGAAGGTGGACGAATGAGCGCCTCCGAAACGGACGAGTATCCTGCCGGACGGCAGCGAATCCTGGTCATCGACGACGAGCCGATCGTTGGGCTCAGTTGCAAGCGTTCACTCTGCGCTGACGGACATGAGGTGGAGTGCTACGAGGACTCGGATGCAGGGGTTCAGGCGGCCTTGTCGGGCGGTTTTGACCTGATCCTCGTGGACCTGATGATGCCGGGAATCGACGGCCTGGGAATCCTCAAACGCGTCAAGGAAGCGGGCGTGTCGTCCGAGGTGGTGATCATCACGGGGCATTCAACTGTGGAATCGGCAGTGGCGGCCATGAAGGAGGGGGCGGCCGACTATCTCAGCAAGCCGTTTTCGCCGAATCAGCTGAAGCTGGTCGTCCATAAGGTATGGGAACGTTCCGCGTTGATCCGCGAAATCGCCGCCCTGCGTCGGGAACTGGAAATCGATCACGGATTCGAAGGGATCATCGGCCGCAGCCGCCCGATGGAGCGCGTCTACGCGCTGATCAAGCGCGCGGCACCAACCGACGGCACGGTGCTGGTTTCCGGCGAGAGCGGTACTGGAAAGGAGATGGTCGTTGAGGCCATCCACGGGTTGAGTCGACGCCGCGATCACCCATTGTTGGCCTGCGATTGCAGCGC
>Ga0180434_10003293_pt1 | contig 20726 bp, 23 predicted proteins | sample SS_ome_7_FD_132453 | JGI IMG/M metagenome (GOLD analysis project Ga0180434, IMG submission 132453) | Hypersaline lake sediment archaeal communities from the Salton Sea, California, USA - SS_1_D_2 metaG | ecosystem: Environmental > Aquatic > Non-marine Saline and Alkaline > Hypersaline >...
GCGTGGGAGGCGACGCGACAGGCGGAGCATTTGATGCTCACCCGCCAGGCGGAGAAGCGAGAGGCGACGCTGGGCGCGGTTCGCGACTTTGGTGTTCCGTTCCTGCTCCTGCTGCTGGCCGGTGGAATGGGAGTGCTGGTCGCCTACGGCACACGTCAAATATTGCAGCAAATGGCAAGGCGACCCATCGTCTACCCACGCAATTTCTTTGGGGATGCCGACCCTATGGCCGTCCCCGACCGTGACGGCGGCTACACGCTCGTAGACCTCGACCGGCAACCGGGTCACGTTACCCGGGTCCTGTCGGGTGGGCAGGTGGAAGCCCCTCAATTCAGGAGCGCAGGCCAGGAGGAAAGGACGACCTATCGCGATCAAATGGTGGATGGAGCGACCCGCCCTCGGATAGGCAGCGGCGCTCAGAGAACGCCGTCACCTGCGTTGGCTGCTTCACAGCAAGCGGCCCCACCGAGAGCGCCCGCGCCAGGACTGCGCAGTGTGCGAGTGCTCAGACGACTCGACCAGGCGGGAAGGGCGGGCTTCCTGCCACCGGCACTGCTGGCCAGCCTGGAGGCCGACTGGACGGAGGTCACTTCTGACCTCTGCCACGATAGGAGGAGGAGCAATGAGGGACTATCGACGGATGCAGACTGACGAGGTGGTCGCATACTGGCGCGGCATCGTCGGCACGCTCGACCAACGTGGACTGCTCGAGGAGCGGCCCCGGATGGGCGGCAAGGTGCTGCCGACCGCCGACGCGATTCTGTTGCCCGACCGCGTGATATTCGCCCTGGATCTGCAACGTTTGGGCGGCATCTCGCGCGAGGATTGGTTGGACGACGACCTTTGGAAACAGTGGCGCGCGGCATTGCAGGGCCGACATTGCTTCGTCTCGGATGGCGGTGGGCTGGCGATAACGGTGGCGCGGGAACCGGGCATAGAGCGCAAGCGGCTGCCCGCCGCCATCCACCTGACCCCCGAGCACATCCCCCCAGAACCCTACCACGTCTGTCTCGGCTTCGCCCATCGCGGTCCCGTCCACCTGGATTTGGCGGGCAAACACCGGGCCATCCTGGTCGGCGGCACGACCGGCGCGGGCAAGACGAACCTGATGCAGAGTGTGATCCTGCAACTGGCGGCCAAGCACACGCCCGCTGAGGTACGCTTTGCGATCGTGGACACAAAAGAGGTCGACTTTGGCCGCGACTATGAGCGGCTACCCCACCTGTTTGTGTCCATCGCCCACGATCTCCAGGAGGCAGCCCGGCTCATCGAGCGAGTGGAGAACGAGCGGTTGAGACGCCAGGCGGTGATGGCCGCGGCCGGTGTGGCCGACTGGCGCAAGGTGGATGGGTTGCCCCTGCTTCTGCTGGTCGTGGATGAGGCGGCGGATTTTACTCGGACAGCGACGATGGACACACTGGTAGACATCGCGCGGAAGGGGAGAGCGTTCGGCCTCAGTATCATCCTGGGGACGCAATCGCCGAGCGCGAAGGTCATTCATCCGCAAATACGGGCCAACCTGCCGACGGCGATAGCATTCCAGACCCGAACGGACGTGGAGAGCCGGGTGATCCTGGGACGTAAAGGGGCGGAGGCGTTGAACCGTCCTGGACTGGCTCTGACGTTCGTGGATGGGCGGTGGGCGAAGGTGCAGACACTGGAGGCGGGCGCGGCGGGCGACTTTATCACCGAGCGGGTAGCCGTCGACCGGCCCGCGTTGACCGACGTCGAGCAGGCGCTGGTGCGCTACGCCGTTGGCGAACTTGATGGCGCTTTCAAGATCAACCAGCTGTACCAGGCGCACAAGGGCCAGATCAGCCAGAGACGACTGACGGCGCTGGCTCAGACGTGGGAGGGACGCGGTTGGCTGACTGAACCGCGGCACGCGACCGACGCACGCCGGGTGACGGACGAACTGCTGACGCTGGCAGGCCCAGCCCCTCCGGGAGATGCGGAAGGTGATGATAGGGTGATAGGGATGATAGGCGGTGATAGGGACGCCGGGGCGATGATAGGCGACGAAGGGAAAAACGAAAAACAGGAAGCACAGAGATGTGAGGAGATGACGGCTCAATCAAGGAGTGTGAGATATGTTTCTGACAGCAATTGACGGCGGCTACGGCTACGTAAAAGCAGTCTGTCACAATAAGAGAATCATCGAGCCCAGCTTGATCGCACCGGCGCTGACGATCAAATATGAAAGCGGCCTGGCCGACAATGGCTCTGGCATGACGCTGGAGCTGGACGGCAAAGCCTGGTTCGTGGGCCGTCTGGCCCAGCTACAGGCGACCGATCCCATCTCGCCCCGCGCTCGCGAACGCAGCGCCCACGTCATGCGAGTGCTGACACTGGCGGCCCTCTACCGCCTGGGCATCACACGGGGAGGGGTGCGTATGGTGACCGGCCTCCCTGTGGCCTGGTTCGGGGATCGAGATAAGCTCACGGCGACGTTGACCGGCTCCCACCACTATCGCGTCAACGGCGAGACGTGCAGCGTCGACGTCGCCGAGGCGCTGGCGGTGCCGCAGCCATTCGGCAGCTACTTCCGAATGCTGTTGACGCCGGACGGTGTGCTGCTGGACGAGGATGGCCTGCGGCGCGAGAGGGTGGCCGTGCTGGACGTGGGTACCTACACCAGCGACTATGCCCTGGCCGACAGGCTGCGCTACGTCGAGGCGGGCAGTGGGAGCATCCCCTATGCGATGTCGCGGGTGTACGAACTGCTGCAGGATCACGTCGCCCGGCGCTACGACCGCGAGCTGACGTTCCGCGAGGCAGAGGAAGCGGCGCAGACGGGCTACATCACCGACCGCGGCGAGCACCTTTATGTCGGCGATCTGCTGGACGAGGTACTCGACTCCGTGGCGGAGCGCGTGATCGGCGAGGCGCAGACCTTGTGGGGCGCCGGCAGGGATCTGGCAGCCGTGCTGGTCACCGGCGGCGGTGGGCCGAGGCTGATGGAGCGTATACGAGCGGTCTATCCGCATGCCCGGCTGGCGCCCAGTCCGCAGATGGCCAACGTCGAGGGATTCTACCGATATGGCCTGCGCAAGTTTGGATAGGTGTGCGCCGGGTACACACTCATCGGTGTGCGCTCAGTACACACCGTGGGCATAGTCCCGTAGGGGAGTAGGTCGATGGCCAAACGACGACAGGTGTTTGTCTACGACGACGTGAGAGATACAGACGTTGAGGCGTGGCTGGAGCGCCAGGATAACAAGAGCGCCGCGATCCGCGCAGCGATTCGACAGGTCATTCAGCCCCAGGAGCAACTCGACGCGTCAACGCTGCGCCGTGTACTGCGAGAAGAGTTGGCCCAAGCCCGGGTGGCAATGACAATGGATGATGACCAAGCAGCGCCGCCCTCGGCCCACGGGGACGTGGATCCCGAGGCCGGACGGCGGCTGGATGAGATGTTCTGATCAGGAGGGAGGAATGGGCTACATCGCGATTGGCAATATTGAGGAGGAGTTCGTCAAGGTCAGACGCGAGACGGAGCAGAAGATGATCTTTGCGTTCCGCCGGGCCCTCGTGCATGGCCTGGACGAGCATCCCCAAACATGCTGTCTGGTGCGCGAGGCGCTGAGCCAACTCCCGCCCCTCGACGGCGATGCCTGGATGACCGAGGTGGTTGGCGTCCTCACAGGCCTCATCGCGCGCCAGCGATCCGAGTATGGGGAACAACAGGACGTTCTCCACCAAATACGGCGGGAGCGGGACGAGCTAAAACAGAAGGTTGAAGACTATGAGGGCGGTCTCCTGGAGGAGCAGATCGCAGCGCTGACCGGGGAACGCAACTTTTGGCGGCGCGAGGTGGTAGAGGCCGGTGGACGCATCGAGCTGCTGGAGGAGGCGCTGGATCGTTCCCAGAGAGCGTATGACGCTGAGACGAGGCGACTGCAAGAACGAGTCGACGAGCTCAATCACCTCGTCGTCGAGCAGCAGGAGGCGCTCAACAAACTGGTTTCATGACGTGCAAAAACCCCCGTGCAAAAACCAGACGGTAAGGACCCATGAGGGGGGATTTTTACATATATCTTATTTTGTTTATGACTACAGGAGGTATCCCAATGGCAGTTCAAGTACAGGAAGGTTTTTCAATCCAAGACATTCAAGCCGCCCTGGAGTCGGCCTACGATGATGAGCGCTGGTTGGCCGTCTTGAAGGTGCCCCGGCACACGGGCGTGGCCGACGCCCCTCAACTGCGAGAGGCGACGGGCCTGTCGCGTGGACAACTGGATCGGCTGTTGGAGCAGTTCGAGGATGTGGCGCCCCAGGTCCTGCTGACCGAGGTCCCCTTCCCCGTCTCCAGGCCGGGGAAACGCGGGCGGCCCTCGGCAGTGTACCGCCTCGGCAAAGCAGGGGCAGCTCTGTTGCGGGCCAACGGTTACGACAACGCCCGTGCCTGTGGGCTGAACACCGAGACTCAGATCGGCCACGCGCGAGCCGTGCTGGATGTGCGCCTGGCGGCGCAGGCCAATGGCCTGGCGGTGGCGACGGAGCGCGAGCTCGCCTACACGGACGCTGGCAAGGCGCGCGTGCTGCGGCCCGACAACCTGGTCACGCTGTCCGACGGCACGCGCGCGCTGTTCGAGGTGGAGCAGAATGCAAATCTGTCCCTGCTGCGGCGGGTGCGGGAGAGCGTGCGGCACAAGCTGGCCTTCTTCGCCGCGCCGGAGGCCGAGGGCGTCTCGTCCCACGTGCGGGTGCTGATCGACCTGCCCCACGGCAAAACCTGGGACAGGACCGTCGCGGTGTGGGAGCAGGCCACCGCCATCGCGGCCGAGGAGCACGGTGGTCACCTGCCCTTTCACATCGCCGCCATACCGCTGCTCGATTTCCTGGAGAGACCCAATTGGGCGGAACCACCCGACGAGCCGCGTTGGGAGTCGTTGTTCGATCCAGCACAGACCGCCGCCTTCGAACCAACCTCCGACGATCAAAAGGCCCTGGTCAAAAAAGAGCAGAATCTGCGTCAGGCCAACATCCCGGTGGAGCTCAAACGGCGCAGCGCCCGCGACGACTACCTGATTATGGAGGCCTATTGGTACCATCTGTGCCAGGAGGGACGGGATTTGATGTTCACTCACGAACGTCCTCTGGCCCATCAGGCCTTCTTTGACACGATGAACGTGATCTATGTCGCCTCGCATCCGCCGGACGCCTCACCCTGGGAGCGAGCGCTGCACCCTCACGCCTCCCTCTACCTCCTGCACTGCTACCTCGAGATGCACCCCCGTCTGCGTCAGGCGCTTTCCAAAGCGGTCGCTCGCGGCAGCAGCTCGACGCGCTGGAGTGCATCCCTCGTCACCCATCGGGCGCAGGTCGTGATAGACACCTTCCTTCGCTACCACGGACTCTGCAGCGGCGATGCCCTGAACGCCTATCCGGTCGGCCCTTGGCAGCGCGGCGGCGACCGCGGTGATTTTGGCATTGTGGTAGAGATTGAACCGCAGGCATTGATGGGCGCAGGGGATGGCGTGGTCCCGACCCGTGAGGACGTCGCTTTCGCCGAACGCGCGCTGGCCTGGGTGCTCTTCGCCCTGTTCGCCTATGCCGAGGACATCGAAGTCAAACGCGCACGCTTCTGGTGACGTGCAGGGAAGATGGGATGATGGGTATGAAAACACTCAAACGAGTCGTGATCAAAGAGGAACTCGTCGCGCTGACCGGCGATGGGCTATCGGCGCTCATCCTGAACCAGCTCCTGTACTGGAGTGAGCGCGTGCGGGATTTTGACGAGTTCATCGAGGAGGAAGAGCAGCGGGGCGGAGACCCCAACGTCGAGCCTACCAGAGGTTGGATCTACAAGACGGCGTCGGAGTTGGGCGAGGAGATCATGCTCGGTGTATCGGGAAGAACCGTCCAGCGGCGGCTGGACGACCTCGTCGAGGCGGGATACATCGACAGGCGTGAAAGCCCCCACAAGTGGGACAGGACGCTCCAGTATCGGCCCAACATCTACGCCATTCAACGTGGTCTCGCCAGGCTGGGGTATGTCCTGGATGGGTACCCACTCCAGTTTCGATTCGAGGAAAGCGAATCGCCGCCGCAGGATGCGGCGTCACGGTCGTCGGCCGATACCGGGCCAGAGCCGCACGACGATGAGCCAGGACACCGTGTCGACTCGAGACGACACGGTGTCCACTCGAGGGGACAACCTGTCGCGTCGAAGGGACGCGGTGACGGAACGGTACCAGAGATTACGACAGAGAATACAGACAGAAACAACAACGGGCGCGACGGCGACGTTGCTGTTGCTGCACTCTCTGAAACATCGCTTTCGGCGTTCGAGGCCTTGCAGGAACTGGGGCTGGTGCCCGATAGCCTGGCGCGTCGGTATGCGCTTGCCACCCCCGAAGCCGCGATCCGTTGGGCCGACTATGCCCGCCGAGAGGATCTGGGGGCGGCCTACGTGCGCAAACGCCTGGACGCCGGCGACGAGCCGCCGCCCAGGAAGCGACGCACTACTGCGCCGCCTCAGGCTGTCAAAGTGTACCGGTGAGTGTCACAGTTACAAAAAAACAGGAGAGAATCGTGCACAAAATTCAAATTCCTCACAACGTCGAAGCCGAAGAGGCTGTACTTGGCTCTCTGCTGATCGACCCCACGATGGCCTACGTCGCCACGGCGGACATTCTGAAACCGGACCACTTTTTCGTCCAGAAGAACGCCTGGATCTATGAGGCCATTCAGAGGCTTAACCGCGATGGCGTCGTGCCGGATTACGTCACGTTGCGCGACGAACTGGCGCGGCGCGGCCGATTGGAATCCGTCGGTGGCGAGGCATACTTGATGGGATTGATAAACGTCGTCCCCTCGGCGCTGCACGTCGAAGCCTACGCCACCATCGTCCAGGAGGCCGCGATTCGACGCCGGTTGATCCAGGCCGCCTCCGAGGTGGCCAAGTTGGCCTACGACGAGAGCCGGGACATCGGCGCCGTGCAGCGAGAGGCCGAAACCGCCGTTCTGAACGCGCGCCCAGACGGCAAGGGAGATCACGCCATCTACGATTTGGTCTCGGCGGTCAACGAGGACGTCGCGGAGCGGATGGAGAATCCGACGGACATTCCGGGGTTGCCCACCGGCATTCGCGCGCTGGACGAGATGCTGGGCGGGTTGGAAACGGGACTGTACATCCTGGCGGCGCGGCCCAGTGTGGGAAAGACGGCTATCGCGCTTCAGATCGCGTCCCACGTCGCCTCCAGCGATCAGGACGTGATGCTCTTCACCCTGGAGATGTCACCCGAACAGATCACCCGGCGCATCCTCAGCTCCCGGGCGGCAGTCTCGCAGGACGAGCTGAAGCGGGGCCTGTTGGATCACGAGGGATACGTTCGCTTCGTCGAGGCGTCCGGCGTGGTCAGCGATTGGCCCCTGAGCGTCCACACGGGAAACGTGACGCCTGGGATCGTGCGGGCCAAGGTGCAGCGCCAGCAGCTTCGGGGCGATGTCTCGCTGGTCGTCATCGACTATCTGGGGTTGATGTCCGGCGATGGAGAGGCGGAGACGAGAAATCTGGAGCTGGGCGACATCGCGCGGAACCTGCTGCTGACGGCGAAGGAGTTGGATGTGCCCATCCTGACCATCCACCAGCTCAACCGCAGCGTGGAGAGTCGGTCGGACAGGCGCCCACTGCTTTCCGACCTGCGTGAGAGCGGGCAATTGGAGGAGCACGCCGACGTCGTCCTGATGCTGTACCGGGATGGATGTTACTACCCGGACAGCGAGCGCGCCGACATTATGGAGATCTGGGTGCGCAAGAACCGGAACGGACCGTCAGGCACGCTGTGCGAGTTGTTCTGGCAAGCTGAGTATGGGCAGTGTGTTTCCCTGGTGGAGAGGGAAGCGCTGTCGTGCGATTCGATGTAGTCGGAGTGCTGGCGTTCCGACGGGATACTTCTATCAGGGCAGAAGTTGGGGGAGAGCGCTCGCGACCTCTGGGTGGTGGCGGCGGCTTTTGCGGAGCACGGAGTTGAGGAAGGAGTTAGAGACCAGTCAGTGACTGGATGGAGGAGATACATGGACACAGATACAGTTTGGGACCAGATGTTGGAGCAAGCCTCGTACCGGCAACTGAAATCGTTGTTAAAGGCGCAGACGAACATCCGCCAATCGGCGGAGCGTATGGCGCGGGAAGCGCGCGAGGCGATGGAGGCGCTCGCCGTCTCCTTCGCGCGGGACGAGGTGAACCGGTACAGCCTGGCCAGCCCTGCGGGCCTGGACGTGCTCGACATCCAGGAGTTAGCCGAGATGACGCGCGAGGCCCTGCGCAAGCGCACTGACGCTCTGGAGGAGCAGACCGGCTACGCCAAGCGGAAGGCTGCCAAACTGGAGGAGGAAAACGAGCGATTGCGCGCCGAGATGGAGTTGGTGAAGAAGAACTGGCCGGAGCAGGGCATTTTTGCATCATCACGCCATCAGAGAAGACGACCTGTTTTGCCACCTATTCCCGATGAATGCGTATCCAATTGACGGGGCAGCCGTCTCACGGTATACTTGGGATAGGTTAGGATGGTGAAGGAGCCAAGAAATGACTACGACGGTTACTGTGCAAATGACTCCCGATGGGCTATTGGTGCCCCATGCAGCAGTAGCTGGATGGACAGAAATAGAGGTGATCAAGCGAGACCAACAGATGATCATTCGACCAAAAAAACTATCCGCGCAACAGGAATGGGAGACCATGGTCCAGGCGTTACGCCAGGCCCGATTGACCTCTCCGCTTGCCGATACGCTGTCACAGCAAGCCGCGCCCATTTCGCCCGCTCGACGCGCGGAACTGGCACAGGCAATGGCAGTAGGTCGGCCTTTATCCGAAATTGTCATCGAGGAACGCGCTGAACGATGGTAGATATTTACTATGCGGATACCAGCGCCATCAGCGGTACAGCGACCGCCAGGTTTGAGCGCGCCCTGGCGCGTTCGCCAACCCCAGCGCCGCCACGACCCAGTCGAATTTCGCCCTGCTATTGCCACACGCCTATCGTTGGATTGCGATCTGCTTTGAAGCTCGATACCCCACTAAATGTCACTACGAGGTGATGACCGCACATGCATACTCAAACTCTGACCATGCCAGCATAAAGTAGTCGAGAGGAACAGATTTAGGCCCGCTGTCCAAAGCCGGATCGTTGACATAGATGGTTTGTTCACTCACCCCAATGACGACGACCGCGTGAAATCCCTCCGAGTCGGAGTGAGGCAGGTCGCTGGCCTGAACGAACACGATGCAGGGAACACCATTCTACAGGTGAGCGCAAAGTCGAGATAGAGATATTGGTCCGTACGTTACCGACAGACCGAGTGATTCGAGGTAGCGGACGTTGGGAGCAGGCGTGCCAAATGAATAGGAGCGCAGCCTCTTGGCTACCTGGCTCTCCTTCAATTCGTGCCCCAGGTAAGCTAGCACCATACGAGCGCAGGCCGGAAGGCATTGGCCGTCGGCGCTCTGTTTATAGTGAGGAACCGGCAACCAGTCTTTCGGCATGATCAATGATGTCTCGTATCCGTTGGTCGTCGGCCAGGATTTCACCGCTCTGCGCATCCACGTCGATCTGACCAATTTGCCCAAGACGTCCCGTGGGGGCCGGGGCCAAGATCACCGGAACGCGCCAGCAAAGCCGGTCGTTGTGGATGACCAGTGTGGGCGCATCACTGCCCAACCCAGTGCCGATTTCGTTTAGGAGGAATACGTTGACCTTGCGCCGGGCAGCAACCTGGGTGACGTTGAGCGTAGCCGAGACGCGAACGGTGATGTCCACCTGCGCTGCGCCCACTTGAGGCAGTACCTCGCTCAGTTCTATGGCCATACTACAACTCCACTCACGTTATGAGGATCTCTTCTCATCCGGGAACTCATCTTTGACAGGGAGTATAATACAAGCGCGGCCTGGTGTCAACTTTGGTCGTAGTCAAGCCCGGAACAAACACGGCAGGCGCACCGCTACGAACGGCCTGCGACCGGAGCACGCCCTGGCGCGTTCGCCAACCCCACCGCCGCCACGACCGGTGGGAGACGGAGGGATGATGGCATTGCAGAAAACGTTGGGTTTCGGCAAACGTCGCCGAGACCCAACCTACCAGCTGGATCGCCTTCTGCATCGAGCCGAGGTGGTCGTTATCCGCGGCGACCGCTTCCGCGCTCAAGAACGGAAACGGCTGGAACAGGAGGTACTATTGGAACAAGTTTAAAGAACACGATAGCGTCGGGATGTGGCTGGTCTTTGTCTCAACAGAGGAGCCCCTGCCCCGTGAACTCTATCCACGCTCGGAGCCTGCCTGAAGTGCAGCAAGGGCGGGCTCTGAGCGGATGGTACATCTCGGTGAACATACCTGGTACATTTTGACTGAACATGGGTGGTGCATTTTTGGTGAACATACCTGGCGCATTTTCGGTGAATGTCTGTGGTGCATTCTTGGTGAACATCGATGGTACATTTATGTCCGACTCTTGACACACCGAGAAATCTACGCGTCCAATCTCTTTCTTTCCTGCAATTACGTTCACCCTGTAACTACCTGATTCGAAACCTTCATCTTCTTCGATACAACTTAGAAAAGGCCCGTTGCTAAATATCTGCCTATGTGTAAGTAGAATCTCCCTTCCGTGCGACCAAAAAACTTGCAACATCACATCGCGATTTGTTTCGAGATTACCACAAACACATATACGTGGCTCGTCAGGCGATACAGTGTCAGAAAGAACGATGGGGTTCCCATCAATGTTCCATCCCTGACACAACGTTAAATCCGACAAGTCTAGTACTAACTCAGGTACATAGAAAGGACACCAGCAGGAGATCAGTACCAGGACAAGCATTGCAACAGCTACAGAGTGTTTCGCGGAGTTCATTAGCTTACCTTTCTGTTCATCAATATCTGTTAATAGAGCTGCTTTGTCATCATTAGCGGAGTGTAGGATACACCCAGACTTACAGATGCATCAACTACATTTGGAATCTGGTTTGTGCCAACCGACAGACCCAGATGTGTCATATACGGCTGCATTTTGGACGTATCATCATAAGCAGGTCGAAGAGCATAACCAGTATCCGTGTGTGTGAAGTCAGCATAGGGGCGCACAGCTTGACCTGTGTTTCCCCTATGCTGCTTCCCAAACCGTGCGTGCCAAGTTATCGGCACACGGCTTTCCATCGGCATTAACAGTTAGCGCAGCTCCTCCATCAGTGTGGGATGTATGCACTTTGCGATGGCATTGATTACATAGTGTGGTGAGATTGCTCAGGTCATCCGTGCCCCCTCGTTCTTTGAACTCAATGTGATGAACGCGCAGGTTGGTTCTGAGTACCTCACAATGTTGGCACGTATAGTTGTCACGGCGTAGGGCAAGAAGACGTACTTGGTCGCTCTCTTTTGCTGGGTAGGATACTGGCTCCACCAAGCAATCCGTGTCGTCTTGCCATCACAGTCCGCGCTCCCGCAGGTGACGAGGCTGGTCGAGCCGAGGTGGTCTGCGTGGACGTAGTATACCACGTCTCCGCCGCTGTCGTCAACTCGGCGCATCGCCACGCGCTGGCCGCCAAAGAGGAACCGCTGCTACACGGATAGCACTGAACCCCGCTGAACGTCGAATCCTCTCCGCGCTATCAGCGTCCCAGCGCCGCCACGACTGCCGACGACGAGGCGACCACGGCAAACCACGCCGACCATTGGAAGACGGAGGGATGACGGCATTGCGAGCAAAAGTTGGGTTTCGGCAAACGCTGCCGAGACCCAACCGACCGACTTCTCTAAGCTCAACTCGTCCTACCTGACTTGACCCTCGCTGTGGATGGTTGCGACGGACGTTTTGCGCAAACGAGCGACTCGTGCTACACTATGACCGACAACAAAACGTCTCGGCGCTTACGCAGAGCCCGAGGCGGCGACCAGGACGTGGGCGCGCCCTGATGTCACAAATGTACCGCAAAGGGCCCCCTTTTGTAAGAGGCGGTCCTGCCGTTTGCCAGCAGACGACGAGGCGCAGCCGAAGAACCGCGCCGACGCGGACCTTTGCGCAGTGGATTACAAGTTCAACCTCGATCTGGGCGGCGGGATAGACTTGCGCCAATGGTGGGAGAACTTGCTTGCCTTCTTCTTGGAGGAACCGGAGTGACAAGTTCCGTCCCCCAAGCAAGCTGTGGGGTATGAAGTGGTATGAACATAGCTGACAAAATCGACCTGCTTTTCAAAACTGTCACCAAGCCCAACGGAAAAGCGTACAGCTACCAGGACATCGCGGAGCTGGGTGGGGGGGTAGTGACGCGCGCGGCCATCTGGAAGGCCCGAACCGGGAGGACCAAGAACCCTAGCCAAAGGCTGTTAGGAGCGCTGAGCAGAGCTTTCCAGGTCCCGGTGCAGTACTTTTTCGACGAGCAATTCATCGAGGAGGACACCCCGCGCTACCAGGAGCAGCACCGTAACGAGAGGTTGGTAGAGCAGATCAAATTGCAAGCCAGCGACCTGAGCGACGACGGCAAGCAGGTCATCCTCGATATACTCGACCTCCTGCTCAAATTCCAGAGGGTGAACGACGAAGGTGATCGGCGCGGGGGGTAGCGATCCTGTGGTCATCCTGGGCGGTTACGACAAATGTATGAAATTGAATCAGAATGGAGATCGTTATGAATACCAAACGAATCAATCGTTTGATAGGTGTATTGAGCTTGACCGCCGTTGCTATGTCCGTGCTGCTCTTGATGCTCTCGCTTCAATCCGTTCGCGCCCAGACGGGCGGCGACATTTACGTGCATAAACAACTGGGCCGGGCGGATCCAGTGGTTCACGTGGGCGAATATCTCACCTTTACCATTCTGATTCGGAACGATACGGCGTTCACCGTCACGACCTTGCCCCTGGTCGACGAGTACAACACGGACGTCCTGGGCTATACGGATGCAGCGCCCGCGCCCGATAGTGTGGATGAAGGAACCGGGCAACTCGACTGGAGCGACCTGACCGCTGTTTTTGGCGATCTGGCGCCCGGCCAACAGATCGTCATCGTCGTCGGTTTCATCGCCGAGCACCCAGAGACAGCGGTCGTCAACGCGGCGGAGGTGCACGATGCGTTGAGCACCGGCGGTGCCGTGAGCGGCACCACCACCACCAGCATCATCAGCGACACCGAGTCGGTGGGCGGTAGCAGCCCGGTGGACAAGGAACTGCTGGACGGGTTGACCCCCCAGGCAGGCCAACCGCTGACTTTTTCGATCTCGATCATCAACGACGGATATACCACCATGACGGTGGCGCCGTTGGTGGACACTTTTGATCCGGCGTGGCTGGCGTTTAGCTACGCCGTGCCGCCGCCCGACGTGGTGGACACGGCAGGCGGGGTGCTGACCTGGACAGACGTCACCAACTGGAGCGGCGACATTGCGCCTCACGGTACCATCTCGGTGCTGACCGTCTTTACCGCCCTGATGGCCATTGACGGTACGACCAATCGCGCCGAGGTGGCCCACGCCAGCGATTGGTATAGCAATGACCTGACCGGAGGGGCCGACGACGTACCCATCACGATCATCGGCAGTCCCACCGCCACGCCAGCGCCAACGGTGACTCCTGCGCAGCCAACGCCTACGCAACCGACCCCCAAGCAGCCGACTCCCACACGGCCAGCCCCCACGCCTCTTCCCACACCGACGGCCACTGCGACGCCAGTGATCCCGCTTTTGCCCGAGACAGGGCAATCTATGGGGCTCGCCCGCGGCAACCTGTTGGCCATCCTATTCGTCCTGGGCGCGGGAGGAGTCATTCTGGTTTGCGCTCGTCAAAGGAGAAAGGGTTGATCGGATATCCTGTGATTTGGACTCGAGAATATGGATATTGGGGTGCGTTTGCGTTGCAATTGGCGCAACGTGTTCTTGACTTCTATGCGAGGAGGGATTATACTGAGATCATCTGCTGTCGTCCCGTCCTTTTTTTGGCTGAAGGGGGTGACTATGATCCAAAAAGCTTGGTAACAGTGAACAAGAATGGTCCCGTTCGCTGCGGATGCAGATATATTTCCCCACAAGGAGGAAGCAAGAGATGAAAAACAGAAACGTGCTTGTTGTAGCTACGACGCTGTGCCTGGCGATGGCCTTGCTGTGGCTGTTCAGCGGGCCAACCCTCGCTCATCCGGAGGCTCTACCTGGAGCCTGTTGTTTGGCCGACGGCAGTTGTCTTCAGGCTGAGAACGATAGCCATTGTTATGATACTCTACACGGGATTTCATTTCACCCTGAAGAAGAGTGCTCCGAGGTCAACTGTGCAGAGCCTGTCGGCGGCCACACGGAGCCGGTGAGCAGGTTAACGCTGGCGTGGCCGTGGCTTGCACTGGCCGCAGCAGTTACCACAGGGACCGCTGCTCTGGTAACATTCAAGCGACGCCTGGCTTGAGCAGTGGCATCACAGTAGATACTTTGCAGAGATGCGCCCAGGGATGATGGTTCCCTGGGCGCTTTTGCGTCTGACGGCACAGCAACGGCGACTGTGGCCCTTTTGAGTGGGCGCTGACTGGCTTGCTCCAGGATGTAGATACAAGAGTGGTCAAAGGAATCTTGAATCTAGCTACCTATCACTTTGAACTTTAAAAGAAAAGAAGGTCGTGGGACGCCTCTGGTATAATATGAATGTGCACATTCAAATCAGAGGAGGTCATAATGTCCCACAACCTTTCCCTATATCATAATACGCGCCGCCAATTTGTCCAGTGGTACCCCGAGGCTCGGATTACGCGCGTCCGTAATCTTGCGTTGCTGGTCACGGGGTTGTGCTTGAGCATTGGCACTTTGTGATTCGACAACAGGGACGGATCAAGATCTATCGAGCAGGACACGGCTGGCAAAAGATCAACTCCCTGGCTCTGCAAGAGGGCCAGACCCGACATATCGGTTGGGTGCGATTGACAGAACGCCACAACGCCGGTTGGTTCTGGTTGATCTTGCATTGGGAGATGGGAGAGGATGAACCTTGGTATCTGATTTCCGACCAAGCGGGTGAAAGACATCTGCTCCGCATGTACACCGTTCGTATGTGGACGTGAGGTCAGCCAGACGGGGCAGAAACAAGGAGCAGACGAGCTGTTAACATAAACGGTGTTTGTGTATTGTGTCTGACACCATTTGCGGTATAATATTCTCACACGGAGGATATTACGCAACAACATGCGAGTGTAAAACGTAGAGAACGATGATGGGGTATTGGAGGGAAGAGATATGTGGACTCGTCTAGAAGGTGAATGGCGCCCTGGCCAACTGGTGGCCTTGATGCCGGACCCGGAGGTGCAATTGCTGGCCGAGACGATGGTGGCTTTTGCCAACGCCGACGGAGGCACCATCCTCGTCGGCGTGGACGAGGATGGGCAGGTCACCGATCAGGCGTATGCGGACGAGGTCGAGATGGCGGTGCGGGCTGCGGTGCGAGAATGTCGCCCCCTGGTCGAAGCGCGCTGGCACGAGGCAGCCGCCGAAGAGGGCACCGTCTTTGCCATCGTCGTCAACCGCAGCCCCGAGCTCCACAGCTTGACCGACGGGCGCGTGTTGATCCGCGCCGGCATGGAGAATCGCCCCCTCAGCGGCGGCGAGATCCGCCAACTGGCCGCCACCAAGTCCACCGGCGATTTCGAGGCGGAACTTGCTCCGGGGGCGCAACGGGAGGATTTCGACGACGAGGTGATCGCCGAGTTCACCGCCAAATGGGAAGAGCGCCAGCAGCGAGATTGGACGCGCTCCGTGGATGATCTACTGACCGTGATGGGCGCTTTGGACGAGGAGGGACGTCCGACCGTCGCGGGCATCTTGTTGTTCGCGTCCAACCCCCAGGCGTTTTTGCCTCAGAGTGGGCTGACGTTCGTCAAGTTTGTCGGCAACCAGCCTCGGGGCGAGGATGGGCAGTTGGGCTATGGCCGCCGTGAGGAGATCAGCGGGCCATTGGCGCGTATCATTCAGCGCGCCTGGCAGGTCGTGGGCGAGGAGATGCGCACCGGCGCAGTCGTGACCGATCTCGAGCGCAAGGAGCGGCCCGAGTATCCGATCCCGGCTGTGCGCGAGACGTTGGTCAACGCCGTGGCGCACCGGGATTATCGGCTGGGTGGGCGGCGCATCGAGGTGCGCATGTTCGACGATCGCATGGAGGTCGCCAGTCCGGGTGGGCTACCCGGTTTTATCACCGTGGATAACATCGTCGATGAGCACTTTTCGCGCAATCCGCGCATCGTCTCGGGTCTGTTTCAATGGGGGTACATCGAGGAATTGGGGTTGGGCGTGGATATGATGATTGACGAGATGGTGCGGGCCGGTCACCCGCCGCCCGAATTTAAGGATACCCCCTACTCGTTTACCACCACGCTCTACAACCGCCGCGAGCGGACGCCACAGCCTTCGTGGACGCGCACGATGAACGATCGGCAGGCAAAGGCACTGACGTATGTGCAGGAACATGGTCGCATCACGAATCGCGAATATCGCACCATCTGCCCAGACCTCAGCCCCGAGACATTGCGCCTGGACCTGGCCGATCTGGTGGATCGGGGCATTCTGCTCAAGGTGGGAGCCAAGAAGGGAACGTACTATATATTGAAATGATCACAAGGAGTTCGAGTAATGAGCCAAGACCGACGACCTGTGCCAACGCCCCCGAGCGACACCAATGCGTTGATCGCGTGGCTTCACGATGTAGCGCGTCAGGTGCGCCTGGCCTGGCGACTGTTCCAGGATCAACGAGTGCCGGTATGGACGAAATTGATCCCGCCGGCGGCGCTTGTCTACGTACTTTTTCCCGTTGACATCATCCCCGACCCGGTGTTGGGATTGGGCCAGTTGGATGACGTGGCTGTAGTGATGCTTGGGGTCAAGCTCTTTATCGAGTTGGCCCCGCCTGACGTAGTGCGCGAGCATCTGCAGGCGCTCGGTGCGCGCATCGAAGAGTGGCGTGTGACAGAGGAAGACACAACGTCCGTGGTCGAGGGCGAATACGAGATCAAGGAGATAGAGGCTCAGAGACCAGAAAAAGACGGGTAACCCGATCTGAGCCGGGCGAGAAAGCAACGATTCTCTCTCCTCGTCTGACTTTTGCGATCGTACAACTATCCCAAGCCTGTCCGAACATCATCTAGCTTTGCCCCAGCGGCGTCACCGTTTGACAGATTTCTTGCGCTGTGGTATATTTGAAATGGGCTTTTAGCACTCTTCATTCAAGAGTGCTAAAATGAATGTGACCGATGAACGAAATCCATGAACTGACCCCCCGCCAACAGACGATCTTGGGTCTGGTTGTGCGGGATTACGTCGAGACCGCCACGCCGGTTGGCTCCCGTGCCCTGGTCGAACGGTACGGCCTGTCGGTAAGCCCGGCCACCGTGCGTAACGAACTGGCTCAATTGGAAGAGTCGGGCTATCTCTCGCACCCGCACACCTCCGCGGGCCGCGTCCCGACGCACGCGGGCTACCGCTATTTCGTAGAGCGGTTGCTGGGTGAGGTGGCGCTGCCCTTGCACGAGCAGTTGACCATCGTTCACCAGTTCCACCAGGCGCGTCAGAACCTCGAACAGTGGATGCCGTTGGCGGCCTCTGTCCTGGCCCGTACTGCCCGTGGAGCGGCTTTGGTGACCGTGCCTCAGGCTGTAGAGTCGCGGTACAAACATTTGCAGCTCATCTCCACGCAAGGACGAGGCGTGTTGCTCGTTCTCGTCCTGCGGGGAGGCATGGTCAAACAGCGGACGCTGACCCTGGCCGAGCTTTTCAGCCAGGAGGCGCTCAGCGAGGCCAGCGACCGGCTCAACCAGTTGTGTAACGGATTGGCCGCCGAAGAGATCGAGGGACGCATCGAGATGTTACCTCCGTTCGAAGCCGACGTCGCCCAGCTCGTGCTGGATATTATGCGCCAGGTGGATGCCCATCCCGCCGGGCCTGTCTACCGTGACGGATTGAGCGAGGTCCTGCGGCAACCCGAGTTCGCCGAAGGGGAAAAGGCCCAGGAACTCGTGCGCGTTCTGGAGGAACGCAATTTCTTCCGGGGAGTGCTGGCCGATGCGCTCAGTCCCAGGACGGGCAGCGTGCGGGTGTTGATCGGCGGCGAGGGGCGCTGGGAAGAGTTGCAGACCTGCAGCCTGGTGTTGGCGCGCTACGGCGTGACCGACCTCTCTACCGGGGCGCTGGGCGTGGTAGGCCCTACCCGTATGCTCTACGGTCGCGCCATCTCGGTTGTGCGCTTTGTCGCCGGGCTGTTGTCTGACTTGGTTTATGATATGCACGCGGGATAGCGGATCGATGAACAATGAGGCAATGAACAATTAAATGAGTATGAGCGCATCTGACGGAAAGAGCGATAAGGAGATCAAGGTGACAAAGAAGAAAGAAAAGGAGTCTGACGCCCAGGTCAGCGAGGAAACGATTGAAGCAGAAGCAGAGGACATTGAGGAGAAACCGGAAGAGTTGAGCGAACTGGAGAAACTGCAACAGGAGTTGGAAGAGGCTCAGGCCCAGGCCGCCGAGTACCTCGACGGTTGGCAGCGGATACAGGCAGAGTTCTCCAATTACAAAAAGCGGCAGGAGGCGGAGCGCGCGCAGGTGAGGGCGTTCGCCAACGCGGACCTGTTGCGCAAACTGTTGCCCGTCGTGGACGACTTTGAGCGGGCGGCCACGACTCTGCCGTCCGATCTGGCGCACCTGACGTGGTGCGAGGGCGTCTTTTTGATCAAGCAAAAACTGGATGGGGTGCTCGAATCCGAAAACGTCAAGCCCATCGAGACCGAGGGCCAATCATTCGACCCTCGCTACCACGAGGCCGTGACCTACGAGGAGGTCGCGGGCTACGAAGAAGGCCAGATCATCGGCGAGGTACAGCGAGGGTACATCCTCGATGAACGCGTGTTGCGGCCGGCGCTGGTGCGGGTAGCCAAAGCGCCTCCGGCTCCACCAGAGGAACCAGCAACGGATGACTAGAGGCGGAAAAAAGGTTCGCCGTTGAGGTTATCCTGATGAACTACATTTGCCGCCGCCATATACCAAGGAAAGGAGGAGGAAAAACATGAAGCGCGTAGTGATGGTAGGGTTAGTTCTCATATTAGTCGTGGCCACGGCGCCCATGGTCACTTCCGCTCAGACTATTTCGTACTGGAGTGGCATCCAGATCACAAATCTGAGTGATAAAGACGCCAGCGTCGTCATCAAGTTCTACAATCGAGATGGAACTATTGCGGCCACGATCCGGGTCACTGTCCTTCCAAATGACATTATGACCTATGGCACTCTTGATGACTGGCTCAACGAGGGGTCTGCGGTCTCGGCTGTTATCTCTTCAGATCAGCCGGTGGCTGCCATCGTCAACACGATGGGCAACGGCTTGGACTATGGCGCTGCCTCCCTTGGCTTCTCCGAGGGCGCGTCCCAAGTTCGCCTGCCTTTGATTATGAAGGACAACTATGGCTACTACACTTGGTACAAGGTCCAGAATGTTTCGGGCAGCGAGGATGCGGTCGTGAGTGTCACCTATAGCAACGGCATCACCGAGAGTGTACAGACGATCCCGCCTGGGGCAGCTCACGCGTATCACCAGGACGAGTTGCCCGATGGCTTTGTCGGCTCGGCCACCGTCACCAGCACGGGAGGGAAGATTGCGGCGACCGTCGTCGAGGTTGGCCCGACCACCCTCTTTGTCTACAACGGTTTTGTCGGTGGAGCGACCAACCCCTCGATGCCGCTGGTACAGCAGAATAACTATGGGTACGTGACCGGCATCCAGATCATGAACGTCGGCACGGTGAGCACCACAGTGACCGTGGGTTACACCGCTGGCGCGGCAGGCACTGATACCACCGAGACCAAAGATATCGACCCCGGTGCTTCGGCGACGTTCGACATGGCCGTCGGCGGTGTTCCCTACCTGGGTGGAATGGAGGTGTTCATCGGTTCGGCGGCGGTTGTTACCAATACGGCAAGCCAAGAGCTGGTGGTCGTGGTCAACCAGTTGAACCACGGACAGAACAAGGGTGCAGCCTACAGTGGCTTTGCCCCGGCGAACGCTACGGATACGCTCTGTATGCCGCTCATTATGGACCGGAACTACAACTACTTTACCGGTTGCAATATTGTAAATGCTGGTGACTTGCCGACTAATATTACCATTGAATGCACTGGTGATCTGCCTAGTATGCCCTATCCCATCTTCTACCTTGATCCAGGTGACGCCATTACAATAGTCCATCTCGATCAGATGGCTGATGGTTACGTAGGTTCGTGCATAGCCAAAGCAGAATACGGTGGTAAGATTCTTGGCATCTGCAACGAGTTGAATTCGGCTGCCTCCGGCGATGCCTTCTTGGTATACGAGGCCATTAACTTTTGATAGTTTCTCGTCGAGCAACTGGACCAAATTCGAGTGGCGGGTTAGCACCAGTTTAATCACGTCTAATCGAACCGTGCGCAGAGCGAATCGCAGCATAAAAACATACCGCTGGGACGATCCCAGTAATTTAGAATTTAACAGGAGTGATATAAATGGGCAAAATCATCGGTATTGATCTGGGCACGACCAACTCGGTCTGCGCGGTGATGATAGGCGGCGAGCCTACCGTCATCACCAGCGCCGAGGGAGGGCGCTTGTTCCCCTCGGTTGTGGCCATCAATCCCAAGACAGGGGAACGTATGGTCGGGCAGGTCGCCCGGCGACAGGCCGTCGTCAACCCAGACAATACGATCTTTTCCATCAAGCGCTTTATGGGGCGCAAGTTCAACGATCCA
>Ga0180434_10003294_pt1 | contig 20706 bp, 18 predicted proteins | sample SS_ome_7_FD_132453 | JGI IMG/M metagenome (GOLD analysis project Ga0180434, IMG submission 132453) | Hypersaline lake sediment archaeal communities from the Salton Sea, California, USA - SS_1_D_2 metaG | ecosystem: Environmental > Aquatic > Non-marine Saline and Alkaline > Hypersaline >...
CAGAGTGCTGAGCCCCCCTTCCACCGCGGCCAGCGCCGCAGCAGCCCCCCCAGGTCCCCCTCCAACGACGATCACGTCGTAATCGGTGGTCGGCATAGCTCTTCCCCCTTAAATTTTTCGATCCGTACCGGCTATCCCCTATCGGCGCAAGCAAGCTGTATGCATCCCGACAATACCTGACGGCATGTCAGTTTTAGTTCCTCCACTATAACATATTCTCCCTGAGACGAGGAAACAGGCTTAAGGCGTTATCCGAGAAAACCGCCTTCAGGTCGTCCTGGTCGAATCCATCGTAGATCTTGAGCCCCTCGATGGTGGCCATGGTGGCCAGCTCCGGGGCGAAGGGGTAATCGCAGCCGAAAAGGATGTGGGAGTTATCCACCAGTTCCTGCAGTGAGCGCAGGGCGAAAGGAGCACCGGAGAGGGCGGTGTCGTAGTAGAGGTTTTGCAGGTAGGGGACCACGCCCTTGGGCACGTACTCCTGCAGGCCCGGCCAGAATTGCCCCAGGCTGAGCCTTAAAGCGATAAAGGGCACCGTCCCGCCGGCATGGGGAAGGATGAAGCGTATGGCTGGGCAGCGCTCCAATGTGCCGGTGAAGAGGAGGTTGGACACGGCCCGCGTGGTCTCGAAGACGAATTCCACCAGTGAATCGGGAATCTCCAGGCTGGGAACGCCCTTCTCCTGCGGAGTGTCTGGATGCATGAACACCACGGCCTGCCTGCGGTCGAGCTCGTCGAACAATTCGTCGTAGGCGGGATCGCCCATATAGCGCCCGTCCACCGCCGAGAGCAGGGCTACGCCGTCCAATCCCAACGTATCCAGGGCGTAGGCAAGCTCATCGAGGGCCGCGTCCACGTCCGGCAGCGGCAGCGCGGCCAGGGCGCCGAACCGCTCTGCGTGATCGCTCACCAGGTCCGCCATGAACTCATTGCACTGCCTGGACAGGTCGCGGGCGAAGGCGAGGTCACCGAAATATACCCCCGGGGCCGAGATGGAGACGATGGAGGCCCTTATCCCATAGTTGTCCATGAGCGAGAGGTGTTCCTCCAGGTCCCATAGAGGAAGGGGGCGGCATCCCACCTCCGTGATCCCGATATCCGCCAGCGCCGAGACGTATCCCGGCGGGGCGATGTGATGATGCACGTTTACCTTCGGCAGTTCTTCAACCATTCTCTCCCTCCTAAGGTTGATACCTCTTGCCCGACGCGAGCATGGCCTCGACGTTCTCCGGCCTGGCGTCTACGGGGATGGTGCACCCCGAACCGAGAATGAAACCTCCACCCTTCCCTACCTCGGTAATCAGGCGCCGGCAGTACTCGTCTACCTCCTCCGGCTCCCCCAGCTTCAACAAGGCGGCGGGAACATCGCCGAAGATGCACATATAGTCCCCCAGCACCTCCTTGGCCTTGAAGATATCCGAGGTGCCGTCCAGGTTGAGGACGCACTTTCTCCTGGGTAGATGCTTCAGATAGGGGAAGAAGGGCGTCCAATCGGAGTCGAAATGCAGAACCGGGGTTATGCCCCTGTCCACGTAATACTCGCACATCTCCACCCATTCAGGCAGGGCCAACTCCTCGAACTGCCGGGGGCTTATGAAGGATGCGCTGGTCCTCGTCCCTCCCAGAAAGACCCTCTTCACCCCGCTGCTCTTGGATAGAATCCAACCCAGGGACTTCAAGGGCTTGATCAGCTCCCTGCTGGCCGCCTTCAAATCCTCCGGACAGCGGAAGAGGTCCAGCATGAAGTCGTTGAAGGAGCGCAGCAGCATGGATATACCCTCCATGGGGCTGAAGGTGAGATTGGATGCCACCATGGACTCCACCCCCCTCCTGCGCCATGCCCTCACGGACTGTTTTACCTTGATAGAATCCACCCCTATTGGAGCCAGGCCCTTGATGAAGCCGGCGGGGGTCCCCAGCCATGGATGGTACAGCTTCAATTTGTCGAGCAGCCAGCGCAAAACGCCGCGCTCCCCTATGCGCCTGTACTCCTCCCTCTCCATAATGGACTTCTCCACGAACTGGAACTGGCCGTCCGGGGGTATATCCCCCACTCCCGGTATCAAAGGGGGGACGGGAAAGATGGTCAGCAGGGCCTTTCCCAATCCGGCGTAAGACTGGTGCAGCCCATCAACGGACCCCAGGTCCTCGAGCGTCCTATGCAGTGCCATGTCGGCTTTTCTTATGTCGAAGAACATCTCCTCCTGGGTGATGCCGCCGTAGCGGGCGGAAAAGCAATCGATCATGGGTACGACGGGAACCCGGTCTGGCTTCTCCAAACGGATCGCGGCCTCGATCCTCTCAACCGGGGTCATCGCTGTCACTCGATTCCTCACAATGTACTAGGGCTTGTATTTCTTTACCGAATCGATCATGGCCTTGACGTTCTCCGGCCTGGCGTTGGGGGGGATCTCGCACCCCGCCCCCATGATGTATCCTCCGCCCTTGCCCACCTCCTCGATAAGACGGTGGCAGTACTCATCCACCTCGCTGACCGAGCCCAGGCAGAGCATGTCGGGCGGGACGTCCCCCATGATGCAGATGCGGTCGCCTATCACCCTCTTGGCCAGGAAGATATCCGTGGGCCCGTCGAACTGGACCATGCAGTTGCCCGCCGGGAGCTCCCGCAGGGTCTCCAGGTTGAGGTCCCAGTTGCCGTCTAAGTGCAGGATGGGATTGATCCCCGCCGCCACCAGGGCCTCGGCCAGCCTCTTCAAGGAGGGAAAGGAGAGCTCCTTGAAGGTCTCCGGGGAGATGAAGTCTGTGGAGGAGCGGTGCACATAGATCTCCACACGCCTGACCCCCATGAGGCGGGCCACCAGGTTGGAGATGAAGATACAGCTCTCGGTGAGGTCGTCCGCGGCCCTCTCGACCTCATCGGGGCGTTTGAGGCAATCCCTGATGAAAGCTATCAGTCCCCTGCCCAGAGAAAATGTATCGAAGGCTGCCTCCGGTGAGAAGCCAAAAAGAATGGCCACTCCCCTTCTCTTCCACCGCTCGAACTCCATCCGCCACCCCGCCAGGTGCCTGGCCAGCTTATAGACCACCTGGAAGTAGCCAACAGGCCCGCTGTCGATGCTGTCCCAGGCCCGGGACATGATCCTCACGAAGAGGGGGAAGTAGGTGAGCTGCGGCAGGTACCTTGAAAACTCGCTTATCCACCTATAATCATCGACGGTCATGACCTCTTCCTCCAGCAGCTGGCAGATGTTCTCCGGCGGCAGATCGATTCCCGGCCACTTAGCCTTCATGGGCATGATGAAGGTATACACCTCCGGGTAGCGGGGGTTGATGGGGTAATAGATATCCCAGGGGCCGAGCTCTTTGTAACACTTCTCTATTGCCATGCGGTATTTCCTGGGATCGGACCACAGTTCGTAGGTGGTTATGCCCGCGTACTGGGCTGCGAAGTAATAGATCATGGGGCAGGAAGGAACGCGGTCCGTTTCCTGAAGGTTTATAGCAGCCTGCAATCTCTCCTCGGCGGTCATCTCTTCGGGCATGGCGGAATCCTCCTTATCGAGACGGCTTCAGCTTGGACTATGTTTGAGCTTCATCCGCCGGCTTAGAGGAACTCGTTGACCAGCTTGACTGCCTGGGAGGCATCCATGCCGTAGGCATCAGCGCCGGCGTATTCCATTACTTTCTCGTTAACCGGCCCTCCGCCGATGACCACCTTCACCTTGTCCCTCAGGCCGGCCTCCATCAGGTTGTCCACCGTCTCCTTCATGGAGTCGAAGGCCAGGGTGAGCAGGCCGGAGAGGCCGAGTAAGGTCGCCCCGGTGACCTTGAGCTTATCTGTGAAGGCCTCGGGGGCCACATCCACCCCCAGGTCGTGCACCTCGTAGCCGTCGCAGCGCAGCAGGGTGGCCACGATGTTCTTGCCTATGTCGTGTATGTCTCCCTTAACCGTTCCTATTACCACCTGGCCCTTGGTCTCGCCCGCTCCCTCCTCGAGATGAGGCTCTATGAGGGCGATGGACTCCTTGAATATCTCGGCGGACATGATCAGCTCTGAGAGGAAATATTCCTTGTCCTCGAAGCGCTTGCCCACGATGGACATACCCCCCCTTAATTCCTCTACAAGGGAGAGGGGGTCAGTGCCCTCGTCGAGGGCCTTGCGCACCTCGGAAAGGGCCTCGTCCTCTTTCAGTTCGGCCAACAACGTCGCCAGTTTCTCAGCCATCTCTTACTCCTTTCCTGTGAATGCTTTGGTAAACTCAACCGCATTTATGGCGTCACGACCCCAGGCATCCGCCCCGGCGTATTTACATACTTTCTCCGAGACGGCCCCGCCTCCCAGCATGATCTTCACTTTATCGCGAAGCCCTGCCTCTTCGAAGGCGATCACCGTTTCCCGCATAGACTCATAGGCCACGGTGATCAGGGTGCTGATACCGACCACCCCAGCTCCGCTCTCCGCCACAGCATCCACGAAGCGAGAGGGTAATACGCTCACGCCAAGGTCTATAACCTGAAAGCCCGAGATGCGCAGCAGCGTGACAACCACGTCCTTACCGATATCATGGACGTCGCCGAGGGGCGCGCCCATGACCACCTTGCAGCTCTCGCCCCCTGCCGTCCGAAATGGTAAGGGATCATCCATCAAAGCGACGATCTCCTTGAAGATCTCACCGGACATTATCAAACCACTTAGATAATATTCCTGCCTTTCGTACCTCTTGCCTACCTCGTCCATCCCCCGCCGGGAGACCTCCACGACGTGCAGGGGATCAACGCCGTCGGCCAGCATATCCTGCGCTAAATGCAGCGCCTCTTCCTCCCTCAAGTTCGCTATGGCCTGCACCAGTCTTTCGTCCATATCAACCCCGTTTCAACTCAAATAGGCCGACCCAGAGAACGGAAGCTGAACTTATCGCCCCGGTAGATCATCCATCCCCAGGCCACCTTGAGGTCGTCGGCGGCCCATACCAACTGCTCCATACAGAAAGCGGGGAAGCCCGGCTCGCTGTGCAGCAGCTCCGCTTCATCAGCGGAAAGCACGGTTGAGGATAGGGTAAGCTCGACTCTCACGGGGAGCAAGTCGGGATAATTTGAGAACAGCTCCGTAGTGGTACCGTGACCCAATTCCGCCTCTAAAAGAGGTTGGGAGGGATCATAGAGAATGTACTTACGGTCAAAGACCAGGGGTTCTCCCTCACCCTCCAGTATCCTCTCCAGATAGAGCACACGCTTCCCCTTATCCAGTCCCAGTCTCATCGCAGCCATCTCTCCCGCCGCTATGGTCCTGGTGCTCAGCAGCCGGGAGGTGGCGGACAGGCCCTGGTTTTTCATCTCCTCCTGGAAATCCGGGATAAGAAAGATCCCGCCGTCCACCTTCGGGCCTATGATGAAGGTGCCCCTTCCCCTCTCCCTGCGCACCAGGCCCTTGTCGGCGAGCATGGAAATGGACCTCCTCACCGTCATACGGCTCAAGCCGAACTCCTCACATAGTTCTTTCTCGGGGGGCAAACGGTCTCCTGGACGCAGCTCTCCGCTCATGATCCAACGGTGGAGTATCCTGGCGAGTTGAAAGTAGGCGGGGGTGAAATCCCCCCCGTCGATGCGTTCCTTAACGACACTCATAATCCCCCAATACCGCAGTAAATAGGGCATTTATAGACGGCATTCCTGTATCGTTCAGCAAATATGTATATACATTTATACATAATATTGCGGGAGGAATCAAGATTGGATGGGAAAAAGGGCCCTTTCGGCAAGCTCTACTCCGCTTCCTCCACCCATACGGTCAAGGCCTCGATGATCTTCTTGGCCTGGTCCACGCTGGATATGTTGAACTTCGCCTGCTGCCTGTACTCGCCTCCCATTTTACGATAGCGGCGGATGGTGAAGCGCTCCGGGCCGTATTCCTCCTTGCTGCGCTGCCACTGGCGGTACTTGAATATGATGGTAGCCCAAGCGCCCTTGGTAAGGATGACCTTATCCAATTCCTCGACTACCAGGACACCTTCCTCCTCGTAGTTAACCGTCAAATCCTCTACATCCGAAACCACGGCATCCTCCTATCTATTTAACCAATCCTTGACAGGTTACTCTTCTATCCTTTGCAGCGCCCACCGGGCGGCCTCGGCCACCTCGGGCCAGGGCGATTCCTGCAATCGTCTAAGCAAGGGAAACGCCTGCGGCGCTCCCCAGTTGCCCAGGTTAATGGCGATGGTCCTCGAGACAGTATACTCACTAAACAGGGGAAAGGCATGCTGGATACACAGCTTCCGGTTCAGACCCTCCGGATCCTCTATAGCCTCCTTGGCCAAGGCTTCCAGATTCAGCCAAGGGAGATCTCGGGAGGAGAGGATGGAAACCTCCGTGTTATGAGGGCATACCACCTGGCAGGTATCGCATCCCAGGAGCCTGCTGCCGGTCATAGGCCGGAGCTCTTCGGGAAAATCGCTATCGTGCTCCAGGAGGTAGCAGAGGCATCTTCCCGCATCCAGGACATAGTCCCCGGTAAGGGCGCCCGTCGGGCAGGCCTCTATACACAGGGTGCATTCACCGCAGGGCCGGGAGTCGCTTATCTCGCCGGGCGGCAGCTCCAGGTCCGTGACCACCGCATTTAATCTCACCGCCGAACCTCCATCCTCCGTATATGCTATGGTGTTCTTCCTCTGCACCGCTATCCCCGCCCGCACGGCGGTCGCCTTGAGGGGGATGTCGCTTGCCTCAACGGCCTGGTGCCCTTCACCCCGTATGAAATCCACTAATGACGCGGTAATTTCCTTGGCCCGCTTGCGCGCCCAGGCCACACCGCAGACGGAGGCGTACCCGGGCTCGTCCCCGCCGGCAAAACCCACATGGCTCATGGCGAAGACGATAAGGGAGCGGGCGCCGGGAAGCAAGTGGCAGGGGTCGGCGTATAACTCCCGGCCGTAGCGGGAAGGAAGAGTGCCGTCGGCCAGCCGGCCGCGAAAAACGCCATCCCAGTCCTCGAAGGCCTCAACGGAGGTGAATCCCACCAGGTCGACGCCCTCCCGGCACATGAAATGCTTGATATCATCGGGGGCGATCTCTCTCATATCATCTCCATCCTCAGGCGTCCCGCTTTGTCCGATACATTAGCACATCTTCCGGGGTTTTTAGGGCGGTGGTTAAAAACCAAGGTCTATCCCCAGGGGACAGTGGTCCGAGCCCATGACCTCCGGCAGGATAAAAGATGACCTGACGTTCTCCTCTAGGTCATCGCTGACGAAGAAGTAGTCTATCCTCCAGCCCACGTTCCTCTCCCTGGACCTGGTCTTCAAGTCCCACCAGGTATAGTTGCCCGGCTCCTGGTTGAACATCCTGAAGGTGTCGACGTAGCCGTGGGATACGAACTCATCTATCCAGGCCCGTTCCTCGGGCAGGAATCCGGAGACCTTGCTGTTCTCCCTGGGCCGGGCCAGGTCTATCTCTTTATGGGCGGTGTTGAAATCTCCGCACACCACTATCTTGTTTCCCCTGCCCCTCAATGTATCCGCATAGTCGAGGAAGGCGTGGTAGAAATCCAGCTTGTAATGCAGCCTTCCCCTGGAAGCCTTGCCGTTGGGAAAGTAGATGTTGAACAGGACGAAATGGCCATAATCGGTGATGAGGATCCTTCCCTCATGGTCGAACCTGGGTATCCCGAAACCGCCTTTGACGCTTTTCGGTTCCATCTTCGTATATTGCCCTACGCCGCTGTATCCCTTTTTATCAGCGGAGGAGAAGAAAGCCTGGTAGCCATGGATCCCTCTCAGTTCAGGGGACAGTTGTTCCTCGGAAGCCTTGGTCTCCTGCACGCATAAAATGTCCGGCCCTAGCTCATCAAACCAATCGAGGAATCCTTTTTTCTGTATGGCCCTTATGCCGTTGACATTCCAGGAATAGATACTTATCTTTTTCATCTTGCTCCCTACCTGGTCGCCTTATTACTAATCCATCCCGGATGCATTAAACATTATCACAGAGACGCCGGGCCGGGCATGGGTAAACACGGGAGAGATGTCAGGCAGGGGGAAAAACCCTATACGGCGAAAAAATGATTGAAGAACATACTAGAGAAGGAGCCGGGTTCGATTCAATGTCTCTTTGGATGTCTGCCGATTATAGCAAGAAAAAAGAGAAAAAGAAGTTTATCAACCTGGAGCGTATAGGCGGTTTCAGCGATGCCGTATTCGCGGTGGCCATTACCCTTTTGATTCTGACTATCGACGTGCCGGTGGTCTCGGATGTCTCCGAGCTGGGCTCCGAATTGAAGGCACTGTGGCCCAAGTTCCTGGGCTTTCTTATAAGCTTCCTCATTATCGGATTTTTCTGGGTGGCCCATCACTTCATCTTCAACTACCTGAGGCGGCTGACCCCGGGCTTATTGTGGCTGAACCTCTTCTTCCTGATGTTCATCGTCATCCTCCCCTTCTCCAGCGACCTGATGAGTGAATATAACAACAGCAAGGTAGCGGTGATGTTTTATGGCGCCAACATGGCCCTGGCCAGCCTTATGCTCCTCCTTCTATGGATGTATATGTCCCACGACAACCGCCTAATAGACGAGGACTTCGATCCCGCCCTTCGCAGGCACCTCCTCCTCATGTACCTCAATATGACCATCATCTTCCTGATCTCCGTGGCGGTGGCGGCGGTGAACGCCTCCGCCTCCCAATACATCTACCTGCTGCTCATCCCCAACAGCTTCGTCCTGGAGCGCATGCATAGAAAGAAGAGGGGGAAGATCGCGGCGGAGTAGATGCCCTCCATCTCATCTTACAAGCCGTTATTTTGCCGACCCCGCGGGAATAATAATCAGGTCAGTACTCCATAATCCTTTAAAAGGAGGTAAACATGACTCCACTGCTTAGACTGATGGGCTCGAGGCCGATGATGCTGTTTGCGGGCACCATGGGCGATTCCTGCTGCTTTACCGGCCTCATCTGCGCGGCTCGTGACAAGAAGATCATGGGATTGGACTCCTCGACCTGGTTTAGACTGGCCTATGTCGGCTACCTTTACTTCATCATGGCCATACTGTCACGGACAGCGGAGATCTTGGAGGAGAAATAAGGTTCAAGTCGACCCAGAACATGGATTTGGCCAACTTTCGATCCCGGGCAACGAGTATCTTTGTAATAAATATCCGGTAATGTAAAAAGAAAATGACATCTCGGCTATAATAAAGGTTACCGATACCGTTCACGGGGGCGTTGAACGGTCGCGGTTTTCCTCGCAGCCATGGTCCGTTTTCTCCGGGGGACATGATGAAAGCCGGTAAGAGGGCCGAATCTCAACTCATCAAAGAGCTGCGACGACGCATCGCCGAGCTCGAGGCGCTGGAAGAAGAGCGCCAACGCATCGAGGAAGCCCTGCGGGAATCGCAAGCTCGCTACCAGATCCTGCTCGAACACACCGGCTACGCCGTGTTCATATTCGATCGCGACCTCACTCTTACTCACATCAACCAGGTTGTATGCGACCTCCTGGGTTATAAACAGGAGGAACTCCTGGGCAGTAACGTACTGGAGTTGGGAATATTACATCCCGATGATTACGAGACCGCCATCCAGGGCATTCAAGGATTATTTGCCGGCGACCCGGTCATCAGAAATGACTTGAGGTTTATCAAAAAGGACGGCTCGCTGCTTACCGCCAACTCCATCGGAGTGCCCCTGAAGGACGATCGGGGAGAGATAGTGGAGTTCTTGAACATAGCCCACGACATCACCGAGCGCAAACGCCTGGAGGCGGAATTGGAGGAGCACCGCGAGCATCTGGAGCAACTGGTGGATGAGCGCACCGAGGAGCTCAATATGACCAACGAGAGGCTCATGTGGGAGATAAGGGAGCGGGAGAGGATAGACAAGGAGCTGAGGGAGAGCGGGGAGCGCTACCGCCATCTGGTGGAGACCATGGGCGACGGTTTGGAGGTCATCGACGAAGAGGGCAGGATCACGTATGCAAATGCGAGCTTCTGCGTTCTGCTTGGATACAAGCAGAACGAGATAGTCGGCCGCTCCATCGAGGAGTTCTTCGACCAGGAAAACCTGGTTATCCTGCGTGAGCAGTTGGCCCAGCAGAAAAAAGGAGCCCGCGAACCCTACGAGATAGTATGGACCGGCAAGGATGGGAGCGGTATCACCACCATCATCTCGCCCGAGCCCCTTTTCGACGACGACGGTGACTATCATGGGAGTTTCGGGGTGATAACCGATATCACCACGCGTAAGACTATTGAGGACGAGCTCAGGCAGTCGGAGGAGATGTACAGGGTACTGGTGAGAGCCTCCCCCGACGCGGTAACCGTTTTCGACCTGGAGGGTCGTATAACCTACGCTTCCCCACAGACCCTCGAGCTGCACGGCTACGAAAGCATGGACGAGCTGATAGGTAAGAGCGCCTTTGAACTCATCGCTTCCGAAGACAAGGAAAGGGCTGCGGCAAATCTACAGAAGGTCCTCAGCGAAGGTTATATGGGAATGAGTGAGTGGCTCATGCTGCATAAAGACGGAAGCCGCTTCATCGCTGAGGGAACGGCCGCCATGATCAGGGACGCCTACGGGGAGCCCAAGTCCCTGGTCGCCTTTACCTGGGAGATAACCGAACGCAAACGGGTGGAGCAAGCATTGCGAGAGAGCGAGGAACGCTACCGCTCCCTGATCGAGACCTCCCCCGATAGTATTATCCTGTGCGACCTCGGCGGTACTATTCTCATGGCCAATCAGTCCTGTGCAGATCTATATGGTTACCCTTCTGCGGAGGAGGTTGTGGGGACAAGTGTCTTCGATTTCATCGCTCTTGAAGACAGGCAGAGGGTCTTGGATTCAATGCGGACGAGGCCGGAAACCGGCATTGCCAGAACGGAGGAATATATATTATTCAAGAAGGACAGATCACGTTTCTATGGGGAGGTCAGCGCTTCCCTTCTCAAGAGCGCCGATGGAAAACCCATGGGTTTCATCGGCATCACCAGGGATATCACGGAACGCAAGGAGATGGAGGAGGAGCTGCGAGAATCCCTGGAGAGATTTCGGGGATTATCCGAGGCGGCCTTCGACGGAATAGCCATACACGATGAGGGAACCATCATATCGGCGAACCAGGCCTATGCGGATATGTTCGGTTACGACCTGGACGAACTGATAGGCATGGACGGCATAGACTTCGCCACGCCGGAATACCGGGACATGATACGCGCCAATGTCGCCAGCGGCTACGAGGAGCCCTACGAGATCGTCGGGATCAGGAAGGACGGCTCCACCTTCCCCTTGGAACTGGTGGGGAAAGCCTGCCATTATCAGGGTAAGGAAGTGAGGGTGTCCGCCTTCAAGGACCTCACCGAGCACAAGAAAGCTGAGGAGGCACTGGAGCGAAGCGAGCGTTATTACCGCTCGCTTATCAGGAACGCACCGGATATGATAACCATCTACAATCCCGATGGAACCATCCGCTGGGGAAGCCGGAGCGCCGGCTTGACCACCGGGTACCTGCCGGAGGATATATATGACCGTGATAGCCTCGATTTCATCCATCCCGACGATCGCCATATCGTGCAGGATGCCCTGGACTTCGCTAACGAGAATCCGGGCGTCCTGAAGTCCTTCGAGGTCCGCTATCGACATAAGGACGGCTCTTATCACCTGCATGCGGCCACCTATAACAACCTGGCCGACGATCCATATGTCGGAGGCATCGTGGTCAATTCCCGAGACATCACCGAGCAAAAACAGGCTGAGGAGAGGCTGCGGAAACTGAACCAGTGCTTCTTGAGCCTTGGAGCTAACCCCCTGGACAACATGAGAAAGCTGGCCCTCACCGGAAAGGAGATACTGGAGGCGGACCTGGTTCGATACGGAAGAAGGGACAAGGGGCAGTTCTTAGTCTTTTCATCCCTGCGGGAAACCGAGGGATTCACATCTCCCGAAGAAGCCGTTAAATATATTTTTCATCATGTGATCTCAGCCGGCGAAGATGTTGTCTTATGCACCCAGGACCTGGAGGACGGTGTTTTCGAAAATGATCCGGGAGTCAGGGCTTTGGAATTGAAATCCTGCGTCGCCTGCCCAGTAAGGTTGAAGGGGGAAAGTGTGGGCTGCCTTTGCATATTTTCTGAGGTGATGAGGGATTTCACGCCGGGCGAGATCGATATCCTCTCCATGCTGGGCAAAGCCATCGGCGTCGAGGAGGAGCGCTGGGCCAACGAGGAGGAGCTGAAGGATTTCATCGACATCGCCTCCCACGAACTCCGGCACCCTATAACCATCATGAAGGGCTATGCCAATACCCTGCACGAGATAGATGACCGGGCCGGAGTCATGATCAGGAAGGAAGTACTGCGGGCAATCGACAAGGGCGCCGACAGGTTGAACAAGCTGGTTCTCGAGCTCATGGAGGTCTCCCGTATCGAGAGGGAGCGCCTCACTCTGACAAAGAAAAAGCGCCGCCTGAAGCCCTTGCTCGAAAAGGCCAGTAAGGAAATGCAGGAAAAGGGCATTGGAAACAAGTTCAATCTCTCCGTTTCCGAAAAGCTGGGCCGCCAGGTCGTGGATGAAGATAGGTTCATAGAGATCCTGGTCATCCTGCTGGACAATGCCGTTGTATTCTCTCCTGAAGGCTCCGATGTGGATATCATCGCCGAGCCCGGCGACGAGGGAGGAGCCAGGATATCCGTGATGGATAGGGGTTCCGGGATCCCCGAGGAGGAGAGGGAGAAGGTCTTCGAGCGATTTTACCAGGCGGAGGAGGCTATTCACCACTCCACCGGAATAGGCCTGGGGCTTTATATCGCCAGGAAGATCGTGGAGGCCCACGGCGGAAGGATCTGGTGTGAACCCCGGGAGGGCGGGGGCTCTGTATTCAGTTTCACCATTGCGTGAATTGACGACCACGTGCGGGGAAAAAGCTCCTTATTGACCCCATATCCACCCATGGTTAATCCCAATATCCAATGAATAAGGCATCTGCCATGACCGGAGCTCCGTAATCGGCAAAACAAACCCAATGGCGGTTTAATATAGGGCTCCCAGCAACCGATTGATAACCATGGAAGTAGGTTGATGCACAGCGATCTCGGTGCATCGGGTCTTTCAGGTATCTCAACCGGCCAGGAAGGTAGAACGAATGAAGGACATAGATAGAACCAAACAAGAGCTCATAGAAGAACTGTATACCCTGCGAATGCGGATCGAGGAGCTTGAATCCCTGCAAATGGCCCATGTCAAAGTGGAGAAGGCCCTTGAGGAGAGCGAGGATATGTTCCGAAAGCTGGCCGAGTCGACATCTGTAGCCATTGCCATATACCAGGGAGACAGGATTCGGTACGTTAATCCCAGCGCCTTGGAGCAGATCGGTTACAGCGAGGACGAGCTTTACAATATGAGTATTTGGGAGATCATGCATCCCGATTCCATAGAGTATACCAGGCAGCGAAGCGATGCTCGCGACAGAGGAGAGAGTGTGCCCCTGCGATTCGAGTTCAAGGTCGTCACCAAGGATGAACAAGAACGGTGGATGGACGCGAGTTCTACGACCATCGACTTCCAGGGCAATCCAGCGGTGATAGTGACAGCCTACGATATCACCGAACGCAAGAAGGTGGAGGAGCAGCTGCGACAGAACGAGTACAAGTACAGAACCCTGGTCGAGCGGCTACCTCAGAAGATATTCCTCAAGGATAAGGACTCTGCGTACCTTTCCTGTAACAATAACTACGCCATGGACCTCAACACTACACCGGAGGAGATAGTGGGAAAAACCGATCACAACTTCTTCCCCGAGCAGCTCGCGGAGAAATACCGGGCGGACGACAAAGCGGTCATGAACTCGGGAGAAACCACCATGATCGAGGAAAAATACATACAGGAAGGCGAGGAGATCTTCGTTCAAACCATTAAGATTCCCATGACGGATGAGCAAGGTAATACCACCGGTGTTCTGGGTATCTTCTGGGATATAACCGAGCGCAAACTTGCGGAGAGGGAGCTCGAAGAGCATCGTAAGCGTCTCGAAGAGATGGTGGAGGAACGCGCGTCTGAGCTTATCAGAATAAACGAGCAGCTGCAGCAGGAAATAGCGGAACGCAAGCACATACAGGATATGCTGCAGAAACTGAACCGCTGTTTCTTGAGCCTGGGTCCGGATGCCAGGAAGAACATCGAGATCCTGGTGGACACCGGTGGCGAGATACTGGACGGAGCATGCATGTTATACAACCGCCTGGACGGTAGAAGGAACTTGTTATGTACGTGGGCTATATGGCACGAGCCGGAGGGATATGACCCCGAGGACAATCCCGAAGGCCATATATGCTATGACGTGATCACCAAAGGTGGGGACAGGGCGGTGGTCATCGAGGACCTGGAGGGCACCCATTATGAGAGGACCGATCCCAACGTGATCAAATACGGACTGAAATCCTACCTGGGCTATCCCATCAGGCTGCGGGAAAAGGTTGTAGGATCTTACTGTCTATGCGATGTGAAGAAAAGGAAGTTCTCCGCAAAGGAAATCGACATCCTGGGCATGCTGGCTAAAGCGGTCTCCATCGAGGAGGAACGACTGTCAAACGAAGAGGACCTCAAGGACTTCGTGGATATCGCCTCCCATGAGCTGAGGCATCCTATAACCCTGGTCAAGGGATATGCCATAACCCTCAGGGATTCCCAGGACAAGCTGGACCCAGATACCCGGAAGGAACTCCTCGAGGTTATCAACCAAAGCGCTGACCGCCTGGACATCCTTACCAAAGAATTGCTTGATATATCACGCATTGAGAGGGGCCGGTTCTCGGTAGCAAAACGCCAGATGGACCTGGATAAGCTGATAGACAAGGCGGTAGAGGAGATGAAGGAAAAGGGCGCAGGGAACAATTTCAACATCCGCTTCAACCAGGATATCACCCCCCTGAGCGTAGACCCCGATAAATTCATATCCGCATTGGTTATCCTGTTGGATAACGCGGTACACTATTCTCCGCAGGATGCTGCTATCGATATCACGGCCGAGCCCGAAGATACGCATGTGGTGATCTCCGTATCGGACAGGGGTCCAGGCATAAGCGAAAAAGACAGCAAGAGGATATTCGAGCGTTTCTACCAAGCGGAGGACGCGTCACATCACTCCTCCACCGGCATAGGTATGGGCCTGTTCATCGCCAAAGAGATCATTAAGTCTCATGGGGGCAGGATCTGGTGTGAACCCCGGAAGGGCGGGGGCTCCATTTTCAGCTTCACAATATCCTGACGGATAAAACATTCTGATGATTGTCCTAAGTCCTGGACCTCAAGCCCCCTTTTTTGAAATAAAGTATCGCAGGTTGGGTATATATATCCCCAAGCTGATTATATTTGCCGTATCATTCAAACGGCGAATAGCCGCAAGCGGCCCGGGGGAAAAGAAGGAGCAGAAGGCCGATGAGGATAGAAACGCCTTTTAAAGAGAGTTACGACTTCGAGCACCTTAGAAAGGTTCTACTGCGGGAGACCGCCGAGGGACCGGTGCCCATATTCGAGCTGGCGGTGGACCCGGAGGTCATGAGCGAGGCCACGGGCATCGACTTCCCCGTCAAGCGCTTCGACGAGCTGATCAACATCGGCCCTGACTCGCCACCGGAGACCCTACAGCTGGGCGTACAGCTCATGGATCTCATCATAGACTTCTACCAGGCGGTAGGATACGACTACGTGGTCATGACCCCTTTAGTGTTCATACCCCGAACCCGTATGCACCTTAAAGAGAACCCGCAGCAGGAGGGCAAGGTGCGGGGCTGGCAGAACGAGCACCAGGGCCTGATCATGACCGGGGAGGACCTGGAGGAATTCCCCTGGCCCGCCCCGGAGAGTATTAACATCCTCCCCGTCACCTACGCCGCGGATAGGATGCCCGAGGGCATGAAGGTGGTGGTCTTCATCTTCGGTATCTTCGAGGATCTGAAGCTCCTGATGAGCTTCGAGAACATGGCCATCAAGAGCATGGATGAGCCCGAGCTCCTCGGTGAAATCCTGGAGAAGCTCACCGCCTTGCAGGAGGTCGCCATCGACATGGCCGCGGCTCACCCCGCAACCGGCGCTATCCTCTACGCCGAAGACATGGGTTTCAACACAGCTACCATGCTCTCCCCTGCCTGGATGCGGGAGTGGGTGATACCCCGCCACAAGCGGCTGGCCGACGCCTGCCACCGGCACGACAAGCCTTTCATCCTCCACTCCTGCGGCCAGATTGACGCGCTCATGCAGGACGAGATCGAGACGGTGGGCATCGACGCCAGGCATTCCTTTCAGGACAACATCGAGCCGGTGGAGGAGGTGTACGAGAAATACGGTGACAGGATATCCATCCTTGGCGGCATCGATGTGGACCTGCTGGCGCGGGGGACACAAGAGGAGGTGGCCCGAAGGACCCGCCAGGTCCTGGAAGCCTGCGCGCCGGGAGGCGGTTTCTGCATGGGTTCGGGAAACTCGGTGGCCAATTTCTGTAAGATAGATAACTACTATGCCATGCTGGACGAGACCAGGAGATGGAACCAGGAGCATGGTTGGACGTAAAAGGTGGAAGGGTTAGGTATGGACCTCTTGCGGTCGGTTCTGAGGATGAAAACGCCCGGTGAGAGAAAACCGGACTTTCAGCGCTTCACCCGTACCATCACCACCAACCAGCCCGGTCCGGTCAGTATCGGCGACCTGTACGCCGACGTCGATACGGTGGGGAATTTCCTGGGGGAGAAGGTGCTCGATTGGGCCTCCCTGATCAGCAGCTCCGACCACAAGCCGACCATGAGCGTTCTCAAAGACGGCTACAAACTCATCGGCCAGATTATACGTTTCTGCTGCCTCACCGGCTGGGATTACGCGTTTTCCTTCAGCCTTATCCCCTTCCCCGGTTTCTCAATGCAGCTCGCCGATAACACCTCCGCGGAGGTCGAGGAAGGAAAGCGCGGCTGGATGGACGACAACCGCGGCCCCATAATGAGCTGGGACGATTTCGAGCATTACCGCTGGCCTGAGAACTTTAGGGCCATCAACATCATGTCGCGGATAATGGCCAAGCGCGTCCCCGTGGGCATGAAGGTGATGGTGGTCCCTGGTGGGATGTTCGAGTGGACCACCTGGCTGATGGGCCTGGTGCCCTTCAGCTACGCCCTGGTCGACCAGCCGGACCTGGTGGACGCGGTGATCCAGAAGGTGTCGGACACTATCTATGCGGTGGTGGAGGACATCATGGAAGAGCCCAACATCGGCGGTATCTTCATGGGCGACGACCTGGGCCATTTCTCCGGCACCTTCGTATCCCCCAAGGTCCTGCGGGAGAAGTTCTTCCCCCATACCAGAAGGATCGTCGACCTGGTGCATGCAGCGGGAAAGGTCTTCATCCTCCACTCCTGCGGAAACCTCCAGGGTGTCATGGACGACCTCATAGATATGGGCATAGACGCCAAGCACAGCTTCGAGGACAAGATCATGCCAGTGGAAGAGGTTTACGCCCGCTACGGCGACAGGATAGGGATCATCGGAGGGATAGACATGAACCTCATGGCCGGGGGCAGCGAGGAGGAGGTCAGGCGCAGGGCCCGCCAGGTCCTCGACTCCTGTGCCTCCAAGGGACGTTACGTGCTGGGCACCGGCAACTCCATCGCTAATTACATCCCGCTCAGGAATTACCTGGCCATGGTGGACGAGGCGAGCAAATGGAACAAGGAGAACTTTGGAAAGGAATGGTAAACTCTGCTTTTTAGAAAATAAGCAACTGAAAAGCGTTTAGGTGCCGGGTTAAGCTCAAAGAGGTGGGAGCATGGACATATGGAAGGACCAATCTGAAGAGGCCAGGAAAGAGCGCTGGAAGGCGCTCTGGGCCATGCAGGACCTGCCGCGCCCGCTGTGGTTCATACCGGCATCGCCCGTACTGGCGGTCTCCCTCGATTATTTCAGGAAAAAGAGGTCGGTTACCGCCCTGTTCATGGACCGCGACGTTCAGCTCAACGAGTCCATGAAGTTCAACAGGTTTTTCGAGAGGGTCCAGCCGCTGTGGTCAAGGGACGACTTCGTGCTGCATCTCCAGCCCCAGATGGGGGTGGGCGTGTTCGCCTCGGCCTTCGGCTGTGAGATCAAGTTCCCCTGGAACCAGATGCCCTGGTCCCGCCCGGTGATCGAGGCGGGCGAGCCGGCGGAGAAGGTGTACGAACTCCAGCCGCCGCAGGTGCGGTCGGGGCTGCTCGGCGACATCCTGGACTTCGCGGAGTACTTCGACAGGAAGGCCGGCGGCAAGTACCCCATCGCCATGACCGATTTGCAGGGGCCGATGGACACCGCCTACCTGGTGTGGGACTCCTGCGACTTCATGGTGGCCATGTACGATCACCCCAGGGAGGTCCACCACCTCATGCGCTTGTGCACGGACCTGGTCATCGATTTCGTGAAGGAGTTCCGGAAAAGGGTGAGGGAGATGGTCCCCGCCCACTTCCCCCCGGTCTACCTTCCGGACGGCCTGGGTATCACGGTCTCGGAGGACGCCCTGGCCGTGCTGTCACGGCCCCTGTACGAGGAGTTCAGCCTCCCCTATCTGAACGAGCTGTCCGAGGAGTTCGGAGGCATCATCATCCACTCCTGCGGCAACTTCGAGCATCAACTTCCGGCACTGCAAAAAGTGAGAGGGCTAAGGGGCATAAATTTCGGGGTATCCGAGACCAGGTTCGAGGCGGTCTGGGAGGCTCTGGGCGGGAGAACCGCGGTGATACCCCATTGCAGCTCGGAGATGGTCGTGGAGGACTTTAAGACTCCCTTCGAATGGGTGGAGCACGCGCTCAAGGCCAAGACACATAATAAGGGACTGGCGCTCATGGTGGCCCCGATGGTCGGGGACATCTATGCTGCAGGCCGTAAAAAAGCCAGTAGGGGAAAAGCCATGAATGACATGATCGAACTGTTGATGTTCGGCCGAAAGATGAGGAAATTGATCGAGAGATATTCTTGAATAATAAGGAAAGGGGAGCAGGGTGGAACTACTCAAAGAACTGGTGAAGAACGGCGATGCGGGGGAAACCGCCGGGCGGGTCAGGGAGCTTCTGACCGGCGGTACAGATCCCGAGGTCATCATGAAGGAGGCCCTGATCCCAGCCATGGACGAGGTGGGCGATCAATTCCAGGCAGGCGAGGCCTTCGTTCCCGAGATGCTCATCGCGGCCAGGGCCATGCAGAGCGGGCTGGACGTCCTCAAACCCGCGCTGGCAGAGAGCGGAATAGAGCCCCTAGGCAAGGTGATCGTGGGCACGGTCAGGGGGGACCTCCACGATATCGGCAAGAACCTGGTGGTCATGGTCCTGGAGGGCGCGGGCTTCGAGGTGGTGGACCTGGGAATCGACGTGTCTCCCGACCAGTTCGTAGAGGCCATAAAGGAGCATTCCCCGCAGATAGTGGGACTGTCGGCCCTTCTCACCACCACCATGTTGGCCATGAGGGACACCATCGATGCAGTGAAAGAGGCAGGCCTGCGAGGACAGGTCAAGATAATGGTCGGCGGGGCTCCCCTCAGGCAGGAATACGCCGACGAGATAGGTGCCGATTTCTACGGTTCCGACTCCACCGCCGCCCGCAACTACGCCAAAGAGGCCGTATAAACGCAACAAATGCACCAAATCGGTGTCAGACACCCAAACGGTGGACACCCAAACGGTGCGTTTTGCACCAAATCGGTGTCAGACACCCAAACGGTGCGTTTTGGTTTTGACTTGATCAGGTGGGGTCGGGCAGGTCGAACAGCTTCTTGGCGTTCTGACCCAGGATCTTGTCCTGGTCCTCCCCCGACAGCCCCAGTTGGTTACAGACGATGTCCACATGTTCTTTAGGGCTCATGGGGAGGGGACCATAATCCGTCCCGAAGAGGACGTGATCGATGCCGTAAACCTCGATAGCATGCTTTATCCCGGGAGGATGGAAACCCATGGTGTCCACATAGATATTCTCCCTGGCGTACTCCATGGGTTCCTTCTGGTTTGCCGCCTTCTGATACTCAAAAAACCCATCGTAGCCCAGCCTGTGAGCGAACTGCAGGCGGGGCAGGCACATGGTGAAGGAGCCCCCCATGTGAGCTATGATCACCTTCAGTTTAGGAAAGTGGTCGAAGAGGCCGGAGAGGATCATCAGCGAGACACATAGGGCCGTCTCGTTGGGGCGGGCCACGGTCTCGTCCAGCTTGTAGCGGTCCATCCACTCCCACCCATAGGCGAGCATGGCAGGATGTATGTAGACCGGGACCTCACTGTCGTTGACGAATTCCCAGAACTCGTAGGTCTCCGGGGTATGGTTGAAGACCCTGTCGGTGGTCCCGTAGCTGGTATCGATGGCCAATCCCTTGAAACCGTATTCATCGATGCATCTCTCAGCTTGTCTCACGGCCGCCTTACCATCGTGGGGCTTCAGGTATCCGTAAGGGAAAACGATATCCCGATAGGGCTCGCTGAGCTTGGCCATGGTCTCGTTATGCCGTTCGGCCGTCTCCACCGTGGTCATCCCCAGTACCTCGTTGGCCACGGTCAGCAGCATGCCCTGGTGCAGCATGATATGGGTGATACCCGCATCCCTGCATACCTGTATGTGCAGCTCGATATTGGTGAAGTCCTCGGGGGTGCCCATGGAGACCCCCCGCCACCTGAACATGGTGGGCAGGGCGCTCATATCGATGATCCCCGCCTGAACCGCCTCTCCCACCAGCTCCAATGGCAGAGCGTGATTCTGCACGTCCACGATCATCCGC
>Ga0180434_10003296_pt1 | contig 20702 bp, 16 predicted proteins | sample SS_ome_7_FD_132453 | JGI IMG/M metagenome (GOLD analysis project Ga0180434, IMG submission 132453) | Hypersaline lake sediment archaeal communities from the Salton Sea, California, USA - SS_1_D_2 metaG | ecosystem: Environmental > Aquatic > Non-marine Saline and Alkaline > Hypersaline >...
GAGGAAGGGGGCACACGTGGCCAAAAGATCACGCTCGGCGGGCAAAACGGCATGCCGTTCCATTTTTTCGAGGGCACCATCCCGAACTCACCGGTATTGGCGATGGAAGTCTTCGATACCGTCAGCAGCAAGTGCTCGCCAGTGCTTCGCGAAGCATGGGGCGATTTGCTTGGACGGCCAGCGGACATGGCCCAGAAAGCCGTCAAGGAACACGGGGCTCAAATGATCTCTGTCCGGCTGGAGGGCACACATCCCGAGAAGGGCAACAAGAGCCCCGACGAAGCCCTTGAACTCGTCAAGAATGTGCTGGCAGCAGTGGACGTGCCGATCATCGTCACCGCACACAATCACTACGAGTCCGCCAACGAAGTTCTCAAAAAGGTAGCCGCCGGTTGTGCCGGTGAACGGCTGCTGCTCAACTGGGTCGAGAATGATAACTATCGTACCATCGCCGGCGTCGCCCTCGCGTACGGTCACTGCGTCGTCGCCCAGTCGCCCATTGACGTCAACATGGCCAAGCAGCTCAACATTCTGTTGACCAACATGGATCTACCTCGCGACCGTATCATCATGGACCCGTTGGCCGGTGCCCTGGGGTACGGGTTGGAATACGTCTACTCCGTGATGGAACGGATTCGTTTGACCGGCCTCGGCGGCGATCGGGCGCTGACCTTCCCGATGATTGCCTCGGTCGGCCAGGAAGCCTGGAAGGTTAAAGAAGCCAGTGCCCCCGAGTCGGCTTTTCCTGTATGGGGTGATGTGAACAAGCGGGCGGTCTTCTGGGAGATTTCGACGGCCATGCCGCTTGTCCTCGCCGGTGCGGATCTCGTTATCCTGTACCATCCTGAATCATTGGCGGCGGTTCGACGTAACATCGCTAAGTTGGCTGCAAACAGTCGGCCCCCATCAAAGGATCGTTAACCTATGGCTCTTAGCGGACTACAAATACAGAAGCTGTTACCCAAGACGAACTGCAAGGAATGCGGCTGCAATACCTGTTTGGCTTTCGCGATGAAGTTGGCGGGCAAGAAGGCCGAGTTGTCCGAATGTCCCTACGTTTCCGATGAAGCCAAAGCCATTCTCGGTGCCGCTGCCGAACCGCCGATCCGTACCGTCACGCTCGGTACCGACGAAGCTGCGTTCAAAGCCGGCGGCGAAACCGTCATGTTTCGTCACGACAAAACTTTCGTGAACCAGACCGGCATCGGCGTCGCTCTCGACGACGCCATGACCGATGACGACATCCAGCAGCGCGTCAAGGTCTTAGCCGCCTATCAACTGGAGCGAGTCGGTGAGACGCTGCTTTCGGATCTGATCAGCATCGGTTTCAAGAGCGGCAATCAAAAACGTTTTCTTGACGTACTCGATAACGTTGCGACGACCTGGAATCGCGCACTTGCCGTCCGCACCGATGACGCCATGATTTTGAAGGCTGCCGCCGAGAAGCTCCGTGGCCGGCGCCCGTTGCTGGCTTCAGCAACCCCTGTGACCGTCGATGAACTCGTCGGCGTCGCAATAGAAACGGGTTCCGCACTGGCCGTCGCGGCCGACAACTTCAACGACCTAACTGCAACGGTCGAGAAACTTCGTAGCCAGGACTTTCGCGACATTTTTCTTGAATTGCGCGCGGATAGTCTTTGCGAGTATTATCAAAACAACGTGATCGCTCGGCGCGGTGCACTCAAGGCCGACCTCAAAGCCCTTGGCTATCCGATCCTCAAATACATCGATACCGGTCACCCTATCGACGATGTTGTCGAAGCGGGGATCGGTATCGCGAAGTACGCGAGCTTGGTGGTATTGCCGGAATTCGATCCTGCCGCTTTCACGCCGCTGCTGACACTCCGGCAAAACATCTTCACCGACCCGCAAAAGCCGATCCAAGTCGAACCCAAGATCTATCCGATCGGCGAGCCCACTGAACAAAGCACCACGTTTGTCACGACTAACTTCTCACTGACCTATTTCATCGTTTCCGGCGAGATCGAGAATGCCGGCGTCTCCGCGTGGCTAGCCGTTCCGGAATGCGAGGGCCTTAGCGTGCTAACCGCGTGGGCAGCAGGTAAATTCGGCGGCGACAAAATAGGCGCCTTCGTGAAGGAGACCGGCCACGCCGATCAGGTCAAGGCACACAAAATCGTCATCCCCGGCTACGTCTCACAAATCTCCGGCGAGTTGGAGGAAGCCCTGCCCGGTTGGCAAGTTATCGTCGGCCCCCAAGAAGCCGGTGATCTCGAGAGTTTCGTCAAGAACGTCCTGTCGTCATAATGTGATCCCATGCACCTGGTAACTTTCCTTCCTTCCGAGAAGTCCGTTACGGTTCCAACAGGTACCTCGCTCTTGGATGCCGCTACCCAAACCGGTGTTGCGATCACAGCACCTTGCGGCGGCGAAGGGGTCTGTGGCGAGTGCCGTGTCCGCATCGCGTCCGGTACCGTCGAATGCGTCTCACGCGGTTGCCTATCGGCCAACGAACGTGCCCAGGGCTGGGTGTTGGCCTGTAGCAGCCGTATTACGGGTAACGTGACCGTCCAAGTCCCGCAGGCCGAGGTCGTCGAGCAAGCCCAAATCGTTGACGACCATGCTGCCGGGCGCGGAGCCCACAAAGCCGCTACCCAAGTGGCCAAGCCGCTAACCTCGAAGCGGTATCTTCAGGTAGAACCCTCTGCACTGGATAACTCCTTTTGCGATTTCGAACGGCTCACACGGGCGGTCAAAGACGATGGAGGTCCCGACTCGGTCACAACCGATCTGGAGGTCCTCCGAGAACTGGCGGCAACCTTGCGGGCTCAAGATCATGGTGTCACCGCCACGATTGTCGCTGGTGACGAGAACACACCGGCTGAGATGATCCGCGTCGAACCCGGCAACGTCGTCAGCCGACAGGTCGGCTTGGCAATCGATGTAGGCACTACCACATGCGCGGTAAACCTCGTCGAGCTCGCGAACAACCATGTGCTCGGAACCGCCGCCGACTACAACGGTCAGCTCGCACGAGGTGCGGACATCATCAGCCGAATCAACTACGCCAAGACGCCGCAACGAATCGAGGAACTGCGCCAACTTGTGCTCACAACCCTTAACGCCTTAATCGAGGGATTGTGTGGTACGCACGCGATAAGCCCCCGTCAGATCGACAACGCCGTCGTGGCCGGCAACACCACCATGGTCCACCTACTGCTCGGATTGAATCCCGACTACATTCGCCTGGAGCCCTACACGCCGACCGTCAACCGTCCCGCCCGGCTGCGAGCCCGCGAGGTCGGCCTTGCTATGAACCCCAAAGCCTACGTCCTGTTTGCGCCTGGCATCGGCAGCTACGTCGGCGGCGACATCACTGCCGGCCTGCTCCAAACCGCACTTGCCCACGACGGCGACGACGTCCGACTCTTCCTCGACATCGGCACCAACGGCGAGGTGGTCGTCGGGACCGGCGAATGGCTCATGGCCTGTGCCGCCTCCGCCGGGCCGGCGTTCGAGGGGAGCGGCGTCACCTGTGGCATGCGGGCCAGCAACGGCGCCATCGAGCGTATCCGAATCGACGCTCAAACCGGTCGAACCGACGTGACCGTCATCGGCGGTAGCGATCCGCGAGGCGTCTGCGGCTCCGGCATGATCGACCTCCTGGCTGAATTGTGGACCGCTGGCCTGCTCGACCCTTCCGGCAAGCTGGATTTCCACCGCGGTGGCGGACGAATCCAAGCCGCCGACCAGACCGGCCGAAACCTGGCCTTCACCATCGTGCCCGAAGGTTACAGCGATACGGGCCAGGCCATTACCCTCGACGAACGCGATATTCAGAATTTGCTGCGGACCAAGGCCGCCGTCTACAGCGCCTGCGCTATAATGTTGAGGTCGGTAGGACTTGACTTCGATGCCATCGCGGAAGTCTACGTGGCTGGAGGCTTCGGACGGTTTCTCGATCTGGAGAAATCCATCATGATCGGCCTGTTGCCCGACTTGCCGATGAAACGCTTCACCTACCTGGGCAATTCAGCCCTTTCCGGGGCCCAGGCCATGCTCTGTGACGCCACCGCTCGGCAACGTGTGCGACAGCTCGCCGACCGGATCACCTATCTGGAGCTCAACGTCGATCCAGCCTACATGGACGAGTACACTGCGGCCTTGTTCCTTCCGCACACCGACATCGACCGGTTCCCGAGCGTCAAAGCCAAGCTGGCTTCGAAGTCGGCTGGATGACTAGAGCAATGAAAGGTTGAGCTGCTCCAAGGAGCACGATCATGAGCGAACCACGTTGCCCCGGAACCGACATGCGCAACTGGAAGCCGGAGGACATCTACGACGTCAAATGCCCCTGGTGTGAAACGGAAATCGAATTCTGGAAAGACGAACCCCTCCGTGCCTGCCCCGCCTGCCACCGCCATGTCCCCAACCCCAAGATGGATGTCAGCTGCATCAAATGGTGCAAACACAGCAGCGAATGCCCCGGCCGACCCCCCGAAATCGTCGCCGACGAGTAGGCGGCGATTGGTATCCCCCGTGTCAGTTCCATGGGTACCACTATCGGTTGCTGTGGGGTTACCGCCCTCGCAAAAGACCCTCAAACGCCCCCCCCGGCCGCGAGAAAAACCTTAAAACACCGTAGCTACAATGTGGGGGAACATTGTACAATGACAAAATACTTCCCGGCCGCGTAGCAACAAGGTTAATCTGTGAAATCTCGTGTGAAAGGGGGCTTGGTCGTGATAACGTTCACCAAAGGACAGGCGTCCATCTTCCTGAAGCAGTCGTGGCTGTCTGCGATTCACGGCAGACCTTCGGTTGCTGGAATGATTGCGTTGTTGATCATGCTTGTGGCGGTGCGGTCGACCGCATTGGCGGAACCTGCGTCGTTCGTCAATCCCAAAACCGGTGCCAAGTATTTCCCCATCGGTCTTTGGAGTCCCTATCCCTACTCCGACGACGAGCCGGACAAGTATGATTCATCCATTCATTACGAGCGTCTTCAAGAACATATGCCGTCCATGGCCAACGCGGGATTCAACCTCTGCTACTTATGGGCGAGTGGAGAAGCCACAGCCTCCAATATCCAGGACATCACGGAGACCCTGGATGTTGCCCAAACTTGGGGCGTTTATGGCAACGTGAGGATACACGATTTTATCAGCCATCAGGATTGGGGCGATTCCCGAAAGACCAAGCTCGAAACACTCATCAATGCGATTGAGGAGCACGATGCTCTGTTCTGCTACGACACATGCGACGAGCTCGAGGGGGGCAGTACGAACGTCCTTCTCCAGGACGCTATCAGCATGAAGGATTGGGTTCACCTCAAGGATCAATACAACCGCAACGTGTCGTTGAATCAGGCAGACATCGTCCTGATGGAGAAATGCGGTTACGCCTGCTTCTCTCTCGCGGACCCCTACGACACGACGTATCCGCTTAACTTCATCTTATGTCCCGAGCATTCACAAGATCCCGACTGTCACCGCAACATTTTCGAGGAATGGGCCTATGCCGCCGACATCTTTTCGATGGATATTTATCCGGTGGGGATGCCCGTTCATAACGCCAACGACAAGCTGAACGCGCCGTCAGTCGGGTTCAACATTCAAAAAGACGACATTCTTACTAACCGGGGCAATCCGCCGCAAATGTTTCTGCTGCAAAGCACCTCCCTCATGAGAATGCTCAACAAAGCCCCCAGTCCGGACTGTTTTATTCGCGTGAAAGATAGTGCGAATGGTTCGGTCCTTGATACATCGGATACGTTTTTCACAATCGCATCAGAGTCGGGCATGATGGTCACTTTGCCGAGAGGCTTCGAGACCTGGACCGCAGGTTCGCCAGCCACGGTCACCTGGACCAGTGCCGGTAGCGTAGGCAACGTCGACATCGACCTTTCCACGGACGGTGGTTCAAACTGGACGACCCTCGTGAGTGATACCGCCAATGACGGGACGGAGACGATCACGGTTCCGGTTGGGTCGAGCACCACGTGCCGTATCCGGGTTCAGGAACCCGATGGCTCACCCAGCGATACGTCGAACATGGACTTCACCATCACCGCGTCGCCGAGTATCACGGTGACGTCGCCGAATGGCGGGGAGACCTGGAAAGCAAGTTCGCCGGCGACGATAAAATGGATCAGCGGCGGCGGCGTGGGCAACGTCCGCATCGACCTTTCGACTAATGACGGCTCGTCTTGGACCTCGCTTGCAAGCAACACCGCCAACGATGGGGATGCGACGATCACCGTTCCGTCGGTATCGAGTACCACCTGTCTCGTCCGTGTTCGGGCCATCGACGGCTCGGTGAGTGATGTGTCGCGAACGAACTTCGAAATCACGAACGCGACCTCGACGGTCAAGGTCGCGTCACCCAATGGCGGGGAAACGGTTCTCATCGATTCACCTCTGACCGTTACTTGGACCAGTACCGGCAGCGTGGCCAACGTCGATATCGAACTTTCCGCCAACCGGGGCGTCCACTGGACAAAACTTGTCAGTAGCGCAACCAATGATGGCAGCGAAGACGTCACGATTCCGACGACCGTGCTGACCGACGATGCGCCCACCATGGAGCAAACGCGCTTCATGGTCTTCGATCTGATTACCCAGGGGGCCAAAGGGATCTACTGGTTCGGCAGCATGCACCTGCATGAAGCCAGCCCCCAATGGCTGGGAATCGTCGAAGTCGTCGGTCAAATCGCCCCGCTCGCCGATGTGCTGGCCGCAGGAACGACCGTGACCAGTTCTGCGACAAACGGTTGCCACGTGATCTGCAAGGAGTACGACGGAGAGAAATACCTCATCGTCACCAATACCAGTGAAACCGCCCAAACCGGGGTCTTGATCAGCTCGCCCTACCTCGCAGGCCAAGTGCAGCTCCTCTACGAACAGCGACCCAACATCCCCGTGGTTTCCCGCAGCTTTACTGATGATTTCACGGGATGGGGTGTCCACGTGTACCTGGAAATCCACACCGCGGATTTCAACGGTGACGACGACGTCGACCAGGAGGATTTCGGCTTCCTGCAGGAATGTCTTTCGGGAAGCGGCGTTTCGCCAGCCGCCGGTTGCGAGGATGCCGACCTCGACGACGACGGCGATGTCGATGTGGACGACTTCTCGGAGTTCCAGGATTGCATGAATGGCCCTGGACAATCACCCGGCTGCTGATCGCCAACCAAGAAACAAAGCCGCAGACTCCCCGAGTGAATCTTTTACGAAGCATCTTCCGGGTGGTGAGATGCTAACATCTGCAGAAGCGCCTCGAGTTCGCGCTTACGGGGTATCAGTTCATGGCGAACTGCCCGTTGGTTGAGAAGATAAACACGCCAGAAGAACAGAGCGACCAGGAGGCCATATCCGATGACGAAAGGCGCAATCCATACGAGGTTGTGCTGCATCAACCCATAAATCACATGACCGAGAAAAACAACTAGACCGAGGCCCAGCGGCAGTAAATACCACCAAAAGACATGACGAAGTAGCCCAATCTGATGATTGATCTGTCGGATGGACCGTTCAATGAATTCCGTCATGGATTGAGAACATAGCGGTCGATGCTTTCTTTGAATGCAACGGTCCACAACAAAAAAACCGCCGACAAACAAACACGTGCCTGCCGCCCAATACAGAGGCCAGAGGGCCGCCTTGACCCCGAAGTAAAGAAACAACACGAACAGCAAGCAAGCTGCGCTCACCTCGAGGGTGTCACGACGGAGGATAAGCTGGCTCCAACTCCTTTGCTCACGCCGGATCAGTCGCATCAAAGTATCGGGATCCACCTCCATCTTTATGCCACAATCTTGGGATTGCCAGGTATGTTGAAGTTCATCAAAGGTCATCGATAAGTCCCTTCAGTGACGCAGCCAGCTTTTTCTTGGCGCGCGTGAGTCGGACGCCTACATGATTACGCGTAAGACCCAAGACGTCCGCCATGTCGTCGTACGAAAGACCCTCCAATTGCATCAGCACCACAGAGCGGTCCGCCGGCGGGAGTTGGCGGATGGCATCGTACAGTTGAGCAATAACATCGTCTTCGATCGCTTCGTCAGCGGTGGACGGTAACTGGCACGTCTCGCGTAAAGTGATTTTGAGACGTTTTCGGCGACGCGTTTGCCCGCGCGTCCACGCTAAGGCGGTGTTGAGAGCGACGCGATAAATCCAGGTCGTTTCCGCCGCATCGCCACGAAAACGCGGGATCGACGACCAAAGCTGTAAAAGGATCTCCTGAACAAGGTCGTCCTGATCTTCCCGATCTGCCGCATAAGTCTTGGCGGCCCGGACAATCAGCGGCAAGTGGTTATCGAACCAGATGAGGAACTGCTGCTGTTGCTTGTCCGTAAACATTCGTTGCTTGACCTCTTTGCCGTATGAGTTGCCGGCCAGCGTGAAACATTACACAAGAAAATGCAGCTTTTCATTACCCAATGGAATGGCACGCCGGGTCGCCTTTTTATGCCCGCAAGCCAAGCGTTTCCGTTGCAGGAAACGTACGCACAAAATGCATGCATCTTCTGCCGTACGGGTCTAATGTGTGCCACCCTTTCGCCCGATACGCTCACAGAACTCTTTGCGCTGTAGGAGACACGAAATGCAAAAAGCAGCACATTATCGGTTGCTGGCGGGTGTTGTCGGGTTGTTGGTTGCGGTAGGAGCCGTCCAGGCCGCCGATTTGCACTTCATCGTTCTGGCCGACACCACCGATGTGTCCATCGGCACCGTGGACGATCTGAACAATGCGCAAACATGGGCCCAGGCAATCGCGACGAATACCGGACTTACGCTTAACTTCCAGAGCTTGAGCGGCGCCCAACTCACCGAAGCCAATGTCCGAACGTTACTCGGCAACGTCCAGGCGGGTGTCGAGGATGTGATTTACTTCTATTACACCGGCCACGGCGGCAATCCCGGCAACGTGACCTGGCCGGTCTTCTACTTCGTCAATTCCACGCAGGCCGGTTCCGAGGTTTCCTTTGACGAGGTGGTCGAGACGCTCCAACCCAAGAACCCGCGATTGCTCGTCGTCCTTGCCGACTGCTGCAACAATTATCCGAGCCAAGCCGGCTATCCGTTTCACCAACCGACGATAAGAGACAGTTCGCAATATGCGCAGGCGTTCCAGCAGTTGTTTGTGGATTTCCAGGGGACGGTCCTGGCGTCAGGCTGTGAGCCGGGCCAATTCAGTCTGGGCGGCCAAGGGCAAGGCGGCCTCTTCACCAACACCTTCATGGATAGCTTCTATAGTTTGGCGGGCACACAGAGTGTGTTGATTTGGGACGATGTCTTGAGCAAGACGAAAACGGATGCCAAGGCGGAAGCACTCCAATACGGCGAGAATCAGGTGCCCCAATACCTCATCAAGGGTGGCCTGGTCGCCTCCCAGACGCCCGAGGACCTGAGCCTCAATACGACAGATGGAATATCTGGAAGTGGTACGTCATCCGAGAGCAGCACGGGTGGGGGGTTGACACTACTGCCCGCCGGAGGCCTGTGTGGTATGACAGGTGCAATGCCTTTGGCACTTACACTGTCCATGCTTGCGTTGCCGATGCTCGTTCGTCGCCATCGAAGTTCATGACGCGAGGTTCATGACGGCGGCGGCAAAAATCGCCGTCCCCACGATATTATTGCTGGTGTCGTAAACAAAAGCCGAACGCCAATAGCGACGACTCGCAGAGTCTCAGCATTTGACGCTCGCCGACCTTGGTTGAGCGGTGTATTCTTGCACTCGGTTGAGTTCAAAGACTAACACTACAGCGCAAGGTTGCCTATTTCGGCTTCGTGACCCCTGTTTTCAGGCCGGAAAACGGGGTCGAGAAAGATGATTCAACCGCGATTTGGACTACTTTGCGCTGTAGTGCTAATTCCTCCACTAAACCACCTGCAGAGCCGGTGGTTGCTGATTGTTGACCCTGAAAGCGTTATCCCTCTCCCGAGTAGCCGTGTTGGGTTTGCGTACTTGAGATCACTTACAGCCTAGGCTACACTTCGGATTGTCGATTGGCTGGCCTGTGTCAGGGCAGTGCGGATCGTTTGTGCGAGCTCGAGTTGGCTGGGATGCGAGGAGTGTTCATCACCATGATTGCAAAGTTACCGTTACCGCAACGTTTACCCCTCTTTACCGTTGGGATGTTCATGGCGTTCTCTGTGGGGATGGTTGACAGGGTCAAAGCGGAGGTATCCGGGACGGCCGACGCCCTCGACCATGTTCGCCCGGATGTGATTGTGAACGCACCGGGTGAGTCGTATGACTCGCTGTTGAGCGCGTCCATGTTGCCGGATGGCACGACGTGGGTGGCTTGGCAAGCGTACCATGCCAGTCAAGAACGTGTGTTGGCGCGTCGAGTGGGACCGCGGGAAGAGGGTCCGATCATGGTGGTCTCGGAGCAGCCGGGGATCCATGATGTGCCGCACGTCGTGGCGATGGATGCCGATTCAATCTGGGTGGTCTGGTCGTCGCGTCAGGAAGGTCGTTGGAAGGTCCTTGCCCGCCGATTGGAGGGCGACGCTTGGCAGTCTACGGTGATTTTGTCCGATCCTCAGACGGATGCGTTCAAGCCTACCGCGACTCTTGTGGGCGAAGGCAAGCTCTTGGTGACTTGGTTTGCCGGTCAGGACAAGCGGTTGCGTGTCTGGACTCGGTTGCTGGATGGTGCGAAGTGGGCGGATGCGACTTGTGTCTCTTCGGGTGACTACGATGCGTTTCGGCCCGTTTTAGCCACGGCTCACGATGGTACTGCGTGGGCGTTCTGGGATCGTTACGAAGAGGGTAACTACGCCATTGTGGGACGGCAAGTTTACCCTGACTTAGGTGTCCTGGAGCGAGTTTCACCTCAAGGCGACAATTGTTTGACCCCCACGGCGGTGGGTTCGAAGCAGGGTTTGTGTGTGGCTTGGGTCAAGTTGACCGACGTGATCGGTGGCGAAGGGGCTGTCGATCAACTGCATACACTCCATATGGCTGTGCGCGGCAAGCAAGGCTGGCGCATGGCGACGAATGAACAGGGTAATGCCGACGCGGCGGTTCTCATTCAAGGATTGCTGGCTCGCATGGTTCCGGAGCCGGGGGGCGTGTGGGGGTATTTGGGGGAACGCCGTCACCCGATGCTATTGGAGGATGGCGACTCGGTGGTCTTACTGTGGGAGCGGAAACTGGTTTATGAGGGGCCGACGCCCTTGCTTCACGGCCCTACGCCTGAGACGAATGGCGAGTTGATTGGGCGGCGTTATAACGGCCAGCATTGGGAGGAGCCGGTCGTATTACATAGGGGCATGGTGCAGTATCACCTGGTGTCGGAGCCGCGCGCGTACCGCAGCAAGTTTGGCCTGATGTGCTCCGAGTTGCCGCGTTATCACCGACGGTTTTATCACCGAGTTATCGCCGATCTCAGTGTCCATGTGCCTTGCGAGGAAGATGTTCTGGCCGGTTGGAAACCGGTGCAGTTGCCGCTCGAGCAAGAGGTGCCGAGACATCAAATCACGGTCGATGGTCAATCGTATACGTTGTACTGGGCGGATTCGCACTGTCACAGCAATCTGAGTGCGGATGCTGAGGGTGAGGTGGATGAGTTGCTTCATTATGCCCGCGACCGGGCTCGTCTTGATTTCGTAGTCGTTCAGGAAAACGACGAGATTTATAACGTTTATCTGACCGAGTCGGAATATGCGCTGGGTCAGTACTTTGCGAATTGGATTCGTCGCGATCACAAGTTTTTGGCGTTGCCGGGTTTTGAGTGGACGGCACGTGTTTCCTTGGATGGTCAGACGGATCCGGAACAGTACATGGGGCGGTGTTATGTTCCCGAAACGGATCAAAGCCATCGCACGGTTATTTATCCGCCATCGGGCGGGCCGATTGTCCGGTGGACCGAAGTGGGTAATGACATCAACAAGCTTTATGAAGCCGTCGCGTCCGCGGGCGGTATCCTGCATACGCAGCACTGGCATTTCGTGCCCGGCCATCATCCGTGTGAAACCAGTATCGAAGTGACCGCGGGGTGGGACATTTACATTCTCGATCCCACGCACATTCACAAGACGCTGAATGAGGGCTATCGACTGGGCTTTGTGGGAACCAGTGACAATCACCGGCGTTGTCCGGGGCTTGGTGGCGGACTGACGGGGATCTATGCGGAGTCGCTTACGCCGGCGGCGATTCTCGATGCTTACCGCAAGCATCGGGTGTATGCGACCAACGGTTCTCACATCATCATTGATGCGAAGGCGAATGGCCGACCGATGGGTGAGGAAATCGAGACGGATGGCGGTGTTACGTTGTCGCTGTTGGTCAAGGGTTCCAAGCCGATTGTGCGTGTGACCTTGGTGGGTGACGGCGAGGATCTAAAGGTCTTCGAGGGGGATGGCGATTCGGAGCTGGAGGCAACCTTTACGGCAGACTCCCTGTCGACCGGCACCCATTGGTATTACTGGCGTGTGGAGCAGGAAGGCGTTTCGCCGCGTTATCCTTCCAACATGAAGGTTGCGCGAGGTCATCTGGCTTGGTCGACGCCTCACTGGGTCAAGGTCCCATAGGGGCTGGATACGCGGGTTTTCATATAGTACAAGTATCGCCACGTGGGTTCGCCATCGGTCTTTGTTCCGGTGGTCATGTTCATCCTGCGCTGCTTTTGTCTTTGCCACATCTTGATTTCATCGCCCCTGAAAACGAATTTCTTTTTGCTTCTCTCGGTTTTGTATTGCATAGGTGTAGTTGCAGAATTGGCGACGCATGGGGACACGTCGATAGGGTCCGAAAATCTACTCGTGTGGGGAGAGAGGTGCAGACATGTCAGGTCGCGTTCCGTCGGCAGAAAAACGCTTATTGGGTTCACTTGTGGGGTACCGTGTGTGTCTTATGGCTGGGGTTGCAGCGCTTTTAACGGCTGTTTCCGTGGCAGAGGTGCCGGTTTCTGAAGTCGTGTATCGCGTCGAAGAAGACTGGACACTTGTGCTGAATGAACCCGACGGCAACGTCAATGCACCCCAGTTTCATACGGTGATGTCGCCGTACGGGCACTTCGACGAGTACTTCGCGCAAGTCACCTGGAACTACCGCGAGCTGCCCGACTTCGAAGCTGGCGGTTTTGAAATTCAGGGATGGCAGAGCGATGAGGTTCAACATCTCAAGGATGTCGGCGAATATCCTTTAAGTACCTCGGCTGAAACCATCACGTGGACACAAACCTTGGCGACCAACGGAAACGAATTGGCTTTTGCTATTCTTAATGGTCAATCCACTTCGTGGGGCGCGTTCGGCGGCAGCGGTACGGCTGTCGGTGGTAGTGTGGGCGTCGCTAACTTGAACGAGTACAGTACCGACACCACTGCCGAGAACTCCTGTGTTACCTATGGCGAGAATCGTGTCAACCTGCTCATGATTAGCGAGGTTCGATACTACGGAGCCAACGGGCTCCTTTACACGGATACGACACCGCGCGTACTTGTCACAACCCAAGTGGAAGAAGATTAAGAGATCGTTCACGGGCTGACACGACAAAAAGCGATCTAACGCCTTCGGACGCAGGGAGAAGCTCAAATGTCAAAACGACCCTTTCATCCCCGACATTTCAAAAGACGAGGAACGACTATCGCACTGACGGCGATATCGGGTACCACGCTTATCGGTTTTGTAGCGCTCGCCGTTGACATGGGTATGGTTTATGATGTTCGTGTCGAAGCTCAACGAAGTGCCGATGCTGGAGCACTTGCCGGTGCTTGGGTGATGCTTGACGAAGAACGGGTCAAGGGAGGTTCGCAGCTCGCAACGGTTCTGAACAATACACGTGACGAAGCGGTTGCCTACGCGGGTCTTAATCATGTGTATGGGAGCAGTCCCGATGTCGATCCCAATTACGACAATTCGATGGACGGCGACGTTCTGCTTGGTCATTTCGACGACCCCGACGACTTATCGGAAAGCATGTCGCTGTATGGCGCCTCCTCTCAGGTCAACGCCATCCGGGTGATGGTCCGACGTGACTCGGTTCGTAATGGGCCTATTCCGTTGTTGTTTGCCCAGGTGCTGGGAATCACGTCGAACGACGTGACGGCCAGCGCCGTGGCGGCAACAAACGATGGCACCAATGTTGTCGGGTATAAGATAACGACGGGAAGCGGCAATGCGCAGTTACTGCCTTTTGCATTGCATGTTGATTCTTGGAATGCTTTACTAGCGGCCACCGTTGCCGACCATGACGGTTATGCCTACGATGCCGAAACGGGGTCGGTCAGCGGAGGAGCCGACGGTGTTCCCGAAATCAATCTGTACCCGGGAGGCGGTACCACCAAGGAAAATGATCAAGATCCACAGAATCAGTACTGGGGGCCTGTTCAAATCACGCCGGGCAACTTCGGTACGGTGGACATCGGCAACCCGAACAACAGCACAGCCGATATATCCCGCCAGATTCTGTATGGTGTCAACGAAAGTGATCTCTCCTGGTTTGGCGGCGAACTGAAATTCGGTGCGGACGGGACATTGATCCTTAACGGGGATAGCGGCCTGAGTGGTGGCTTCAAGGCTGAATTGGCGGCGATCATCGGGCAGCCTCGTGCTATTCCTTTGTTCAGTGAAGTTAACGGACCGGGCAATAATTCGATGTACACGATTGTTGCCTTTGTGGGTATCCGAATCCTCTATGTCAAGCTGACCGGCAAATTGAGCGACAAATGCGTGATCGTTCAGCCGGCGGTGGTGGTCGATGAGACGGTCATCACGGAGTCCGGCTTTAGTAGTGGCAACTTTGTGTTCGAGCCACCTCGCTTGGTTCGTTAATTCTCGCTTGGTTCATGAAGATGTCAAAATCTGCGGGTGGGCTGCGATTCGGCGCGGCCCATCCGCGTTGCTTTTTTCTCCGCCACACCCATAAACGTCTTTTTTTGACCCCTTCATCGAGGGTAAAGAAGTTGCATACGATGTTCAGCCACGGTGTGTTGGGGAAACCGGTTGATGAGGTCGTTGTATCGTTTTTCGCCATAGACGGCTGAGGCACGCCATAACAACGGCAACAACGCCGTACGGGCGCCATTCACGGAGGAAATTTGTTCGTAGGGCCATTGCTCGTTGGGATTAGCATAAGGCGCTAGAAACTCCAGAGCCTTGCGGATGCCTCGGCCATCTGCTGAGTTATCATGCCACAAGTCCACACCGGCACGTTTGCCGAGGGTTGCGAGATCGAACATTCCCTGGAGATTCATGAGGCTGTAGCTGAAGGATCGTGTTCGCGCCAACTCGTGTGGCTGGCGTCCGTCAGGCTCAATCTGTGATTCAATACGCCGCGATTTGACCGCTGTGAGGACTTTCTTGGCTAGGTCTGGCTGACCCACAAAAAACGCGATTGACGCAACCTGGACGTCGTACCAGGTCGCGTGATTATTGAGACATTGATCCGCCTCTTGGCCATACGCGCTTGTACGCAGCCAGTTCAGATAACGATCAAACCATTCAACCATGCCTTGCTGATCCTTGGTGGTCCAGGATTGGGATGTTGCAAGCATGCCGATGGCGTCCACGAGTTGTGCAAAGTGCCGGCTATCAATGATGCCAAAGCATCGCCCTTCGCTCGATCCTGGAACGGCTTGGCCATACTTCAGGTGTGGATTCATTCGTGTGCTGGGCGCCAGAAACCACACGCGAAGCAGATGGGCGGCGTGCCTCGCGTATTTCTCCTGGCCGGTGAAATAGTAAGCCATCGCCAATGTTCTGACACGATGAACCATCTTGTTGAGTCGAGGCGAATCGGAATCCTTGAATGATTCTGGATTGACTTTGCCATCGCGTTTAACGTAAGGCAATCCATCCTTCTTGGTTGGATCCGGCCACCAGTAGGGGCCAAAGCTCATGTAGTCGTGTTTGTCACCACTTGGCGGAACGAACGTTTTATCGGTGACCGACACAGGCTCGGCTTTGAGGGCCTTGTTCGCTTGCTTAAGAAGCTGGTTCATGGCGGGCTGCAAGGTGCGGTCACCGGCCATGATGCGGGCTTTGGTTTTCGCCAGCGCGTCGGGCCTCATGCAGAATACGCGAGGAGGATCGAATACAAGGTTCTGTGATTGTCTGCCAAAGGCCAAAACGACGGAGGTCAACACGAAAAGTATAGCAACACAGCTCGACCGCTTCATGAATCGTTCCTTCTCTGGTTTTGGAGTTTCTTTATTGGTGTGGAGTCTGGCCGGCACTACGGATTGTACCGTAAGCGGCGCGAGCTGTCATTCGGTTCGGTTTGGGTTGCTGAATTTGTTTCCCGGGAGGCGTGCCTGCTTGTCGGGGTGTCGCACGTACCTTCGATGCGCTTGCCCGTTAGGGACAGATGTCGCGCAGGTCCTCCGAGCATGCCGAGGGGATGTTGTAGTTGCGAAGGATTTGTGGATTGAGCTGTTCAACCTTTTTCGGGTCGAAAACGAGCTTGTCTTCACCCTTGTCGCCAAAGCGAAAGACGATGAATTCTTCCTTGTTTTCCTTGATCAGTTCGATCATGTGCCGAAGATTACGGATGGGTGTCGCGTTGACATGCGTTACGACGGACAAAGGCCCGACTTCATAGCCCTTGTTGATTTTATGTGGCAAGATAGGCGAACAGGTCACGACGATCTCATCGTCGTCGTGTTCGCGCTGTTTGCCGAGCAGTTGGGTCAAAAGACTCCCGTTGACGGCCAGCAACCCTAGCGGGGCCGTACCCGCGGCCGACAGCAGCTCGGCGGTTACCGGCGAGAAGACCAAGCCGCCATAGACAAAATAGGTGGGCCGTTCGTGTTCCATGTCCCGCAACAGTAAGTTCGTCTTAGTGGTGGTCGGAACGTCGAATTCGATCTTTTTACCGCCTCGCAGAATCGTCAATGGGATGGAGCTGCCCGGCGCCTTTCGCGAGATGAGATAGCCCAACTGTACACGGATCCCATCGCCAATCGGAATCATGCCTGTGTTGTCCACGTCGACCCCATCGCACGCGAGCACGACATCCCAGGGCTTGAGAAGATCGCGGAGGTCTTCGCGCATGACCCGATGAATTACGACGCCTTTAACGCTCTTATCCAACTTGAGATACTTGCGCAGTGTAGGATTCTCGAGCGTGGACGCACGAACCCCCAGCGAGGGGAATCCGTCGTATTTGCCGTCACTGGCCCAATCGTCGAGAAAGTGACGAACGACTTCAACGGGGATCAGGTAGCCGATATTTTCAGCGTGTCGGAATCGGCTGAAGACGATGCCGGTGATTTTACCCTTGACGATTCCGGGGCCGCCGCTGTTGCCGGGGTTGATCGCCGCATCCACCTGAATGAGGAGCGCGCCGGTCTGACGCGTGTATTTGGTGTATTCGATCCGCGAAACGACGCCTTCGGTTATGGAAAGCGTGTTACCGCCCGTCGGATAGCCAAAAACATTCACCTTGGCGTTGAGGCTGGGAATGGTCTCCGCCAGTGACAGCGGCGGGATATTCTTTATCTCTTCGGGGTCATCCAGCTTGAGCGTGGCGAGATCGCAGTCCTCGGAGATGAATTCGACGGTAGCATCGAGTTTGTCCGACTTCTCGTAAGGCTGCACGTAAATCTGTTGAGCATAGTTGACGACGTGGGCGTTGGTCAGAATACGACCCCCTTCGATGACGACGCCGGAGCCGCTGGCATCCGAGGGTGCGGTCACTTCCCACGGTCGAAACATGTTGGGAGGCGACTTGGAGACGATGATCTTGACGACTGAGTTGCGGATCTCGTTTGCCTGAACCGACGAAGCCAGTACGAGAACAAGCACTCCAATCCGCGATAGCGGACAGCCACGGTACCGTTGCGTCATGATCGTTTCCTTACGGGTTGGCATGATTTTGAATCACAGGTGTCCTCAGCCCCAACTCGGTCGTCGGATTACGAACGGATCATCGTCGCCCAACACCAGAATAGCAAGCAGAGGCAGTGCCGGAGAAAAAGCCATCTGGGAACCAACCCGTCCGATGGCGTGATTGTAGCTCCGTCCGTATAATTATTGACCTGCAGATTCGATATCGCACCAAAGGAAGTCCGTCGAATGCTCGAAATGGCAGGTACTACCGAGCTTGGCTCAGCAGGACACGTACGTTGCCCAGCACGAGCGCATATGGGGTTTGGTATGCCGCTGGCCGACGGTGGTCCCCCGGTTGCCCATAGATCTCGTCTCGGTTCGGGCAGAACGTTCCATACGCTCCATTGGCTAGGTGCCGTCGTGGGGTCGTTGAGCCTCCTGGGTTGTGGCCCGCCCAAGACGCCCTACCCCGCCGCTTTGGATTCGGAAAGGCCGGAAGAACGGGCCATGGCCGCCCGGTACGCAGCCGAGATCATCGACAAGCCGGCCATTCCCCTGTTGGTGGATCGACTCGAGGACGAAGATGAAGCGGTTCGCTTTTACGCCATCTTGGCATTGGAGAAGCTCACGGGGACCCGCATGGGGTATGATTATGGCGCCTCCGAAACGCAACGATGGCGTGCGGTTCAGGCTTGGCGCCGACACGTGGCTCATCCTGGGAAGCTGGATCACCCAGAAAACCACGATGGACTGGGCGGCGATAAGGCCCAGAGTCGTCCTGCCACCCCATCTGTTGGCCCGCGTCGGGAAGTCGAAAGAGCCGGCCAACCGGTCGCCGATGGAGGACCTGATTCGTGAGCGAGGGTAATCGCGAACCGTTCGGTGAGGCCTTGCGCCTCACGATCACGAGCGACACGTCGAACGTGGCGAAGGTCCGGGCGACCACCCTCGAAACGGCAGAACGGGTTGGTTTTGCCGAAACCGATGCGTCAGCCATCGCCCTTGCGATCGATGAAGCGGTCTGTAACGTTATTAAACATGGTTATTCGGGCCGGCCCGGCAACCCGATCGACATTTTGCTGGAACCGGTTCGTGATGACAATAGAATAGGACTGCAAATCACGATCCGTGACCGTGCGGCTCACGTCGATCCTGCTCAGATCATGGGACGGGATCTGGAAGACGTTCGGCCGGGAGGGCTCGGCACACATATCATCAAGACGGTCATGGACGAAGTAGAATATAAGCACCGACAACCGGAAGGTATGCGGTTACGTCTGTTAAAGTGGATCGATAGCCAATCGCACATTGACGATTGTCAGGTGGATTGTTCTGGCAAGGAGAAACCGGCAGATGACTGACGACGACAAATGCGTTAAGGACGTCCGCAATGAAGGGGCCAACATTGTCGTGGTGCTGTCCGGTACCGTTGATATGCACCATACGCCGGAGGTGCATAAGGCCCTGGTGTCTGCATGCAACCGGAAACCGCAGAACCTTGTTATCAACATGGAAGAAGTGACGTACATGGACTCGTCGGGAATTGGGACGCTTGTCGAGGTGTTTCGCCGGGTGAACGGCTACCAGGGCAAACTGGCCCTTTGCGGACTGAATGAGCGCGTCCATAGCGTGTTTGAAATCACCAAGCTCGACAAGTTCTTCAAGATCTACGATACCGAAACGGAGGCGTTGGCCGGGTGAATGCGGTGATGCCACAACCTGAACCAGGGCGACTCGTCGCCGGCGTGACCGCGATCGGACGCGGGACACTCAATCTATGGCGCGCCACGCTTGACCAGATCCGTTACATCGGCGGAATCGGCTATCTGTTGTCGGACACACTGGCGTGGGTCTATCGCGCAACGATCACGCGCCAAACCAGGCTCGGCTATGCGTCGCTGGCGACCCAGATGGTCCGCGTGGGCGTCAAGAGCGTCCCCATCATCGTGCTCGTTCAGACGTTTATCGGCATCATCCTTGCCCTACAGATGGCACCGACTTTAGAAGCGTATGGTTCGCTCAACCAGGTGGCGAGTATCGTCGGCATCGCCATGTTCCGTGAACTGGGCCCGCTCCTGTCGGCCATCGTGTTAAGCGGGTTTGCCGGTGCGTCCATTGCGGCCGAAATCGGCTCCATGGTTGAGGCAGAGGAAATCAAGGCCCTTCGTGCCCATGCCTTGAACCCGATCCGTTTCCTCGTGGTTCCCCGGCTTTTGGCGACGGTGATTATGCTTGTGGGACTCGCCATTCTGGCAGACGTGGTGGGTGTGATCGGGGGATTCTTGACCTCATGGCTCGTCCTGGACATCCGCCCCGGCATCTACATCGAGACGACGCGACAGGCGCTGGTCTACAAGGACTTCTTCACTGGATTGGTCAAGGCCGGCGTGTTCGGTATGTTGATTTCGATGATCGCCTGTTACGAGGGCCTCAATGTGCGCGGCGGAGCGGTGGGCGTTGGTCGCGGAACCACGTCGACGGTCGTCAAGTCTATTGTCGCGCTCATTGCGACCGATTGCGTATTCACCGCTGTCTTCTATCTGTTTGAACTCTGATTCGCCCGCGAGGAAACCAGCGTTGCCCGACCAGGACCCGACAAGCGTGATTTCCATCCGAGACGTCGTCAAGACGTTTTCCGACCAGGAGGGCCGGCCGGTCCGTGTGCTCGATGGAATCACTTTTGATGTGCTGGCCGGCGAAACGCTGGTCATCATGGGAGGGTCCGGTTGCGGCAAGAGCACGCTATTGAACTGCCTGATCAGCGAAATCACGCCGGAAGAAGGGCAGATCATCTATCAGACGCGAACCATGTCCGAGGCCGTCAATCTGCTGGCCATGGACGAATCGGCATTGAACGAACTGCGAAAGTCGTTCGGGATCTTGTTTCAAAGCGAAGCTTTATTCAACTCGATGAACGTCACTAAGAACGTGGCTCTGCCGCTGACCGAGCACTCCTA
>Ga0180434_10003298_pt1 | contig 20696 bp, 17 predicted proteins | sample SS_ome_7_FD_132453 | JGI IMG/M metagenome (GOLD analysis project Ga0180434, IMG submission 132453) | Hypersaline lake sediment archaeal communities from the Salton Sea, California, USA - SS_1_D_2 metaG | ecosystem: Environmental > Aquatic > Non-marine Saline and Alkaline > Hypersaline >...
ACGGCGAACCTCAGGTTCGTTGTGAGCGTGGCGAAGCACTACGCGCGCCGTACGGGCTCGCCCATCATGGACGTGATCAACCAGGGCAACCTGGGGCTCATCGAGGCTGCGAACCGCTTCGATTCGGAGCGTGGCCGCAAGTTCATCACGTACGCCGTGTGGTGGATCCGTCACGCGATCCTCAAGGGGATGTCCGAGCAGTCGGGTGCGATGCGCCTCCCGCTCAACAAGTCCGGTGCGATTCGTCGCATGTGGCGGACCATCGAGCGGATGAGGCAGGAGATGGGCCGGGAGCCGACTGACAAGGAACTCGCCAAGGCGATGAAGCTCAAGGAAGACGCGATCATGGAACTCCGGATCCTCTCGATCGGGAGTCTCTCGCTCGACGCGCCGCTGGCGGTCGACGAGGACGCGGATCTCGGTGACATGGTTCCCGATCCCGCGGACGACCCGGCGCTCGAAATGCTCCACTACGAGTCGCTCGGTCAGGAGGTCGAGATGGCGTTCGACGTGCTGACCGCCCGTGAGTCGCTCATCCTCCAGCACTACTTCGGTCTCAATGGCGAGACGAAGAAGACGCTTGAGGAGATCGGCATCATGATCGGGCTGACGCGTGAGCGCATTCGTCAGATCAAGGAAGAGGCACTCGGCAAGCTCCGGGCGGCGCCGCGCGCGGCCGAGCTCGTCTCGTATCTCAACTAGCATCACGGGTCGGAGCACCGACCGGCAGCACCGGAGACCCCGCTCCACAGGCCGAATCGCCTTGACGAGCGGGGTTTTCGTTGTCTAGTATCGCCGTACGGGCGACTCTCCCGAGGCGTTCCGTGCGGAGCAGAGAGGATGAAATGAGCGCTAAACCGCTTGTTTCATCGCTTGTCTAACGGAGTGAGCAGTTCGTCACTACTTCGTGGGATCACAGGGGGGCCGGAACAACCCCATATGAGAACGTACGCTACTCAGAAGACGGCCTTGCTGGCCGTGGCGATCATCGCGCTGGCGCTCGTGTGTCTTCTGAGCTGCTCGCGTGGAGAACGTCCCACCACCGTCATCCGCACGGTCCCCAACGGCGCCACCATCATCGTCCAGGAGAATCGCGGCATCCATGTCGTCTCGGTCCAGGTCTGGGTTCGTGACGGCGCGCTCTACGAGCCGCCCGACCTGGTCGGCGAGGCCATGCTTCTCCACTCGGCTCTCATCGATGGTCGTCGTGACGACGAACTGCTTCGCATGGCCGAGGAGTTCTCTGCGCTTGGCGGCAGGGTGACCGGCTATCCGAGCTACGACTTCGTGAGCTTCATAGCCACCGCACCGTCGCGTCACTTCGACAGGACGGCGCGTCTGATGCAGAAGGGACTCGTCGGCGCGCGCATCGATGAGGAAGACGTCGCGCTCGCACGCGATGCCGTATCCAAACACATCGCGTCCTACGTCAAGTCGGAGCGCGAGCACGTCTATATGGCCGGTCTCGAAGCTCTCATCCCGGAACATCCGTACAGCGTTTCCTCCTACGGGACCATGCGCCGCATTGACGGCCTGACCGCCGAGGACCTGCAGAAGCGCTACGAGCGGATGTACGTCGGTGAGAACCTCGTGATCTCCGTGGCGGGTGACGTCGATGCGACCGATGCCGCCAACCTGATGGAGTCTCTCTTCAGCGGCGTTCCGGCCGGCGAGCGTGCCGAGCCCGCGAGCACGCAGCTCCCGTGGCCCACGAATCTGCCGCGCATCGTTGTGGACGGTACGGGCGAGGCGGCGTACATGATCGTCAACTACCCGGCTCCGGCGGGCGATGGGGAGGACGTGGCCTACATGGACCTCCTTCTCATGGCGCTGGCGCGCAGCAGGGTGTCGCTTCTCAATGTCGCGCTCACCAGAGACAACGACCTCGTCAGCGATGTCGGCGGAGGATGGGGCACGCACATCCAGCCGTACCCGTTCCAGGCGTGGATGCATCTGCCGCCGGAGAACGTCAGCGCGGCCGATCAGATCACGACGGAGACGTTCGCGTCGCTGGCGGAGGAAGAGATCAGCCAGGATGAGCTCGAGCGGCTCAAGAACCTGCTTCTGACCGAGGTCGCGATGGGGCACGAGCTCGCGATGGACCAGGCGAGCTACCGAGGCTACTGGACGATCGTCGGTGGGGAGGACTTCATCGACAACTACTTCTCACGGATCGAGTCCGCAACGCCCGAGGACCTTCGCAGGACCGCCGAGAAGTACTTCGCGCCCGAGGGTCACCTGACGACAGCCCTGATGCCGCAGTAGCCCGACGCTCCAGGCAGCGCAACGCAATGGCCGGGGGAGAAGCGAGATGATCGGGGAAGCAACGTAACGACCGGGAGAGCAGCGAGATGATCAGGAGATCGACACGCACAACGAGACACACGTGGACCACGGTTGCAGCTGTGTTCGTGCTCGCGGCGCTCGCGTGCGCCGCGTCGGCCGAGATCCAGCACGTGGTTCTCGATGATGGTCTCACGCTCGTCGTGCTGCCGAATCCGTGGAGTCAGGCTGTCGCACTCTCCGTGATGGTCGGCGCCGGGTCGAAGTACGATCCGGAGGGACTCGAGGGGCTCGCACAAATCACCAACGAGCTCTTCTTCGAGGGACTTGGCGAGATCCCGTGGAACGAGGTCTACGATGAGCTCTCCGCGCAGGGTGTCGATCTGAAATGTCTGACCTCGGAGGACACGGCCGAGATCATCCTGACCGGACACGAGGCACGGTTCGACTACATCGTCGACATGGCCGCCGCCGCGCTGAGCGAGCCGGTGTTTCTCATCGGCCGCCTGGAGCACGAGAAGAAGGTCGCTCTCGACTCCTACGAAGCCGAGATCGCAGACGCCTGGAAGTACGCCTACCGTGAGGTGACCGCGCTGCTCTACGAGGACCATCCCTACGAGGACACGCCGCTCGGAACACCGGACGGAATGGATGCCGTGACCATCGAGGACGTCGAGGGGTTCTACGAGCGGTACTACTCGCCGGCCAACACCATCGTTGTTGCCGTCGGCGATCTGATGCCCGAGCCGACGCTGGCCCGGCTTGAGAGTGCGTTCGAGCAGTACGACGGTTCGGTCGATCCGCCCGAGCCGATCCCGGTCCCCGAGCGCACATCGCAGACCGTGAAGAAGCTGTACGGTGGCGAGCGTCCGGGCTTCGTCCAGATAGGCTTCGCGGGGCCGCGCCCGTCGGAGACCGATGACCTGGCGGCGCTCAGTGTGCTCATGGCGGCTCTCGGAGCCGGGACGGAGTCCAGGCTCTACCGGATGCTTGACGAGTCGGAGGACTTGATCGTCAGTTCGGCCGGCGCCTTCGCCAGTCACCGTGCCGAACAGGCGCGGTTGATCGTCTACGCCATGGGGGCATCAGACTCCGAGGCCGTGAACGGAATGCTCGAGGAGATCGCGCGTATCAAGACCGACCCGCCCGATGAGCGCGAACTCGAGCGCGCGAAGGAGAACGTGATCGCGAGCTTCGCGCTACGGATGCAGCGGAATGCCGAGAAGGCCACGAGTATCGCGCGCGACCACTTCCTCGGTCTCCCGATCGACTGCTGCGATACTTACATCGCCGACATCGAGGCGGTCACCGCGGAGCAGCTCAGGGCAGCCGCCGAACGCTATCTTGTGAATCCCGCCATCGTGTTGCAGCGTCCCGGCGCCGCGCCGACGAAGCGCGGCATCTAGTTCCCACGAGCCAGACTTCTTCCAGACTGTTCACACACTGAGAGGTGCGGTCGTGATCATCGTCAGCGCATGTCTCATCGGACTTCGTACGCGGTACGAGGGCGACGACCGTCTCATCGCTGCCATCAGAGAACTCGTCGAGCGGGGAGAGGCGATGCCCGTCTGTCCGGAACAGCTTGGGGGACTGCCGACACCGCGGCCGCCTGCGTGCTTCGCAGGCGGTGATGGAGAGGCCGTGCTCGCCGGCTGCGCCCGGGTCATCGCTGAGTCCGGCGACGATGTCACGGCGCAGTTCCTGCGCGGCGCCGAGGAGACACTCGCCCTGGCCCGGACCGCAGGGGCCACACGCGCCATCCTGAAGGCCCGGAGCCCATCCTGCGGGTGCGGCAAGGTCACGATCGACGGGGAACTTCGCCCGGGTATGGGCGTTGCGGCGGCGCTGCTCGCCGGGAGCGGTATCTCGATCGAATCCGAAGAAGACTGGCTCGACAAATCGTCGTGAGATGTGTACATTGTGGGCGGTACCCGGAAAGCCCCGTCCGGCGACTGTTCGAGGAGACGCTCCGATGCGAGCTGGTCCATCCTTGTTTCACCGCGCGCCTTCAGGCGGCTGGCGGTCATGGAACGCAGAGGCGGCACTGCTGCTGTCGGCGGCGCTTCTCGTGGTCGCGCTGTCCGGATACGCGGCCGCCGCGGAGTCACTGACAGCCGTGCGCTTCTGGACGGCTCCAGACCACACGCGCATCGTCATCGACATGTCCGGTTCCGTCGAATACGACGCCGGGACACGGCGCGACCCGGACCGAGTCGTCGTGCTCATCAAGAACGCCGCGCTCGACGGTCCGCTCGAGGTCACACCCGTCGGCGACGGCCTTGTGGAGCGGATTCGCGTCAACGAGCTCGAGGGCGGTGCCCAGATCGTGCTCGATCTCACGAAGGCGTCCGAGTACAACGTCTTCCCGCTCCTGCCGTACGCCGGTAAGCCGCACCGAGTCGTCATCGACGTCTTCCGCGACGCCGACCCCAGGATCGAGTCCGCGAGTGCGGTTGCCGATCGTCCCCTCTCGCACCGGGTCGTCGTCATCGATGCGGGTCACGGGGGCGAGGATCCGGGCACTCTGGGCAACGGAACTCTGCGGGAGAAGGACGTCGTGCTCGACATCGCGCGGAGGCTCGCGGCGGTCCTCGGCCGGCAGGAGGGGTGCGAGGCGAAGCTGACCCGCGACGGCGACTACTACGTCAGTCTGAGGAAGCGCAAGGAGCTCGCGTCCGCATGGGACGGCGACCTCTTCATCAGCATCCACGCCAACTCGGCCCCCAACCGGAAGGCGACGGGCACCGAGGTCTTCACGGTCTCGGACCGCGGAGCAAGCGATGAGACCGCACGCGAACTGGCCGACCGGGAGAACGCAGCCGACATCGTCGGGGGTGTCACTCCCGAGACCGATGACGACGTGCTGGCGATCCTGGTCGACCTCAAGATGGGGGACCGGATACAGAAGAGCGCGCACCTCGCATCGTTCATCACCGGAGAGCTCGTCGAGGAGGGGCTCGGACCCGTGCACTCGAAGCGCGCCGGATTCGTGGTCCTCAAGTCGCTCGCGATGCCGTCGGTGCTGGTCGAGGTCGGGTTCCTCTCGAACAGCAAGGACGTTGCGAAGCTCAAGCGCTCGGACTATCGTCAGCAGTATGCCGAGGTGCTCGCCGTAGCCATCGAGGACTACTTCGCGGCGTATGCCCCGGTGGCGGCGGCGCCCGACGGGACCCATGAGGTGGCGCCGGGGGAGACGCTGTGGAGCATCGCGCGTCGCTACGGCAGAAGCGTTGCGGAACTGAGGAATATCAATGACCTGCCGGACGACTGCACCATCTACGTCGGGCAGAAGCTGAGCGTGTCGGGTACGTAGCGACGCGCCGGGTTGGCGGCAGCGCGTCGGTTTCGCGGCGGCGCGTCGGGTTCATGAGACGGAGGAGACGTGGCGCTCACGGCAAGAGCCCTGACCAACAACATCCCTGTCAAGATCGCGGCCGTCATCCTCGCGCTCGTTCTCTGGGCGTTCGCCAAGGGTGAGCAGGAGGGGATACGCCTCACTGATGTTCCGCTCGTTCTTCGCAACATCCCGGAGGGTGTCACGACTGTCGAACAGGTTCCCGAGACCGTCCAGATCGTGCTCTCCGGTCCGAACAAGGAGATCCTCAAGCTCGCGTTCATGGGCGACACGTACGCGTTCATCGATATGGCCGATGCCGAGCCCGGGCGAGCGCTCCGTGTGAGTCTCTCGCCGGCCGATGTTGTGCTTCCTCGTAACGCCGGTGTCTACGTGCTCGAGGTACGGTCGCCGAAGAGCCTCGACCTCGACATCGATGAACTGTCCGAGCGCTCCGTCGCCGTGGCGGCGGTGATGGAGGGCGAACTCCCGAGCGGGTACTTCGTGCTGGGCGCTCCGCAGAGCATGCCCGACTCGGTCGTCGTCTACGGCCCGTCGTCCGTCATTGAGGGACTGTCGTCGGTGCGTACAGCGCCGCTGAACATCTCAGGACGTCGTGCCCGGGTCGAGGCGGGTAGACCCGTGGTCTTCGACGGGACGTGGAATCTCCACGCCGTGCCTCGCGACGTCCGGGTGACCGTCGAGATCGAGGGAACGCGGACGGTGACCGTCGAGGGGCTTCCGGTGACGTTCATGCACGAGCCTGGGCTCTCGGCGGTGGTCGCGCCGACGGTCTACGACGCGCAGGTCACGGGGCCGGAGCATCTCGTTCACAATCTCGGTTCGGATGACATCACCGCCATCGTGGACGCGCGCGGACTTCCGCGCGGCGTGCACGAGCTCGTGCCAGATCTCGAACCCCCCGAGGGGGTGTCGATCGAGCAGGTGACGCCTGTGCGGTTCACCGTGACACTGGAGTGACCAACCGATGCTTGTTCTTGGAATCGACACATCATGCGACGAGACCGCCGCGGCCCTTCTCCTGGATGGCCGCGACATTCTTTCGAGTGTGGTCGCGTCGCAGGCGATCCACGCGGAGTTCGGCGGAGTCGTCCCCGAGCACGCCTCGCGTGCACACATCCGACTGATCGCTCCCATCGTCGATAAGGCGGTCGCGGACGCTGGTAGAGAGATGTCGGATCTCGAGGCGGTCGCGGTGACGAGCCGTCCCGGTCTTGTCGGGTGTCTCCTCGTCGGGGCGACGTTCGCCAAGGCGTTGGCGTATTCGCTCGACATCCCCCTCGTTGGTGTCGATCACATTGAGGCTCACGTGTTCGCGGCCCGGCTGGAGAAGCCGGAGATGGCGCTCCCTGCCGTCTGCCTCGTGGCGTCCGGTGGACACACGGAGCTCATTCTCGTGGAGGACTGGGGACGATACACGACGCTCGGCCGGACGCGCGATGACGCATCGGGCGAGGCGTTCGACAAGGTCGGGAAGCTGCTTGGGCTGGACTACCCGGCGGGGCCCGCCATCGAGAAGCTCGCAAGGGGAGGCAACCCGAAGGCGTTCGATTTCCCGCGGGCGATGATGCAGCGTGGCAACTTCGATTTCAGCTTCTCGGGACTGAAGACCGCCGTCCGATACGCCGTTGAAGACAGGGGCGGACGTCCGGAGGGCCAGGAGTTCACCGATTTCCTCGCCAGCTTCCAGGAGGCCGTCGTCGATGCGCTCGTCCTCAAGACGATGCGGGCGGCGGAGGAGACCGGTGTCTCCACGGTCGCGCTCGGCGGCGGCGTCGCCGCGAACACGCATCTCCGCGAGCGACTCACCGAAGAGGCCGCGCTCGCCGGACTCGATGTCGTCATCCCGGCCCGCTCACTCTGTACCGACAACGGCGCGGTCGTGGCCGCCGTCGGCCAGGCGCTGCTCGACCGCGGCCTCACAAGCGGTCTCGACCTCGATGTGAGCGCGTCCCGCGAGGACGCGAGGGCCGGACGCGAGCGCAGCGCGCGCGAGAGCGGGGAAGCTGCATAGCTCCGGCCCGCGCGGGCGCATCCCCACTGAGGACGTCTCCTCGCCGAGGAGTTCACCACCCCTGGAGGGCCATCCGATGCCGGAGCGATTCGTCGAGGTAGCGGTCCCGCTGCCCGTCACCGGCACATTCACCTACTCGGTTCCCGGACCGCTCCACGACGCGGCCATGCTCGGCGTGCGTGTCCTGGTGCCGTTCGGCAACCGGAAGGTCACCGGGTTCGTCGTCGGCGTTGCGGACTCCGCGGAGGTCGAACGCATCAAACCGATCATCGACGTGCTCGACGTCGACCCCGTCGTCGACGCGAAGATGATCGAGCTCACGCGCTGGATAGGCGACTACTACCTCGCCTCTTGGGGGGAGGTCCTGCGTACTGCGCTCCCGCCGGGCATCAACATGGAGAGCCGCCGGTTCGCACGGATCACCGATGAGGGACGCGAGGCGCTCGAGTCGGACGACGGGAGGCTGACCGAGCGCCGCCGCCGCATCCTGGAGGTGCTCGCCGATCGCGATGAGGCCAGTCTCGGCATCGTCAATCGCGAGGCCGGCATTCCGCGGGGTGGCAGCACCGACGTGATGGCGCTCCGGGGCGCGGGACATGTGGAACTTGTCGAGCGGGTCCGTCAGCCGCGAGTCGAGGAGGCGACGGAGGGCATCGTCCGGCTCACCGTGGACGCGGAGAAGGCGGAGGTCGAGGCTTCGATGCTCGAACGACGCGCGCCCAAGCAGGCGGGCGCGCTCCGCGAACTGGCGGCAGCCGAGGACGGTGTCATGACAACAGCGGAGCTCGCCGCGCGCGGGTTCACCACGTCGGTCGCGGCTCGTCTCGTGGAACGCGGACTCGCCGAGCGGGACGAGCAGGTACGCGACCGCGTCTCGACCGGGTTCGAGGGGTGGGCGCTCCGTGAGGAGGGGCCCCTCAAGCCCGAGCAGGCCAGAGCGCTCGATCTGATCCGCGCGCGGCTGGAAACGCAGGAACTCGGCGTCGTGCTGCTCCACGGCGTAACGGGGAGCGGGAAGACGCGCGTCTACGTCGAGGCGGTGGAGGCGTCGCGCGCCGCCGGGCGAGGGGCCATCGTGCTCGTTCCGGAGATCGCGCTGACACCGCAGATGGTGCAGCGGATGCGCGCGCAGTTCGAGGGCGAGGTTGCCGTGGTGCACAGCGGGCTCTCGCTCGGTGAACGGTACGATACGTGGCGCGCCATCCGTGACGGACGTTTCCAGATCGTCGTGGGTCCCCGGTCCGCCGTTTTCGCGCCGGTCCACGACCTCGGCGTCATCATCGTGGACGAGGAGCACGAGGGAACCTACAAGCAGGGAGAGTCGCCCCGCTACCACGCGCGTGACGTCGCAGCGATGCGCGCGAAGATCGAGGGGGCCGTCGTTATCCTCGGTACGGCGACCCCGAGTCTCGAGAGCTATCTCAACGCACGCGATGGGAAGTTCGATCTCGTGGAGCTGCCTGAGCGGATCGACTCCGGTCCGCTCCCCGAGGTCGCCATCGTCGACATGAGAGAGATCACACCGGTCGACTCCGAGGGCGCGTTCTCGGGCGCGCTCCGCGACGCGGTGAAGGAGACGCTTGAGGAAGAGAAACAGGTCATCCTCTTCCTCAACCGCCGCGGGTACGCCTCGTTCATCCAGTGCATGGACTGCGGGCACTCGGAGCGGTGCGACGACTGCAACGTCTCATTGACCTATCACTCGACCGATCGTTCGATGCGGTGTCACTACTGTGGGAAGACCGGACGCGCACCCGACCGCTGCCCCGAGTGCGGCAGTCGGAATCTGCGGTTCGGCGCTCCCGGGACACAGCGGGTCGAACTCGCGGTCCGCGAGCTCTTCCCGGAAGCCGCCGTCGAACGGATGGACCAGGACACCACCGGCAGACGGGGCGCGCACTGGCGGATCCTCAAGGACTTCGCCGAGCGGCGGACCGATATCCTTCTCGGGACGCAGATGATCGCGAAGGGACTCGATTTCCCCGGCGTTGGTCTCGTCGGTGTGGTTGCCGCGGATGTGGGGCTCAATCTCCCGGACTTCCGTTCAGGCGAGCGCACCTTCCAGCTGCTTACGCAGGTGGCGGGCCGGACGGGCCGCGGCGATGAGCGCGGGAAGGTCCTTGTGCAGACGTACCTTCCCGACCACTACACCATCGCCATGGCTCGGGCGCAGGCGTTCGGCCCGTTCTTCGACCGGGAGACGGAAGAGCGCAGGGGGCTCGGTCTCGGCTATCCGCCGTTCTCGCGGCTGGTCTCCATCATCGTCCGCGGCCGCGATGAGCAGGCCGTGATGAAGAGCGCCGCCCGGCTCGCCGACTTCCTCGACCGGGGGGCCGAGCAGATGCCGGACCCGGCTCCGGAGGTGCTCGGGCCCGCCCCGGCCCCGATCGAGCGCATCAAGGGCGTCTACCGCTGGCAGGTCCTCGTTCGGGGAAGAGGCGGGAGCGCGCGTGCGCTCGTGGCGGCCGCATTGACGCAGGAGAAGGCGCTGAGCCTGCCCTCCACGGTCCAGCTCACCGTTGACGTCGACCCGATGGACCTTCTCTAACTCACCGTCCAGCGGTCTGTTGACGGCTTCAACATGGCCGGCGAACTTGACTGCGCACCCACGCTCAGGTAGATTAGATAGTGCCTGCCCGCTTCCGGGCAGGCATGGTTTTCGCAAAGAGGTAGGAACATGGGAAAGACAACGTTCAACAAGATCCAGAAGGACCCCGAGATCACGGGGATGCTCCGCACCGCCAATGACCATCTCGGTATCGTCGGCTACACCGAGCACGGTGTGCGCCACGGCAAGTGGGTCGGGCGGACGGCACAGAAGCTGCTCAAGGACCTGGGGATCAACCATCGCCAAGCCGACCTCGCCGGCATCGCCGGCTACATGCACGACCTTGGCAACATCATCAACCGTGAGGACCACGCGCAGTCCGGGGCTCAGCTGGCGTTTCAGCTGCTCAGAGAGCGCGAGATGGACCTCGAGGAGATCACGACGGTCATCTCGGCCATAGGGAATCACCACGAGGAGCACGCCGACCCGGTCAACAACGTCTCGGCCGCGCTCATCCTGGCCGACAAGGCCGACGTCCATCGTTCGCGGGTTCGCAATCCCTCGATGATCAAGTTCGACATCCATGACCGGGTCAACTACGCGGTCCAGAAGTCCGACCTGACGGTGCTCCCAGAGGAACGTATCATCCGGTTGAACCTCAAGGTCAACACGAAGATATCGCAGGTCATGGAGTATTTCGAGATCTTCATGTCGCGGATGATCGTCTCGCGGCGTGCGGGTGACTTCCTCAACTGCACCTATGAGCTGTTCGTCAACGACAATCGTCTGCTGTAGTCCTCGCGGCACAGGTCGAGAGGGCGCGTCCCGCCGGTGCGGCCCGGCGGGGCATGACGTCACACCGGTTCGCCCCCCCCGCGACACGTGAAGAGGCATCGCGCGGGCGCTGCGCCATGAGGCGGGCGCCGGTCGCGACCGTAGCGCTTGACACCCCCGGCGCGACGCATTATAATTCACGGGCTGAAAACGAGCAGGATTCAAGGGGGGACTCGAAACAAAGGGAGGCGCAATGGTCATGGTGAGAACGGCAGCCGTCGTACTGACGCTGGCTGCGATCCTCATCCTCGCCGGATGTGGTGCTGACCCTGCCTTTACCAGCGGCAAGGTCTATCTGCAGCAGGAAAATTTCGACAACGCGATCGAGCAGTTCGAGATCGCCATCCGCAACAACCCTACTGACTGGCAGCCTCATATGTGGCTCGGCCGCGCTTACGCCGAGACCGATGAACTCGAGATGGCACACGACGAGTTCTTCGCCGCGCTCGATCTCGCGATCGAGCCCGCGCACAAGGAAGAGGTGGAGCAGACCATCACGTGGTACTGGCAGATCTACCAGAACGATGGCAATCTGCTGAACTCGAGCGGGCAGTTCACCGAGGCGATCGTCGAGTTCAACAAGGCGATCCTCCTCGATCCGCGCAAGGCCGAAGCCTACGCGAATCTCGGGTACGCTCACCACATGATGACGAACTACGAGGAAGCCGTTGAGGCGTTCGAGCAGGCGCTCGAGCGCGCCCCGGATAACCCGGACCTCAAGGATAACCTCGTGTCGGTCTACGAGAGCAAGGCCGGACAGCTGGCCGCTATCGGCGACTACGAGAACGCGCTCCGCTACTTCGAGAAGATCGAATCGATCTCGCCGGAGACTCAGGACATCTACTACAACATCGGTCTGATGCACTACAACCTGAAGGACTACCGCGCTGCCATCCGGAGCTTCAATCAGCACCTGGCGGGCAACGAGGAGGACGAAGAGGTTCAGTATCGTGTCTTCCTCGCGCACTGGGGCATCGCCAAGGACCTCGAGGATCAGGGTCAGATGGAGCTGGCGATCCCCGAGTATCAGGCCGCCATCCCGACGCTTGAGACGCTCATCGAGCTGAACTTCGAGGAGCTGTCGTACCACCGTGCCCTCGCGAGGGTCTACAACAAGCTCGAGATGACGGAGGAGGCGATGCTCGAGCTGGGCATCGTCCAGGAGCTTCTGGACTCCGCAACGACCACGGAGTAGCGATCTCCGGGGATGGTCTGCGATGAGATACAGCCGGGCGCCGGTCCTTCTGGGCCGGCGTCCGCGCGTGAAACGACTTGACACTCTGCAGACCCTCGTCTACTATATACGAAGTAAACAACATCTCAGCACCCACAGCTTCCTGACACCCCATCCGAAGCAACCCAACCCGGCTGGAATTCTCTGTTCTTCAAAGAGGAAACCGAGTGTAGCTAAGCCACAGGGGCACATGCGTGATTGCGGTCGACGCGTGCGTTGTCGACCGGGAAGCGTCAAACCTGCTCATCGAGGTACGTAGATGACCGAGAAAGCACCGAGCAAGTCGAGCGGGCCCCGCAAGAGGGCCGCGACGAAGAGCGCAGGTTCCTCGTCGACACGGAGCAGCAACAGTAGCTCGAGGGGTTCGTCGAACGGTAGGACCACCGCCAGAACGACTTCCGCGACCAGGTCCACGACCCGCTCAGCGGCGAGCACGCGAGCCGCTGCGAAGGCCGAGACCGCGGCTGAGTCGAAGGTCTCTGCGAGCGGGACGAAGGTCGACGCGACAGAGGCCAAGGCGGCCGAGACGAAGCCCGCCGAGACGAAGGCGGCCGGGAACGGGAAGCCCGGCGAGAACCTGAACATGGGTGAGATGAAGCAGCGGACGATCCGCGAACTCATCAACTACGCCGAAGCGCTCGGCGTCGAGGGTGTCTCCGGTCTACGGAAGCAGGATCTCATCTTCAAGATCCTCGAGGGACAGACTCAGCGGAACGGCCTCATCTTCAGCGAGGGCGTTCTGGAGATCCTCCCGGACGGATACGGCTTCCTGCGCTCGCCCGACTACAACTACCTGCCGGGTCCGGACGACATCTACGTCTCGCCGTCGCAGATCAAGCGGTTCGATCTTCGCAAAGGCGACGTCGTCTCGGGTCAGGTCCGCCCGCCGAAGGAGAACGAGCGCTACTTCGCGCTGCTTCGCGTCGAGGCCGTCAACTACGAGAATCCCGAGCAGGCGAAGTCGAAGATCCTGTTCGAGAATCTGACACCGCTGCATCCGCACGACCGACTGAACCTCGAGACGGACCCCGATGACATGACGACGCGGATCATCGATCTCATGTCGCCGATCGGGAAGGGGCAGCGCGGCCTGATCGTCTCGCCGCCGCGCGCGGGCAAGACGGTGGTGCTCCAGAAGATAGCCAACAGCATCACGACGAATCATCCGGACGTCGTCCTCATCGTGCTGCTCATCGACGAGCGGCCGGAGGAGGTCACGGACATGGCCCGGTCGGTCAACGGCGAGGTCGTCAGCTCGACCTTCGATGAGCCGCCCGAGCGTCACGTCCAGGTCGCCGACATGGTCATCGAGAAGGCGAAGCGTCTCGTGGAGCACGAGAAGGACGTCGTGATCCTGCTCGATTCGATCACGAGACTGGCGCGGGCGCACAACACGGTCGTCCCGCACAGCGGCAAGATCCTCACTGGCGGCGTGGACAGCAATGCGCTCCAGCGTCCGAAGCGGTTCTTCGGCGCCGCGCGGAACATCGAGGACGCCGGGAGCCTCACCATCATCGCGACCGCGCTGATCGATACGGGGTCGAGGATGGACGAGGTTATCTTTGAGGAGTTCAAGGGTACTGGTAATATGGAGCTGGTTCTCGACCGCAGGCTCACGGACCGCCGGATCTTCCCGTCGATCGACATTCTCAAGTCGGGGACGCGGAAGGAAGAGCGTCTGCTATCGCAGGAGACGATCAACCGGATGTGGATTCTGAGGAAGTTCCTCAGCGAGCAGACACCGGTCGGCGCGATGGAGTTCCTGCTCGACAAGATGCGGCAGACAAAGACGAACCAGGAGTTCCTGGATTCGATGAGCGCGCTCTAGCTGACCGCCCTTCGGGCATTGCCGGGTCCTGAGCAGCGCATAGAGCAGCACGCAGCGCACTGAGCATCATGAGATGTGACGCGCAGCACTGACGTGATCAACCAGAGAATCACCGGAGGAGAACCGAGCATGAAGAAGGACATCCATCCCGACTACCAGGAGTGCACCGTGAAGTGCGTCTGTGGGAACGAGTTCACGACTCGCTCGACGCTCAAGGAGATCAACGTCGAGATCTGTGCGGCGTGCCATCCGTTCTTCACGGGTCAGCAGAAGCTCGTCGATAGCGCCGGTCGTGTCGACAGGTTCCTCAAGAAGTATGGCGACGACTACGCACGCGGCGCTGCGGCGTCCGCGGGCAGTGACGGCGAAGCCGGTGGAGCGGCGCGCGCGGCAGCTGACGCGCCTGCGGCCGCTGAAACAGCTGGAACAGAAGCTCCTGACGATGCGCCGCCTGCCAGTGGGGAAGACAAGGCAGAGGCCGAGAATTAGCCGCGGGTTCCGCGAGAGGGCGGACCCGACGGGATGAACACCGGCACGAACCACTCCGACGGTCTGCCACGCCATCGATTATGACGAAGACGGGCAGTCCACTCAGAGTCTATACGCTCGACGACCTCCCTGCGGAGGTCGTCGCGGTGACATTCGCGAAGACCTCGCGATCACCCGACTCGTTCGAGGAGATAGCCAGAGAGCTCTCCGAGAGCGAGTCGTCGCGTTTTCACGAGAAGTGGGTGGTCGGTTACGGGCACTCGTCCGTCGCCGAGCACGCGGTCCTGTCGATCGCGATCGAGAACATCTCAATCCTCGGCGCGAAGTTCGTCGAGGAGAACCGTCTCTCGTCCTTCACCGAGAAGTCGACGCGGTACCAGGTGATGTCGCCGGACAACTTCTACACGCCGCCGGTGTTCGAGGGCGGCGAAGCGGGAGAACTGTATCGGGAGACCGTCTCGACGCTCTACCGGACGTACGACCGCCTGCGCCCGAGGGCGCTCGCGTGGTGCGAGAACGCCTACGGCGATGCCGAGTGGCGGAAGGCCGGGCTCAATCCGAATGGGAAGGCGTGCGACGCCGTGCGCGGGCTGCTGCCCGCTGCGGCGAAGACGAACCTTGGCTGGACGGTGAACGCCCGGAGCCTGCGGCACGGCATCATCAAGATGGCATCGAGTCCGCTCGCGGAGATGCGGGAGCTGGCGGAGGTTCTGACCGGAGCGGGGCTGGCGAAGGTGCCGACGCTGCTCAAGTATGTGGAGCGCTCGCCGTACCTCGATGGCTGGGAGGAGCGGATGGGGGGAGCCGCGGGAGGCGAGGGGCTCGTGGCGTCGGAGGGTCCGGCGGACGGTCCATCGGTCCGCCTCGTCGAGTGTGATGCCGACGGGGAGACGCGCGTCATCGCGGCGATGCTCTTCCGGGCAGGCGGACTCTCATATGAGAGGGCCCGTGGGCGCGCCGAGCGGATGACACCGGCAGAGCGAGCGGCGTTCATCGGAGCCGCGGTCGAGGGGATGACGGACCACGAGCTTCCGGTTCGTGAGCTCGAGGAGACAGTTTACACCTTCGAGATCGTCTGCGACTTCGGTGCCTATCGCGACATCCAAAGACACCGGATGGCGACGCAGACGCAGCAGCTTCTCGGATGCTCGCTCGGACGCACCGTGCCCGACGACGCGCGCGAGGCCGGTGTGGCGGGGGAGATGGAGAACGCGCTCGACGCAGCATGCGAGCGATGGGAGCGTCTGGCCGAGATCGACCAGGCACACGCCCAGTACGCGGTGCCGCTGGCGTATCACAAGCGGTTTCTGATGACGATCAACGCGCGCTCGGCGTTTCATCTCGTGCGTCTGCGCTCGAAGGTGCAGGGACACGAGTCGTACCGTCGTATAGCTTGCGAGATGAAGCGCGAGATCGAGAAGGTTCACCCGGGTATCGGCGTGCTGATCCCGGTCGACGACACAAGGAGTCCGGCCGAACGCATCGCCGGGATGGCAGGAGCGTAGCGTGGAAGACCAGAAGCAGAACGAGAACGAGTCGACATGTCCTGAGCACACCGAGCCACGCGAGGATGTGGTCCTCGAGGCCGGATGCTCGTGTGCCTGCGACTGCGGGAGCGGCTGCGGCTGTGACGAGACGCCGGCCGATGACACGGACGACGCGGTCAAGCCGATCGAGGCTCTGGGCGCGCCGAAGGGCAAGGTCCACTACGGCGGACAGGCCGTGATCGAGGGCGTGATGATGCGCGGTCCCAAGACCGTGGCGGTCGCTGTGCGTCTGCCGAACGGTGAGATTGACGTTCAGTCCGAGCCGTTCATCTCGGCCTCACGGCGGAACAGATTCCTCAGGCTTCCGGTCATCCGGGGCGGGCTCTCGCTCATCGAGTCGCTCGCGCTGGGCATTCGCGCGCTCAACTACTCGGCGAGCGCGGCGATGGACGCGGAGGAGGCAGCGGACAGGGCAAGCGACGCCGATGAGAGCGACGGAGCTGAGGCGGCGACCGGGACCGCTGCGTCGGACGGAAGCTCGGCGGCGGAGCCGGCCGCGTCGTTCGCGCCTGAGGAGACCGGGTGGAAGACGAAGCTGGCGCTCACCGGCACGATGGTGTTCGCGTTCGGTCTCGGCATCCTGTTCTTCTTCTACATCCCGCTGGTCCTCTCCGAGTGGCTGACCGACCGGCTCGGTAGCGACAGCTCCATCCTGTTCAACGTTATCGACGGCATCATCCGTGTCGTCTTCTTCCTCGCCTACATCTGGGGTATCTCGCAGTGGCGCGAGATGCGGCGCGTCTTCGAGTACCACGGGGCGGAGCACAAGACGATCTTCTGCCACGAGGCGGACCTCGAGCTCACCCCGGAGAACGCGCAGCGGTTCACCACGCGACATCCCCGGTGCGGGACGAGCTTCCTGCTCATCGTCATGGTCACGAGCATCCTCGTGTTCATGCTGACCGGGAAGCCCTCGACGATCGCGCACCGGCTGATGCGGCTGCTCCTCATCCCGGTCATCGCCGGTATCAGCTACGAGCTGATGAAGCTCGCTGCCGTCCGCTGCACGACGCGGTGGGCGCAGGTGGTATCGGCGCCGGGCCTCTGGCTTCAGGGCATCACGACCAAGGACCCCTCGGACGAGCAGGTCGAGGTCGCCATCGCAGCACTCGCTGCGGCGAAGAGCGAACCGCAGTCGGCCGCGAAGGGTGGGGCCGATGCTGGATAAGCTCAGGGCCATCCGCGACAGGCACGAGGAGCTGACCACGCTTCTGAGTGACCCCGAGGTGCTCTCGGACCACAATCTCGTGAGGAAGTACTCGAAGGAGCGGGCGGGCATGGACGATATCGTCGTGGCCGCCGACGAGTACGAACGGATCCTGACCGACATCAACTCCGCGAACGAGATCATCGAGGCGTCGACCGATGCCGACGAGAAGGAGTTCGCGAAGGGCGAGCTCGAGGAGCTTCAGCCGCAGCTCGACGTGCTCGAGGAGCGGCTCAAGGTTCTACTTGTTCCCAAGGACCCGAACGACGACAAGAGCGTCATCGTCGAGATCCGCGCCGGCACCGGCGGCGAGGAGGCCGCGCTCTTCGCGGGCGACCTCTTCCGGATGTACTCTCGCTACGCCGAGGGCAAGAAGTGGAGCATCGACGTGATGAACACGAGCGAGACCGGAACCGGCGGGTTCAAGGAGATCGTCTTCGCGGTCGACGGCCACGGTGCATACAGCCGGTTCAAGTTCGAGAGCGGCGTCCACCGCGTGCAGCGCGTTCCCGAGACCGAGTCGCAGGGGCGCGTTCATACGTCCGCGGCGACGGTCGCCATCATGCCAGAGGCCGAAGAGGTCGACGTCGACATCAAGACCGAGGACCTCAAGATCGACGTCTACCGTTCCTCGGGGCCGGGCGGGCAGAGCGTCAACACGACCGACTCCGCCGTGCGCATCACGCACAAGCCGAGCGGTCTCGTGGTGACCTGCCAGGACGAAAAGTCGCAGCACAAGAATCGCGCGAAGGCGCTCAAGGTCCTCCGCGCGCGGCTCTACGACCTTGAGCAGGAGAGGCAGCAGGCCGAGATGGCCGCCACGCGCCGGAGCCAGGTCTCGACCGGTGATAGGAGCGCGAAGATCCGAACCTACAACTTCCCACAGAGCCGGGTGACCGATCACCGCATCGGTCTGACCGTGCACAGCCTGCACCAGATCATGGACGGCGAGCTCGATGAGGTCATCGACGCGCTCGCGACGCAGGACCAGGCGGACCGCATCGCACACGCAGCGGAGTCGGTGTGACGACGCCCCGGACCTGGACCACGCTCGAGCTCATCAACTGGAGCAAGGACTACCTTGCGGAGAAGGGCTTCGAGAACGCTCGGCTCGAGACCGAGCTGCTGCTGGGACACGCGCTCGGACTCAAGCGGATCGAACTTTATCTTCAGTACGAACGCGTGCTCGCCGAGCGCGAGCTGGCGGGATTCAAGACGCTCCTCAAGCGACGACTCGCCGGTGAGCCGGTCCAGTATGTGACCGGGACCGCCGGGTTCATGCTCGCGGACTTCGAGGTGACCCCCGACGTGCTCATCCCCAGACCCGAGACCGAGGCACTGGTCGAGGTGGCCGTTGGGATGATCTCGAGGCAACAGGAGCACACGGTGGAGCACACGGCGGAAGCGACCGCCGCGCCACCCGCAGGGGACGGAGCCGTACTCGCCGATATCGGCACAGGCTCGGGCGTCATCGCCGTCACACTGGCCCAGAAGCTCCCCGGGGCACGAGTCATCGCGACCGACGTCTCCCCGGAGGCGCTGGTCGTGGCCACGCGGAATGCCGAAAAGGTGGGCGTTTCCGAGCGGATATCGTTCGCGGAGGGAACGGGGCTTGCACCCCTGACTGAGATGGGGTTGGCGGGCAGCGTCAACGGAGTTGTCTCGAACCCGCCGTATATCCGAAGCGGCGACCTGGCGGACCTGCCGGCCGAAGTACGGGACTTCGAGCCGCGTCTGGCGCTTGACGGCGGCAGCGATGGGCTTGACTGCCTGAGGAGCATCATCGAGGATGCTCCCGGCGTTCTCGCGGACGGCGGCATCATCGCCCTCGAGTTCGGTGACGGTCAGGCGGATGCGGTTCGCGCGCTCGCGGCACCAGCGCTTTCCGACGTTTCCATCCACAGGGACTACACCGGCAGAGACCGCATCATGACAGGAAGGAAGTCGGGCTAGATGGACAAGATCGTCGTACAGGGCGGAGAGAGACTCACCGGAGAGGTGAGGATCAGCGGGGCGAAGAATGCGGCACTGCCCATCATGGCGGCCACACTGCTGACGCCCGGCAAGTTCGTGCTCTCAAACGTTCCGAGACTCCGCGACGTCGTGACGATGGAGCACGTGCTCCGCGTCCTTGGAGCGCAGGTCGAGCACCACGACCACAGCATCACCGTCGACACGACGAACTGTAAATACCACGAGGCGCCGTACGAACTCGTCAAGACGATGCGCGCGTCGGTCTGCGTGCTCGGTCCCGTGCTCGCCAGGCAGGGACGCGCACGCGTGTCGCTCCCCGGCGGGTGCGCGTGGGGTCCGCGACCGGTCGACTTTCATATCAAGGCGATGCGCGACCTCGGCGCCGACATCGATTTCGAGCACGGGTACATCGTCGCGGAGGCTCGCAAGCTTCGCGGAGCGACGATCAACTTCGAGACCTCAAGCGTCGGCGCCACCGAGAACGCGATGATGGCGGCGACGCTCGCGCAGGGGAGGACCGTCATTCAGAACGCCGCGCGCGAGCCGGAGATCGGTGCGCTGGCGGACTTCCTCAGGAGCATGGGGTCGAACATCACCGGCGACGGCACCGGCACCATCACCATCGAGGGTGCCGACGAGCTGCACCCGGCGGACTGTCACGTCATCCCGGACCGCATCGAGACCGGGACGTTCATGGCGGCCGCGGCTATCACCGGTGGGGATGTCCTGATCATGGGTGGTGAGCTCGACCACTGCGCTACCGTCGCTTCGAAGCTCAGAGAGGCCGATGTCGAGGTCATTCCGGTCGAGGACGGCATCCGCGTGCGCGGTCCCGAGCGGATCAGGTCGATCAACGTCACGACTGCGCCGTATCCGGGATTCCCGACCGACATGCAGGCGCAGATCATGGCGGTGATGACGATCGGGCAGGGCTCCGCCGTGATCACCGACACCATCTACACCGATCGCTTCTCGCACGTACCGGAGCTGCGAAGGCTCGGGGCCGACATCACGATCGACCGGAACGTTGCCGTTATCAGCGGCGTCGACCACCTGTCGGGCGCGATGGTGATGGCGACCGATCTCCGGGCGAGCGCCGCGCTCATTCTCGCCGGGCTGGTCGCGGAGGGTACGACCGAGGTCTCGCGCGTCTACCACATCGACCGCGGATACGAGGCCATCGAGAAGAAGCTCTCCGGACTCGGCGCGAAGATCTGGCGCGAGAGCGAGAACTAGCAGACACTCGCGGCGCGCTCTCGACGCGGCGCGGGGCATTCCCTGAATGACCGACCGCCCCGGGGGTCACGTGGCAAACACCACCCGACACATCATCCTCGGTACCGCGGGTCACATCGACCACGGCAAGACCGAACTCGTGAAGGC
>Ga0180434_10003299_pt1 | contig 20694 bp, 18 predicted proteins | sample SS_ome_7_FD_132453 | JGI IMG/M metagenome (GOLD analysis project Ga0180434, IMG submission 132453) | Hypersaline lake sediment archaeal communities from the Salton Sea, California, USA - SS_1_D_2 metaG | ecosystem: Environmental > Aquatic > Non-marine Saline and Alkaline > Hypersaline >...
CGGCTCCAAGGTGCTCGTGGTCGGCACCGAGGCGATGGCCGGAGAGGTCAAAGCGGTCGGATTGACACCGGTTCAGCGATTCGAGGACGGCCCCGTCGCGGTCATCCAGGGCCTGTCGATGACAGTCGGCTGGCCCGAGCTCGCCGAGGCCGCCCTCGCCATCCGAGCGGGCGCGGTCTGGGTGGCCTCGAACCTCGACGTGACCCTGCCCACCGAGCGCGGACTGGTGCCCGGGAACGGGTCCCTCGTCGCGGCCGTGCGCGCGGCGACCGGGGCCGAGCCTCTCGTCGCGGGCAAGCCGGCGCCGGCCCTGATGGAGGATGCGCTCGGGCGCGGCAGCTTCCAGGCCCCGCTGGTGGTCGGCGACCGCCTCGACACCGACATCGCCGGCGCCGACGCCGCGGGCCTTCCCAGCCTGATGGTGCTGACCGGTGTCGGCACCGCACGCGACGCGGTCCACAGCGCGCCCGGGCAGCGGCCGACCTACATCGGGGCCGACCTGCGCGCCTTGCTCGGGAACGCACGGGCGCTGACGGTCGGTGCCCACCCGGCGTGGCGGACCGAGGTCGACGCCGGTGCGGTGACGGTGTCCGCGACCGGTGCCGACCCCGGACCCGACGGCCTGTCAGTGGTGCGGGCCGTCGCCCGGGCGGTGTGGACGGCCACCGATGACGGCGTGTCGGGCGGGGAGGTCCGCGCCGGCGACCCGACCGCCCGCGAAGCGCTGGAACGCTGGTCGATCAGTTAGCGTGAACGGTGACATGAACACAGATCCGCAGCAGATCCGAGCCGACGTGGAGGCGGTGCTGGCCGGGCTGCCCGGCGGGCGAGCAGGAACGCCCGGAGAAGGTTCGGGCGATCACCAGGGCCAGGGCGAACAGGACTGGGACATCGACGCGGTGGGACGCCGGCTGGAGCAGGCGCACCAGATTCTGGTGGACGCGTTGGAGTCGGTGGAGAGAGGCTGAGCCGTGACGCGCCGGGCGCGGGTTGACGCCGAGTTGGTGCGACGCGGGCTGGCCCGTTCCCGCCAGCAGGCCGCCGAACTGATCAGTGCCGGACTGGTGACCATCGACGGGATGCCGGCGGCAAAACCGGCGACCGCAGTCGCCGCCTCAGCCGCCCTGGCGGTCAGTGATCCCGACCGGCGAGCCTGGGTCTCCCGTGGCGCCCATAAGCTCCTCGGAGCTCTGGAGGCCTTCGGCATTGATCCCGGCGGCCGCCGCTGCCTGGACGCCGGGGCGTCGACCGGGGGATTCACCGAGGTGCTGCTCGACCGCGGTGCCGCCGAGGTCGCCGCGGTAGACGTCGGATACGGCCAGCTGGCGTGGGCACTGCGGTCCGACCCCCGCGTGCGGGTGATCGAGCGGACCAATGTTCGTGACCTGACCCCGGAGGCCATCGGTGGGCCGGTCGGCTTGGTGGTCGCCGACCTGTCCTTCATCTCGCTGAACACGGTGCTACCCGCATTGACCGCATGCAGCGCTCCCGACGCCGATATCGTCCCGATGGTGAAACCCCAGTTCGAGGTCGGACGGGAGCGCGTCGGCGCCGGCGGAGTGGTCAGCGATCCCGAACTGCGCGCCCAGGCGGTGGTCGGGGTGTCCCGCCGCGCCGCGGCGCTGGGCTGGCAGACCGCCGCCGTCACCGCCAGCCCGCTGCCGGGCCCGTCCGGGAACGTCGAGTACTTCCTGTGGTTGCGCGCTCAGCCCGCCGGCGCGCTGGCGGATTCCGGTCTCGAGCGCGCGGTTCGCCGCGCCGTCGCGGAGGGGCCGCGGTGACCGGCCAGGACAGGACCGTCCTGCTCGTCGTTCATCCGGAGCGCGGGAAGGCGACCGAAACGGCCCGCCGGGTGGGGAAGACACTGGGCGCCCACGGCATCGCGCTGCGAGTGCTGGACACCGAGGCCGTCGATCGCGGCTCCCTGCACCTGGACCTGGCGGATCTGGCGACCACCGGGGCCTCCATCGAGGTCGTCTCAGGGACCGAGGACGCCGCCGAGGGCTGCGAGCTGGTGCTCATCCTCGGCGGGGACGGCACTTTCCTGCGGGCAGCCGACCTCGCGCGCAGCGCCGAGATCCCGGTGCTGGGAATCAACCTCGGCCGCATCGGCTTTCTGGCCGAGGCCGAAGCCGACGCCATCGACGAGATCCTGGGCCATGTGATCGCCCGTGACTACCGCATCGAGAACCGGATGACCCTCGACGTCACCGTCAGCCTCGACGGGGAGATCAGCTACCGAGGCTGGGCGCTCAACGAGGCCAGCCTGGAGAAGGGGACCCATCAGGGGGTGCTGGGGGTGGTCGTCGCCGTCGACGGCCGTCCGGTGTCGGCGTTCGGTTGCGACGGGGTGCTGGTGTCGACCCCGACCGGATCGACGGCCTACGCCTTCTCAGCCGGTGGCCCGGTAGTCTGGCCCGACCTCGAGGCAATCATCGTGGTTCCCAACAACGCCCACGCCCTCTTCGCCCGACCCATGGTCACCAGCCCCCACGCCGTGATCACCGTGGACGTCGATCCGGAAAATCCCGACCCGGTGGTGCTGTGCGACGGCCGCCGGGAGGCGGTGGTGCCGGCCGGCGGCCGGGTGCAGGTGACCAAGTGCCGCGCACCGCTGAAGTGGGTGCGGCTGGACAGCGCGCCGTTCACCGACCGCCTGGTCCGCAAGTTCCGGCTGCCGGTCACCAGCTGGCGAGAGCAGTGATGCTGGCCGAGATCCGGATCGAGTCGCTGGGTGCGATCAGCGCGGCCACCGCCGAGTTCGACCGCGGCCTGAGTGTGCTCACCGGCGAGACCGGCACCGGCAAGACCATGGTCGTCACGGGGCTTCACCTCCTGGGCGGGGCGCGCGCCGACGCGGCCCGGGTGCGGTCGGGGTCGGACCGCGCCGTGGTGGAAGGGCGGTTCAGCACCGCCGAACTGGATCCGGTGGTGGCGCGGGGCATCGACGAGGTCATCGACTCCGCGGGTGCCGACCGTGACGACGACGGCAGCGTCATCGCCGTGCGGACGGTCAGCAGGACCGGCCCGTCGCGGGCCTATCTCGGCGGACGCAGTGTGCCGGCCCGGGCGCTGGGCGCACTGACGACCGGGCTGCTCACCCTGCACGGCCAGAACGACCAGCTGCGGTTGATGCGACCCGACGAGCAACGCGCCGCACTGGACCGCTTCGCCGCGGTCGGCGACGCCCTCGACCGCTACCGCAAGCTGCGCGAGGAATGGCTGATCGCCCGACGCGATCTGCTGGACCGGAGCCAGCGCGCGCGGGAGATACAGCAGGAGTCCGACCGGCTGCAGTTCGCCCTCGCCGAGATCGACCGCATCGACCCCCGCCCCGGTGAGGATGAGGCACTGGTGGCCGAGGTCCGGAGGCTCACCGAGCTCGGCGCCGTGCGCGAAGCGGCCGCCGGCGCCCGGGACGCGCTGGCCGGATCCGACGACATCAGCGAAGGGTCGGCGGCCGACCGCCTCGCCAGGGCCATCGCGGGGCTGGTCGCGGTCGACGACGACGCACTGGCGACGTTGGCCGGGCAGTTGGGTGAGGCGCAGAACATCGTCGGCGATGCCGCTGCCGAACTCAGCACGTTCCTGGCCGGGCTGCCCGCCGACGCCAGCACCCTGGAGGCCAAACTGGCCCGCCAGGCCGAGCTGCGCGGGCTCACCCGCAAATACGCGGCCGACATCGACGGTGTGCTGGCGTGGGCGGCGCGATCCCGGCGCCAACTCGCGGGCCTGGACGTCTCGGAGCAGGCGCTGTCGACGTTGTCGCGCCGAGTCGAGGAACTGGCCGGACAGCTGGCCGACGCGGCGGCCGGGTTATCGGCCACCCGGGCCGGCGCAGCCGAGGACCTGGCCTCGGCGGTGACCGCGGAGCTGTCCGGGCTGGCGATGGCCGAGGCCGACTTCAGCGTCACGGTCACCCCGATGCCGGCCCGCGACGGCGACACCGCGCCACTGCGCTTGCCGGACGGGGCGCTGGTGCACGCCGGCGGTGACGGTGCCGATGTCGTCGAGTTCGGGTTCACCGCCCACCGGGGCAGCGACGCGCTGCCGCTGAGCAAGAGCGCATCCGGCGGGGAGCTGTCCCGGGTGATGCTGGCGCTGGAGGTCGTGCTGGCCTCCGCGGCGGCGGGCACCACGATGGTGTTCGACGAGGTCGACGCCGGTGTCGGCGGCCGGGCAGCGGTCGAGATCGGCCGTCGGCTGGCCCGCCTGGCCCGAACCCATCAGGTCATCGTCGTCACCCACCTGCCGCAGGTGGCGGCCTATGCCGACACCCACCTCATCGTCGACAGCGCCGCGGGTGCCAGCATCGTGCGCAGCCTGGACGACGAGCAACGGGTCGCCGAACTGGCCCGGATGCTGGCCGGTCTGGGGGAGTCCGACACCGGTCGGGCGCACGCCCGCGAATTGCTCGCCGCCGCCCGCGCCGACCGCGCTGGCACCGGGTCTCGATGACCCCTCTTCGCGAGTGACCAGTGTTACTGGATTAAACTTCTGAGGCTGTTGTTACGGCGCGCCTCCCCGGATATCCAAGCCCGCGCCGACAAAATCGGCGCATGAAGATGTCAGCGCTGCTCTCGCGTAACCAAGCACGCCCCGGGGTCACCGGAACCGCCCGGGTGGACCGGGACATCGACCGTCTCCTCCGGCGCATCGGCCCCGGCGACATCGCCGTGCTCGATGTCCTCGACCTCGACCGGGTCACCGCTGACGCCCTCGTCGACGCCGGGATCGCCGGAGTGGTCAATGCCTCGCCGTCGATCTCCGGCAGGTACCCCAACCTCGGACCCGAGGTGCTGGTGGCCAACAACATCGTGCTGATCGACAACGTCGGGCCCGAGGTCTTCAAGAAGGTCAAGGACGGGTCCAAGATCAGGCTGCACAGCAGCGGGGTCTACTCGGGTGACCGCCGGTTGGTGCACGGGGTGGAACGCACCGACGAGGAGATCGCCGACCTGATGCATGACGCCAAGACCGGGCTTGTCGCGCACTTGGAGGCCTTCGCCGGCAACACCATCGAGTTCATCCGCAGCGAGAGTCCACTGCTGATCGACGGGATCGGGATTCCCGACATCGAGGTGGACGTGTACCGCCGTCATGTCGTGGTGGTCACCGACGGCCCCGGAGCCGCGAACGACCTCAATGCGCTCAAACCGTTCATCAAGGAGTACCAGCCGGTGCTGGTCGGCGTCGGCGGGGGCGCCGATGTGCTGAGGCAGGGCGGATACCGCCCGCAGTTGATCGTGGGCAACCCCGACCAGATGAGCGCGGAGGTGCTCAAGTGCGGGGCGCAGGTGGTCCTGCCCGCCGACGCCGACGGGCATGCCAGCGGCCTGGAGCGGATCCAGGACCTCGGTATCGGGGCGATGACCTTCCCGGCCGCCGGGTCGGCGACCGATCTAGCCCTGCTGCTGGTCGATCACCATGGTGCGGCGCTGATCGTCACCGTCGGAGAGTCGGCCCGCATCGAGGAGTTCTTCGACCGCTCCCGGGCCCAGAGCAATCCCTCGACGTTCCTCACCCGCTTGAAGGTCTCGGAGAAGATCGTCGACGCCAAAGCCGTCTCCACCCTCTATCGCAGCCACATCTCCGGTGGGGCGATCGCGCTGCTCATCCTCGCCGTGCTGATCGCGGTCATCGCCGCGCTGTGGGTCTTCAGTGCCGACACCGCGGCGCTGGCCTGGGTCGGTGACTACTGGAACCGGCTCCTGTTGTGGGTCCAGAGCTGGGTGACCTAGCCCCGCCTAGCCCCGCCCCAGCCCCGCCCAGAGCCCAGAGCCCAGAGCCCAGAGCAGAGAGGCAGGTCGGTCGTGTCCGCACGCCAGCGTCGTGGCCGCGTTGTCATCGTTTCGGTGGCCTTGGCGGTCCTGACGTTCGCCGCCGGGCTGGTGTTGGGTTCGGGAACGGTCGCCGTACCCGGACTCGCCCAGCGCGGCCAGGATTCCGAACTCCGCGCCCAGATCGACGACCTGACCGCGGAGAAGAAAGCTCTGACCGAGAGACTCTCGGCAACACAGGATTTCGACTCCCGGATCTCGGGAAAGGTGGTTGGGGGCACCCTGGCCGGGAAATCCGTAGTGCTGGTGCGGACTCCCGACGCCGATGAGGCCGACATCGAGTCGGTCATGGACCTCATCGGCCGGGCGGGCGGGTCGGTCACCGGGACCGTCAGCCTGACCGACGAGTTCGTCGAGGCCAACTCGGCCGAAAAGCTGGACTCGGTGGTGAACTCCCCGATCGTGCCGGCCGGCACACAGCTGGACACCGGCCTGACGGAGGGGACCGCCCAGGCCGGAGACCTGCTCGGCATCGTCCTGCTGAACGCCCCCGACCCGGCCGCGCCGACTGTCGACGACGCCGCCCGCGACACCGTGCTGGCAACGCTGCGCGACACCGGGTTCCTGCGCTACGGCGAACTCAGCGGCCCCGCCGACACCGCGGTCGTCCTTACTGGCGGAGCGCTGCCGGAGGACGCCGGGAACCGCGGCCTCTCGGTGGCCAGACTGGCCTCCGGTCTGGGTCGACACGGCTCCGGGACGGTGCTGGCCGGGCGGACCGGATCGGGTAGCGGGGTCGCCGCGGTCGCGATCGCCCGCGCCGACCCCGGGATATCGGGCGACCTGAGCACCGTCGACGACGTCGACGTCGAGGCGGGCCGGATCACCGTCGTCCTGGCCCTGCAGGCACTGCTGGACGGGGCCCAACCCGGCAGCTACGGGGCCGGCCCGGGAGCTTCGGCGATCTCCCCCCGGTGAACCAGCCCCGCTGCGGTGTGTCAGCCGCGTCCAGCCAGGGTCGGTGTTAGGGTGAATTTCCGTGGGTCGGCAGGCCCCATCCGGGTCGAGAGCTTCCGCTCCCGGCGCGGAATCCCAAGTCCTGCGCCCGTCACGGAGGTTGCTCTTGCCGAATCTGCGCAAGCACCAGCAGCACGCCACCAAGCATCTCTTCGTGACCGGCGGGGTGGTCTCCTCACTAGGCAAAGGCCTCACCGCCAGCAGCCTCGGCCAGCTGCTCATCGCCCGCGGACTGCAGGTGACGATGCAGAAGCTCGACCCCTACCTCAACGTCGATCCCGGCACGATGAACCCGTTCCAGCATGGCGAGGTTTTCGTCACCGAGGACGGCGCGGAAACCGATCTCGACGTTGGTCACTATGAGCGTTTCCTGGACCGTAACCTGCCCGGATCGGCGAATGTCACGACCGGACAGGTGTATTCGACCGTCATCGCCAAGGAACGTCGCGGGGAGTACCTAGGCGATACGGTGCAGGTCATCCCGCACATCACCGACGAGATCAAGAACCGGATCCTGGCGATGGCCGAACCCGAGACCGGCGGCCGTCGGCCCGACGTGGTCATCACCGAGATAGGCGGGACCGTCGGCGACATCGAGTCACAGCCCTTCCTGGAGGCGGCCCGCCAGGTGCGCCACGAGGTCGGCCGCGACAACTGCTTCTTCCTGCACGTCTCCCTGGTTCCCTTCCTGGCTCCGTCGGGGGAGTTGAAGACCAAGCCGACCCAGCACTCGGTCGCAGCCCTGCGCAGCATCGGCATCACGCCCGACGCGCTGATCCTGCGTTGCGACCGGGATGTGCCCGAGGCGCTCAAAGACAAGATCGCGCTGATGTGCGACGTGGACGTCGACGGGGTGATCTCGACACCGGACGCGCCCTCGATCTACGACATCCCCAAGGTGCTGCACCGCGAGGAACTCGACGCCTACGTGGTCCGCAGGCTTAGCCTGCCGTTCCGCGACGTGGACTGGACCACCTGGGACGACCTTCTCAAACGGGTTCACGAGCCCGGAGAGGTCGTACGAATAGCATTGGTCGGCAAGTACATCGACCTCTCCGACGCCTATCTATCGGTGGCCGAGGCACTGCGCGCGGGGGGTTTCGCCCACCGGGCCAAGGTCGAGATGCACTGGGTTGCCTCCGACGACTGCGAGACCGACAGCGGTGCCGCCGCCGCTCTCGGGGACATGCACGCGGTGCTGATCCCGGGTGGCTTCGGCATCCGCGGCATCGAGGGCAAGATCGGAGCGATCAGCTACGCACGCCGACGTGGACTGCCCCTCCTCGGCCTGTGCCTGGGACTGCAGTGCATTGTCATCGAAGCGGCCCGTTCGGTGGGGCTGGCCGAGGCCAATTCAGCCGAGTTCGACCCTGCCACACCGGACCCGGTGATTTCGACGATGGCCGATCAGCGCGATGCGGTGTCCGGCCAGGCCGATCTCGGCGGGACCATGCGGCTGGGCGCCTATCCTGCGGTGCTGAAGCCGGAATCCATTGTCGCCGAGGCCTACCAGTCCACCCGGGTCTCCGAGCGGCACCGGCACCGCTACGAGGTGAACAACTCCTACCGCGACCGGATCGCGGAGAGCGGGCTGCAGTTCTCCGGGACCTCGCCGGACGGGCACCTCGTCGAGTTCGTCGAGTACCCGCGCGCGGTGCACCCCTTTTTGGTCGGCACTCAGGCACACCCGGAACTCAAGAGCAGACCCACCCGGCCGCACCCGCTGTTCATCGCATTCGTCGGCGCGGCAATCGAGTACAAGGCCGCCGAACGGTTGCCGGTCGAGATTCCCGAGAAACAGCACAACGGGAGGGAGCACGCCGGCGAGGTCGGCCAGCCGATGCCCGAGCACGCGCGTGGCTAGGCACACCTTCGAAACCGTCGGCTCCGAAACCCTCTACTGCGGGGACATCCTGGCGCTGCGCACCGACGAGGTGCGCATGCCGGGAGGGGTCACCGCGAGGCGGGAGGTGGTCGAGCATTTCGGCGCCGTCGCGGTGGCCGCGGTCGACGACGAGGGCCGCCTTGCCATGATCTACCAGTACCGGCATGCCATGGGCCACCGGATGTGGGAGCTGCCGGCGGGACTGCTCGACGAGCCGGGGGAGGACCCCACCACGGCCGCGGCGCGCGAACTCCGCGAGGAGACCGGCCTGGCGGCCGCGCGCTGGAGGGTGCTGATCGACATCGCCCTGTCCCCGGGCTTCTGCGACGAGTCGGTCCGGGTCTACCTGGCCAGCGGGCTGACCGACGTCGGCCGTCCCGAAGCCGACCACGAGGAAGCCGACCTGATCGTGGAGTGGATGGCTCTGACCGATGCCGTCGGCCGCGTGCTCTCCGGGGAAATCGTCAACGCCACCGCCGCGGCCGGTGTGCTGGCCGCGAACGCCGCGATCGTCGACGGCAAACCGACCCGTCCCACCGACGCCGGCTGGCCGGACCGTCCCACCGCCTTCGCGGCACGCAGGCGGGCCCGGTGACCACTCTGCCGACCGACCTCCCCGGGCACGCCCGGGCCGGCCTGCCGACCGTGCTGGACGAACAGGTGCGCGGCTACCTGGACCACCTGACCATCGAGCGCGGAGTTGCCGCCAACACGATCAGTTCCTACCGACGCGACCTGCGCCGCTACACCCAACACCTCGGACTGCGCGGGATCGCCGACCTGCGGGCGGTCACCGAGAACGACGTGAGCGAATTCCTGGTGGCGCTGCGACGAGGAGATCCCGAAACCGGGGCATCGGCGCTGTCGGCGGTCTCGGCAGCGCGGGCCCTGATCGCGGTGCGCGGTCTGCACCGGTTCGCCGCCGCCGAGGAACTGGTCGAGGCCGACGTCGCCCGCGCCGTCCGTCCGCCCACGCCGGGCCGCCGGCTGCCCAAGAGCCTCACCCTCGCCGAAGTCCTGAGCCTGCTGGAATGCGCCGGCGGGGACAGTGAGACCGACAGCCCGCTGACCCTGCGCAACCGGGCCCTGCTGGAACTGCTCTACTCGACCGGGGCTCGCATCTCCGAGGCGGTCGGCCTCGACGTCGACGACGTCGACCAGCAGGCCCGTTCGGTACTGCTGAGGGGCAAGGGCGGCAAACAGCGGCTGGTGCCCATAGGTCGGCCGGCGGTCGGCGCGCTGGAGGCCTACCTCGTGCGCGGGCGGCCGGACCTGGCCCGCCGCGGACGGGGAGTGCCGGCGCTGTTCCTCAACGCCCGCGGCGGCCGGCTGTCGCGGCAGAGCGCATGGCAGGTCCTGCAGGACACTGCGGAGCGGGCGGGGATCGCCGCCGGGGTGTCCCCGCACACCCTTCGGCACTCCTTCGCCACCCACCTGCTCGACGGCGGCGCCGACGTCCGGGTGGTGCAGGAACTGCTCGGCCACGCCTCGGTGACCACCACGCAGATCTACACCCTGGTGACGGTCAATGCGCTGCGCGAAGTCTGGGCCGGCGCCCACCCGCGGGCCTGATCGCGCCGGCCCGCCCCGCCGGATGGGCCTCAACCCAGGTACTCCGACTCCAGCACCAGGTCGGGTATGCCGGTGTACTCGGCATGGGTCTTGTGCTCGACGGTGTTCCATGACCTGCCCTGATGGCGGCGCAGGTAGGACCGGTACCTCGGCGCGCCCGGTACCAGCACGTTGTCGGCCACCACGATGCTTCCCGCGTGCAGCCAGCCGCGGGCGGTGATGCTGAGCAGGTCGGGCAGGTAGGCCTTCTTGTCGTGGTCGATGAACACGAAGTCGAGACCTCCCGCGTCCAGACCTCCGGCACCCAGCGAGAACTCGGCGGCCAGTCGGTCCAGTGTGCCCCCGCCGTCTCCGACGGAACCGACGACGCAGGTCACCCGGTCACCGAGGCCGGCGTGCGCCCAGATCCGCCGGGCGTTGTCGGCGTTGGCGGCCGACATCTCGACCGAGACGACCCGCGCCCGCGGAGCCGCCCGGGCGATCCGCAGGGCTCCGTAGCCACAGTAGGTCCCCAGTTCCAGGGCCCGGGCCGGGTCGGCCCGGCGCACGGCGGCGTCGAGCAGCAGGCCCTTCTCGTCACCGACGTTGATCAGGATCGCCTGCTGGTAGGCGAAGCGGTCGAGGGCCTCGATCGCCCCGTCGAGGTCGCCGGGCAGGGCCTGGCCGAGCACGTACCGGACGGCCGCGGCCTCCCGGCCGTCGCCCACTTGCCCGGTGCGCACCACGCTCGGCAGACCCGCGACCAGGCGCCAGAACGACCATCGCAGGAACGGGATCGGCTTGTTAGGGGCCATGTGACCACAGTAGGCAGCCGGGCATGGATAGACTTTCGCCGATGTTCGCCACCCCGTCGTTGCGCCTGGCCTGGTGTGCGCGCCCGGAAGGCACGGCGTGACCGACCAGCCCGAGAACGCGGCGGTCGGTCTCACCGGTCGGCCCCCGCGCGAAATACCCACGCCGCAGCCGCTGGCCTCGCACGGCCCGGCTCTGGTCATCGCGATGTGCAACCAGAAAGGCGGGGTGGGCAAGACGACGTCCACCATCAACCTCGGCGCCGCCCTCGCCGAATACGGCCGCCGCGTCCTGCTGGTCGACCTGGACCCGCAGGGCGCCCTGTCCGCGGGCCTGGGGGTGCCGCATCACGAGTTGGCCAGCACCGTGCACAACCTGCTCGTCGACCCGCGAGTCCCGATTGAGGACGTCCTCATTCACACCAAGATCGAGGGCCTGGACCTGGTGCCCAGCAACATTGACCTCTCGGCGGCCGAGATCCAGCTGGTCAACGAAGTCGGCCGCGAGCAGACCCTGGCCCGGGCCCTGCGCCCGGTTCTGGACCACTACGACTATGTGCTCATCGACTGCCAGCCGTCGCTGGGCCTGTTGACGGTCAACGCCCTGGCCTGCTCCGACGGCGTCGTCATCCCGACGGAGTGCGAGTTCTTCTCGCTCCGCGGGCTGGCTCTGCTCACCGACACCGTCGAGAAGGTCCGCGACCGGCTCAACCCGAAACTGGCGATCAGCGGGATCCTGGTCACCAGGTTCGACTCCCGCACCGTCAACGCCCGGGAGGTGATGGCCCGGGTGGTGGAGCGGTTCGGGGACCTGGTGTTCGACACCGTCATCACCCGCACTGTTCGATTCCCCGAGACCAGTGTCGCCGGAGAGCCGATCCTGACATGGGCGCCGAAATCCGGTGGAGCGCAGTCCTATCGCGCGCTGGCCCGCGAAGTCATCGACCGCTTCGGCAAGTGACCGCCGAGGCTGCCCCGGCGACGGGCCACGAGCGCGGGCTGGACACCGCCGGTCCCGGGAACGAATCACAAGACACCCCGGACAGGCGCTCCGACCAGGGCTCTGAGACGGGCTCTGACGCGGGCTCCGACAAGGGCTCCGACAAGGGCTTCCACGTCCGGCTGACCAACTTCGAAGGCCCGTTCGATCTCCTGCTTCAGCTGATCTTCGCCCATCGGCTCGACGTCACCGAGGTGGCGCTACACCAGGTGACCGACGAGTTCATCGCCTACACCAAGGCCATCGGGGCCATCGGCTCCCTGCTCGACCTCGACGAGACCACCGCATTCCTGGTCATCGCCGCGACCCTGCTGGACTTGAAGGCGGCGCGTCTGCTGCCGGCCGGTGAGGTCTCCGATGAGGAGGACCTGGCCCTGCTCGAGGTCCGGGACCTGTTGTTCGCCCGACTGCTGCAGTACCGCGCCTTCAAACACGTCGCCGAGATGTTCGCCGAACTGGAGGCCGCGGCCCTGCGCAGCTACCCCCGTTCGGTGGCACTGGAGGAGCGCTACGCCGAACTGCTGCCGGAGGTGATGCTCGGCGTCGACGCGGCCGCTTTCGCCGAGATCGCGGCGAGCACCTTCACCCCGCGCCCGATGCCGACGGTGGCGACCGACCACCTGCACGTCTCGCGGGTGTCGGTGCCCGAACAGGCCGAACGGCTGATGGAGCTACTCGCACAGCGCGGCGTCGGTCAGTGGACGTCCTTCGCCGAACTGGTCTCTGAGTGCTCCGAGCCGATCCAGATCGTCGGACGCTTCCTGGCCCTGCTGGAACTGTACCGGGCCAGGACGATAGCCTTCGAGCAGTCTGAACCACTTGGCGCGCTGCAGGTTTCGTGGACCGGTAACACCGCGATGAATGAGGACCTGGTGAGAGCGGAATGGGAAGAGTGAGCCGCGCATGACCGACGATGCCCGATCCGAGGACACCGCGGCGGGTGAGCCGGCGGATGCCGGTGGGGCCGAGAAGGCTGACCTCGACGACGCCGAACTCGGCCGTGTCCTCGAGGCGCTGCTGCTGGTCGTCGACAGCCCGGTCAGCGCCGAGACGCTGGCCTCGGCGACCGATCAACCGGCTCACCGCGTCAGCGAGACCCTGGCGGATCTGGCCGGCCGCTTCAGCGAACGCGACAGCGGATTCGACCTGCGCGAGACCGGCGGCGGCTGGCGGCTGTACACCCGGGCCCGTTTCGCGCCCTACGTCGAGCGATTGCTGCTCGACGGGGCGCGTTCGAAACTGACCCGGGCGGCGCTGGAGACCCTGGCGGTGGTGGCCTACCGCCAGCCCGTCACCCGGGCTCGGGTCAGCGCGGTGCGCGGGGTCAACGTCGATGCGGTGATGCGCACCCTGGTGGCCCGAGGGCTGATCACCGAGGCCGGCGCAGACCCCGACACCGGAGCCACCACCTTCGCCACCACCGAGTTGTTCCTCGAACGACTCGGCCTGGCCTCGCTCACCGATCTACCCGACATCGCGCCGCTGCTGCCCGACGTCGACGTGATCGACGACCTCAGCGAATCCCTGGACAGCGAACCGCGGTTCGCCAAACTCGCCGGACAGCACCGTGAAGACACACCGGTTTCCTTCAACGTCGACAGCGACCGGTGATCGGCGTGGTCGAGTCCGAAGGCGTCCGGCTGCAGAAAGTGCTGTCCCAGGCCGGCGTCGCCTCGCGACGGGTGGCCGAGCGGATGATCGTCGACGGCCGTGTCGAGGTCGACGGGCAGATCGTCACCGAACTGGGAACCCGCGTCGATCCCGATACCGCCGAGATCCGAGTGGACGGCACCCGGGTGGTCCTCGACGAATCGATGGTCTACCTGGCGGTCAACAAGCCCCGCGGTATGCACTCGACGATGTCCGACGACCAGGGCAGGCCGTGCATCGGCGACCTGGTCGCACAGCGCGTTCGCGGTAACAAGGGGGTCTTCCACGTCGGGCGGCTCGACGCCGACACCGAGGGCCTGCTGCTGCTGACCAACGACGGCGAGCTGGCCCACCGGCTCATGCATCCCTCATTCGAGGTTCCCAAGACCTATCTGGCGACGGTGGCCGGTACGGTTCCGCGCGGGCTGGGCAGGACGCTGCGCGCAGGCGTCGAACTCGAGGACGGCCCGGCCCGGGTCGACGATTTCGCCGTCGTCGACGCTGTTCCCGGGAAAACCCTGGTCCGGCTGACGTTGCACGAAGGACGCAAGCGGATCGTGCGCCGGCTGCTGGCCGCGGTGGGCTTCCCGGTGCAGGAACTGGTGCGCACCGACATCGGGACGGTGAGCCTCGGAGAACAGCGGCCCGGCAGTATCCGCCCGCTGACCCGCAAGGAGATCGGTGAGCTCCACCGGGCGGTGGGCCTGTGAGCGACGCCGTGGTGATCGCCATAGACGGACCCGCTGGCACCGGAAAGTCAACGGTGGCAAGGGGTTTAGCTCGCACACTGGGCGCCCGCTACCTCGACACCGGCGCGATGTACCGGATCGCCACCCTGGCGGTGTTGCGGGCCGGCATCGACCCCGCCGACAGCGCCGCGATCGCCGCGATGGCTGATGTGCCGCTGTCTGTCGGGCACGATCCGGAGGCTGATCAGGCCCGCCTGGGAGCCGAGGACGTCTCAGCGGAGATCCGCGGCGATGCGGTGACCCGGGCGGTGTCGGCGGTCTCGGCCGTCCCGCAGATCCGTGCCCGGATGGTCCAGCTACAACGAGATCTGACGCGGGGGCCAAGCAGTGTGGTGGTCGAAGGTCGCGATATCGGCACGGTGGTGCTCCCCGACGCCGACCTGAAGATCTTTCTGACCGCCTCCGCCGAGACCCGCGCCCGGCGGCGTAACGACCAGAACGTCGCCGCCGGACTGCCCGACGACTACAACACTGTGCTGGCCGACGTGCGCCGGCGCGACCACCTCGACTCCACCCGGGCGGTTTCGCCGCTACGGCCCGCCGCCGACGCCGTCGTGGTCGACACCAGCGAGATGAGTCAGGACGAAGTGGTCGCGCACCTGCGGGCGCTGGTCGCCGAACGGACGGGAGCGTCGCGATGAGCCAGGACGGCACCTGGTCTGAGGAGTCCGAGTGGGAACTGGGCGAGCCGGAACCCGGCGAGCCCGACGGCGAATCGGGCGGGCCACCCCCGGTCGTAGCCGTCGTGGGCCGGCCCAACGTCGGCAAGTCGACTCTGGTCAACCGGATCCTGGGCCGCCGCGAGGCCGTCGTGCAGGATCTCCCCGGTGTCACCCGGGACCGGGTGTCCTATGACGCGGCGTGGACCGGACGGCGGTTCGTGGTGCAGGACACCGGCGGATGGGAGCCCGACGCCAAAGGCCTGCAGCAACTGGTCGCCGAACAGGCCTCGGTGGCGATGCAGACCGCCGACGCGGTGATCCTGGTGGTCGACGCCGTCGTCGGCGCCACCGCCGGTGACGAGGCCGCGGCGCGGATTCTGCGCCGCTCCGGCAAGCCGGTGTTCCTCGCCGCCAACAAGGTCGACAACGAGAAAGGCGAGTCCGACGCGGCAGCGCTGTGGTCGCTGGGGATGGGACAGCCCTACCCGATCAGCGCGATGCACGGCAGGGGAGTGGCCGACCTGCTCGACGAGGTGGTCGCGGCGCTTCCCGAGGTGTCCGAATCGACCCGCAGCGGCGGCGGGCCGCGCCGGGTGGCGCTGGTCGGAAAGCCCAACGTCGGCAAGAGTTCGCTGCTCAACCGGCTGGCCGGCGCTCAGCGATCGGTGGTGCACGACGTCGCCGGCACCACCGTGGATCCGGTGGACTCGCTGATCGAACTCGACGGCCGGGTCTGGCGTTTCATCGACACCGCCGGTCTGCGCCGGAAGGTGGGACAGGCCAGCGGCCACGAGTTCTATGCCTCGGTGCGCACCCGCAGCGCGATCGACGCCGCGGAGGTGGTGATCGTGCTCGTCGACGCCTCCCAACCGCTCACCGAACAGGATCAGCGCGTGCTGTCGATGGTGATCGAGGCCGGCCGTGCCCTGGTGCTGGCGTTCAACAAGTGGGACCTGGTCGACGAGGACCGCCGCTACCTGCTGGACCGCGAGATCGACCTCCAACTGGCGCAGTTGCAGTGGGCTCCCTGGGTGAACGTCTCAGCCAAGACCGGACGGGCGGTGCAGAAGCTGGTGCCTGCGATGGAGACCGCGCTGGCCTCCTGGGACACCCGAATCTCCACCGGGCAGCTCAACACCTGGATCAAGGAGGTGGTGGCGGCGACACCGCCGCCCGTTCGGGGGGGAAAGCAACCGCGGATCATGTTCGCCACCCAGGCCACCGCGCGCCCACCCACCTTCGTGCTGTTCACCACCGGCTTCCTGGAGGCCGGATACCGCAGGTTTCTGGAACGCAGACTTCGCGAGACCTTCGGGTTCGAGGGCTCGCCGATCCGGATCAATGTCCGGATCCGGGAGAAGCGGAAACCCAAGCCGCGCTGAGGGATCCGGGTTGGACGCGGTCGGGGCCAGCCGTGATGGGCCTTTCGACCCTTCCCATCACACCGGCCCTGACTGAAGGATGGGGACGTGGCACGCGGCGGCGTCGACTTGGCGACGGCCCCCCTTGAGCAGGCTCTCGCCGAATTAGACTGTACGGCTGCGGGCCTGACCGCGGAGGAGGCTCAGCGACGTCTCGCTCAGGGCGGTCCGAACGCGATCGCCGAGCGGCGCCGCAATCCGGTGCTCGCCTTCCTCGGATACTTCTGGGCACCCATCCCGTGGATGATCGAAGTGGCGCTGATGCTGTCGGTATTGGCCCGGCACTGGACTGATGCGGCGATCATCGCGGTGCTGCTGGCGATGAACGGACTGGTGGCCTTCGCCGAGGAGCATCAGGCGGCCAACGCCATCGCGGCGCTCAAACAGCGGTTGGCTTCCTCGGCCCGGGTTCGCCGCGACGGCCGGTGGGCGGAAGTCCCGGTGCGCGAACTGGTTCCCGGCGACGTCGTGCGGGTGCGCATCGGCGATGTCATTCCCGCCGACCTGCGCATCCTCGACGAGGTCACGATGGAGGTGGATCAGTCGGCGTTGACGGGGGAGTCGCTGGCGGCGGCCCGCAGCAGGGGCGACACGCTTTATTCGGGCTCGGTCGTCCAGCGTGGTGAGGCCGAGGCGCTGGTGTACGCCACCGGCCCCTCGTCCTACATGGGGCGGACCACCGCCCTGGTCCAGACCGCTGGCACTGTCAGCCATTTCCAGCGCGCGGTGCTGCGCATCGGCAACTACCTGATCGTCGTCGCGGTGGCGCTCGTGACGGCGACCGTCGTGGTCTCACTGCTGCGCGGCAACGCGATCCTGGAGACACTCGAGTTCGCCCTGGTGGTCACCATCGCCTCGATTCCGGTCGCGCTCCCCGCGGTGCTGTCGGTGACCATGGCGGTCGGAGCCCGCAAGCTGGCGAAGCAACAGGCCGTGGTCAGCCACCTGCCGGCGGTCGAGGAACTCGGCGGGATGGATCTGCTGTGCTCGGACAAGACCGGCACGCTGACCCAGAACCGGCTTGCGGTGGAGGGTCGGTGGAGGGCGGCCGGAGTCGCCGAGAACGAGATGGCCGCAGCTGCGGCCGGGGCCTCACGGGCCGAGAGCGGCGATCCGATCGACCAGGCCGTCCTGGCGGCCGTGGGGGAGTTGCCGGCGGGGCTCAACATTGTGGAGTTCACCCCCTTCGATCCGGTGGGCAAGCGGACCGAGGCCACCGTGTGCGATTCGGCCGGTCGGCGTTACCGGGTCAGCAAGGGCGCTCCGCAGGTCATTGCGGCGCTGTGTGAGCGGGACGCCGGCCCCGGGCAGGTCAAGGGTGTGGTCGATGGTGTGGTCGACGGCTTCGCCGCTCACGGCTACCGCTCGCTGGCGGTGGCCAGCACCGCGGGGACATCCGGTCAGGGAGAGTGGCGGCTGCTGGGGGTGCTGGCACTGGCCGACCCGCCACGCGGGGACTCCGCTGAGACCATCAGGGCGGCCGAGGAACTGGGCGTCGACGTCAAGATGATCACCGGCGATCAGGTCGCCATCGGCCGCGAGGTCGCCCACCGGGTCGGTCTGGGCGAGAACATTCTCGACGCCGCCACCCTCGACAGCAGCGACGAGGAGATCTCGGCCCGGGTCGCCGAGGCCGACGGCTTCGCGCAGGTCTTCCCCGAACACAAGTACCGGATCGTCAAACTTCTTCAGGCCCAGGGCCACATCGTCGGGATGACCGGCGACGGGGTCAACGACGCGCCGGCCCTCAAGCAGGCCGATGCCGGGATCGCCGTCGACGGCGCCACCGACGCCGCCCGCGGGGCCGCCGACGTCGTCCTGCTGGCCCCCGGACTGTCGGTGATCGTCTCCGCGATCCGGCAGGCCCGCGAGATCTTCGCCCGGATGACCAGTTACGCCATCTACCGGATCGCCGAAACCATCCGGGTGCTGCTGCTGATCACCCTGGCGATCGTGGTGATGAACTTCTTCCCGGTGACCGCGGCGATGATCGTGTTGCTGGCACTGCTCAACGACGGCGCGATCCTGGCCATCGCCTACGACCGGGTACGCGGCTCGCCCAAGCCCGCCGCCTGGGATATGCGGGCGGTGCTGACCGTCGCCAGCGTCCTGGGGGCGACGGGGGTGCTGCAGACCTTCCTGCTCTTCGTCCTCGCCGACACCGTCTTCGGCCTGGACCGGGATCTGATCCGGACCCTGATCTACCTGAAGCTGTCGGTCGCCGGCCACCTCACGATCTTCGTGACCCGGACCCGCGGCCCGTTCTGGTCCCGGCCGGCGCCCGCCCCGGTCCTGCTCGGCGCGGTGCTGGTGACACAGGCCATCGCCACGCTCATCGCGGTCTACGGGGTCCTGATGACACCGCTCGGATGGGGCTGGGCCGGTGTCGTCTGGGCCTACGCGCTGCTGTGGTTCCCAGTCGACGACCAGGTCAAACTGGCCGCCTACCGGTGGCTCGACCGGCGGGGCGGGGGCGCCCGGCTGCCGTCGGAAACCTGACACAGCCGAGGTGAAACCCCGGGGTGCAGACAGTTCAGGCGACATCGGGTTCGGGCCTAGGAGGGTTGGGGCGCCGATGGAAACGATTGGTCCTCGGCTGACGGGCCGGATCGACCGTTTTCGGCGGGTACCAGAGGGTTTGGCCGAGAGATTCCTCATCGAATCGGCGTCGGCCCTGCCACTCGGCGTCGGTCGGCCCCGCGGCAGCGTGGTTCTGATCACAGATCAAGGTCAGCCGATCGAGGTCGGTCGTGCCGCCCCGGGACCACTCGACGAGGTGATGGACCTGGCAGTTGTAGGGCGGCTGGTCGCACCCGGGCAGCGAACAGCCTCCATCAATGGCGTGCAGCACGATCCGCTGGTCGGCCGAGGCCAGCCGCTTGGATCTGCCCAGGAACAGCGGCCGGCCGGAGGACTCGTCGTAGAGGTACAGATAGTGGTGGGCGTGGGCGGCCATCCGGATGGCGACTTGAGCGGGCACCGTCGAACCCCCGCCCGTTATCGCCAGACCCGACGCGGTCTCGAGTTGCTGAAGCGTCATGGTGACCACCGCGGTCACCGGCAGGCCTCGATGCTGACCCAGAACCCCGGACGCCAGCAGGCCCCGCAGTGCCGCCTTGACCGCGTCGTGGTTCCGCTGATCGGTGGTCCGGCAATCCGTCGCCGCCGCGAGCGGGTCTGGGTCGCCGTCGACGAATGGTTGCGGGTCGACGGCGTTGCACATACCCGGGCGGGCCAGCTTGGCCAGAACCGCCTCCAGGTAGGCGCGGGCTTCGGGGTCCAGACAGAACCTCCCATTGCTCATGCCGTCGGCCCTCTGCGGACCCAGCGTCAGACCCCTCCGTGCTTGGCGGGCACGCTCCCGATTCACGGGGTCATCCTGTTCCGCGTCGAACTCGGCGAGGAGTTTGGCCGCTTCACGGCGCAGTACCTCGGGCCGTTCGAGCACCGCGATACCGGCCAGCTCGAGATCGAACCGGGCGCGCACAGCGGCACCTGCTGTGGCCGGAAGCTTGTCGACGGTGTCGGTGACGATCCGGATGTGCTCCGCCCCGATGAGCCCCGCGCGTGCCGCGGCAGCGGTCTCGGGGAGCCGTGGGAACTCGCCGGCGAGATCGGCCGCAGCGGCGATTTGCCGCGCGGCCTCGCCGGCGGAGACATTGAGATGCTCGGCGAGGTAGTCCCGGAGCCGACTCGCGCCCGCGGGCACCTTCGACTGCGTGAGCCTGCTGACGGCTTCGTAGCCGACGGTGGGAAGTATGCGGCCGACGCTCTCCAGCGTCTTGAGGATGTCGGTAACGGAGGCGACGGGCAGATCGGCCCACGGCAACTCGGCGACCGCGGCCACGGCCCGCTCCAACCGACTGACCCGCGCCAGCGCTTCGTCAAGATCAATCGCCATGCCCACTACCTTTCGAATCTGTGTTCGATTATCTCAGGGATGGGTGACAGTTTCCGACCCCGCTCGCGGCGAGACGCCCGTAACCCGGATTGATCCCGGAGATGCCGGCGACCCCTACGCGGCCGACGGCCGGCGACTCGGACGGCGCGGCCTCAAAGGCCAAGGGCCGAATCCCAGCAAGAAGGCATCGTTTCGTCACTGTGACGTTTGTAGCCGTCGGGCAGATCGGAGGAAGTGGCGACGGGGCGAACCTCCGGGCGGGGAAC
>Ga0180434_10003300_pt1 | contig 20692 bp, 16 predicted proteins | sample SS_ome_7_FD_132453 | JGI IMG/M metagenome (GOLD analysis project Ga0180434, IMG submission 132453) | Hypersaline lake sediment archaeal communities from the Salton Sea, California, USA - SS_1_D_2 metaG | ecosystem: Environmental > Aquatic > Non-marine Saline and Alkaline > Hypersaline >...
ATTTAGGGGACGGGGAATTTAGGGGACGTCCATTACTTTATTATTACAGTAGTTCCAATCCTGCCGCTAAAGCTGTTTTTCGCCCGCGCAGAGCGGATTGGCTTACGGTCGGCCGTGCCAAATGCAGCCGACCGGCCAACGCCACGGTGGTCATCCCATGTTCTCGTGCCCCCAATAACATAACAAGCTGTGCGCGTTCACTTACAAAGCCGGCGCGTAAAGAATTGAGATGAATGTAGCGCACCAGCGTTATTAAACAGCGATCTTCCTGACACAGAATGGCGTTTTATCGGTGTTGAAAAAGGCGGCCCTGACGTCAATGACACCAATTGAAAGTCACCGCATATCCGGTCAACAGCCGCCGCATGACCGTGGCTATCGGTACAATACCGGTTCGCAATAACAGGTGAAGGTGGGTTGGAATAAATGCCAGGCAAAGCAGGCTTTTCAAATCTCACATTCTCTTTTAAAATAAAAAGTTTCATGCCAGGTTGCGCGCTACTGATGCTGAAAATTTATCAGGAGCGTGTTTTTGCCTATTGCGTGAACCAAACAAATGAACTATAATTTATAGAAATAAACCATATAATCTTTCACAATTTCAAAATAGGGGGCCCACATGAAATCAATGACGATCCACGGCATCGACGACCAGCTTGCCGCCTTGATTAAAGAAAAGGCCGCCGCTGAAGGTTTGAGCGTCAACAAAACCATAAAAAAACTCCTTGAGATCTCGCTTGGAATCAAGCCCCGACCGCCGGGAGGCAATCGGAACCATTTCACGGAATTTTGCGGCGTGTGGAGCGAAAAGGACTTCGCGGAATTCGAGGATAATACGGCTGACACGAGAAACATAGACCCCAGGGATTGGCGATGAAAAAAATCATGCTGGACACGAATGCCTACTCGCATCTGATGAAGGGCGACAACCGTGTTTTGGAAGTCATCGCAGCCGCCGAAGTGGTTTTCATGTCAATCTTTGTGCTTGGAGAACTTTACGCGGGGTTCTTCGGAAGCAAAAAGAATCGCGAGAACCAGGATATACTAAAACGATTTTTATCAAAGCCGCCTGTTCGAATTCTCAACACGTCATCTGAAACCGCAAAAATTTTCGGTTCTCTCAAAAACGCACTGAGACATGCGGGCACGCCTGTGCCGATCAGTGATGTCTGGATTGCGGCCCTTGCTGTCGAAACCGGCTCGGTTATCGTCACATATGACAAGCATTTTCAAATGATGCAAGGCATCAGGCTCTGGAACGGAAATTGAGTCCGTGCCGCTCTCTGCCGTCGCGGATCATGTCCACAATTTCTTGCGTGGTGATATCCGCTTTTACGGTTGGGACATCCAAAGGCGAAGCGACGGATTTCTCCGGCACCAGTGCAAATGTGCGGCCGTCCTTTCTCCGAATCAACACTTTGCCGGCGCTTTCAGCTTGTTCGAGAACCTTGGCAAGCTAAAAAGGTGATTCGGATAGCGCCTCGAAACAAGCCATGTCGCCGTTCGCGCTTTTAACTTGCCCTTGCCGCCGCTTTTTGCTATTTTAGCCGTCAATCTCGGATCCGTCCCCGAACATCCGGCCCACTGTTTGCAGCAATCCACAGCCGGCCATCCAACGTCATCCATCTTTTTGGGGGACAAAATGAAAGACAGGCGGGGTTTTACCTTCATCGAGCTGATGGTCGTCGTGGCTATTATCGGTATTCTGGCTGCCATCGCCATTCCTAATTTTCTACCTTACCGGGACAAGGCGCAGTTGACAGAGGCCTACATGCTGTTCGAGGCCGTCAAGAAAAACATCAGCGAATTTTACGATCACCGGGGATTTTTGCCTGTCGACAATGCGCAGGCCGGCCTGGCGGCGTCGGAAAACATCCGCGGCAAGTATGTAGCCGGAGTGCTCGTGCAAAACGGCGTGGTTGACATCGAATTTGATCCATCTGTCAAGGAACGTATCGATATAGCCTGTTTTCGATTTTCACCGCTTATTAACCCGGAAAACCCCACCGGCCCCGTGCGCTGGGAAATCGAAGAATTGAAATCGTCGACCCGCTAAGCATTCATCATCAACGCCAGGCCTTTTTGTTGAGGAAGCCGTCATGGATGACGACAAAAATCCGCTGACCTCCCATTCGGGCTTTCATCCATTGTTTTTCCCGCTCAATCTGGCCACAGAGCTGGAGCTTTTGCTGTCCGGCGCCATTGTCTGCATTCTGCTCGCCGTGGCCGCCGCCGCCTACAGGCCCTACATCCACAAAGCGGACGTCATTCAAGCAATCGGCGGTGCGGATTTTGAGGAATTGAAACGCGACGTCCTGCTGTTTCATTCCATCGAGGGAACGTGGCCGCGCGACAATGCCGCCGCCCTGCAGTACAGCTGGATCGACGCATACGGAAAGCGGCGGTCGGATGCGGTGAAAAACGCGTTCATCGCGGACGGTGCGATTCATTTTGAACTGAAGGGCCCGCTCCAAGGCAGGATCCTGACAGCGCGTCCCGGCTGCCCGGCGGGGGATGCGCTGGGTCCTGTCATCTGGGTCGTGGGCGAAAATGCGTTTCGCGGCACCTGGGCGCTGGCGGGGGAAAACCGCACGACGGTGGACGATCGGTACATTCCCCGCGCGCTACGGTGATGCGTAATGATATACCAGAAATGACAAAAGGAGGCGCCATCGCCATGAGAATCATCAGGCGCAGGCCGGGACCACCGGAAATCGGCATGCTGTACCGCCAGCTGGCTGTCATGATCGGCAGCGGTGTTCCGGTTCCAGAGGCGATTCAGGTGCTGTCCCGGGAAAGCGAATCCAAATCCGTTCTCAAAATGGCCGGATCCATATCGGACGCGCTGCAGCGCGGCAAAGGACTGCAGGCGGCCCTGGCACCCTATCCGGCCGTATTCAACGATTTTGTGCGGACGCTGCTGACCGCAAAAATGGAGGATCATCAGAAAGTGTCCGCCGCCCTGCACGACCTGGCGGATGCAACCGAAGATGCGGGCATCATCCGCATCCGTTTTCTGCAGGCGCTTTATATTCCGGTCGTCGAGCTGATCATCGGCATTTTGATTCTGGCGTTTGTCAGCCTGTTTGTCATTCCGGTTTTCGAAGACATGTTCTACGGCATGGGAGCTGCATTGCCGCTGCCGACCCTGGTGGTGGTCAGGGCCGGCGGATGGATCGGTCAGCATCTGATTTATCTGCTGATCGCCGTCGTCCTTCTGGTTTTCTTCCTTCTGAAAAGCAGGACGGCGGCATCCATGCTGGTATCCGTTGTTCCCGGCCTGAACCTTTTGTCAAAACAATTGAGTCTGCTCCACTTTACCAGACATTTGCGCATTCTCATCACCTTTGACATGCCCCTGCGCGAGGCGGTCGCCGGAGCGGCGGCAACCGTGAGACATGTCAAACACGCCCGCCGCCTGTCCGATGCAGCAGTCAAAGCGACCGGGGCAACACAGCTGGAAACCGCCCTGGCATCCACCGGTTTGTTTGCCGGAAGCATCCTGCACATGATCCGCTACGGTTCCCGATCGGAGCACCTGTCGCAGACCATCGAAAAAGTGGCCGACTACTACCGGATGGCCTTTGATCGCCGCATGGCCCGGGTATTTCCCAGAATGCAGATATGCGGCATGCTGATCGCCGGCTTCGTATTGGGATTCATCGTCACCGCGCTGTATCTGCCTGTTTTCAAAATGGCCGGCAGCATTTAGCCTGCAAGGGATGGAATACCGGCCTATTGGAATGATGGAGAAATGAATGATGAACACACGGCAAAACGGATTCACCCTGATTGAACTCATGATCGTCATCGCCATCATCAGCATTCTCGCCACCATGGCCGCCCCTTCGTATCAGGACAGAATCATCCGCAGCCAGGTCCAGGAGGCACTGCGGCTGGCGGAAGTCGCCAAAACCGGTATTGAGGAATTCTACACTGCAAAACAGCGCCTGCCGGCCGACAACGCCGAAGCCGGCCTGCCCGCCGTCGAAAAAATGATCGGCAACTACGTAACCGGCCTGCGCATCGCCGGCGGCGCCATCCACATTCGCCTCGGCAACCGCATCAACCGGCACGCCGCCGGCAAAACCGTCACCATTCGGCCGGCGGTCGTCCCGGACGAACCCCTGGTGCCCATCGCCTGGATTCCCGGATTCGCCCCGGTGCCGCAGGGGATGACGGCGATCGGAAAAAACAACAGCGACCTCCTGCCGCGGCTCATGCCCATCAATTGCCGGTAACCAAAAAGCCTTTGCCATTGAGTCGATTAAGGGTTATAATCGCCTCATTTATTGAGTCAAAAGGAGCATTCATTGCATCACTCGATACGATACATCTGGCAGCGCTCATCATGGCCGGCGTTCAGGTGGAACAGCGACGCACTTCTCAAACGGTTGGGACAAAGTCGCTTCAACCAGGGTTTGCTGTTGATGAAAATGAAAGATCTGGGATTTGATACGCAGCAACAGGCAAGAGCCGATGTGTTAGTCGAAGAAACGATAAAAAATTCGGAAATAGAAGGTGAGCACCTAGACCCCAATGCTGTTCGGTCGTCCGTTGCCAGACGGCTTGGTTTGCCGACATCCGGTATCGTTGTGAGGGAAAACCAGCACGCGGATGGGGCCGTTCAAATACTGCTGGACGCGACAACGGGCTACCAGCGGGGGTTGACGCCTGAAAGGCTGTTCAGCTGGCATGCCGCTTTGTTTCCCACCGGCTATTCAGGTCTGAGTAAAATACGTGTTGCAAACTGGCGCGATGACGCCGATGGCAAGATGAAAGTGGTATCCGGACCCATTGGTCGTGAAAAAATTCATTATGAGGCCCCCCCGGCGGAGCGGCTGGAAAACGAAATGCAACATTTTTTACATTGGTGGGAGGAAAGCCGCCATAAAATGGACGGCATCCTGCGGGCCGGTATGGGCCATTTATGGTTCGTTGCGGTGCATCCATTTGCGGACGGCAATGGAAGAATTGCGCGGACATTGACGGAAACGGCATTGGCTCAGGATGAAAACCTTGCGACGAGATATTACAGCCTCTCCTCACAAATCATGGCGCATAGAGAGGATTATTATCGAATTCTGGAGCATACCACCACAGGAGACGGCGACATCACGGATTGGCTGATGTGGTTTTTAGAATGCGTTAACAATGCTGTTCGGGCATCAAGCAAGCTTCTCTCAAATGTAATGCTCAAGACCCGTTTCTGGAGACGCTACCATCAGAAGGAATTAAAGAAACGTCAGCGTAAAGTCCTCAATCGTCTTTTGGATGCCGGCCCCGGCGGTTTTGAAGGCGGCTTGACCAATCGAAAATACGCCGGCATAGCCCACATCAGCAGGGCAACCGCCCAAAGGGATCTGTCCGACCTGGTGTCCAAAGGCATTTTGCGCACCAATCCAGGCGGCGGCAGGAGCGCCGGTTATGATCTTTGCTGGGAAACATTTACAGATGTGGATGGAGATCAAGCCTGCTCTTGATCCTTGACATACGCGACCAGCCCTTTGAGCACTTTTTTACGCCAGGCTGCGGTGAATTCAGGCGTCCACTCATAGAAACCCCGGCCGGTTTTGGCGCCCAGTTCGTTTCTGGCGACCTTTTCCAGCAGCAGGGGATAGGATTCCCTGGAATCATCCATGTCCGGCAGCATGTATTTTTCGCATTGCAGCGTTAAATCATAGCCGTCGATGTATTCGTACAGTTCAAACGGCCCGACCAGGCCGAGGCGCCGACCGAAGCTGTTCTTGACGGCCTGGTCCACGTCCTGAGGGCTGGCGATGCCCCGTTGAACAATGTTGAAGGCCTCGCGCCACAACACCAGCTGCAGGCGGTTGGCGATAAATCCCGGTGCCTCCCTGCGGCAGATGATGGGCCGCTTGCCCATGGCCTGCAATAAATCGTAAACCCATTGCACCGCCGCATCCGACGTCTGTGGGCCGTGCACCAGCTCCACCAGGGGCATCAAATACGGCGGATTGAAATAGTGCGCCACCAGAAAGCGCTCCGGCCGCTGGGTGGCTGCCGCCATCAGGCTCGGCAAAATGCTGGAGGTGTTGCTGGCAAAAATGGTTTCCGGCGGGCACAGCGCATCCAGTTCGGCAAACAAGGCCTGCTTGATCTCAAGCTCCTCCAGCACGGCTTCCACCACCAAGTCTGTTTCGGCGGCAGCGGTCATGTCGGTGGTCGTTTGAATGCGTGACAGCGCCGGAGCGACATCAGCCGCAGTGATGATGCCCCAATCGGCGAGTTCGTTCAAGCTGTTTTCAATTTTGTGCAGCGCCGCCTTAAGCTTTTTCGATGATCGCCCCCACAGGGTCACAGCGTGTCCGGCGGCGGCGAATTCCTGGGCAATGGCGTGTCCCATCATGCCCGGGCCGATGACGGTTATCTTTTGCGGCTGAATTGATTTCATCCTTTATTTTCCTCCCAATAAATTTTCATGATCCATGGCACGCCAATGCAGCATGAAAATTTACTATATCACATTATTTCCTTTTGCGCGGACGCTAATATGGTGTCGAGCTCCCGGATCACGGCATCCGCCAGGGGCGGCACTGCATGGATTCTTAAAATCTTATCCGCCTGTGCCCTGGCCCTTTGCCGCAGTCGATCCGGATCATGAAAGCGCTCCTCCCCCGCCTCGAAATCAAAAACTGAGGCATAAAATTGAAGCTCCTCCCGAAAATGGGCCATGGTGTGGTTGTCCGCCAGGTAATGGCCCTGCGGCCCTGTCCGCTGCACGGCATCCAGTCCGATTTTATCCTCACTGACCGCGAATCCTTGTGCCATGCGCCGCACAAAGCGGATGATCTCATCATCGATGACCAATTGGCTTACGCCCGAAGCCGTTTCCCGCTTCAGACCGCCGGCGCCGGAAAGAAGGGTCGTCCCCGCAGCCGCCGCCGTCAGAGCGCCCACACCCTTTTGAAACAGGCACTGCGCTGGGTCCACACCGTCGGCGACCAGACCCGGGCCCTCGGTCGGAAGCTGATAACAGCGTCTGCCGAGCTGCGAGAGGGCTGCGTACAGCAGCATGTTTTCCGGTCCGCCGCCGACGGCAGCGCCCGTACGCATGTCGGTAACACTTGGAAAGCAGTAATAGACGGCGGGATTTTCCGGATAAAGAATATACATCAGGGTAAGCGCCCCCAGGACCTCGGCATTGCCCTGGGCGATGGTGCCCGCCAGCGTGACCGGCGCGCTGGTGCCGAGCATGATTTCGACGGCGGCTTTCACCGGCATTTTGTATTCGGCGCACACGAGCAGACGCTCGATCTCATCCGCCGGATAATACAGCGGTGAAATCGGACACACAATGGCATGAAACAGGGGCCGGCGGCGCATGGCGCTGCGGCCGCCGCACACCGCCAGCTGCATTTCCGCCAGGTAGCGCATGTTTTTGGAACCCAGGCTGAGGCTCATAAAGTGTTTGCGCGAATGCTGCAGCAGGGTTTTAACGGCATACAGATCCGCCAGCGGCGGCGGAACGTCCTGAATGCTCAGCAGTCCGGCGAAATCAATGTCCGCCAAAGCGTCGCACACAACCGCCAGCCGCTCTTGGTCCTGCAGCGTCGCCGGACGCAAGGCGCCATCCTTTTCCTCCAGCATCCAGTTCGGCCCGCTCAGGCAGCGCACCCGAAAATTACTTTCACAGCGCAAGACATGATCAAATTGCGGTTCTCTACCCGCCAGCCGCATCGTGCGCGGCACTTCAGCCAAACACCGCTCCACCAGGGCCGCCGGAAAGCGAACCCGGTTTGTGGTTCGGTCAACCTGAGCGCCCGCGTCCGCCAGGCGGTCCAAGGCCGCGGCATGATCAATGCGCAAACCGGTTTGTTCCAAAAGCTGCAGAGAAGCGGTATGAATTCGCTGCAGCTCCGCCCGGCTGAGCCCCGGCAGACCCATCCCTTTAAGCGGCATTATGCTGCGCTTTCATCTGTCCGCGGTCCGATAATAGGATATCCATCCATTCAGGATTCAAACCACCATCTTTCGGGCAGTTTACAGCCGTCCATTTCAATATTGGCGGCCACGTTTTCAAATTTCAGGCGCGAACTGGCCGCCAGAATGTCGCTGGGGAATACCGGAATCACCGAACCACCGTCATCACGGCAAAGCTGCTGCATCTCAACGTACATTTCGCGGCGCTTGTGTTCATCCAGTTCGGCGCGCGCCGCCACCAGCAGCTGGTTGAAACGCTCATTCTTCCAAAAGGACTCGTTCCAGTTCGAATCGGCCGCATAGGTCGTTGAGAACATCCAGTCTTCCGTGGGCCGGCCCCACCAGTAGGAGAAGCACCATTCTTTTTTCAACCACACATCGCTCCAGTAGCCGTCGTTGGGCTCCTTGACAATTTTGATATTGATGCCGGCTTTGGCGGCGTGCTCCTTGTATAAAATCGCCACATCCACCGCCCCCGGAAATGCGGCGTCGGCCGTGTGCAGGTTGAAGACGTGATCCGTCAGGCCCGCTTTCTGCATATAGAATCTGGCCTTGTCCGGATCGTATCCGCGCTGCGGCAGATCGGCCGCGAAATATCGATTGGCCGGCGATATGGGATGATCGTTGCCGATGATGCCGTGGCCGCGCAGCACCGTCTTGAGCAGATGCTCCCGATCGACGGCATGCTTCAGCGCCAGGCGCACGTTGTTGTCGCTATAGGGTTTCAAGTCGCTGCGCATGGGAATCGTAAAATGTTTGGTGCCGTTGGTTTCAACGATCTGGATATTCGGGCTGCGCTGCAGAAGGTGCACGGTTTTGCGGTCGCAGCGCGGAATGACGTCCACCTCTCCGGTTTTCAGGGCGCTGGTGCGTGTGTTGGGATCATTGATGCCGATCATTTCCACTTCATCAAAATGCGCCCGCCCCGCCTTCCAGTAGTTGGGATTGCGCGTGGCAAAGGAACGTACGCCGGGCTCCCAGGATTTCAATATGTAGCCGGCGGTGCCGATACCCTTTTCCCAGGCCGCACCCTGGGTGCCGTCGGGCACGATCGCCAGATGATAGTCGCTCATCAGATACGGAAAGTCGGCGTTGCCTTCGCGCAGCGTGATGGTCACGCTGTACTTGTCATCGGCTTTGATCTCCACGATCGGCTCGACAATCACCTTGGCCGGCGATTTGGAATCCTTGCCGCGGTGATGATTGATGGAGAAGATGACGTCCTCGGCGGCGAAGGTTTTGCCGTTGTGAAATTCAACGCCTTTTCGGAGTTTGAAATGCCACTGTTTGGCATCCGGCGTCGACTCCCAGCTTTCGGCCAGTTCGGGGATGGCTTTGGAGCGGTGGTCGATCTCCACCAGACAGTTTCTGAGCATCCAGGAAAGGGTTTCCGGCACCAGATTGGTGATGGTGGCCGTGTCCAGTGAATCCGACGTCTGGGCCCCGGGCGAGCCGATTCTCAACCGACCGCCTTTTTTGGGCGTCGCCGCCCGGGCCTTGGCGGCCATAAAGCTCGACGGCAAGGCGGCCGCCAAGGACAGCGCCGAAGCACGGGCCAAAAAGTCACGCCGCGTGATCTTCCCCATTCGCAATAAATTTTCCAGTTTTTTGTGTTCATCCATGCTGTCCCTCCTTTTCTGATTTGTTAAACGCACCCTAGAATGTAAAGCCGGTTTTACATAATATCTTTCGCAACCGCGCCGATGGCCTGGTCCAGAATCCCCACCAGTTCGTCAATCTGATCTTTGGTAATCACATACGGCGGTGCGATCAGCAGATGGTCACCGCGATGGCCGTCCACGGTGCCGCTGCCCGGGTAGATAATCAGTCCGTTCTCAAATGCCTTTTTGGCGATCAGATTGGCCACGTGGCCGGATTCCGGGAATTCAAACGGGGCTTTGGTCTGCTGATCGCGCACAAATTCCATGCCCAGTAAAAAGCCTTTGCCGCGCACATCCCCTACGATGCGATGGCGGGTCAGGGCGGTGACCTGATCCCACAAATACCCTTGAAGCTGTTTCACATTCTCGAAAAGCCCATGCCGCTGCATATATGCATGCACGGCGACGCCCACCGCGCCGGCCATGGGCGTGCCGGAGTAGGTATGCCCTGGAGCGAAGATGCCTTTTTTGCCGTCCCGCAATACCCGGTAGATCTTCTCGGAGATGATCACCCCGGCCAGCGGATAATAGCCCGCGCTGGCCCCTTTGGCGAAGACGATCATGTCCGGCACAACGCCCCAGTGTTCGATGCCGAAATGAGCGCCGGTCCGTCCGAAGCCGGTCATGACTTCGTCGGCGATAAACAGGATGTCGAATTCATCGCAGATATCGCGGATGATGCGGTAATACTCCGCCGGCGGTGCAATGGCGCCGCCGGCGGCGCCCACCACCGGTTCAGCGATAAAAGCGCTGATGTACTCGGGCCCCACCATTTGAACGGTTTCCCTGAGGCGCTGCGCACAGGCCAGGTTGCAGGCCGGATAGGTGCTTTTTTCCGGACAGCGGTAACAGTAGGGGGCGCTGATCTTGGGATACGGCAGCAGCGAAGCAACGAAATTTTTGCGCCGCGCCACGTGTCCGCTCATGGACAAGGCACCCATGGTGATGCCATGGTAGCTCAGCCAGCGCGAAACAATCCGCTCTTTGCGGACATCCCCCTTTTCCAGATAGTATTGATGCGCGATTTTGGCGGCCATCTCCGTTCCTTCCGATCCGCTGGAAACAAAAAATACGCGCTCCAGATCCTGCGGCGCCATCGCGGCGATCATGGCGGCCAATTTTTCCACCGGTTGGCTGGTGAAATGGGAGCGGAAGACATAGGCCACCTTGGCGGCCTGCTCGGCATAGGCCTGGCCGATCTCCGCGACGCCATGTCCGATATTGCAGACAACCGGTCCCGAGCTGCCGTCGATGTAGCGTTTGCCGTCCGTGTCATAAAGGTAGATGCCGCTGCCGCTTTCAACCGTCGGCGCAATGGACTTTAAGTTGTAGTGCAAAAAATGGCTGTGTTTGATGGGCTGCTGCATTTTGAACATCCCTTATCCTTTTTTCTGATTTTTGGTTAATATCTCCTTACAAACTGACGGCGGCTGATCCTCCCTTTGGTCAACAGCTCCTGCAATTGCGTGAGTTCCGGCATGGCTTTCCTCCTTTTGTTAAGCGTTTTTTTACGTGCGCAGGAGACCGCGCCCCGGTCTCGCCCCGGTGTGCTCTGCGTTTTTGACCACCGGGATGCCGTTTACGATCACCTGCTCCACTCCCCTGGCATAAGCAAAGGGATGCGCGTCGGTGGCCCCGTCGTCCAGGTTTTTGAAGTCCAGCACCACGACGTCGGCAAAATATCCTTTTTGAAGCAAACCACGTTCGCGCAGGCCGAAATGGGAGGCCGGCATGCGGGTCATTTTGCGAACGGCCTCTTCCAGGCGCAGCGTTTTGCGCCGGCGCACATGACAGGTAAGGAAATGGATCATTCCCGCATAACTGGCCTTAAACGGCAGCTTATCACGCAGCGGGCTGTCCAAATCGCTGCTGACGATGTCCGCTTCAAGGCTGAACAGGGGATGGGAAACCATTTCATCCACGTGCCGGTCGGTAAACAGCATGCCCACGGCGATCAATTCATCCAGACCGGCGCCGGCGGCGGCCATGATGTCAAAGTAGCAGTCCCAGGGGTCCTTTCCCCATAATGCGGCGATTTCTTGAAAATTTTTCCCGACAAGCTCCGGAAACGGTTTTTCCTGTATGATCGTAACGCGGTGCCAGTCGCCCCGGTGGAGAAATCGCCAGTAGCGGTCGCATTCGGTTCGCAGGCGCTTTCGCACCGCCGCATCCTTCAATTTCAAGGCCGCCTGTTCTGTGCCGTCTTCCAGCAGCCATGGCGGCAGAATGGCGGCCGGCTTTCCAATCCCGTTTTTATAGCCGATGCAGTCGGTCTGCAGGTCCATCCCGTTTTCGCGTGCTTTTTCGAGTGTCTCAACCGCCGTTGCCCAGGCCCCGTCGGGCGCATTGGTGTTTTCGCGCACATTCAAATGCGAAAGCTGCCCCCGGGTATTGCTGGCCTGGACGATTTGAACGAATTCCGCCGCGGCCTGCTGCAGATGCTCGTCATAGTTGCGAATATGGCTGGCATACATCCCGCCGCAGCGGCCGGCGATTTTCGCCAACCGTATCACCTCATCGGTTGAAGCCAGCCTTCCGGGCGCATATTCGAGCCCCGTAGATAAACCCAGGGCGCCGGCGTCCATGGCCTCCCGGACGTGGTTTTCCATGACCTGCATTTGGGCTGAAGAAACGTCATGACTGGGTGTGACAACCCCCGCGGCCGCCCGGATCGTGCTGTGGCCGACGAACCAGGCCAAATTTTCAGCGGTTCCCATTTGAGCGACGTTGTCCAGGTATTCGGCAAAGCTCGACCAGTCGACCGATCCGGTGTAGCAGAAATATCGCAATACGGCCTCGCAATCATTTCGCGAAACAGCGCTTAACGGCGCCATGCTGTGGCCGCAGTTGCCGACGATCTGCGTGGTGACCCCCTGCCGAACCGTGCTTTGCATGGTTGGATTGGTGTGGATGGTCCAGTCTGTATGGCTGTGGCAGTCAATCAATCCCGGGCAGACGATTTTTCCGTGCGCTTCGATGACGTGCTCCGCCTGCGCCCCCGGAAGGGGTTCCACCGCCGTGATGCGGTCGTTTTCAATCATCACATCCGCAGGATACATCGGATTGCCGGTGCCATCCGCCAGCCAGCCGTTGCGAATCAAAATGCCCATATGCCCTCCCTTCGTTTATTCCAGCCCCGTTCCACACCGCCGCAATGGCAACAACAACTTAATCGTTTAAGTTGCAATGCCAAAAAAAACCGCATGTTTCAAACTTGTATTGAAAAACGATGCAGGTCAATCTTCCACCCGTTTGATGTGTCCGCATCAGCGCTTGTAGCCGCCGTTGGCATAGCCGCAGGTCTTGCGCACAATCAGATCGGCATTTAATACAACCCGTTCAACCATACGCGGTGTGCCTGCCTCGATGCGGTTGACCAGTATTCTGACGCCCATGGCGCCCATTTCCGATTTTTTCGGGCTGACGGTCGTCAGTTCGACCCCGGTCAAGGCCCCCATTTGGATGTCATCCATTCCCATCAGGGCCACATCTTCCGGAATCCTGAGATTTAGACCCAGCAAAGCCTCGCGCACACCCAGGGCCATGTTGTCGTCGTGTGCGAATATGGCGCTGGGCGGTCTTTTGAGCCGCATCAACTGATTGGCTTTCTGCTGCGCGATGCGGCGTGAATAGCGGCCGTTTTTGAGCAGTGTCGGCGTGGCGGCGATGCCGTAATCGGCCATGGCATTTTTGGAGCCATCCAGGGTGGCCAGCGCGTTGGAGGCATTCAGATCGCCGCTGATCACGGCGATGCGGTCGTGGCCCAGCCGCCAGAGATGCGCAATGCCCTGGTAGCCGGCGGCGTGGTTGTCAAGCGTAACGGTGTCGATCTTCTCGCTGATCCCGGCCTCCAGCGGCACGCGGTTGATGCAGACAAAGGGAACACCCGCTGCAATCAGCGACCCGATGTGGGGATCCCGCACGGCTGCGGTTGAAATGACAAGCCCGTCGACGCCGCGCGAGCGCATCAGATCAAGGTATTGTTTCCGGTCATCCGCGCGGCCGTCGATGCTGCAGAGAATGATGTGGTATCCCAGTGACCTTGCCGTTTTCTCAACGCCTGCTGCCAGCTCCGTAAAAAAGGGGTCGGAAATATTGTTGATGACAAGCCCCAGGGCATAGCTGTGTTTACTCACCAGGGCCTTGGCCGCCATATTGGGCCGATAGCCGTTTTTTTGGGCGATGTCGATGATTTCATGTCGTTTCGCCGGACCCACGCCCGGCCGGTTGTTGAGCGCCATGGAAACCGCCGCCGTCGACACACCTGCGATTCTGGCAATGTCCTTGAGAGTGGTGCTTTTTTCAATCATAAATTTTCATGCCCTGTCGCCTGCTGTTTGACATAAAAATGATTTTCTGGCGAAGCAACGGCATGATCCTTTAATGGGGCTGCATGAAAATTTAAATATTTTGTCAAAATCGGAGTGAAAAAACTTAAACGATTAAGTTTTAGTATACCGATTCATTTTCGCTTGTCAAGCCAAAAATAAGCGGAATCGAAGCGGCGGCTGATTTTTTGCTTGACTGTCGCGGGCGCTTCTTTATAGTCTCTGTCTTTACTTGCAAAAGCAGGTCCTTAGCCGGATATACCCGGACATTAAACAATGATCGGGCATTCGCGGTCAAGGCGCTGTAAATCGGCCGTGGACTTAGGATGATCATTGATATTCGAAACGTCTTCGAGCCCCGCAGACAAAGGTCGCGGGTTTTGAATGGACTTTATACGCAAGCGGTTCAACTCACGAAAAAAAGGAGCATGGAAAATGGCAACTGGCGACAAAAAAGACAAAAAGCCCCTCTGGCTGCTGATCGAGGAAAAAATTCTGGAAATCGGCGGCCAGGGTATTTCGGATGAAAACCTTGAAGCCTCCGTTCAACAAATGGCGGCGGCACTGGATGAATCGGGATATAACGTCTCACGGCTGGGAGGGAACCTGCTCAAATTGCGCTGGGCGGTCGACGACATGCGCAAGGTCGGCCGGCCCCTGCTGCAGGATTTCAACGCAGCGATTGCGGCGCTGACGCTGGAGGACGCCGCCGATCCCTATGCCGCCGCCACCAGGCTGCTGGACGACCTCGAGCCGACCTGGCCCAAGCTGAAAAGCCCCGAGTGCCGGCCGGACGTGGTGAAGATTGTCGAACAGACCAAGCTCGACCTGCTGGTCGCCAAGGCCAAGGCGCTGCCCGACGACAAGGGCATTCGGCTGCTGCTGGCGGAAGAGGTGCCGGCCGACGTCATCATTTCGTCGCTGGAAATCACCAAGGAGATCCTGGACAAGGTCAAGGCCGACATCAAGGCCGAACGCGCCGAACGCGCCCGCGTGGCCAAACTGCTGGAAGCGGCCAAGGACAAGCCCGACCAGGAAAAAGTCAAGCACCTCATTCAGAACAACGTGGCCGAAGATCTGATTCTTGAAATGGCCGGCGTCGACCAGGGCGTGATCGACGACGCCAAACAGGCGATGGAGGAAGAGCTCAAGGAAAAGCAGCGCCTGGCTGAAGAGGAAGCCGCCCGCCAAAAGGCCGCCGCCGAAGGCCCCGCACTGGCGGATATCCCGGCGGGCGAGATGCTGGAATACATCGAATCCATCCGCGAAATCATGGAGTTCAGCGACGTTGAAAAGGAAATCCGGGTCATGTGCGAACAGAGCTCCATCCCCAAGAGCCTGGTGGACATCGCCGTATCCGATCCCGACAAGCTGGATGAGCTGGAAAAAAAGGCGGAAGGATAGAGCGTTTGGCGGCGTAATGTATCGAAAGCGATCTTATCTGTGCTTCATTTGTTTTGTGTGCAACATTGCCAGCAACGAGATCCAAACCCTCTATGAAATTTTTGCTGGCTGTTGACGGTGGGCCTTAACCCGGACTGACAAACGCTCTACGATGGGGACAGGAAAGCCGCGATGCGCGCCTCAATGGCCGCCAGGTCGTCCGGCGCGTGCCAGAAAATGTCCTCATCCGCGCCGAACCAGGTCAGCTGGCGTTTGGCATAGCGCCGGGTGTCGCGTTTAAACGTCCGCAGTGCTTCCGCCGCGTCAAGGCGGCCCTGAATGACGGCCGCCATGTGTCGGTAGCCGATGGCCTGCATCGGCTTCAGCGACGAGGCGCAGCCGGCCGACAGAAGCGACCCCACTTCCGCTTTCAGTCCCTGTTCAAGCATCGCATCCACCCGGCGGTCGAGCCGGTCGTACAGCGCCTTCCGCTCCAGGGTCAGCCCGATTTTGAGGGTCTGAATGCGTCGGGATGCAAAGCGGTGGCGGCGCTGATACTGCGAAAGGGGAACGCCGGTGCTGTGATACACCTCCAGCGCCCGGAGCACACGGTAGGTGTCGTTGGGGTGCAGCCGCCGGGCGGTGTCCGGGTCGCAGCGCCGCAAGCGTTCGTGTAGCTGCCCGGGGCCTTCTTCACGAGCCGTGTGGCGCAGCTGCCGCCGCAGGTCCGGATCCACCGGAAGACTGTCGAAGAGCCCGTAAATCAGGGCCTTGATATACAGCCCCGTACCCCCCACGACAAACGGGGTGACCCGCTGTTTAGAAAGACGGCAAACCGTATCGTACGCCAGAGCGGCGTATTGTTTGGCGTCAAAAGGCGTATCCGGATCCACGACATCGATCAGGTGGTGCGGGACGGCCGCCTGCTCCGCGGCCGTCGGCTTGGCGGTGCCGATGTCCATTTTGCGGTAAATCTGCATGGCGTCGGCGCCGATGATTTCACCGCCGAACACTTGTGCCAGACGTATGGCCACGGTTGTCTTGCCGACCCCCGTCGGTCCACAGATCACAACAGCACGGGGTTGTTTCGAGACGTTCACGGATTCGACCTTTCCCGCCGGCGCAGCGTTTTATCAAGGCGCACGGATGCAGCCCGACCTGAAATCACCGGCTTTTCGTGCGGCATTATACCCTGATTTTTCCGCCCTTGTCCACACCCGGCGCCGCTGTTCACTGCATGCTGCCGCCCCTGACTTGACTGCGGCATGGAATTATCCATCCTAAAGCTATTGACAAGCGCGTTTTGAGCATATAATGGAAACAGTTTGATAAACGATACAACTGCCCACTAACACCAACCGTTCAGGAGATCGGTATCATGGCGAACAAAAAAACGGGGTCCGTGCTGGTTGTCGGCGGTGGCATCGCCGGTATGCAATCGGCACTGGATCTTGCGAACTCGGGGTATTATGTTTATCTGCTAGAAAAATCACCGTCCATCGGCGGCGTTATGTCCCAGCTGGACAAAACGTTTCCCACCAATGACTGTGCCATGTGAATTATCTCACCTGTACTGGTCGAGGTCGGCCGGCATTTAAACATCGAGTTGATCACATGCGCTGAAGTCGAAAAAATTGAAGGCGCCGAAGGCCGTTTCAGCGCCTTCATCACGCAAAAACCCCGCTACATCGAAGCCGCCAAGTGCACCAGCTGCGGCGATTGCGTCGAAGTCTGCCCGGTGATCCTCCCCAATGAATACGACCAGGGGCTCACCGAGCGCAAGGCGACGTTTAAAAAGTACGCCCAGGCCGTACCGGGCGCCTTTTCCATTCAGAAGGCCGACAAGGCGCCCTGCCGATTGGCCTGTCCGGCGGGCTTGAATGTGCAGGGTTATGTGCAGATGGTGGGTGCAGGCAACTACCGGCGGGCCTTGGAAATCATCATGGAAGACCTGCCCCTGCCAGGTGTTTTGGGCCGCATCTGCCCCCACGGCTGCGAGGACGTCTGCCGCCGATGTGAAGTCGATGCTCCCGTGGCCATTCGCAATCTGAAACGGCTCGCGGCCGACAGGTTTGACGCCAGAGACATCGAAATCAGCTGTCTGCCCGGCCGGCCGGAAAAAGTCGCCATCATCGGATCCGGGCCCGCCGGTCTGTCGGCGGCGTATCAACTGGCCCGCAAAGGCATCCTGTCCACTGTCTTCGAGTCACAGCCCCAGGCCGGCGGTATGCTGCGGGTCGGCATTCCCGCACACCGGCTCCCGCGGGAAGTGCTGGACCAAGACATTGAAATCATCACCAACCTGGGTGTGGAAATCAAAACCGGAACACCCGTTGGACAGGGTCTGCACATCGAAGACCTTTTTCAGCAGGGATATAAAGCCGCATACATCGCCGTCGGCGCTCACAAGGGCATCAAGTTGGGAATACCCGGTGAAACGGCCGATGGGGTATGCCAAGGGGTGGATTTTCTGCGTGAGGTCAATCTCAGCGGCACCACCCATCTGGGCAACCGGGTGGCCATCATCGGCGGCGGCAACGTTGCCATCGATGTCGCCCGCTGCGCGGTACGCTTAGGCGCTGCGGAAGTATCCATCATCTATCGTCGCACGCGCAAGGAAATGCCGGCCTGGGAGGAAGAAATCGCCGCCGCCGAAGCCGAAGGCGTCCAGATCACCTATCTGGCCGCACCGCAGGAAGTGGTGACCGAGAACGGGCGCGTCGCTGGTTTGCGGTGCATAAAAATGAAACTGAGCGACAAGGATGCATCCGGTCGAAGGCGCCCCGTACCGATTCCCGGAAGCGAGTATACGGTGAATATTGATCAGCTCATACCGGCCATCGGTCAGCGGCCGGATTTGAGCGGCATCGCCGAACTGGATGGAATCAGCATCTCCCGCTGGGGAACGACAGACGTCGACCCGGTGACTTACGCCACCGGGAGAGAGGGCGTATTCGCCGGCGGAGACGTGCAAACCGGTCCCTCGATCGCCATCGCCGCCATCGCCGCCGGCAAGGAAGCCGCCATCTCCATCGAACGCTATCTGGATGGGCAGGACATGCGTCTCGACCGCGAGACGCCCGCAGCGGAAGACCCCGACTATCGGCCCATTTTCGCCGGTATGGCCGTCCAGGAGCGCGCATACATGCCGGAGCTGCCGCCGGACAAGCGCCGGGACAATTTCAGCGAAGTGGAGCTGGGCTATGAAGAAGAAACCGGCCGCGCGGAAGCCCGGCGATGTCTGAACTGCGGCTACTGCTGCGAGTGCTATCAATGCGTGGAAGCCTGCGGCCCGCACGCCATAACCCTGGAAAGCCACCGCCAGCAGACAGAACGGTTTACGCTCGACATCGGTTCGGTCATTCTGGCCCCCGGGTTCGCGCCCTTTGACCCGGAACGATTCGACACCTACAATTATGCCGCCCATCCCAACGTCATCACCGCCATGGAAATGGAAAGAATTCTCTCTGCTTCCGGCCCCACCGGCGGACATCTGGTGCGCATGTCGGACCACGCCGAACCCAAAAAAATCGCGTGGTTTCAATGCGTCGGATCGCGCGATCTCAATCGCTGTGACAATGCCTACTGCTCTTCGGTGTGCTGCATGTACGCCATCAAGGAAGCCGTCATCGCCAAGGAACATGCCGGCGACGATCTCGAATGCACCATTTTCTACATGGACATGCGCACCCCCGGCAAAGACTTTGAGCGTTTCTACAACGAAGCTCAGCGCAATGGCGTGCGCTTTGTGCAAAGCCGTGTTCACACGGTCACGTCGGCACAAGAAAACGGCGACCTTTCCGTCCGCTATGTGAGCGAAGAAGGGGAGCTGAAAATCGAAACCTTCAACCAGATCGTGCTTTCCGTCGGTCTGCAGACGCATCCGGAAACGATTGCGCTGGCCCGCCGGCTCGGGATCGAACTCACGCAGGGCAATTTCTGTAAAACAGAAACCTTCGAACCGGTGGAAACATCCCGCAAGGGCATTTTTGTCTGCGGCGCCTTTCAGGGCCTCAAGGACATCCCCCAGTCGGTCATCGACGCCAGCGCCGCCGCAGGCGCGGCCGGTGCCGTTTTAAGCCCGGTCCGCAACACACTGACCAAAAGTGCGGAGATCGTCCCGGAAACCAATGTCGTCGGAGAGGCCCCGCGCATCGGCGTTTTCGTCTGCCGCTGCGGTATCAACATCGCCGGCGTCGTCGATGTCGAGGCGGTCAAGGAATATGCCGGCACGCTGCCTTATGTGGAATACTGCACCGACAACCTGTACACCTGTTCTCAGGACACACAGGACATCATGACCCAAATCATCAAGGAGAAGAATCTCAACCGGGTGGTGGTGGCGGCCTGCACCCCTAAAACGCACGAGCCTCTTTTTCAGGAAACCCTGATCAACGCCGGTCTGAACAAGTACCTGTTTGAAATGTGCAACATCCGCAACCAGGACTCCTGGGTGCACAAAAACAATCCGGATCTGGCCACCGCAAAGGCCAAAGACCTGGTTCGAATGGCGGTTTCCAAGGTAGCGCTCATGCAGCCGCTTGAAGAGGCGGAGCTGGAAGTCAATCAGACGGCGCTGGTCCTCGGCGGCGGCATCGCCGGCATGAGTGCGGCGGCGACACTGGCCAAGCAAGGTTATGAAACCCACCTTGTTGAAAAAAGTGCCGCCCTCGGCGGACAGGCCAGAAATATTTACCAAACGACTGCCGGCGAAAAGGTGTGCGAAAAACTGGATGAACTGATCGGCAAACTGGAAAGCAGCGATCGTGTTCATGTTCACCTGAACACGGAACTCAAGCACCTAGACGGGTTCGTGGGCAATTTCAAGTCCACACTGATGACCGGCGGCAGGGAAAGCGTTGCCGAACACGGTGTCGCCGTTCTGGCCACCGGCGCGTCCCCTTTGCAGCCCGACGAATACCATTACGGCGAGGATCCGCGCATCCTGACCAGCCTTGAACTTGACAAAAAGTTCATGGACGGCGACACGGCTCTGGCCGCCGCAAGCGCCGCCGTGTTTATCCAGTGCGTCGGTTCCAGAGAGCCGCAGCGCCCCTATTGTTCGCGCGTCTGCTGCACCCATTCCATCGACAGTGCGCTGCAGCTGAAACGTCTGAACCCGGACATGAACGTCTACATTTTGTACCGGGACATCCGCACCTACGGTGAACGGGAATACCTCTATCGCGAAGCGCGCGAAAAGGGGATTATCTTCGTCCGCTACCGACTGGAAGAAAAACCGGAGGTCCGTCTTGAAAACGGCCGCCTGACGGTAACCGTCACCGACCACGTTCTGGGACGGCCCATTGAAATCGAATCCGATCTGCTGACGCTTGCATCGGCGATCGTTCCCAACCGTGACGAAGCACTGGCCAA